>OCOJ01033118.1_pt1 | contig 20012 bp, 19 predicted proteins | sample 1539251 | NCBI WGS metagenome assembly OCOJ01 (sample SAMN01911457, study PRJEB22624) | soil metagenome | biome: Soil | place: Malaysia | collected 2012-04-30 | depth RA_metagenome m | reverse complement strand
TGGTTACCGAAGCTCGCAGTGACCATTTGCCATGGACGTCCCAGGCCTTGAAGCCGGGAGTTCCCTTTTCGACGAGGAAGCCGCGAATCTTTTCGTCTTCGGCCTTGGCCCACACCACCGCCACGTCGGCGAGCGAACCGTTGGTGATCCACATCTTTTCGCCATTCAGGATGTATGTGCTTCCCTTCTTCACTGCGCGGGCCAACATGCCTCCGGGATTGGAGCCAAATTGAGGTTCCGTGAGACCAAAACAGCCGATGGCTTTGCCGGATTGCAAGCGAGGCAGCCACTTTTCTTTTTGTGCGTCGCTGCCGTAGGAATGAATGGGATACATCACCAGCCCGCCTTGTACGGAAACGAAACTGCGCAGGCCGGAATCGCCGCGCTCCAGTTCTTGCATCATCAGGCCGTATGCGACATTAGGCATACCAGCGCAGCCGTAGCCGCGGAGATTCGCGCCGAAAAAGCTGAGTTCGCCGAGCTGGGGCACCAGGTGCAGGGGAAACGTGCCCTCGCGGTTGTGCTTTTCAATGATGGGCAGGACTTCGTTGTCGACAAATTGCCGGGCGGTCTGGCGGACAAGTTTTTCTTCATCGTTCAGTTGGGAATCGAAGTCGATGAAGTCGACACCGGAAAATGCGGGCATGCAAGCGTCCTTGGCGGGGCAATGTGCGTAACGCATGAGTGTAGCAAGCCCCGCGGTCCCGTCGCTACCCGGCTAGCCGCGGCTTTTGCCCCGGGATCCTCCTCTAGTACTCCAAGCCGCCAAAGGATTAACAGCAAATTACTTTTCTTGGCACAGATTCGTGGCAGAATGAAGGCGATGAGCGCCCGGCCCCTGGCGCCTGAGAAGCCTCTGAGCCAAACCCAGTCCTGCAGACGCCTGGCAGTAACGCCGGTGGACGCGAGCCGCGCGATGTGGCGTGTGATCCTCCCGAGGCCCCAGCAATTTGCAAGCAGAGGTGAAGTATGAGCGAGATCTGGAAAGAGTGGGAAGGCCAGGTGGTCGACCACAAATACCAACTGCGGGAGTACCTCGGAAGCACGGNACCACAGCGTTGTTTTCTACGCTGAATACAGGGATCCGGAACCTTGCAAGGCGGTCGTGAAGTTTGTTCCTGGGAATCTTCCGCACGCCGAAGAACTGTTTGCTGACTGGAAGCGTGCGGCGCAACTCAGCCATCCAAACCTGCTCCGCATTTATGCTACGGGCCGCTACAAGATGGAGGACACGGAGGTGCTCTACGCCGCGATGGAATACGCTGAGGAGAATCTCGGCCAGATTCTTCCGCAACGCGCGCTGACGTTGGAAGAGACGCATGAAATGCTCGCCGCCGTGGCTGAGGCACTGGGTTTCCTGCACAAGCAAAATCTGACCCATGGCCACATCAAGCCTTCAAACATATTTGCCACCGGCNGACCAACTCAAGCTGTCGAGCGACACCATCCAACCGGTGAGTGAACAGAGGGAAATGCGGCGTCAACGCGACGCTTATGATGCGCCGGAGATTCCGTCCGCTCCGTACACCCCGGCTGCGGACATCTGGTCGCTGGGCGTTACCGTGGTCGAGGCGCTCACGCAACAGCACGCGGTCATGCCCTTTAACGAGGATGCGGACCCGGTGATTCCGGCGACGGTGCGCGAGCCATTCCTGGAAATTGTGCGGCATGCGCTGCGCCGCGATCCGAAGTCGCGCTGGAACGGCGCGCAAATTGCCGAGCGGCTGAATCCAACGGCTGCTGTGGCTGCGTCGGCGACAGCGGCTGCCATGGGTGGAACAAGCACGCCCGTTTCGCCGGCGTCTTCGGGAGTTGCTGCGGCGTCCGTGCCGTCACCTACGGCCGCGGGCTCACGGGAGCCTTCCTCTGCTTCCCAGGGTCCAGCCGTGTCGCCCCTGAATGTGCCCCTTTCAAAGGAGCCCGCGGTTCCCCTGGCCAAACAGTCCTCTGCCTCGGCAACGACTGCACGTCCACCGATGTCGCTGCCGCCGATACCGCCTCCGGCCGCGAAGGCTGCTTCACGGCAAACCGTTGTCCTGCCGAATTACGTGGTGCCGCTGGTGGCCGTGGTGCTTGTGGTCATTGGCATCATTGCATTGCCAAAAATTTTGCACCGCCGCGCGGAGTCGGAAGTAAGCACGGCGCCCGTTACGGCGCCGCCCGCTGCCACAAACGCGCCTGAAGCTCAGCCGAGTGCGTCTGCCCGGCGCGTGGCGCCAGCCCCGAAGCAGCCTGCACATGCGAATTCGGCGCCAAGTGATTCGGGCAAGTCCGCTACTCCAGAAAGTCCGGCAGCGACCCCAGCGCAGACGCTTCCTTCTACGCCTGCACCAGCGCTTGCCACTTTGCGTAGCACGGAAGCCGCATCTACCACAGCACCCAAAACGGCCAGCGCTTCGCAGGGGCGCGGCGAAGTGCTTGATCAAGTCTTGCCGCGGCCTTCTTCGGCCGCGCTGGCCACCATTCAAGGCACCGTCCGCGTGGTGGTGAAGGTTCATGTTGATGCCGCAGGCAATGTCTCCGGGGCGCTTGTAGAGACTCCCGGCCCGAGCAAGTATTTCGCGGATCAGTCCGTGCAAGCCGCACGCGGCTGGGTTTTCAATTCTCCGGAAGTCGATGGCCACAGCGTGCCCAGCGAATGGTCGATTCGNTTTCGACTTTACATCGTCGGGCGTGAGAGCTTACCCCAGGCAAACGAAGCCGTAGAGAAGCGCGGGCGAGGGCGCGTTCAAAAGCTAGAGAATTGCAATTTGAATTCGAAACTGGAAACTCGGGACTCAGAAAACAATCACTTCCTGGCCACTGCCAAACCGTTGAGCTCGATTTGCGCCAACAGGTGTTGTGGGCACGAGACATCACGCCGCAGGATGACGCCCAAGAAGAGTCTCCTCAGGGGCTAAAGCCCAATTCTCTAACCGTGTTGATGTCGGNGGCTGAAGCTCCGACCCCCTACGCACCAATGATGAGTTTCAGTGAACGTCGATGGTGGTGACGCTGAGCGGTGGAAGCGTGATGGTCATCGAAGATCCACTGACCGCCATTTGCCCGGCGGAAACGGGTTGCACGGGACTTTGGTTCTGCGAGGAAGCGGCGGNTGATCTGATACAAGTAAGCAGTGCCGGCGAGCGGCTGGCCATTGATTGCGGTAACTTTTGATGCGGTGGAGCGATTGATGGCGACGAACACCACGCGGCCCGGCGATGTGCTGTCCAGGCTGGCGTAGACGACCACGTCCTGAACGCCGCTGGATGTGCTTTGCAACGAAACGTCACCGAAGCTGGCGTTGCCGCCGTCGAAGCCACGATAAGCGCGGAAAGCCGCGNAGCGGGTAAGGTTCGTTGCTGCTGAGCGGCCAGTAACTCGCCGCGAAAACTCCCTGGCTGCCAAAGATGCCGAGGTTGTCCGCCTCAGCGATGGTGCCGGCGATGTGCTGGCCACCGCCGTTGTTGTATTCCGTGATGGCGATTTTCATGCCGGGATTCTCGGGGGCAATCTTCGCCTGCAAACGGCCGAGGATGTAGATGGGCCCGCCGAGAACGTCCGTGGTGATCCAGGAATTTTCCGTGAACGTGGTGTCCCACAAACTGCGCGGGCTTTGCACAATGGCCTGAACCTGCGCATCCGTAAGAGTCGGGCCGGGGAGATTGATCACGCGATTGCCGCTGCCATCCGTAGCTTCCGAATACCAGTGAAAGTCGTAGACGTCGACCAGGGGCTTGCCATAGGTCGTTGCCGCGGATTTGATGGCCGGAAGGTATTTATCCGGGAACCAGTTTGTGCCACTGGGGGTGGCGCTCAATTCGCCCTGCCAATTGTAGATGCCCTCGAAGCCGTAGTGCACTGGACCAAAAATCACGACGTCAGGGAACTGATCCTTAAGCGCTTCGGTGAGCGTGATGGTTTTGGAGATGTAATTGTCCGAGGTGACCGGATTGGGCCCCTGCACTTCGAGGTGCGTGGTGTTCCAGAGTTCGGGCTCGTTGTCCAGTTCCACGAAAGTTGGGTGCGTTGGGTTCGTGCCGAAGATACCCATGCCTGAGAACTTCTGATCCATGGCCCAAAGGAATTCGTCCATGTAGACGTAAGCATCTGCGGTTACCGGAGTGGCGGTGAAGGGCGCCGAGGACATGGTGCTCTTTTTGTCGACGACGGTTTTGAAGCGAGTCATGTCGGGAGGATTGGCGGTGCTGACGGGGCCGTTCTCATCTCCGGCAACCAAGCCTTGCAACTGGACGGTCATCAAGCTGGCAAGTCCACTGCCTTGATCCTGCGCAATGAAACTGCGCACGGCTTCGCCGGCAACGGTGCTGCTGCTGAGATAGTTGTCGTTCTCGTAGAGGTAGTCGCTTCCGGCATTGGAGGCGTTGGTCTCCCAGTTGTAGGCGGTCCAGCGGTTGCCGCCCGCACGGTCAAAGGTCAGGAGAGGCGGCGGGTCGGTATTGCCAAAGTAAAAATTCAGGCCATAGATGTAGGGAGAGATGGGTAGTGTCTTTGTGGGATCGATAGTGATGGTCACGTCAGGATTTGTGGGAGCCACCGGAGTGGCATTCACCTGAGTGGAATTGGTGCTTTCGCCGGCTGAATTTACTGCGGAGACGACGTAATAGTAGGCGGTGTTGTTGGTCAAGCCCGTGTCGGCATAACTCGTGGTCGTAGGCGAAGCGACGGTGGTGTAGGGCCCGCCATTGGTCGCGGAGCGCTTCACGTTGTAGCTGGTGGCGCCGCTGCTTGCCGTCCAGGAGAGACTGACCTGGGCGTTCCCAGCGCTCGCCTGCAATTTTGTAGGCACAGAAGGAAGGTTTACTGGCGCGGCGGGCGTAGCACTGGCTTGATTCGAATTTGCACTTGAGCCGGCAGAATTCACAGCAGCCACGACGTAATAGTAGGTCGTGCCGTTGGTGAGGCCTGTGTCCATGTACGTGGTTGCGGAGGGAGTCGAGATTTGCGTGTAAGGTCCGCCATTGGTCGCGGAGCGCTTCACGTTGTAGCTTGTTGCTCCGGTCGAAGCAGTCCAACTCAGGCTGATCTGCGCATTTCCCGCAGTCGCTTGGAGCGAGGTGGGCGTTGCGGGCGGCTGCATTGTTCCCGTGTTTCCGCCGGTCGTGGAGAGTGAACTGCAACCCGCAGCGAACAACAGAATTCCCATCGCCCACACAAGTGCACAGGATGACGTGGTCCGGCAGCGGATGTGCATGGTGTGTCCCCCGCGAAGTTGCGGTATGAGCGCCGCGTTTACCAGCACACGTTAGGTCGTGGGGAAACGGGGCGCAACCTGTCCTGAGGGACAGAAATGGAACCACGGTCCTTTCGTACAGAACAAGTAGAGAATTTCGAGAGTGCAGCCGGGAAGTCAGCGACGAAACGCGGCCTCACTAGGCAGAAAGCGGAGCTTGGTAGTTCAGGAGCTACCGCACTACAGCGGTCACGTAAAGATGGCCCTTTTCGGCGAGGAGGAGCGCCTTCAAGGTTACCAGTTGACCTTCGAGATGCTTCAAGGTCTCGGAATTCAGGACGCGGTAGATTCTCTGGTCTGCGGCAGCCAGCAGAAGAGCTCCTTTTTCCCAAACCGTGCCCGTGAGCGTGAGAGTCGCTTTCGTGGAGGCTTTGCTGGAGGGATCTTGAGGCGGAACGCCAATCATCAGGCCAGGCACCAGGAGAAGCGCTGCAGGGAAAAGCGCTAGAGAGACGATTTTTCGAAAGCACATAGGGGGGACTCCTTTCTTTTGTTCCTTGCCGTGTGGAAACCAAGGATCGGGGCTCCTCCGCAAGCCCTCAGAACTGTACTTTAGGGGGCACGCAGGGGCGAACACAAACGCAAAGAATCTATGTGTATCATTCGCAAAACCGGGATAACCACGTTTTCCGTGTCAACAGGTACACTGGATGAGACAAAGAAAGGAGGCGCGAGCGTGGTAAAGGCAGCCAGGAAGCCCAAGCCGGAGAGCAGGCTGGACCCCAAGATTCTGATTTTTGATGTGGATGGAGTGCTGATAGATGTCCGCGAAACCTACTGGCGGTCCGGACTGCAGACCATCCAGCACCTCACGGGGAAGAAGCCAACCTGGGCCGAGTTTTACGAATGGAAGCGCAAACCCGGGAACAATGACGACTGGAACATGGTGTCGCGCTGGGCCACGGCGCTCGGTGTCCCCACGACGTACGAACAAGCACGCGTGGCCTTTCAGCCGTTCTATTGGGGCTGCGATGGCCAGCCGGGAAATGTGGCGAAAGAAAAATGGTTGGTGACACGCCAGCAGATCGAGCGCTGGGGCCGGGGCCGCGAATTGAACCTGTTCACCGGGCGGACACGCGAGGAATTTTCGTACACATTTGACAAGTGGCCCACCGCGCGCTCCTTCCGCACAGTCATCACGATGGACGACGCGAAGAAGAAGCCGGACCCCGAGGGCCTGCGCATCATTCTGGCTGGACGTGATCCCAAGAGCGCGCTTTACGTCGGCGATAATGTGGACGATGCTCTTGCCGCGAAAGCCGCACGGATCCCCTTCCTGGCGATTCTGTCGAAGAAGGATGCGGACTACCCCGAGCGGGCGCGGCGTTTTCGTGAATTGGGGGCGCTGGCGCTGCTGGAACGGGCCCGCGATCTGGACCGCTGGCTTGCCTAGGTTGTTGGCATTGTCGGTGCGCTACCAGGACTTACCGACGCCAGGAGGAAGTGGAGAAGTGGAAAGGATCTGAGCAGCAGACAACGTTTGGGGCATAGTAACACTCAAATTTTGGTACGGCTTGTAGATGAAAGTCGGAAAAGACACGTGCGCACCATGTGCCGGGAACTTTTTGTTTAGGGGTCGGGAACGCTAGTAGAGTTATCTTGTAGAGGCGACAAGGGGCAAAGCGGAATCATGAGGAAATTCGGCAAGATTCTGATTTTGAACGGAGTGTGCATGGTTGGCTCCGGCTTGGTTTTGGGACAAGCGCCACCGGGGCCGCTCACTCCCCCACCGACCGCTGTTTCCGCCCAACCAGCCCCGGCCCCTCCCAAGAAGCCCGAAGTGCCACCACGCAAAGACATTATGGGTGCCTGGAGATTCAACAAGGACGAGAGCGATGATCCTCGCGAGAAGCTGCGTCAGGCCCGCGACGCCGATAGCGGTAATCGCCGCGGTGGTGGCGGCTATGGAGGACCGCGCGTCGGCTGGCCCGGGGGTGGCGGACCAATGGGCGGCGGGGGCTACGGCGGGCGTCGAAGCAACTCGCAGGATGATGAGTCCGGCCGCCTTGGAGACCTGGTCAACCCAGCGCGCGAACTCCAGATTATTCGACGCAGCCCAAATGACCCCGAAGTGGAAATGATCGATGACCGCGAACGCCGCCGAATCTTTTATACAGACGGCCGAAAAATCGAAAAGCAAAAAGATCCGGGAATGGAGGAGATCGCCGCCCATTGGGAGGAGAACAAGCTGGTGACAGACGAAAAGGGGCCGCACAACGGGAAAATCAGCCGCACGTTGGAGGTCTCTTCGGATGGCAAGCAATTGCTGGAAACCGCGCGCGCGACGGACAGCAAAGGAAATCACCCGATCACGGTGCAATATGTCTACGACGCGGTGGACCCCTCCAGCCTCAGTTTCCCGGCACACTGAAGCAGGAGTGTGATTCGCGCGAATAACCGTCAGCGCACAGAATGGAACGCTGAGGCTAACGGCTGGGGTTCAGCGCAAGTCGCCAGAGTCGATGCCGTTTTTGCGGGCTTCGTTTTCGATGTCTTCGATCTTGGCTTGGAGCTGCTTCTTCTTTTCTTCGAGTTGTTTCACCTGATCTTCAAGCGGAACCATATTGTAGCCCTGGTTGGGATTGATGCCGCCCGTAGGAGAGCCGTCTTCCGCTTTGAAATTCCTGAGTTGCGCGATGCGCTTGTCGATGGATTCGATCTGCCCCTGGATTTGCTGAATCTGGTTGCGGTATTTGTCGATCTGCTGTTGGTGCAGGTCATTCGCGCGGCCGGAATCTCGCGAGCTTCCCCGGTCGGTACGGGTAGTAGTGGAGGGCTTTTCGTCGCCGACTACGGAGATCGTGCCGTGGACCGAACCCATATCCTCGTTGGTCCATACCTTCTTGGGCGGCTTTTTGTCGGGCGCGGTAGTGGGCTGCGCATTCGGGGCGGAAGCGGCTGGCTTGGAGGCGTTGGAGGTCCCGGCGCTTGGGTCTTGGGACTGCGCGAGGCAAGGAACGGCTGCCAGGCAGAGCAGAAGCAAGGACCTAATGAGTCGAGTAACCACGGGGCACCTCCAGAGAGCCAGAGCAGTACTATTACCCTGAGTTTAGCCCAAGAAGTATCAACGGGTGCCGGGTTCCGTAGGGAGCTTGCTCAATTCAGCACGCACGACCCCCAGGGCTTCCTTTGGCGGGCCGACACGTTTGTAGCCAGAGTAGAAAGTCCGTTCGTGGACGGAAAAAGGGATCAGGTACTTCCGGCCGTCGAAATCGTACTGCTCAAAGGTCGGTTCCCAAATTCCCGGAGCGATTTCATAACGCTCCTGCATGAAATGGCTGCCTTTGTACACCTTGGCCAAGAAGAGCGCGAGGGAAACATCAGCGGTGATAACGCCTTCGACTTTGGCCAATTGAGAGGTTTGCTCATCAATCCAGACGGTGCCCTGAACTTTTCGAAAGAGCGTAGTCAACCGCGAAGTTGGCCTGTACGCCGGGTTCGGCACGATGCCGAAGCGCAATAAGGTGCGGCCGGCGCGTGTTTCCGTGCCTTCCGGCGTGAATATAAAAGCCTGTTGCGTGGCGTCAATCAGGTTGAAGCGCTCCTTTCGCCTGCGGTCTGCCTTGTCATAGGCCTCCTTTTGTGCGGCACCCTCCTGGATGACCCAGGCAAGATATTTTTCCAGTTTCTCCAGATCGCTGCGGTAGGTTTGCGGAGCGGGAGGTTTTCCATCCGGCGAAAAGGGAATCCTGTCCACGCCGGTGCCCGTGGGGAAAATGCGCCAGACCTTGACCTCCGCGGGATCGCGCTCTCCAGGGGTCCTTCGCGACTCGACGCGCTGCACTCGTTCGAATTGATCCAGGTCGGTCTCGCTAGCCTTCTGATTGATGATAACGTTGTGGATGAGTTCGGAGTAACGGTTCACTTCTCCGGTGGGTACCTGCTGCGGAGCCTGAGGCAGGGCGCCAAGTGGGAGAGCCAAGAAAAGGCCCGTGAGGGCGAGGTGAAAGACAGGACGCGTCATCCGCGGTCGGTTACGGCAATTCATAGAAAAGAAAGCCATAGAAACCCATTAGGGGAGGTTTCTACCGTGTTCCACAAGAAACGGGCCACGGCAAGGAATCCCACGGCGGCCCCTTCAGAAATAATGAGGTTACACATGCCAGTTCGGGAATGCAAAAGCGGAGCGGTCCCACTTGCCAATCACTGAATTCCGTGTATTGTCGGACTACTATATTGACGGAAGGGTGGTCTGAAGCTTGGGTGTAACTCCATTCGAGAATATCGCCGGCATGCCGGGGCTGCCAGGGGCAACCGTCAATTCCGGGGTGAAGGCGCGGGGATCCCGCGGCGGATGGGTGACGTTTGGGGAGACCCTGAAGCTGGCGCTGGATTCCCTGCGCGCGCACAAGTTGCGCAGCTTTCTCACCTTGCTTGGCGTGATTCTTGCGGTGACTACGCTGGTTTCCGTGATGAGCGTCATCGCAGGCCTGAATCTCTATATCGCGGACAAAATCGCCAATCTCGGCGCCAACGTCATAATGATCGACCGGTTTGGGATCATCACGAGCCAAGACGCGTGGGTCCGGGCGCAGAAGCGCCCGCTCATCACACTCGAGGACTTCGAGCGCTTACGCGACACGATGAAAATCCCAAAGGCTGTCGCTGGTTGCGCGCGGTCCTATTCTCAAACACGCAGCGGCAACGCCATCATGGACAATACCCAGGTCCTCGGGTCGAGCGCGAACTACGCGGAAATCAGAAACCTGAATATTGCGCAGGGGCGCTTCTTGACGCAGACCGATGACGATCACCGTTCGGATGTGGCGTTTATCGGATACGACCTAGCGGAGAAGTTCTTTCCCAATGTGGACCCCATCGGAAAGAACGTTCGCGCGGGCACGCACGTTTACGAGGTCGTTGGCGTGGGCGCGCAGGTCGGCAGCGTGCTGGGCCGCTCGCAGGACAATTACATTTTGTTGCCGCTGGGCACATACATGAAAGGCTGGCACCAGCCCAGCGAGTCCATCTTGATTTTTGTGCAGGCGCCGAACACGGAATTGATGCAGGCCAGCGAAGATGAAGCGCGCTTGCTGTTTCGTGCGCGGCATCACCTTTCTTACAACGCCCCCGATGATTTCTCGATTCTGGGTTCCGAGTCGCTTATGGCCTTGTGGCACACCTTGACGGGCAATCTGGCGCAAGTAGCCATGGGGCTGGTGAGCGTGTTCCTGGTGGTGGGCGGAATCGTGATCATGAACATCATGCTGGCAAGCGTGACGGAACGGACGAGGGAGATCGGGTTGCGTCGCTCGCTCGGGGCACGGAGACAGCACATCCTGCTGCAATTCCTGACGGAATCGGCATTGCTGGCGGCGGCCGGCGGGCTGATCGGAATTCTGCTTGCGGCGGCGATTGTCTTTCTCGTCAAGCGCGCGTTCTCCTTCCCGATAGAAATGCCTATCACCGCGGTGGTTCTCGCATTGGGGATTTCCACGGCGGTAGGGTTGTTCTTTGGAATTTTTCCGGCCATGCGAGCGGCAAAGCTGGACCCGATTGAAGCGTTGCGTTCGGAAGCGTAAGGAGCAGGAATGGCTCGCGCGTATAGTGAAAACCTGCGACAGGCGATGGATACATTGCGCGCGCACAAGCTGCGGAGTGCCTTGACAGTTTTCGGCGTGGTGTTGGGCGTGAGCGTGATCATGCTGGTGGCCGCATTGATCACGGGTTTTAATCAGAAGGTTGAAGAAGAGGTCAAGCAATTCGGCGCGGACACCGCCCTTGTCAGCCGGTGGGACCGTTTTGGCGGGCCGCCGTCGCTGGAACAACGGCAACGGAAAGCTCTGACGGCAGAAGATGCGCAAGCACTCCGCGAGGCATGCCCGGCCGTAAAGAACGTCACGGCATGGGTGGCGACCAGTTGGGAACAGACGCACGCGATCCGGACAAAAGCAGGCGAAGTTACCGGCATCGATTTCCGCGGCGTACAGGCGGACTTTGGCGTGGTGTACGCTAACGCGACGCTCCACGAAGGACACTTCATCAGCGTGGGCGATGACCTGCACAAAGAGAAGGTAGTGCTGATCGGCGAAAATGTCGCGCCGGTTTTGTTTCCGCACGGGGAGGCGATCGGAAAGGACGTGTTCATTGACGGGACGGCGTTCCAGGTTATCGGCGTTCTGGAAAAAGCCCAGGGAGGATTCGGCGCCGACGAAGAAGACCGTCGCGTGCTCATCCCCTTCAACACCATGAAAAAGATGTATCCCGCGGCGGATGACCTGAATCTTCGGGCGCAGGCGTATCCCGGAATGCTGGAGCAGGCCGTGGATCAGATCCACGAAGTGATGGAGCGCCGCAGAGGGATACCGTTCGGCGGAAAAGACGATTTCTTGATCACCACGGCACAACAGCAAGTGGAACAGTTCCACGATATCGTCGATAAAGTGGCGCTGGCGACGGTGGTGCTGAGCTCGGTAGGTCTGTTGGTGGGCGGAATCGGTGTAATGAACATCATGCTGGTGAGTGTCACGGAGCGAACGAGAGAAATTGGAGTGCGCAAAGCGATTGGAGCGAAGCGCAGCGACATCACGTGGCAATTCTTGCTGGAGGCGATGACGCTTACTGGAGCGGGAGGTGTGCTGGCGCTGATCCTGGTGAACGGGCTGGTTGTAGTGATCCGGATGACGCTATCGTGGCGGGGAGAAGTGCCACTGTGGGCGGCGGCGACGGGTTTGGCTGTAAGTGTAGGCGTCGGGTTGTTCTTTGGAGTGTGGCCGGCGATGAAAGCGGCCAAACTGGACCCGGTGGAAGCGCTGCGGTACGAATGAGAAGGCGCTCCGTGGTTGATAGGGCGCCCTGGCAAGTGCGAGCGATTGTTGTCCTCACCCTCCAGTAAACAATACTAATCTATTTCAAACAAACGAGTTAACAGGGGGCCGCCTGCATAAGAGACCGAGAGTGCATTTTCGGGGTAAAGCACGCTAAATCATGCAAATTCCTGAGGGAATCACAGACAACTTGAAACCGCTCCGGTACGCTAACACGTTGGGGAGAAGGCCGAGGCGGACCGGTCTGCCATACGTCTAAGAGGTTGCGAATCTACCGAGTGGACTGAAACAAAGCGGGGTCAGGTTTCGTCTTTCTAGATGTCGGAGAACAACATGGGATCGTTGCCCCTGGAGGGGATGAGAGCAACAGTGCGGGTAGGCGCAACGGCCGGGGACTCGGTTTCGCGGCTAGAGCGGTACCGGCGCGGGTGGTTGACGTTTACCGAAACGCTGAAGTTGGCGCTGGACGCATTGCGGGCACACAAACTGAGGAGCTTCCTGACACTGCTGGGAGTAATTCTGGCGGTGATGACGCTGGTGTCCGTGATGAGCGTGATTGCGGGCTTGAACCTGTACGTCGCGGACCGCGTGGCCAATCTGGGCGCGAACGTATACCTGGTGCACCGTTTCGGCATCATCACCAGCCAAGACCAGTGGATCAAGGCGCAGAAGCGACCGATGATTACCCTGGAGGACTATGAGCGGTTGCGCGACAACATGAAACTGGCGCGGGCCGTGGCCGCCGAAGAAGACCGTAACTTGCAAGTGCGCAGCGGAAACCAGACCATGGAAAACACCATGATGATGGGCGCCACGCCGAATTTCGCCGACGTGCGCAACCTGGAAGTGGCCGAGGGGCGGTTTATTACGGAGGCGGACGAGGAGCACCGCACCGATGTGGTGTTCGTGGGCCCCGACCTGGTGCACAAGTTTTTTCCAAACGTGGACCCCATCGGCAAGACCGTCCGGGTACAGACACAAACGTACGAAATCATTGGAGTGGCCGAGCCGTTGGGCAGCGCTTTTGGCGAATCACAAGACAATTACATGATCATGCCGCTCTCCACCTGGCGCAAAGGCTGGCATACGCCGCAGGATTTTGTGACCATTTTCGTGCAGGCGCCGAGCCAGGAGTTGATGGCGGCGAGCGAGGATGAAGCGCGCATGCTATTCCGCGCCTGGCGTCACCTGCCCAACGACGCTCCCGACAACTTCGCAATCCTGGGTTCGGATTCAATCATGCAGTTGTGGCATGACTTGACCGGCAACCTGGCGTTCGTGGCGATGGCACTGGTGAGCGTGTTCCTGGTAGTGGGCGGGATCGTGATCATGAACATCATGCTGGCGAGCGTGACGGAACGGACGCGGGAGATCGGCCTGCGGCGTTCACTGGGCGCGCGAAAGCAGCACATTCTGCTGCAATTCATGACGGAATCGGCGGTGCTGGCGGCCGTGGGCGGGCTGATCGGAATTCTGAGCGCGTATGCCGTTGTGATGCTGGTGAAGAAGGCGTTTTCGTTCCCGATGGAGACACCAGTCAGCGCGGTGATCATTTCGTTGTGCCTGGCGACAGGCGTGGGGCTGTTTTTCGGGATCTTCCCGGCCATGCGGGCGGCGAAACTGGACCCCATCGAAGCGTTGCGAATGGAGAACTGAGGCCGGAGATGGCGCAGGCGTATGGCGAAAACCTGAAGCAAGCGATGGATACGCTGCGCACACATAAACTGCGCAGCGCGCTGACGGTGTTTGGCGTGGTGTTGGGCGTCAGCGTAATCATGCTGGTGTCGGCGCTCATCACCGGGTTCGACCAGAAGATTCAGGAAAATATCAAGCAGTATGGCGCGGATACGGCGTTCATCACCAAATGGGACCAGGGACGGCATGGTGGTCCGCCTCCGCTCGAGGAGATCCAGCGCAAGCCCTTGACGCTCGAGGACGGCGTGGCGATTCAGGAAAAGTGTCCGGCGGTCAAGCGCGTGACCACCTTTCTCATGACCGGCTGGGATCACCAACACACGGTACGGACCAAGGCGGGTTCCGTAAGCGCTATCGACTTTCGCGGCGTGCAGCCGAATTTCGGCGAAGTGTACGCCAACGCGGCCACGCTCGAAGGACGCTTTATCAGCGAGGGCGATGATCTGCATAAAGAGAAAGTGGTCATGCTGGGAGAGAACGTGGCTCCCGTGCTTTTCCCCGAAGGACATCCCGTCGGAAAAGAGGTGCTGATCGACGGGACCGATTTCCAGGTCGTCGGGGTGGTGGAGAAGCCCAAGGGCGGATTCGGGATGGGAGATGAAGACCGGCGGATATTGATCCCGATCAGTACGTTCCGAAAGATNGAGAAGCCCAAGGGCGGATTCGGGATGGGAGATGAAGACCGGCGGATATTGATCCCGATCAGTACGTTCCGGAAGATGTATCCCACCGCGGATGAAGTGAACATGCGCGCACAGGCGTACCCAGGAAAGCTGGACCAGGCCNGTGGACCAGATTCGGGAGGTTTTGGAACGGCGGCGTGGAGTGCCGTATGGCGGCAAGGACAACTTTTCCATTGACACGGCGCAACAGACGGTGGAGGAGTTTCACAACATCGTCGGCAAAGTGGCGCTGGCAACCGTGGTGCTCAGTTCGATTGGATTACTTGTGGGCGGAATTGGCGTGATGAACATCATGCTGGTGAGCGTAACGGAGCGAACGAGAGAAATTGGAGTGCGCAAGGCCATTGGGGCGAGAAGCAGCGACATCACGTGGCAATTCCTGCTGGAGGCGATGACGCTCACGGGAGCAGGCGGAATCATCGCGCTGGTGCTGACGAACCTGCTGGTCCTGTTGGTCCGTGTGACGCTGCAGTGGCCGGGAGTCGTGCCGGTGTGGGCCGCGACGACAGGAATAGTGGTGAGCGTGAGCGTCGGTTTGATCTTTGGCGTATGGCCGGCGATGAAAGCGGCGCGGCTGGATCCCGTGGAAGCGTTGCGATACGAGTAGGAAACAAAGAAGCAAAGAAGCAGAGAGGAAGAACCGGGGATGGTCTCCCCGGTTTTTTTGTTGGTGTGATTTTATTGAGATGTCCGCGCAGCCAGCGCAGGAACAGTGATGCCGCACTGACCCCGGTCAGATCCTGAGATCCTGCGAAGAGGAAGCGCTTGCAGCGGCCGACCTGTTTTCAGGACTCGCGCCGGAATCGGCGGGAGCTTCGAGAGTGGGAGGCACAACGTTCGGCTCCTTAGCGAGGCCGGCGAGGGTGGTTTGCGCATGTTGATCGACAGCGCTGACAGCGGCCACCAGGCAGGAATAGAGAAAGGCCTTGATCCCGGAGCGGAATTCCGCAGTGGACTGCTCGGCGGCGCGCGCGACTTGAGTTTCGATTTCGCGGTTGCGGGCTTCGCAGGCAGCGCGGCTTTGCGCATCAAGGGAAGCAAGCGAGGAAGCGGCGCGCTCGGTCGCTTCCGAGGTAATGAGATCGATCTGGATTTCAACGCGGCGGCGGAAGTCTTCCAGGGTCGCATTGGCAGCTTTTTGAAGAAGAGCGCGGGCCTCACTGGCCTGGGCTTCGAGGTCGAGCGCGGCTTCGCTCGACAAGGCATGCTTCTGCTCCATCAAGCGGATGAGCTGACGATCGGAGATGCGGGCAGCCGTGGTCTCAAAATCCCTGGCGGCGCGTTCGGTGGTGTGTTCCAAAACAGCGAGGTCCGCAGGCCGCAACTCGTGGACCAGGTTTTCGGCGGCTTTTCGTGCTTCCTCGAGTTGGCCGCGCATCTCGGCAGCGATCGCATCGAGACGCTGGGACGTTTCCTCGGAGCGCTGGCGCGCGGCGTCGTGCTGCTGCTCGAAACGGGCGGAAATCTCACCAAGGCGCCATTCGAAGTGGTTGAGGATCTGTTCGCGAACGGAATTGATGATGCCGTCGAGACGCTCCTGGGAGACGCCGCTTGAAACATTGGCGAGCCGGGAGCGGATCTCCGCGATGCTTTGTTCCTGTTGAGAGCGGACATTGAGCGTATCCGTGACCAGGCCATCGACGCGGCGAGAGAGTTCCTCCGAGCGCTGTTGAACGGAGTTGTGTTGTTGATCCGCACGGCCAGAAACTTCGCCCAGGCGCCATTCGAGGTGGTTGAAGATATGTTCCTTGGCGGAGTTCAGGAGGGAATCGAAGCGTTCCGGCGAGGGGGCGTTGGCCGCTTGAGAGCGGATCTCGGCAAGAGCCTGTTCGTGCTGCGCTTTCGCCTCATGCAGTTGGGTGGTGAGCATTTCCAGGTGCTGGGCGAGTTCGTCGGAGCGGTGGCGAGCAAGATCCTGCTGTTGTTCAAATTGAGTCCAGGTTTCGGAAAGGCGTTCTTCCAAACGATTGAGGGTGTGCTCGCGGGCGGCATTGATGAGACCTTCCAAGCGGTCCTCGGAGACACTGGAAGGAGCAGCGGTCGAGGAAAAGAGCTTACGGGCCTCGGCAACAATCTCGTCCAACTGAGAGCGGACCTGGAGGGCCGCGCGTTGAGAGAATTCGGTGAATTGTGCCTGGCGCTGCTCAGAGAGTTTTGCCGCCTTAGTCTCGAACTCGGAGCTGGCGCGGGCCAAAGCCTGGTCAAGGCGGGCGTTGAGTTGCGGTTCGGCTTCGTTCTTAAGGTGTTCCGCGAATTTTTGCAGGTCGAGGAGGCCCTGGCGAGCGCTGGCCGCGAGCCCTTCCACGCGGCGGGAGATCTCTTCCGCGCGGCTGCGATAGACGACGAGTTCGCGCTCCCAGCGGTTCTGAACTTCGGCGAGGCGGGCGGCGGAGAACTCCTCGGTCTGACGAAGGCTGGATTTCCATCCGTCGTCAATCTTGGCAAGGGTCGATTGGACGGCTTCCTCGAGTTGGGTGGAGATGGCCGTTTGTACGGCGCGGTCCGCGGCCTGCTGGAGCTTTCCCTGAAGGGTTTGAAGGAGTTGATCCGGAGTGAGAGTGAGGCGCTCGGTTTTTACGACGGCGGGCTCCTTTGAGGCGGCTGGCTCCGGCGCAGCAGTTGGCGCGGCGGGGCTCGGAAATACGGTCACTTCTGCGCGGCGGTCCTGAGGCGCAGGCTGCTTTTGCAGATAGGAGGACGGAGGAGCAGCGGGATCGAATGCGGGAGCCACACCGGCGGAGGCACGCGCACCGGACCCGATGGAACCGAGGAGACGCCGCCAATCCTCGGGAGGAGTGGGAAGGCCCCAAATATTTCCGGGAGTTTCCAGTTCCACGCCGACTTGACACAATTCGCGCGGAGTTTGCGAGGAGAGGACGGAGCGGACACGGGCGCGGACGGCGGGGGCCACAGCGCCCTCGGTGCCCGTGACTTGCAGAGTCACCCAGCCTTCGAGGGGGTACTCGTGACGCGAGGAGTAACGGCAACCGTGAAGATTGAAGGACAGCGCGGAAGTGCGCTCCTGGAAGGGTTCGCCGCGGCGGTTGGTGCCCAGCACGAGAAGGGGAACTGGATTGTCGACGCGGGAACTGCGCCGCAGGTCGCCATCGCGAGTGGAGCGAAAGGCGTGATTCGAGTTGGACGAGGGCATGGGTTGCACTCCTGGCGGCGGAGATTCCTCCGCACGAAGCGAAGTATCAGAATCGTGAAGCACCTGGGCATCGGAATCCAAATCATCCTGGGAGGCGTTGGGATCGACGAGCTCTTCCCAAACGTCATTGTCGCTGAGCCTGGACTTAAGCACATAGGCCAAGACCAGCGCGACGACCACGGCCGCGAGGGCAAGGGAGAAAATAGTCCACGCATCCATAGAGGGGGCACGGGACAAGACTGGTAAGCCCACCCTGGAGGGCTGAGAGCCCAGCCGAGCAAAGAGTGTCAGCCCCGGTGCTCTTGAATTGTGCCGAAAGTGAAGACAGGCTTCAAGCGGTTTGTGCCAGTGGGCAGGGACACGACACTCCGGGCATAGGGGCCCTGCGGTGGAGCGGGGAAGGGTGCGGCACCGAAGAGTATCTCAGGGCTCAGTCTTTTGGCCACCTCCCGTGTGTAATTTTGTTGGTTTTTCCTCAGCTCTTCCTCGGTGTTTCCACAAAATTGCACGTGAGTCCTCTTGTCCCAGTTATTTCGCTCACGCATAGTAACGCTCCGCCCTGAAAAACTCGTTGCCGGAGGAGTGCAATGCTTTTCGCTATCGTTCGTCGCGGTAAGAATGCTGGAACCCGTCTGCTGCCGCATCTATTTGAGGATGAAAGATATCACGTCAGCTTGACCAAGCAGGGTCCGGACATTCCTCTGGCTAATCCGCAAGATATTCCAGATTATCTGGCAAACGGTTATTCGCTGCGCATGAGCCGGGAGAACGCAAACCATAAGCCGATTCTCATTAGTCCTAAATCCATCCAAGGGTGGAGATAACGGGTGTGAAGGGTTCAAAGCGGAACTGAGGGTTTCCCGTAAGAGCTTTCTTAAGTCCAGGGCTGGAGTAGTTACTGTCTAGATACTCCCCCTCCCCCCTGTTTTTTCGCAAGTGTTGACTTTAAAGGTGGTTGTTTGCCGGCACTCTGTAAGTGTTGACTTAAAAGAAGGTTAGGTGCGGCACAGCAGGATTCAGTTTTCAAAGAGCACGGGGCAGCCGAACAGGGCTCCCGGGTGTGGGATGAGCACCAAGGAAACTATAGAGTAAGTTAACTAGAGAAGTAATAAAAAGTCAAGGGAAATTTGAGAGGAGGCGCGAGAGCGAAACCGGGGCATGTCCGCCGGCGAGTTCAGCTATCAGTTTAATCGCAGAGATGAACAGCCGAGGCCCGCTCCAAGGGGCACTCCGTCACAAGTTTTGGTGCCGCTACCATCTCTAGTGTCTTGAATGACACTTAGTTGTATTGTAGCTTCGCATGGCGTAGTACATTGGGGATTAATGCAAATACCTGTTCACTTGGGCTGGGAAACAAGGTTCATCCAGGCCATACGAATACACCTCAATGTTGTCATCCCGGTCGCAACGCTGTCGGTTAAAATCTTGGTTAGGGTGTTTTCTCGCGACGAAATCAGTGAGATTTTTCGCAGCTTAACCAATCTGCCGTTGGAATTGATGCTGATCGCAATGAGTTTCATTTTGGGGGCGCTCTCGGGACTAAGCCAGAGCTATGTCGCAAGATTTCAGAACCAAAGCGATGCTGACCTGTTCGCAGTCCTGACCATAATCGCGATGTTTTTTCTGTCAGTCCTGATTAATCGGCTCACACGTTTTGTCAGGATTTTATCGGGGAAGTTGTACGTTGCCTTCAAACAATACCGTGAATTCGCTGCCCAGCCAGCAATTCCTGGGACGGTTTCAAATGTGGCCATTGGTGGCAGGATACTTTGGGCAATGGCCTATTGCATACTCATGGTTGTGGTGTTAACGTTCACTTTCGGAATCTCGATTGGTACTTTGGCATACGTCTTGCATCTAATACAGTAGGGGAGGCCCAAATCAATGCTGTACACCCTGCTGACCATTCTCACGGTATTCCTGCTTACGGTCGCGACGAGCTATATGGTTCTTCGCTGCGCGGTTGCCGAGCCACATCTACGCAAATTCTTTTTGTTTTTGATTGTTTTAACGCCCCCGATTGCAATCTTTGCGTTGTTGCGAGTACTGCTTGGTCGCCCCAAGCCAATACCGTATAGCGATGAACTTGGCAAAATTGAGGATGAAATCGAAAGTGAACGTGCAACAATTTTTGGCGGAAAGATCATGCATCCGTCGCTTTCTCAACGCTGGAGAATGTCCTATCTCTATGCGATTGAGAAAAGCGCCGCCGCCGCTGTAAGGTTCGATCCCACACTAGACCGGTCATTTTGCGGAATCGCTAACCTGCCTTTATAGTCGTTGCTGCCCCGTCACGGCTCATTTAGCTTGCCCTTTCTGTGTCAAGTGCATAATCACCGTTATTTGCCGGCACTGTGTAAGTGTCGGCTTAAGAGGGAGGTTAGGCGCGGCGCGCGGGATTCAGTTTTTCAGGGGAAGAACAGGCTCAGGCGGAGCGGAGGAGGCGCGCGGCGCGGGAGCGCAGCGACGAGTCTACGGGGACG
>OCOJ01033654.1_pt3 | contig 20016 bp, 14 predicted proteins | sample 1539251 | NCBI WGS metagenome assembly OCOJ01 (sample SAMN01911457, study PRJEB22624) | soil metagenome | biome: Soil | place: Malaysia | collected 2012-04-30 | depth RA_metagenome m | reverse complement strand
AAAGATCCCGTCATGGTCTATTACAAATTCAAGAACGAAGAAAAAGCCGGCCTCGGCATCCCGCTGCCCGCCGGTAACGTCCGCGTTTATCAGAAAGATTCACGCGGCGGCGTGCTCTTCGTCGGCGAAGATCGCATCGACCACACTCCCAAAGACGAATACATCAACATCCACATCGGCAACGCCTTCGACGTCGTCGCCGAGCACAAGCAAACCGACTACAAGCGCATCGACACGCACACCTGGGAAATGGAATTCGAAATCACCCTGCGCAACCACAAAGACACGCCCATCACCGTCCAGGTCAACGAACCCATCGGCGGCGACTGGGAAATGCTGAGCTCTACTTACAAGTTCACCAAGACCGCGGCTTTCGCCGCCCAGTTCAACGTCCCGGTGGACAAAAACGGCACTTCCGTCCTCAAATACCGCATCCGCGCGCGCTGGTAGTTTTTGGAGTGCGGCGGCTTGATGCCGCTTTCTGTCGCGCTTGTAATGTCGCCTTTGTAGGGGCGCAGCATGCTGCGCCCCATCTCGGCACGCCGGTTCCCAATGTAGGCACGCGACAAGCTGCTCCGATGATATGCTCTACGCCCGTTCCGGCTCCGCAAAAACGCAACAGATGCCAGAAACAAACTCACGGGTAAGGAAAGGATAACGATGAAGAAGGCATGGTTTCGCAACGCGGTTCTCATTTTCGTTCTTGCTTCGGTGGGACTCGCCGTCGGCTGTTCGGCAACCAATGTAGAGGGAAAATATCAGGATCGTGAAGGCGCCGTTAAGATGGAGCTCAAAGACGGCAAGGCAACCATAGATTTTGGGCTAATCCACATCGACGCGAAATATACCGTCGACGGCGACAAGGTCACCATCAAGCCCATCAGCGGACCCAATCCAGACTCGATGGTTCTGACCATCGGCAAGGACGGTTCGCTGAACGCCGCTACCCCCAATCCCCTTTTCGACAAGCTGGTCAAAACGAAGTAGCAACCCGTGTGCTGTCGTTCGCCGCTCTCGCTGCATTTTCGATTTTGCTCAGTAACGTCAGGCCCTACGAGGGAGGACACACAACATCGTCAGGACAGCGGCGGGGCCGCCCCTCGACGTCTGAAACTTTCACTGGCTTTTGGCTACAAAAATCATTTCCGGGGAATCGTCCTGGATTGGCGTGCGATCAAAATTTCCATATTGCGCGAGCACACGAAACCCGCACCGCTCCAGCAAATGCTCCACCTCGTACCGGAAGAAGTAGCGCAGCGTCCACGCAAACACCAGCCGTTCTTCTTTTCCGTTCGCACTGCGCAGGTAGAAAATCATCTCCACGTCATTGCGCTGCAGAGCCCGGTGAAACGCCGCTACTCGCTCCATGATTCTCATGTGCCGTCCATCGGGCAAATCGTATTCGGCGATGGGGCTTTCGCTCAGGTAAGCCGGATCGTGCATGCGCTCCGCATCCGTCTGAAAAAAGTCGAGAATCAGCCGCCCTTGCGGCGCAAGATGCTTGCGCACGCATGCCAGACAATCGAGCTGCTGCTGCATTTCGATCAAATGCTGGAAGGGCCGGAAAGGAATAATGATTAGGCGGAATTTCTCACCGAGCTCGAATCGCGCCATGTCTCCTTGAACGAGATGCATGCGCGCGCGCGCTTCTCTGCTGAGTGCCGTCCGTTTCTGTTCGGCCCGCTGCAGCATCCGCTCGGAAATATCGAGCCCCGTAACGCGGTAACCCGCTTCCGCAAGCGCCACCGTGATGCGGCCCGTTCCGCAACCCAATTCCAGAACCGGGTCGCCAACCGCGCGCGCCGCATCCACGTAATACGCCACGTCCTGCAAGCGTCCCGTGAGCACGGGCGACGTGTCGTAGTAATCCGCGATGAACGAATCGTACAAAGCCGGCGAATTGTTTTTGTCGTGTTCAGCCAAGCGTGTTCCTTATCGGAGGCAGAGGAAATCAAGGAAGTAAAGGAAAAACACTTTGCAAGTTTTTGTGCGCATCCGCTTCAACCTGGGTTGATCAGTGCGTTGAGATCCTTTGGCCGCAAACAGCGCGACCTCCGGATGACAAGCGCTGCTTGTCGGCTGAACAGCGGAAACTATCTCCTTTACGTCCTCTACTTCCTTTGCCTCATTCGATCACCGCGTCGGCTTCAATTTCCACCAGCATTTCCGGAGAGATGAACTGGCTCACCTGTACCATGCTGGTGGCGGGACGAATCGCTCCAAAAAACTCGCCGTGCGCCCGCCCGATTTTTTCCCACTCGGCAATGTTGACGACAAAAATCCGCGTCCGGACCACGTCTTTGAGTGCTGCGCCTGCTTTCGTGAGCGCTGCTTCGATATTTCGAATGGTCTGCACTGTTTGCGCGTACGCGTCGCCGACGCCGACAATTTTTCCGTCCGCACCGGTAGCGGTGGTCCCTGAAACGGTAATCGCGTTGCCGATGCGCACGGCCCGTGAGTAACCCACAATTGGCTCCCACGGTGTTCCGCTGGAAATATTCTGCCGGGCCATGTCGTTCCTCCTTCGCCTCACGCAGCTACGTCGGCGCAGGCCTGCATGCTAAACTGAAACGAATTATGGCACAGGCAAAGCGCCAATTTGTCGCTGAGCCTCGCTTGGGAAGACGCAAATGAAATGTAACAACATTTTGGAAGCGGTGGGACGGACACCGCTGGTGCGCTTGAACCGCATCAACCAGGGCTTCGCACCGCAGATTTACGTCAAGGCCGATTACATCAATCCGGGTGGGTCAGTAAAGGACCGCATCGGCATCACCATGATCGACGACGCGGAAAAGCGCGGCCTGCTGAAGCCCGGGGGCACGATTATCGAGGGCACCTCGGGAAACACCGGCATGGGGCTGGCGCTGGTGGCGGCAGTGCGTGGCTACAAAATGGTGTTCACTATTACGGACAAACAGTCGAAAGAGAAAATCGATCTGCTGAAAGCGCTCGGCGCCGAAGTGATCGTCTGTCCGACCGCGGTCGAGCCAGAAGATCCGCGCAGCTACTACTCAGTGGCGAAAAAACTCGCGCGCGAAATCCCGAATTCTTTTTATCCCAATCAATATGCCAATCCCATGAATCCCGAAGCGCATTACCAAACGACCGGGCCGGAAATCTGGGAAGACAGCGAAGGGAAAATCACGCACTTCGTTTGCGGCATGGGCACAGGCGGAACTGTCAGCGGCGTCGGAAAATACCTCAAAGAAAAAAACGCCAACATCAAAATTATCGGCGTCGATCCTTACGGCTCGCTGTACTACGACTTCGTGAAGAGCGGCGAGACGGTCAAAGCCAAGACCTATGTCGTCGAGGGCATTGGCGAAGACTTTTTCCCCACGACGATGAATTTGAAAATCCTCGACGACGTCTTGCAAGTCAACGATGAAGAATGCTTCGTTGTCGCGCGCCGGCTGGTGAAGCTCGAAGGCATCTTCACCGGCGGCTCGGGCGGCGGCTGCATCTCAGCGACGCTTCGACTCGCGAAAGATCTCGGCCCGGAAGCTTTCGTCGTCGCGTTTCTGCCCGATACCGGGATGCGCTATCTCAGCAAGGTGTACAACGATGAGTGGATGCGCGAGCGCGGCTACGTGGAAGCGGCGATGCACATCACCGCTGCCGAAGTGGTCCACGCCAAGCACCAAGCGGGCAAAGTCCGCGAGCTGGTCATCGCGCGTCCGTATCAAACCGTTTTTCACGCGTTGAAGACCATGCAGGAACAGGACATTTCGCAGATCCCCGTGTTCGAAGAGAATCTGCCCATCGGGACGATCTACGAAGACCAGATTCTGAACCTGGCGCTGCAAGGCAAGGATTTGCGCAAGCTGGTGGTGCGGGAAATCATGAGCCAGCCGCTGCCGCAGGTGCCGGGGACCGCTCCCGTCGAGAGGGTAACGCACATCCTGAGCCACGAAAATCCCGCCGTCTTTGTGGAGATGGGCGACTCCAAATTCGAAATCCTCACGAAGTACGATCTCATGAGCACCGTCGCGTCGCTTATGGAACAGAAGCGATAGTCGCTCTGGAAAATCTCAGAATTGACGCGGATGAATGGGAGCATTTTTGAAGATTCTCGACTTTAACGAGCGGCTGAAGAACGCTATCCTGATCGCCGATGGGGCGATGGGTTCGATGCTGCACGAGGCTGTGGGTAGCAAACGCTGCTTCGATGAGCTCAATGCCACGGAACCCGAAGCCGTATTTCGCGTTCACCAGGCTTACATCGAAGCCGGCGCGCAAATCCTCGAGACGAACACGTTCGGGGCCAACCGCTTCAAGTTAGGTCCGCTTGGCCTGGCCGAGGAAGTGCAGCGGTTCAATTCGCGCGGAGTCAAAATCGCACGGGAAGCCCGGGAATCCGGCTCGCGCGAAGTGTTGATCGCGGGCTCGATTGGTCCGCTCGGTCTTGGCGTGCAAGCGCGACATCCTTCGGACGATGAAATTTACGATATTTTTCATGAGCAGGCTCTGGCCTTGGAAGAGCGCGGCATCGACTTCTTCATCCTCGAAACGTTTTCCTATATCGAAGAAATTCTGATTGCGATCGACGCCATCCGCGCATTCTCCGGCCTGCCCATCGTCGCGGAGATGACTTACACCGAAGAGGGCACCACCCACGGCGACCTTCGCCCCGCTGACATCGCCGCGCAATTGAGAAACAAGAACGTTCAGGTGATTGGCGCGAATTGCACGCTGGGCCCGCAATCTTTGCTTCCCATTTTGCAGGAGCTGACCGGAATCGACGATCTGCGGGTCAGCGGTATGCCCAACGCGGGCTTCCCGCGGCGCGAAGGCGACCGCATCGTCTATCCAAAGTCTTCGCCCGAGTATTTCGCGCAGTTCGCGCAGGACGCAGCCGCGCTTGGCGTGCGCATTCTCGGGGGCTGCTGCGGAACCACCCCAGCGCACATCAAGGCGATGGCGGAAGCCGTCAAAAAGATTCATCCCGCCGCGCATCATGCCACAGCCACAACCGTGGACGTTCTTGCGACGAAACCGGCACCGGTACAGCACCGCGAGCCGGAGAGCCGTTTCTGGAAAAAGCTGAAGGCTCAGCAATTCTCGATTTCCGTGGAGATCGATCCGCCCAAGGGCATTTCGCTGGAGCGCATTTTCGAGCAGGTCGAGAAAATCATGGCCTCGCGCAAAGTCGATGCCATCGACATCAATAGCGGCACGATGGCCCGCGTAGGGATGGATGCGCTCATGACCGCCGGGGCGCTCGAAGCGCGCGGCGTCGAAACGGTCCCACACTTGACCACGCGCGATCAAAACATTATCGGCTTNCTTGCAGGCGGCGCTGCTCGGCGCGTGGACTGTGGGTGGGGTGCGCAACGTCCTTGCTATTACTGGCGATCCGCCGTCGGTGGGTGACTATCCGGAGACAAGCGGCGTGTATGAAGTCGATTCCGTTGGGCTGGTGAAGATTCTGTCTCGGCTGAATCAAGGAACCGATTGGGCTGGGAAAACCCTCGGAGGGGCAACGAATTTCACTATCGGGGTCGCCGTCAACCCTGTTGCAGATGATCTTGACGGCGAGATAGCGCGGTTCCAGGCCAAGATTGAGGCAGGGGCGCACTTCGCGATGACCCAGCCGATCTTCGACCCCGAACATTGGCACGCATTTGTCAAAAAACTTGGCGGAAAACCTACCATACCCATTCTGGTGGGTATTTGGCCGCTAAACAGCTACAAGCAAGCGTTACGGCTTAACAACGAAGTGCCGGGCATCTTGATCCCGCAAGCTGTGGTCGCCGCGCTCGAGGCCGCCGGTGCGTCAGCGCGCGACCGCGGCTTCGAGCTTGCGCGGGAAATGCTGGCGTGGGCCCGCACAGAGCTTGCCGGGGCTTATCTGATTCCTCCCTTTAAGCGCTACGAAGAAATCCTCGACCTCTTGTAGAAGCGAATTCGCGGTTAAGCGCTAGGCCCCGCTTTCAACATTCCTGCGTGTCACCTTGTGGGACAGACATTCCATCAGTAAATGCCACAGGGGTTGACCCCGTCGGGAAGTGAGGCCGGGGATACGGAGGGTACTGGTATGAAACACTGCGCTTTTCAGAACGTGACAGGGCTCGCCATGGTTCAGAAACTAGTTATATGCCAAGCCCCCTCTCAGAGCTTCGACGGCCGGGAGAGTTGTCCTCGTCGGCAAAACCGACACAGGTCCGCCACATCCGCAGCACTGCACTCGTTTCTCGCGAAGTAGCAGGGGAAACGATAGTTGTGCCCATTTGCCGGGATGCGGGGGACCTTGATGCGGTCTACACGTTCAATCCCGTCGGTAGAAGCCTGTGGAACCTGCTCGAAAATGAGCGTACCCCAGAGGAATTGGCAGATTGGGTTACCTCGTATTACGAAGTGGGACGCGAACAGGCCTTTGCCGACGTTCAGAGCTACCTCACGGAACTGCGGGAAATCGGCCTGATCCGGACGGTTTAACCGGCCAACACTCCTTCTCGGCATGCCTCGAGTGAGGCATGGAGCATAGAGCGTTGGACGTTTGTGTATTTGGACGTATTGGGACACAGGGCTAGGAAGAAGCGGCAGAAGTTGTGGAGAAGAAAAGGGTTACCAGTGCAAGCAGCAACTTATGGCGAGTTCACGGGCCTGGTTCACCGCCATTATGCGGGGAAGCGCGCACCGCTCGAAGTGTCGATCGAGGTGACGCGGCGATGCCCGCTGGAGTGCATGCACTGCTACAACAATTTGGCCATGAGCGACCACGCGGCACGGCTTCAGGAGATGACCTTCGAAGAGCATTGCGGGCTCTTGGATGAGCTGGTTGCGGCGGGCTGCATCTGGATTCTCTACACAGGCGGAGAGATTTTCGCGCGAAAGGATTTTTTGGAGATCTACACGGAGGCAAAGAAGCGCGGCTTCCTGATCACGCTTTTCACCAACGGCACACTGATTAGCCCGCGAGTTGCCGACCATCTCGCCGACTGGCGGCCCTTTGCCATCGAGATAACCCTGTACGGTGCCACCCGCGAAACCTACGAGGCGATGACGCAAATTCCCGGGTCTTATGACCGGTGCATGAGGGGGATCCGCCTGCTCTTGGAGCGGAATCTGCCGCTGAAGTTGAAAACGGTGCCGACGACAATCAACCGGCACGAAGTTTTTCAGATGAAGCGGATGGCAGAAGAGGAGTTTGGGGTCGAGTTCAAATTCGATTCCCTGATTAATCCGCGGATCGACTGCTCGCAAAGCCCGCTGGCGGTGCGGCTAACGCCCGAAGAGGTGGTGGAGTTGGATTTTTCGGAGCCGAAGCGCAAAGAAGATTACCGGCGGCTTGCGGAAGAAGAGCTAAGTGAAGCGGGCGAAACGAAGGAAATCGAAAAGCGTAGATACAGTTGTGGCGGAGGAATCGGCGGATGCGCCATAGACCCGTACGGAACGATGAGCATTTGTGTGATTTCGCATCAGCAAGGTTACAACCTGCGGGAGAGCAGCTTTCGGGCAGGCTGGGAAGGGCCACTCAAGGAGATTCGAAAGCAGCCGAGAACGCGCGAGACGATTTGCGACCGGTGCCGCATTCAGTCCCTGTGCAGCATGTGCCCGGCCAATGGGGAGCTGGAGAATGGAGATCCGGAGTCTCCGGTCGAATTTCTGTGCCAGGTGGCGCACCTGCGCGCGTACGCGCTTGGGTATCAGGTTCCGGAGCATGGAGATTGCCCTTGTTGCGAGGGCGGCACGCATCACGCCAGCTTGCTGGTGGCGGCCGAACGCCTCAAGACGCTGAAGCCTGAAACGAGTTTTTGGGAATCGAGTAGGCCGGCTGCGCCCAGCCTGCATGTTTTGCAGCCTACTTCGGGGTGCCGCGGGGGCGGGTGCAACTCCTGTGGTGTTACGCACGCGTGAGCCGAAAGACGATGAACGACGAGAACGACAAGAAGGAAAAGGCAACGCCCGAGCAGAACGCCAAGGCAGCCTATGAGCCTCCGAAGATTATCCGCGTGAGCCTGCGCCCTGAGGAGGCGGTGCTGGGGCATTGCAAGGTGACGGGAGCGATGGGACCGGTCTCCGCCAGCGGATGCAGAAGCGCGCTGGGGGCATGCAGAAGCCTTGGCTCTTGATGGCGCGGAGACTTTGGATGCAGGAACCCCAAACGCAATCGCTGAACTTGAAAGACTGGACGCAAACAGTCCTTGTGGCTGCTCCGCAGCTTGCCTACCGGATTGGAGACATCACCTTTGGCTTGATTGGCGAAAGGGATATGCGGTTTGCGCTGGACCCTATAGTGGGCGAGTTTGCGATCAAGGCGGAATCTGCAGAGGTGAACCTGAGAATTTCCTGGGCTGACAGACTTGAAGTTCCTCGCANTAAGCCGGAATCTGCAGAGGTGAACCTGAGAATTTCCTGGGCTGACAGACTTGAAGTTCCTCGCAGCGCGCCATTATTTCAATCCGGCGGTACCTGGTCGCTCTTCGACGAGCCGGAGGGCTATCGGTTTAGTTTCGCTTCTCCGCTCTTGGGAAACGCCCCTTATAAAGAGGCTTGGTTCGATCGCGAATTTCGTTCCGGATGCGTGCGGCTGTCGCGCGAATACTTTGATGCCAGCCAGACGGCATATCCGCTGGAGTATCCGCTTGACGAACTGCTCATGATTCACCGGCTTTCCTGCGGCGAGGGAGTAGAGGTTCACGCCGTGGGGATTTGCGATGAACGCGGCGTGGGACACCTTTTCCTGGGACATTCGGGCGCCGGAAAGAGCACGACGGCGCGGCTATGGAAAGGACGGCCGGGCGTTCGAATCCTCAGCGACGATCGCATTATCCTGCGCGCCCACGATGCACGCATTTGGATGTATGGCACGCCGTGGCATGGCGACGCGGGCATCGCTTCGCCGGAATGCGCGGAGATCTCAAAGATTTACCTGCTGGAACACGGAAAGAAAAACGAGCAGGTTCCGCTTTGTGCAGGCCAGGCCGCCGCGGAACTGTTTGCGCGCAGCTTCGTGCCGCTGCACTCAGCGGAAGGGTTGCAATTTGCGTTGTCCTTTCTCGAGAGAGTAGCCCGAGCGATTCCCTGCTCAACTTTCCGGTTTGTTCCCGACAAAAGCGCCGTGGAGGCCATCCGCCATGCCCGCGAGTAGGGCCGTGGAAAAACGCAATTCGGCGCTGTTTGGTGCGGTCTGCGAAGCGCTGCTGCAGCGCGGGTTGAAAGTGCGGTTTCGCGCGCGCGGACAGAGCATGCAGCCGAATATCTTCGATGAAGACGCTGTCGTAGTCGCTCCTGTGGCGCGACCTGAGTTGCGGCGTGGGGAAGTGGTGCTCGCGCGCGGGAAAGATGGGCTTTTGGTGCACCGAATCGTGGGCCAGGGGAGAGCTCCAGGAGAAGTCATCACGCGGGGCGATGCGGGGCAGGAAAATGACCCGGCGTCGTCTTTTGTGCTGGGCAGCGTCGTCGCCATCGAGCGCAACGGGAAGATGAGTTCATTCGAAAAACGGGGGACGGGGCTTTTGCATGGCGCGCGAAGCCTCTTGCGGCGGTTGAAGCTCGCTGGCGCCCGGCGATGGCGACGGCTTGGCACTGCCTTTTTAGTTCTTGGGTTCTTCTGTGTTCTTGGGCTGCTATTGAATGTGGCGCCCGCCGCGGGCCAGGCTTTCACGATCACAGACACAGCGGCGCCAACGACCGTGTCGCCTGGTGGGACCATCACGTACACGCAAGTTCTTTCCAACACCAGCGGAAGGACCATCACTCACCCCATTACGGTCACGCAGAATCTCCCTGCAAATACGACTTTTGTTTCGGCAGCCAAAACCGCCGGCCACCACAACTGGAATTGCGTCAACACCGCCGGAGTCATCACTTGCACGGACACCAGCGTCGGAAATTATGGCAGCGGCAACAACACCACGTTCACCATCGTGGTAACCGTGAACGCGGCCACGGCGAATGGCACCGTGATTACGGATACGGTGAACGCCAAGGGAGCCAACACCGGCGTCGCCTCGGCAAGCGCAAACGTCACTGTACAGACGCCCGACCTCTCCGTAACCGAAACGGCGGCGCCAAATCCCGTGGGGACGGGCGCGAACATTACTTACACCCAGACCGTAACGAACAACAGCGCAACGGTGGCGGCAGTTGGCGCAACGCTGACGCAAAACACCCCTCCGGGCACGAATTTTGTTTCTGTTACACCTCCCGCCGGATGGACTTGCGGCACGCAACCTGCTGTTGGCGGAAGAGGGCAAATCATCTGTACAGCGAACGGCACGTTTGCCGCAGCAACTGCGGTGAATTTCACTGTCATAGTATCGGTCAGCCCGGAGGCGGTGGGCGGCTCGACCATCACAAACTCGGTGACCGTGAGCGAAACGGGAACCGATCCTAACCCCAATAACGACACGGCGACCGCTTCCGTTCAAGTGGCCGCTGCCGATCTGTCGATGACGCAAGTGGCCTCGGCAGCAGCGGTTGCCCCCGGCGGGACTATCACCTACACAGAGACGGTAACCAACAACGGTCCCAACGCCGCTCCGGGCGCAACGCTTTATCAGCAGACGCCTCCGAATACGACGTTTTCCTCAATGACTCCGCCAGCGGGCTGGACTTGCGGGACAGTTCCGGCTGTCGGCGGAACGGGCCAAGTCATCTGCACGTCCAACGCAGCCATGAGCGCCAACACGACGACGGGCAATTTCACGTACGTCGTCACGGTCGGAGCCGCGACGGCCGCCGGAACCGTGATCACGAACTCTGCTGACGTAACGTCGCAGACGACCGATCCAACAACAGCGGACAATGCGACAACAACAACTGTGCTTGTAGAGATCACGGGCGATTCCGATCTCGCTCTAGCGATGACGGCCTCGCCAACGCCCGTTTTCATTTCGTCCTCGCTCACCTACACCATCCAGATTACAAACTTGGGATTAGCAGCAGCGCCCGGAGTCCAGGTCGTGGATACGCTGCCTGCGGGATTCGCCAACCCTTCTGCAGTCACGACTCAAGGTTCGTGCGGAGCGCCGAGCGGAGGGACAATCACTTGCAATCTCGGCGCGGTCGCTTACCCATTGGCCGCGCCAATTACGATTACGATCAGCGGAACATCCCCGGCCACTCCTACGACGCTGAAGAACAGCGCCACAGTCAGCACAACCGGCACCGATCCGGTGAACGGAAACAACAGCGCCACAGTCCTAACGGTTGTGCAACCGATAGCTTGTGCTTCGCCTGGGCGGGATGGAGCTGGCGGCACACTTTCGGGCGTGGTCAACGCCTATTACCCGCCTGCGAATCCAGGGACCGTTGCGGCGGGTTCGACTTCCATCACTTTGGGTGCGGCAGCCGCAAATGGAGCGCAGACAGCTATCGCCGCCGGGGATTTACTGCTAATCATCCAGATGCAGGCAGCGCAGATCAATTCCACCAATACGAATTCGTATGGCAGCGGCATTCCTGGCGATCCTTCGGGCTCGACCAATCTGAGTAACTCCGGCGTGTTCGAATTCGTAAGCGCAACCAACGCCGTTCCAGTCACCGGCGGAACGCTGAACTTCATGGGCACAGGGGCGGGTGGGGGCCTGCTCAATTCCTATAGCAGCGCGGCTTCGACCGCTGCGCAGGGGATTCAGACTTTTCAGGTGATTCGCGTTCCCCAGTACACCTCGGCAACCCTGAGTCCCGCACTCACGGCGCTGCCGTGGAACGGCGCGGTCGGGGGCGTCCTGGCTTTGGACATTTCTTCTCAACTCACTCTCGGCGGCACGGTCGCTTTAGATGGCTTAGGGTTCCGCGGCGGTGGCGGTATTGATCTCAGAGGAGGTGCAGGCGCCGCAACCGACACCGTAACAGCCTCACCGGCTGCTTTGCCGGCGCTGCCGCCGCCTGCAGGCAGCGGAACGAATGGTTCGAAAGGCGAAGGCATTGCCGGAACACCGCACTGGGTTGCGCCAGCGCTGAGCACGATCACGCATGCGACCACAGCGACAAATACGAACCAGCCGGTGCTGGAAGGACTTCCGAATGGAAGCTTCGCGCGTGGCGCTCCCGGAAATGCCGGCGGTGGCGCGACCGATGCAAATCCCGCTGCCAATGATCAAAACTCCGGCGGTGGTGCAGGCGGCAATGGGGGCACAGGCGGCACGGGCGGATTTGGGTGGAACAGCGCCGGTGTGGTCGGAGGTTATGGAGGTGCGGCCTTCCCCGCAACAACAAGCGCCATCGTGATGGGAGGCGGAGGAGGCGGAGGCACGACCAACAACGGTTCTTACTGGGATCCAGCCTCAGATACAGGGAATCACGATTGTGCGGCGAATTGTACCGGCATTTACAGCAGCGGAGCCGCAGGCGGCGGAATCGTAATCATTCACGCTGGCTCGGTAACGGGCACTGGAACGATCACCGCAAATGGTCAAACGGCGCTGGATCCTGAGAATGACGGCGGAGGCGGCGGAGGTGCCGGCGGAACGATTTTGATTTTCGCGAACAGTGGAGGACTTGGAGGCTTGACAGTTAGCGTCGCGGGCGGCAATGGCGGGAATACTTGGCCGGAACAGGGGCCTGGGGCCGTATTTCCAGGCAATCGCCACGGGCCGGGCGGTGGCGGCGGAGGCGGCGTTATTTTCACGACCTCGGCGCCGGGAAGCTCAAGCGTGGCGGGGGGCAATCCGGGATGGTCAACGCTCGCCAACGATGCCTATGGAGCTACGGCCGGGCAACCGGGACTGCTGTCCACGGGCTTGACCATCACGCAGACACCGGGAACGCAGTCGGGGGCTTACTGCGCGGGAGCGGACCTCGCGGTGACGGATTCAGGGGTACCGAATCCCGTGCTGCCGGGACCCGGGCCGGGAAATGTCATCACGTATACCCAGACGGTGACGAATAACGGGCCGCTCGACGCGGTGAATGCGGTATTCAGCGAAACCATTCCGGCAAATACGACTTTCCAATCGTTCATTAATCCGGGAGGTTCAGGCTGGAATTGCGTTACACCCCCTGTGGGCGGAACTGGGTCTATCACCTGCAATAATTTGGACGTCGCCAAGGCTGCGGCAACTACTTTCACGCTGACGGTTGCCGTGAACACGGGCGTGGCTGTTGGCACGGTGATTACGGACGTCGTCAACGTGTCGTCCGGAACCACGGATCCGAATCTTGCGAACAATACGGCAATTGTTCAGATCACGGTGGGCGCCGCAAACACCGCGGATCTTTCCATCACCAACGCTGCCTCGCCAAATCCTGTGCTTGCAGGAAATCCAATCACGTACACGGTTGTGGTGACAAATAACGGCCCGGGGGCCGCGGCCAACGTGGTGTTCAGCGAGGCCATTCCAGCAAACACGACGTTTGTCTCTGTTACCCCGGTGCCCGCCGGGGGCTGGACGTGCAACGTCGTCGCGGGAACGCTTACGTGTTCGAATCCAGCTATGGCGGCGGGAGCCTCGACGACCTTTACCGTCGTCGTGAACGTAAATGCGGGAACGATCGCCGGCACAGTGATTTCGGATACCGCGAACGTTTCTTCGACGACAACGGATCCCAATCCAAACAATAACAGCGCGACCGTGAACGTGGTGGTGGCCAGCGCTGGGCAGGCGGACTTGAGCGTGAACAGCTCGGCGGCGCCAAATCCGGTCACAGCCGGCAACAACATCAGCTATACGCAAGCGGCAACCAACAACGGTCCCGCTGTCTCTGGAGCAGCTACGTTCACGGACACGATTCCCACGAATACGACGTTCGTTTCACTGGTTCAGCCCGCAGGATGGGCATGCGTGACGCCGCCGGTAGGCGGTACGGGGACTGTGACCTGCACGAATCCAACGGTGGCTGTTGGCGCGGTGGCGAATTTCCCGCTGGTTGTCAAAGTGAATCTGGGGACGGCGCCGGGCACAATGATTTCGAATACGGCGAATATCAATGTTCCGTGCTTGCCAGCGACCGATCCGAATTGCGCCAACAACTCGGCTACAACCACAGTGGTGGTAGCTTCGCCGACGCAGGCCGACGTGGCGATCCTAAAGACAGCTGCGCCGGAGCCGGTCGATCAGGGGACGAACCTGACATACACGCTGCAAGTTACCAATAATGGGCCGGCAGTCGCCCAGGGTGTGACGGTCAACGATCCGCTGCCGCCGCAAGTTACGTTTGTCTCTGTTTCAACCACTCAGGGAAGCTGCTCACAAATCACCGGGACGGTGACGTGCAACCTGAATTCTCTCAGCGTCGGCGGCCTGGTTCTCATCACCATCAACGTCACCGCCAACACGTTCAGCTCTTCGACCTTGGCTACAAACACCGCGACCGTCTCGGCAACGACCAGCGATCCGAATCTCGCGAACAATACTTCCACCGTGATTTCGACAATCGCGGCGCCGACGGCCGTGCAATTGGCCGGGTTCCAGGCAGTTACGCGGCAGGGAGGCGGCATTCTCTTGGAGTGGAAGACGCGCGAAGAAATCCGCAACCTGGGCTTCAACGTCTATCGCGTGGACGCGCAAGGGCGGCACCGGTTGAATCCTTCGATCATTGCGGGCTCGGCTCTCTTGATTCGTGGCGGAAGGCCGCAGCACGCTGCCAAGACTTATCAGTGGCTCGATCCGGAGGGCACGCCACAATCGCTGTACGAACTCGAAGATGTGGATTTGAACGGAACACGCATGCCGCATGGACCGGCAAGTGTCGAGGCGTCTTCTGTGAGCTCCGGGCTAGTAGCGCAGCCAGTTCTTTTGACGCAGTTAAATCAAGCAACGGTGCAGCCTGAAAAGCAGAGGGCACGTTTGCTTTCGACACCAAGGCCGAGCATTCCGGAGTTGGCGCGGGGCGAAGTTCGCCTGTCGCTAGAGACAGTGCCCGCAGTGAAGATTTCGGTGCGAAGCGAGGGCTGGTATCGCGTCACGGGCGCACAACTCGTGGCTGCTGGACTCGACCCCCATGCCGACGCGCGGGATTTGCAACTCTTTGCAGAAGGCGTCGAGCAACCGATGACGATCCTCGGCGAACAGTCCGGTCCACTGGGGCCGAATGACAGCATCGAATTCTATGGAACAGGAATCGATACGCCGTTCAGCGACGCGCGAGTGTATTGGCTGATTCGAGGCACCCACTCGGGCAAGCGAATAACTTCCGTGCCAGCAACGGCCAGCGGGGTAGCGGGGCCAGAGAGCTTCCTATTTACGGTGGTGCAACAGGAGCGCACGACCTATTACGCGACGCTGTTGAACGGCGAGAACAACGACAACTTTTTCGGGGCGGCAGTGACGTCCGAGCCGGTGGATCAGGAATTGACGATTGGGCATAACGACCCGAACTCGAGTTTGCCGGTCACGCTGGATGTGACGCTGCAAGGCGGAACGGACCAGCAAGAGCATCGCATCTCTGTGAGCTTCAATAACGTTTCGGTCGGGGAAATGGATTTCGCCAATCTGGCAAATGTGACGAACGCGTTCCCAATCGAAAGCAGCTTGCTGCGCGATGGCGCGAATACGGTCACGCTGACTGCGCTTAACGGGGACAACGACATCAGCCTCGTGCAATCGATCGCTTTGCAGTACCAGCACACTTATGCCGCGGATTCGAATTGGCTGAAGGCGGCGGCGACGGCGGGGGACACGGTTCGCATCAGCGGATTCACGAACGCGCAGATTCAGGTGTTCGATATCACCAATCCGTTGGCGATCCAACAACTGGCAGGCTCGGTGCGACTCGAAGGCGGAACGTATGAGGTTGTGGTCGCGGTGCCGCACTCGGGGGTTCAGGAGCACATATTGCTGGCGTTCACGGACGATCAGGTGTCCGCGCCCTCGTCGCTTGCGTTCCACAAGCCGAGCGATCTGGCCGGGCAACGGCGCGGCAGCCAGATGATCGTCATCACCCATCCGGATTTTGCGGCGAGCGTCGAGCCGCTGGTGAAGCTGCATGAATCGCGCGGACATGACGTCGAAGTCGTGACGATCGACCAAGTCTTTGATGCGTTCAACTTTGGGGAACGCAGCCCATTCGCCATTCGAGATTTCTTGCAAAATGCAGAGCTTCACTGGAACCGCAAGCCGCAATCCGTTCTGCTGGTGGGAGGCGCTTCGCTCGATCCGCGCAATTATCTGGGCCTGGGCGATTTCGATTTCGTTCCCACGCGCATCATTGAAACCGCGGCGTTCAAGACGGCTTCCGACGATTGGTTCAGCGACTTCCAGCAGAATNGGTTTCGCGACGATTCCCACAGGGCGAATCCCCGTGCGCACAGCCGCCGACGCGGATTTGGTGATTTCGAAAATCGTGAACTATGAAAAAGGAATAGGAGCCGGGGCCTGGGAGCAGAAGGCTTTGGTCATCGCCGACCAGAATATCGGGGACGACTTTACTACGGCGGCTAATTTCGCCGCGTCCGATTTCCNCGTCATCGCTGCATGTGACGGAAATTCTGGCGAACAACCTCGATCCCAACACGGCGCAGCAGGATATTCTCAACGAGTTGAACAAAGGCGGCCTGCTGGTCGATTACCTTGGGCATGGATCCGTGGAGCAATGGTCGTTCGCCGATTTTCTGGATGATACTTCGGCGTCGGCGCTTTCGAACGGCGAACAATTGCCTGTCTATTTGCTGATGGACTGCCTCAACGGATTCTTCCACGACGTCTATTCCACGAGCTTGGCGCAATCTCTCCTGCTTGCTCCCAAAGGCGGCGCGGTTGCGGTGTGGGCTTCCTCGGGCTTTACAGACGCGGCGCCGCAATCCTCGATGAACCAGGCGCTGCTGCAGATTCTCAAGACCAATCCCACAATTCCGCTGGGCAAGGCCATCCTCGAAGCGAAATCGGGCGTGATTGACAGCGATGTGCGCCGCACTTGGATTTTCTTCGGCGATCCAGCCATGCATCTGCAATTGCCTTCTTCCGACTCGAAGAACCATCGCTGATTCGAAACTGTGTGGTTTTTCCTGCCCTCGCGCGTTCGAACGAGGGAGTGTCTGAGAAGGTCATTCCACTCCTGAAACAAATAATGCATTTTGCAAAAGAGCGCCCTTATAATCCGGCATTTCGCCGTACTTCCGTGCGCCGGAAGCGGCGGCTGAACAAAAGGAGAACGCTGGAATGCCGGAGACTTCGGAAAAACCGCGCACGAACATGTTCAACCGGAACAAACTCAAACTGGGCATTTTCTCGCCGAATTGTTCGAGCGGCCTGGCGGTCACGAAAGTTCCGGAGCGCTGGGATGCCTCGTGGGAAAACAACTTGAAACTCGCCCAGATGGCGGATGAGGCGGGAATCGAATTCCTACTGCCCATCGCGCGGTGGAAAGGGTACGGCGGAGAAACGGATTTCGAAGGCACAACGCTCGAGACCATCACGTGGGCTTGCGGGCTGCTGGCAAAAACAAGAAATATCACGGTATTCGGAACGGTGCATGCGCCGCTGGTGCATCCGATTTTTGCCGCGAAACAAATGGTAACCGTTTCCCACATCAGCGAAGGCAGGTTCGGGCTGAATATTGTGTGTGGATGGAACCAGGATGAGTTTGAAATGTTCGGAATCGCCCAAAGAGAACACGATACGCGCTACGACTATGGCCAAGAATGGTGGGAAGTAGTGCAGAAAATCTGGACGGAGAGCACGCCATTTGACTACACGGGAAAATTCATCCAGTTGCAAGGAGTCATTGGAAAACCGCAACCCTACAAATGGCGGCCGGTGGTGATGAATGCGGGTTCGAGCGGGGCCGGCCGGGCGTTTGCGGCGCGCAATTGCGATTTTCTGTTCACCGTGCTGATTGATTTGGAGAAAGGGAAACAGGATGTGGCGTCGATTCAAAAGATGGCGTTTGGCTTCGGAAGGAGCATCGGGATTTTTACCACGTCGTACGTCGTGCTGCGTCCGACAAAAAAAGAGGCGTTCGAGTATCACGAATATTACTCGACAAAAATGGGAGATTACGCGGCGGTGGATCACTTGATGGAGCTACAGGGCCTGCACGCGCAGTCCTTTCCGCCAGAAGCTTTCAAATTGTTCCGGCAAAGATTTTTGGGCGGACATGGGGTGTACCCACTTATTGGGGACCCAGACACAGTGGCTACGGAGCTCGCCAGGATTAGCGAAGCCGGGTTCATTGGCACGACCATTACGTTTGTGAATTACGTGAAGGAATTTCCGTACTTTCGCGATGAGGTGCTGCCGCGGCTGGAGCGGATGGGGCTGCGCCTTCCCATTCAGCAAGCGCGTGCTTAGCGGGGCGGGACTCTACGTTTGATATGGCCAGGCCGGGGTTTTCGCAGATTTGCGTAAATAGCAGGCGGAATTCCTGAAAATTTGATTTCGTCTGCTATACTTGCCGCCATCTTGCAACATATGTTGCGGCGAGCACTTTCTTGGGGGGTGTTATGAAGCGATTCCAGGGGTCGTCTGTTCTATTTGTCTGTCTGCTTGCGTTGGTTTTTGCTTTGACGCTGGCGAACGCGCCGGGCTCTTCGGGTCAGGCCGTGACGGCCACTCTATCCGGGAGAATTGTGGACACTTCCGGGGGAAGCGTGGCCAAGGCCAACGTCACAATTGCAAACGCGGCCACGGGATTCTCGCGTTCCGTGCAAGCCACGGATACAGGCGAATACTCGATTCCAGCCTTGCCGGCAGGCGACTACACCGTTACTGTGGAATTCACCGGCTTCGGCAAGCAAACGAAGAACATCACGCTGCAAGTCGGGCAGGCTGCAACACTGGACTTCACGCTGACGCCAGGCTCAGTGGCGGAAAAGGTGGAGGTGGAGGCGACTTCGGAGCTTCAGGAACCCACGCGGACGCAGGTGAGCACGGTCGTCACTGAGCGGCAGATTGTCGATCTGCCGGTCAACGGCCGGGAATTCATTGACTTCGCGCTGCTTTCGCCAGCGGTTCAAATCGGCGACACTACGTCGGGCAGCACCGATGTGATCGTCGAGCCGGTCACAAAACTGTCTTTCGCCGGCCAGAATATTCATTTCAATTTCATTGCCGTGGATGGGGCAGACGACGTGTCGACGGCTTCGGGCATTCAGAGAGGAACTCCTCCGCAGGATTCGGTGCTGGAGTTCCGCGTCATTAATACGGATTACAGCGCGGAAATGGGCCGGGCAGTCGGCGGCATCGTAAACATCATCACCAAGAGCGGATCGAACGACTGGCACGGCAGCGCCTACGAATACTTCCGCAACAATAAGATGGACGCGACGAGCATCCTGGCCGCTCCCGGCTTAAATACCCTGCGACAGAATCAGTTTGGCGTGACCATCGGCGGACCGTTGAAGAAAGACAAGACTTTCATGTTCGCCAACTACGAGGGTCAGCGGCGCGGCGAGTCGCCTTTCTACAATTCTGTCGTTCTGGCCAACATTGGAAATTCCGTGAACCCTGCGCCTGGCACCATCAACTTTGTCAAGGAGAAAGTCTACGGCCTGCCGGGGGAGCCGGCGGGACTGAATGTGCTGCGAACCGCCGACTACGACAACGCCTTTGCGCGGCTGGACGAAAACTTTTCCGATCACGAGATTCTGATGGTGCGCTATTTCATCAATCACGGTACGCTGCTGAATCAGTCCCCGTTGAACGACGGGTTCGACCTGCCCTCGGCTTTCAAAAACAACCGGATTAACGACCAGTCGGTTGCGGGCAGCTTGGTGTCGATTCTTTCGCCGAATATTACAAACGAACTGCGTGGGCAGTTCGCGCGCCGGAACTTTGACTTCAAAACGGCCACCACACAACCCCACTTGGAAGTGGCCAACACCTTCACAGTAGGAGTGAACAGAGGCAATCCCGATTACTACATCGAGAAACGCGGAGAAATCGTAGACAACCTCACCATGAATCTGGGAAAGAACACTCTCAGCTTCGGCGGAGACTTCAACTATGTGGTGACCACAGAATCCTTCCCGCTCTTTTATCCCTTCGAGGCGGACTATGCCAACCTGCCGGCTTTCCTGGGGACCGACGGAGCGGTTAAGGGTTGCGCCACGGCGCCGTCTTGCCCCGATCCATTTGTTATTTTCTTCGAGCGTTTCCAGACGCCGAATTTCCTCGAGCCGACGCT
>OCOJ01054130.1_pt5 | contig 20022 bp, 14 predicted proteins | sample 1539251 | NCBI WGS metagenome assembly OCOJ01 (sample SAMN01911457, study PRJEB22624) | soil metagenome | biome: Soil | place: Malaysia | collected 2012-04-30 | depth RA_metagenome m | reverse complement strand
GCTGCGGACCCAAGCTTGTCCAGTGTTGGGAAGTCCATCGCAACCCAGAAACGGCAGGTTCAGCCAACGGTCGCGATCGACTTCCGAAGGGAGTTCCTGGAAAGCTTTGCGCGCCCCAATCGCCATGGAATCGTCCTGGGCGGCAACAAGATCGACGTTAGCTTTCTGCGCAGTGGACAGTTTCAGCCAGGAACGCACAGCGCGTTGCGCGCTATCCTCGGTCCATTGGCCCTTGAGCATGATGAGGTGGATGTTTGCGGGCTTGACCTCCTGCATGCCGGCAGTGCGTTCCCTTGCTGCCGAGTTTTCCGATGGACCCTGGATGTACAGAACGGAGCCACCCGTGGGAAGAAGTGACGCGCATTGCTGTCCCTGAATACGGCCGATTTCCACATGGTCGGAGCTCACGCTAAACACCGGCGCCGTGCTGTCCTGGCGAAGCTCAGAGAGATAGTTGGCTTCGCGATTCAGCACCACCCAACCAATTCCAGTACTCACCGCAGCGCGAGCCACCTGGGGCAGAGCCGTTCCCCCAACGGGCTCGAAGACGATGCCATCCGGGCGTTCTTCTGGGGCTGCCTGCACCGCGTTTAGGATCTGCGTGCTCTGCTTGATGGCATCGTTGTTGGCATAAGCAACTTGCAAGTCCACATTGCATTTTTTGGCTGCTAATTCTGCCGCACGTGCTTGTTCCACTTGATAATCGTTGTCGTTGGTAGTCAGAGAAACCAGGAATCGCAGCCTGCGCATGAGAGCACCAGAAAACTTTCCAACTTAACATACACGGCTGCTGGTCGAAATGCCCGGAAACCTGATGCTGTGTTTCGCCAAGAGAACCTAGCGTGCCACGCTCCAGGCCGGCCCGAATCCGAACGGAGAGGCAAGCTCGTCCAGCCCTCTGGAAGGCAAGAATAGCTTGGGTAAAGGGGCGCAGGGAGGGGTGTTAGATGGGTTAAAAGGCGCAACGGCAGTATAAGTGAAACTTTTCAACGCTATAAGTCATTGTTCTGCAATGGCTTACTGCTAACCCGCGCTCCTCGCGGTGGTAAGCCGCTTGCACTCTTTGTCTGGGAGGTAGCGTCTGTGGAGATGCTGGCGGAAACTCTAGCTCACCTTCCGGGCGAAACCGGAATCTCTCCCTTCACCCTATCCTGGAAACGATCCGAACAATGTCCCACAGGGAAACCGTACTGCCGTGGGCCCAGGCAGGCGGTCGTAGCTCCATTCTCCTGCCTGACGACGCGTGATTCTTCAGCGGAGCAACTATGAACTGGCGAGAGGAATACCGCAGAAAAGTGGTTAGCGCGACGGAAGCTGTACAGTGCATTCAGTCCGACATGCGCGTGTACATCCATCCGGGTTGTGCCGAGCCCGAGGCGCTGGTGGAAGCGCTCATGGCACGCGGGCCGTTCGTAAAAAACGTCGAAATTGTTCACCTGATGACCACAGGCCGTGCAGACTACATTGCGCCACAGATGGAAGGGCACTTTCGCCATAACGCGATGTTTATCGGTGGAAACGTGCGACAGGCCGTCAACGAGGGCCGGGCGGACTACACCCCGGTTTTCTTGAGCCAGATAGAAGACCTGTTCGAAAGCGGCCAGATGCCCATAGATGTGGCGCTGATTCAGGTCTCCCCGCCGGACGCACACGGTTTCTGCAGCTTTGGCGTAGGAGTAGACACCACACTGACGGCGGCGCATTGCGCGAAGTTAGTGGTGGCCCAGGTGAACGACCAGATGCCGCGAACCTTCGGGGATTGCTTCATCCACGTCAAGGATATCGACACGGTGGTGGAGGTGTCGCGTCCTCTCTGTGAACTGAAGCCGCACGAAATCACGGATGTACACCACGCGATCGGCAAGCATATCTCCGGCCTAATCGAAGATGGCTCCACGCTGCAGTTGGGCATTGGCGGAATTCCGGATGCCGTACTCCTCGAACTCACGAACCGCAAGGACCTGGGAATTCAAACCGAAATGCTGAGCGACAGCGTGATTCCGCTGATTGAGGCGGGAATCATCAACGGTTGCCGGAAGACCGTTCACCCCGGGAAGATCATTTTGGCGTTTGTATTGGGATCCAAAAAGCTCTTCGACTATTTGAACAATAATCCCATCTTCGAGTTTCACCCCAACAAATATACCAACGATCCCTGGATAATTTCGCAGAATGACAAAATGGTGGCGATAAATTCGGCTCTTCAGGTGGATATCACCGGCCAAGTATGTGCGGATTCGATTGGCACGTATTTTTACAGCGGGATTGGCGGGCAGGTGGATTTCATTCGCGGGGCCTCCCGTAGCAGAGGCGGCAAGCCCATTATCGCGATACCGTCGACCGCCAAAGACGGGACGATTTCGCGGATCGTGCCCATGCTGGATCCCGGCGCAGGAGTGGTCACGTCACGCGGCGCGGTGCACTACGTGGTGACGGAATANCGGCGTCGCCTACCTGCATGGGCGGACAATCCGCCAGCGCGCCGAAGCGCTCATCGAAATTGCCCACCCGACATTCCGGGACCAATTGTATGCCTATTGCGAGAAGACGCGCTGGTTACAGAGGCCCGCGCTTCAGGAAAGGTGAACCATGGCCACACAAGCACGAGGCAAAGTCACCATTGATAGGGATGAATGCAAAGGCTGCGGCGTGTGCGTCGATGCTTGCCCGCCAAAATGCCTGGTGCTGCTGCCGGAATTGAATGCTTACGGCGTACACCCAGCCCATTATACCGGCGAGAATTGCTCGGGATGCGGAATTTGCTTCTACGTTTGCCCGGAGCCGGGAGCCATCACCGTGTACCGGTTGATAGTACAGAAAGCAGCGAGTCTGCAGACGGAGGGAAGCCATGCGGCAGCTCTGTAAAGGAAATGTGGCGGTAGTGAAGGGCGCCCTGCTCGCGGGGTGCCGCGCCTATTACGGCTACCCCATTACGCCGGCCAGCGAAATTGCCGAAGCGGCGTCCGAGTATCTGCCGCAGGTGGGCGGCACTTTCCTTCAAGCGGAAAGTGAAGTCGCGGCGATCAACATGGTATACGGCGCTTCGTCTGCCGGACAGCGCGTGATGACGGCTTCTTCGGGGCCGGGGCTGAGCCTGATGCAGGAGGGCATCTCCTATCTGGCGGGGTCGGAACTGCCCTGCGTCATTGTGGACGTCGTGCGTGGTGGACCGGGACTGGGGAATATTGCGCCGGAGCAGAGTGACTACTTTGCGGTGGTCAAGGGCGGCGGGCATGGGAATTACAAAAATTTCGTGGTCGCACCAGCATCTGTTCAGGAGATGGCGGACTTGACCATCCTGGCCTTCGAACTGGCGGACCGCTACCGCAATCCTGCGATCGTTTTGACCGATGGCTTCATCGGGCAGATGATGGAACCGCTCGAATTGGAGCCGCGCACGACCGAACTCCCGGAGAAGCCCTGGGCAGTTTGCGGAACGGCGGAAACACGCCAGAATCTGATCTCCTCGATTTACTTGGAGCCTGACGTACTGGAAGCGCACGTCCGTAAACTCGACGCCAAATACAAGAAGGCTGCGGAAGTGGAACCGCGCCACGAGCTGTACCGCGCGGAGGAGCCGGAAGTCCTGCTCGTGGGCTACGGCATCGCCTCGCGTGTGCTGCGAACCGTGGTGGACATGGCACGCAAGGAAGGCTTGCGGGCAGGCTTGTTCCGGCCCATCACGCTTTGGCCATTCCCCACAGAGGCACTACGCCAGGCGGCGCGCCGCACGCAGATGGTGCTGGTCGTCGAGATGAGCACCGGTCAGATGGTGGAAGATGTGCGGCTGGCGCTGGATGGAAGAGTCGATGTGGAGTTCTACGGGCGAGCGGGCGGAAACGTACCGTTGGCCGATGAAGTGTGCAAGGAACTGTCCGACCGGATGGGCATGGTCACGGAATGGGGTGTCTGAGACGCGTGAAAACGAAGGAAGAGGTGGCAACGTGGACGAATACCAGGTAATCGAAGCAAAGTCACCCGTCTTTTTTGACAAATACGAACGGAAGGCGGAACTGCAGCATCAGACGCACTACTGCCCCGGCTGCGGGCACGGCGTCGTGCACAAGCTGGTCGCCGAAGCTATCGCGGACATGGGGCTGCAGGACCGCACCATTTTTGTAAGTCCAGTAGGTTGCTCGGTATTCGCTTACTATTATTTCGACACCGGCAACGTACAAGCCGCTCACGGACGTGCGTCGGCAGTAGCAACCGCAATGAAGCGGGCCCATCCACAAAGCATAGTGATTTCCTACCAGGGCGATGGAGACCTGGCTGCGATCGGGACAGCGGAAATCATTCATGCGGCCAACCGGGGTGAGAAGATAACCGTCTTCTTCGTGAACAACGCGATTTACGGCATGACGGGTGGGCAGATGGCGCCCACGACGCTGGTCGGGCAGCAGAGCACAACTTCTCCTTGGGGCCGGCGGCCATCGAATGAAGGCTACCCCTTGCACATGGCCGAGTTGCTCTCGACGCTCGAAGCGCCGGCGTTTGTCGAACGCGTCTCTCTGCACGACAACAAAAACATCATGAAGGCGCGCAAGTCCGTCCGGAAAGCTCTCGAGTTGCAACGCGACGGGACCGGCTTCAGCTTTGTCGAAATCCTCTCGCCTTGCCCCACGATCTGGAATATGACGCCGCAGGAATCGCGGAAGTGGATTGAAGAGAAGATGCTGCCAGTTTTTCCACTGGGAGTGTACCGTGACCGCAAACCAGCTCTGGTCAACGACGCTGTGCCGCAGATTACCGTGAGCAAGCTGCTAGGATTGGAAGAATCAAAGGAAACGCCGGAGATTTCCACAGCTTCGGGTGAACCCCATCCTGACCTCCATGTAAACGTTGCTGGCTTTGGCGGGCAAGGCGTGCTGCTGCTCGGACAGGTGCTGGCCGAAATGGGCATGCGCGCGGGCCGCGAGGTGAGCTGGCTGCCCTCCTATGGGCCGGAGATGCGTAGCGGCAGCGCACACTGCTATGTGTGCTTGTCAAGCGAACGAGTGGGCTCGCCGCTGGTCGAGCACCCCGATGTCCTGATCGCCATGAATGAGGTTTCCTTGAACAAATTTGCAAAGCAGGTGGGACCCCAGGGGACTATCCTCTATAACGCCGCGAAACTGCCCACGGGCTTTTCGGCGCAGGAGGCTATGGTCTACTGCATACCTGCAGCGGAGATCGCTGACAGACTCGGCACCACAAAGGCCGCCAACATGGTCATGCTGGGGGCGCTGCTAGAACTGACGCATACCTTGCCCAAGGAAAGCGCGTTCACTCTTCTGAAGGCGAAAGTGCGCAACGCAAAGCTGCTGGAGGTCGACTGCCAGGCCATCGACGCCGGAATCGACTGTCTGCGAAAACAGAAAGAGTACGCTCATACTGCGGAAAACGAACTCATTCACACACGATAACCTTCACTACTGATCCGAAAACAAGCGTCTAGGTGTGCACGGCCCTTAGAGATTGCGGGAGCTTTCGCACTCCGTTCGCTTCTCCCATGATTCGAGGAACCACGTCCATGAGGATTCACCAATGTCATCGAGTAAGAGCGCTCGGCAAATCCCGATATGGCACAAGGTAAGAATTACAAAAAATGGGTGCACGCTGGAGAAATCTTCCATAGTACTTCGTGGATTGTGCTGAAACGTCCGCAAGTAAACGCGACCACTTACCATGCTGGTACATCTAATGCTCTTAGCGGGCCCAAAGGGGGACCCCATGATGCCCGAAGTTTCACCCCACTTGGGAGTTTGCCCGGAATATCAACTATTACTGGAAAAATGTCAGAAAGCTTTAGTCTCTTGGCAGCAACGCCGCACTCTTGTTGCTCACGCCTCGCTCGCGGGCAAGAGCGCCATAGCCGAACTCAAACGTCTCCAGGACAATTACGCTCGAGCGTATGCCCTGCTTGAAAGCCACGAACATTCCTGCCGGACTTGCCAATATATCTCCAAGATTGGTGGTCTAGACTTTGATAGTCTGGCCGGCGTGCTGAATCAGCAGCGGCGTTTCCACTAAACCCGTCACGGCCCTTCGCAGCAATCCTAGGATTCCTTGACTTTCCGGGCTTGCTGTTTCCAGATTTCCGCCTCGTTGGCCAAGCTCTGAACCGCCAGCCGTGTTTCGTGCACCATGAGCGTGCATCCCGTCGCAAGCCCAATCACCGCTGACGCGCCGGTCATGACTGCCAAACCCGCCGCTACCTCGAAAAGCACCTTTTGGCCGTAATACGTGGCCACCGAACCTCCCACGGAGACCAGGGCCGAGGTAGCGAACAGGCCCAGCGCGGCGTAGAACAGCCGCAGCGCCCGCAGCAGCATCTGTCCCCGCACCCGCAGCGCATTGAGCTGATCCATCCACTCCGCGTGCACTTCCGATTCGGGCGCGCTCTCGGCCAAATCCGCATACACCACGCGCGTGCGATCCACCACGCGGGCTAGCCGGTTGCTCGTACCCAGCGCTAGCACCGAAGAAGCGTTCGTCAGGATGGCGGGAGCCACGATTGCAGTCAGCACCGCGAATGGGGTTGTTGCCGAGCAGGGATGTTTGCTGAAGCACCTCGTCCTCCGTGTGTTTGGCACAACCTTGGTCAACCGCAAGCATATTCCGATTCCCCAGGGATGCAAGCCAGCGCTTTTCCGAGGCCCAAACAAGTCGGAAGCTCCCTGTGCCCGATAAGAAAAATCGCCAGTTCCTGCTGCGGCCGCGAGGCCATCCCCCATAAAATAGGAGAGAGTCACAGAGTAAGCCGCAGAATGATCTGGCACGCGAAACGACGGAGGACGAGTGGAGGGCCATGAGTACACGACTGCAAGTGATGAAATTTGGCGGGACCTCCGTTGGCAATGCCGAGTGCATTGCGCGCGCGGCACAGATTATCGCCGACCGGGCGCGCCAAGGGCAATGCGTTGCCGTGGTCTCCGCGATGAGTGGTGTGACCAATCGGCTGATTGAAGCCGCGCAGACGGCCCAGACGGGCAATGCCAGTGCTGCGACCGCCGTCATGGACGCCCTGCGCACGCAGCACGAAACCGCGCTCGAAAGCCTCGTGACAAGCAGGGAAGATCGCGAGTGCGTGCGGCAAAAAATGGCGGCGGTTCTGGCGGAGGGACGAAGATTCTGCGAGGGTACAGCCTTGTTGCGCGAGCTCTCGCCCCGCACCCTGGACACGATTTCCAGCTTGGGTGAGCGATTGTCCGCGCCGCTGGTCGCCGCCGCGGTAAGAGGACTCGGCTTACCAAGCGAGGCCGTCGAAGCGACGGAGTTAATCGTCACGGATGCGTTCCACGGCGGTGCGGAACCTCAGATGGATTGGACCCGGGAAAAATCCCACGCGCGGCTCTTGCCGCTGCTCGAACAGGGTATCGTTCCGGTCGTGACAGGCTTCCTGGGGGCTACCACCAACGGAGAGCTCACCACTTTGGGCCGCGGCGGTTCGGATTTCTCGGCCACCATTCTGGGCGCCGCTCTCGATGCAGATGAGGTCATCATCTGGACGGACGTCGAGGGCGTGCTGACCGCGGACCCCCGGCTGGTCGCCGAAGCGCAGACGATCCCCGAAATCTCCTACCGCGAAGCGGCGGAATTGGCGTATTTCGGCGCAAAGGTGCTGCACCCGAAGACCCTCCGGCCGGTTGTGGAGGCCGCGATTCCCGTCTGGATTCGCAACAGCTTCGCACCTGAGAAAGCCGGAACCAAGATCACGCCGGAAGGTCAGAAGATCGCCGGAGGCGTAAAGGCTTTGACCGCGATTCGCGATGTGACGCTCATCAGCGTCGGTGGGCCCGGGATCGTGGGATTGCCGGACGTCGTGGGGCGCACATTTTCCACCACCGCGGAAGTCCGCGCCAATGTTCTGCTGATTTCCCAGTCCTCTTCGCAGAACGACATCTGTTTCAGCGTTTCTTCCGCGGATGCGCAGCGCACCGTGGAAGCGCTCCGCGAGGAATTTGCGCAGGATCTGGCACACCAGAAAGTGGAGCACATCACCGCGGATCCACAGATTGCCATTGTGGCCGTCGTGGGACAAAACATGCGCGGCACTCCGGGCATCGCCGGCAAGACTTTCAACGCCATGGGCAAAGAGGGCGTGAACATCATTGCCATTGCCCAGGGATCCTCCGAGACTAATATTTCGTTCGTGATTGAAGAAAAATCTGCGATGACTGCGCTTCGGGCCTTGCATCGCGAATTCGGTCTGAACAAGGCTGGCAATTGATGAGCGTCTTTGGCCCGTTCGTTGGCGACGGACACAGCGCCGGAAAGGTTCAGCGCGCTGCTGATTCCGAAACGGCCTCCGCGCGCTTGCGGTGGTAGCGAGCTAGGCCCAGCCACGACATATTCAGCGCGCCGGCAAACGCGTACTGAGAAAGCTCCTCCGGAGTAAGGTACTTTGCGGCTTCGGCTGCTACCTCTTCCGAGAATCTCTGGATGCATCCCGCTTCATCGAGATTACTCGCCAGGATCGCAGCTGTCCGTTCGCCCCAATAGTGGAGGCGTTCCCTGTAATTCGCAATGTGCCGCGCAGGATTATCGGAAAACGCAAAGTGCGTCAAAAACAACCTCCGCGGATGAAGGCCGGCAATCGCCTCCAGAGAAGCATCCCATAATTCCAGGGAGATATCGGGAGGAGGGGTAGCGGGAAGAATGAATGGGTGCCCGTTGATGGAGATGCCGGCAGTGTCTCCCACAAACGCAACGCCTTCTTCAGGATCAAAATAGGTCACGTGATGAGACGCGTGGCCCGGCGTATATAGCACCTGAAGCCTGCGCCCTGCAATGTCCAGAACCTCGCCGCCCTGGAGAACATGAAGGTTGGCTTCCGGAACCGGGAGAAATTCGCCGTACAGACGCTGCATGTCGTCGCCATACAAACGCGAGGCGCTTTTCAGCAGTTTGGCTGGTGCACCCATATGCGACGCGCCATTCTCGTGGACGAAAACCTTAAGCTGCGGATTTTCCCGGACCAGCGACCCCGTAGCCCCGGCATGATCCAGGTGAATGTGCGTGAGCAAGATAGCGTGCAAATCGGAAAAATCGAGTCCGTGCACGGCAAGTTGTGCCCGGAGAGTCGGGAGACCCGTGGCGGGCCCCGGATCAACGACCGCGATGGAGTGTTCAGAGCGCAAAAGGGCCGACGCAATAGCTCGCGGGTGGCCCATCCAGTTCAAGTCAATGGCGATAGTCGGATTCATGGGGAAAAAGAAGTGTAACCTAACTTGGGCCAGAAGTATCCTCGGATGGTTCGCCCAAGCCAGTTGCGAAAATCTATCTCGTTGGCTCGTTTAGTTTTGTTCTGCGTCGTGGTACCTAGTTTTGGACCCAACTTTTTCCGCGTAGGCATACGCCAGGCCCGGATTTACTGCAATCCGGCGCGAACGAGTCACCCAGTTTGGCATTGCAGACGAAGGCGCGAGATTCGCCCAACCACATAGCGTGGGGTAAGAGGAAAAACTTGCAGAATGATGAACTTGTAGAATATGCTTTGGCCCACAGCGACTTGTTCTATCCCTCTCTTCCGCAGAGAGAGGAACGTATTGCAGTCAAGGAACCGCCCATTTAGGAACAAGGAGTGTGCTGGGAATTGCCCTGCGGCCTCCGCCAAACACAGCAGGTGGTCCAAAGGGAAACGCGGTGGGGTTCACGGAATCACGGGTAATCTTAGGGAGGGAGTTATGCGCAAATGGTGTGCAACCTTGGCGATGGGTGCGCTGTTAGCCCTGCCAATCTGTGCGCAGCAGAAGGACGCGAACACAGCAACTGAACCGAATGAGTCGTCAGTATCTGTTGCGGCTGCCAGCGCGACAGCAGGCGACTTCAGCATTGCCCCTGCATCTCCAACGCTTTTTGCGATGCCTGCAGCGGCTACTCCCAAGCCGGCGGACATTTATTCGGACTGGGACAACAACCCTTGGAACCGCCATGCCTGGGGCCGGCTGACGCCCAAATTTGAAGCAGCAGGTATGTTCCAGTATGTGGATTTCTGCCCTGAATCGTTCCGCAACTGGAACAATTACGGGGCAACCGGCTCGTTTACCTACAACGCCAACAAGTGGCTTGGTCTGACCGCGGAGATTGGGGCCTATCATTTCAAGCGTCAGATCTTCGCCCCGCCGGTACAGAGCAGTTCCGGGACAACTTACTCGCTGGAGAGCTTAACGGGCCACTTTGAAACCTATTTGTTTGGTCCGCGGATCAATTTTCGTTACTCCGACCACTTTGTTCCTTTCGTTGAAGTGATGTTTGGCGCCGCGCACGGCGGGGCTCAAGTCACCGGGGATACCAACCAAAGTTCCTTTGCGCTAGCCGCGGGTGGCGGCGTGGACGTGATCATAACCCAGTACTTGGCTTGGCGATTCTTCCAAGCCGATTACCTGATGACTAACTTCACCGGACCGCTTGTGAATGCCGACGGACGGCAGAGCAACTTCCGCATTGGAACCGGTGTCGTATTTCGGTGGGGCTATCCTCCAGCCCCACCGAAGCCCATTCACCCACCAACAGCAGCGTGTTCTGCGAACCCAGCTTCGGTATACGTGGGGACGACCGCGCCCGTGGCCATTCATGTGGACGCTACCGACGTGGATAAGATCGGGCTAACCTACAACTACTCAGCGACCGGTGGCACTGTCGACGGCACTGGTCCGGATGCGCGCTGGAATCCGTCCGGGCTGGCCCTTGGAACCTATACTGTCAACGTCAAAGTGGACAACGGCCACGGAGGCACGGCCTCCTGCGCTACCGATATCACGGTCGCGAAGCGTCCGAACCGTCCGCCGGTTATTTCCTGCGCTCCAGAACGCAACCCGATTATCGCCGGTGAGCGCGTAGCCATTAATTCCACTGCCAGTGATCCTGACGGTGACCCGCTGACCTTTAGCTACTCGGCGACGGGTGGCCAGATCTCCGGCAACGGCCCGGTTGCGCAGTTTGATTCGACTGGGCTGTCCGCGGGCAGCTACTCGATCACATGTACGGCCGATGATGGACAGGGCGGCCGCACCAGTGCCACAACGCGGGTGGACGTTGAGCAGCCCGCTCCCCCGCCGCAAGCGTCAAAGGTTGGCGATTGCGGTTACACCAAGGTCGGTGCTGGGCGCTTCGATAACGCCTGTAAGCGTGTGGGCGACGACGTGGCCCTGCGCCTGAAGAACGAACCGAATTCGAAGGTGGTGATTGTCGGCTATGCGGATCCGAAGGAACCCAAGCCCACAAAGCTGGCAGAGCAGCGTGCCGAAGGCGCCAAGAAATATCTCGGCGAGAAGGGCATCGATGCTTCGCGTATCTCTACGCGTGTTGGGGCGGCGTCTCCTGAAAAGGGTTCGGAGAAGGCCAACCGCCGCGTTGACTTCATCTTCGTCCCCGAAGGTGCGAGCTACTAGCCATAGGCGTTCGCAGTGCGATGACACTCGCAACGGCCATCCGCACGGACTCAAGCAACCGGGCTCTCCGAGGCAAGTTTCGGGGAGCCCGTTCTGTTTTGTAGTATGGGCACAAGCACAGCAGAAAGTAGGGAGCACGGTTTGCGACTGAAGCTACTGATTGGCGCGAGTCTCGCGTTGCTTTTATCTCACGCGAATGGCGCGCAAGAATGGCAGCGCCTGGGGCCAGATGGCGGCAGGGTGGTGTCCTTGGGAACAAGTCCCGGCGGCGTCCTCTATCTGGGAACCACCGACGGCCACGTTTTTCGCAGCGAAAATGGCGCGCGATCCTGGCAGCTTGCGGGCCGGGTGGGTAACCGGCTGGACGCCGTGGTAATGCGGCTCGTGGTCGATCCCCGCAAAGAGAACCGTCTCTTCGCCGCAGTGTGGTACCGGACGCCGGGTGCCGGGGGCGGGGTCTTTCGGAGCCTCGACGGAGGGCATACGTGGAAATTGGCGGGACTCGAGGGAGAAGCCGTACGGGCGCTGGAAATCGCTCCCTCGCAGCCGGACGAACTTGTCGCAGGAACACTGTCTGGCGTTTTTCGTTCCCGCAATGCCGGGACGTCCTGGGAGAGAATCTCGCCTGTGGGCGATCAGGAATTACGGAATGTGGATTCCCTAGCCGTTGATCCGAGGAATCCCGAACTGATTTATGTGGGAACGTACCACCTCCCCTGGAAGACCGCGGACGGCGGGAACACCTGGAAGCCGGTAACGCTGGGGATCATCGATGATTCAGACATCATGAGCTTGCGCATCGATGCGGCAAATCCCGAGCGCTTGTTCATGAGCGCCTGCTCCGGCATCTATCGGGGCGAGAACGAGGGTGGGGCATGGACAAAATTGCAGGGCATTCCTTATGCCGCGCGGAGAACGCAGGTGATCGTGCAGGACCCGGGAAGCCCCACGACCCTTTACGCGGGAACCACCGAGGGTCTATGGGTGACAAGGGATGGCGGGGAGAGTTGGACGCGCACAACCCCGAAAGATTGGGTTGTGAATAGCGTAGTCGTTCTCGCCGAGCGCGCTGGAGCGTCTGCACGCGTTGTTTTGGGAACCGAAGGGCGGGGCGTACAAGTGAGCGACGACGCGGGGCACAGTTTTTCCGAGGCCAATCGCGGGTTCACGCATGTGGTTGTGAAGCAGCTTCTAGCCGACCCAAATGCGCCCGAGCATCTTCTGATGATGGTGGAGCAAGACGAAGGGGAGATTCTGGAAAGCCGCGACCAAGGCAGAAACTGGGCTCCCCTCTCGCTCGCCGCGCAGGACGAAGGCAAATCAATCAAACTGTATTCGGATCATTTGGAGCAGGCCTATGCGACTCCGTGGGGGTGGCTGCTGCGGTCGGAAAATGGAAAACTGTGGCTCCTGGATGGGAGACGAAAAGAGTGGAGAGAATGGAAGCTACGGCCGCTATCGGCAAACGCGACGAACAAAGTCGCCGGAACTGGTGTAGCTACAAAAAGCCTGGAGGGTCGGCTTGCAGAGCAGGAAAAGCAGATTGTTTTTTCGCGTGGTGCTGCCTTCGTGGCCGTCGCTTCCGGATTGATGCGCTGTCTGCCCTCCGGAGTGTGCACACGACTGAGAGCATTCAGCCTTGGGGCGCAAATTCGCGCTCTGTGGGTCTCACCGGCGGGCAGTGATATAGCGGCGGTCAGAGACGGGAAACTGGGGTTGTCCACGAATGGTGGCGATTCCGCAGCTTGGTGGGATCTCCCGGTCTCTAAGGGGCAGGTGCTTTGGCTGGACGTTGAGGAGTCTGGCGTTGACCCAACTCTGTTTCTAGGAACGAGCAAGGGCCTCTATGTCTCCCACGATACCGCCGCTCATTGGCAGAGAGTTGAAGGTGGGTTGCCCGTGGGGCAGATGGAACGGTTCCTCCGCGATGCGAGATTCTGGGTGGCCACAGAGCGGGATGGCGGCATGTATCTCACGCAGGATGGGGGCTCGACCTGGAAGCGTGTTGACCGGGACACGGAGCGCGGAAGGTTCACCGGCTTGGCGAAAACCGGACAAGGAGAAATCCTTGCCGGGTCACTGAGTGAAGGGCTACTGAGGGTAGAGGTACTGCCGAACCAGACAGCAACGGGCGAATAAGAAAAGGGCACAGGGTGTTCCGATTTGGTACATTCTTCCCTCCAGTCCTTCTTATATAATTACGGACTTGACAATAATATAGTGCTGAACTACAACGGGAGGAGCTAGATTCCCGTATCGGCACGACGGCTGTCCCTTCCCCTTTCAGAACTCATCCTGGGAACCGTTCAGCTAGCAACGACGCGGCAAGGAAGGTTTTCATGGCTGACACACAAGCAGCGCGACTGGCAACTCGAACCCCGGAGGCAGAAGCGGAGTTTCTCACCCTGACCGAAAGTATGAGTCCACATAAGGGCGGTGCTCCCGTAAGCCTGCTGGTGGTGGACGATGACGATCACATCCGCGAGATCTGCCGCGCCGTGGCGGCCGAGTGTGGGATGAAGGCTGCGGACGTCAGCACCGCCGAGGAAGCGTTGGAGGTGCTGGAATTTTCCTCCGTTGATATTCTGCTCACGGACCTTCGCCTGCCGGGGACCAGCGGGCTGGAACTGCTGAAAAAGGTAACCGTGACTCATCCCGATGTTGCGGTTGTGATGTTGACACAGTACGGAACGATTGATTCCGCAGTGGAGGCGACCCGCATCGGCGCCGCCGATTACGTGACCAAGCCGTTTCGTGTGGACGAACTGCGCGCCCGCCTGGAACACGTAGCGCACGCCGTGGAACTGAAAAGGGAAAACCGCCTTCTGCGAGAACAGGTCCGGACGCGGCCTGGTTTTGGCGGACTCATTGGCATGTCGCCGCGAATGGAACGCGTCTACAAGATGATCGAGAAGGTAAGCCAGCGCGACCATCCGGTGCTGATCCTCGGCGAGAGTGGCACAGGAAAAGAACTGGTCGCTCGTAGTATCCATTACTTGGGGCCGCGGAAGGACAAGCCCTTCGTTCCCGTGGACTGCTCGGCGCTGGCCCCGACGTTGGTGGAATCGGAGTTGTTTGGTCATGCGAGAGGTGCTTTCACTGGAGCGATGCAGGCCAAACAGGGCCTGATTGAGGCTGCCAATGGTGGAACGCTTTTTCTCGACGAGATTGGTGAGATGTCTTTGGACATGCAGGTGAAGCTCCTGCGCGTCTTGCAGCAAAGAGAGATTAAGCCCGTGGGAGCGACCGAGCGGCGCTCCGTCAATGTGCGCATCGTGGCGGCGACCAACCGCGAGTTGGAGTTGGCCATCAAGAATGGGGCGTTTCGCCAGGATCTGTATTTCCGGCTCAACGTCGTCCAGATTAAGCTGCCCCCTTTGCGGGAGCGGAAGAGCGACATCCCGTTATTGGTCACTGCATTTCTGGAGAAATTCTCCGGGGAATCCGACACCGTGCGGGAAATGACGGAAGATGCCATGCGCCGGTTGATGGCCTACGACTGGCCGGGAAATGTGCGCGAGCTGGAAAACGCCATTGAACGGGCGGTAGCTTTGGGATCCGGACCATTTGTGAACGTCCATGATTTGCCAAGCAATCTGCAGTACCCGACCAGCGACCGCGCCCCCGCGAAAGAGGAAGTACTGCCGCTGGAAGAGCTGGAGCGGCGCGCCATCCTGAACACGCTGCGGCAAACCGGCGGTGACAAACAGGCGGCAGCGCGGGCGCTGGGGATCGGAAAGACTACGCTCTACCGGAAATTGAAGCAGTATCAAATTGACCGCGCAGACACGTAGAGCAGGCAAACGACGCCGGGCGCCCCACTTCGGGAAGGAAGGCCGACCAGATTTCAACTTGGCATGCTTACCTCTAAATTAACCTGCATATTCTCAACAAGATAGAAATACATCAGCCTTTGGTACAGGCAGTGCATTGGTTGTCTGTGTACAGCCAGCAGGGGGCGGGCGTGTTCACGCGAAACCGCATTGAGAAAGTAACCGCCAGGAGCCGTGGGAAAGAAGACGCGGGCTCTTTGTTGCGGCTAAGCCGCGCCGGAACCAGTCACGCGGATTGGATTCGTCAGGCTGTCCAGGAACTTCGCGGCTCGGAACATGTCGAACGCATTGGTGTGTGGCTGGAGGAACCTCAGTGCGGTGAGCCCATGGATGCCGGCCCGGTTATTTTCCGGGGTGAGGTGTGGGACCAGGGAATCGGGAACGGACCGCAGGAATGGTCGCGCCTCTCCAGCGACGCACCTTTGCCCAAGGAGCTTCTGGATGACCAGAGTTGCGAATACGAACTAGGGGCCCAGAATCCCAGACCCATTTTTGGTCCGCTGGTGGACCTGGGGCGCGTGCTGTGGGTGCCGGTCACGGCACAGCGTACGTTGCGTGGGCTGGTCATGCTGGGGGTGCGGCAGAAGCAGGCGCCGGTCGCGCGCGAACGCGCAGAAAAGGTCGCCGAGCAGTTGGGACTTCTTCTCGAGCTGGAAGAAGCGCGCAGGCTCGCGACCGCACGCAAGGCCGACCTGGAACTCTGGCGGCGCATGCAGAGTCTGCTGTCGGAAGGGCAAAACGCCAACATGATTCTGGGGCAGTTGGCGGAAAGCTGCACGAGGGGAGGTTCCCTGGGAGGGGTGGGAGGAGTCTTCGCTTTGATTGGAGAAAGGAAGAGCGGCTTGCCCGTTACCACTCTTTCCTCTGCCGCGGGGGAAGAGCAGCTTGTCATCCGGGCGCAGAGCGGCGAAGCGCACTGGGCATCGAGTGTCAATCAGGGACCGCTCGAAACCATCTGGCGGCACGCCGTGGCGGAACAACGCGCCATCGGTGTCGAGGCGAACCGTCTGCCACAGGCAAAGGAAATTTCGCGCGTCGTGGCCATCCCTTTGGGCCGTAAGGATGCCATCAGCGGTGTGCTCCTTGCCGGCCTGCCGAGGCGCATGGCGACTTTGGAGGGGCTGGAGCGGCTGGAATTGCGCGCCATGCTGGCAGAGGCTGTTCTGGAAAGCGAGCGCCGCACAGATGCGGCGGCGCGTGAGGAGCAGTGGCACCAGGCATTGCTCGAGTCGGCAGCGAAGCCCGTGGTTCTGGTCGATGGCCAAGGATTGGTGCGAGCGATGAGCTGGGGAGCGCGGGAACTCCTCCACCGCGAACGAACCTTGACCGAGACAAATTCCGCGTCCCTGCGCTTTGCGGAACTGTTCCGGGCGCGACAGTGGGAGCGCGTTCAGGCTTGGCTCGTCGGTCCCGGACAAGCGAAGCCGCAGGAGAAGGAACAAACGCTGGAAAGCGAACTCGCAACTGGACTGGACGTAGTGCTCACGCGGCTTCCGATTAGCGCTCCGGATTTTTCAGCGGTCGGCCTGGAGCAGATCAGAGACAAAGGACATCCGCGAAGAGTGGAAGACGTCGAAGAAGAGCTGCGGCAAGCGATCGAATGGCTCGAAGAAGGGGTCGCGGTCTTCGACGAACACGGCGAGATTCTCGCGCGTAACAGCCGGTTCCTGCAGATCTTGGGATTGCGTGAGAAAAACGGACAAATTCTGCGAACTCTGGAAGACCTGATCCAGGAAACCGCGAAGAATTTTGCCGCACCGGAGATTTTCGCGGCGGAATGGCGCGCCCGCGCGCAAGACGGCGCGGCGGGCACACAGGAAGAACTGGCCATGGAAAAGCCTGTGCCCCAGTTGATCGAACGGTACACGCGGCCGATGGTTGCCGCGAACGGACGAAAGTTGGGCCGTGTGGAAGTGTATCGGGAGACTACGGCCCGGCGCATGTTTCAATCGCGAATGCTGCGGGCCGAGAAGCTCGCGTCGCTGGGCCAGCGCGTGACCGGAATCATGCATGAACTGAGCAACCCGCTCACCACGATCCTCGGAAACGCCCAGCGCATGATTTTGCGGGAGGAAGCCGGCACGCCGAGCACCGAGGCTCAAAGAATCCTGGAAGAGGCGGAACGTGCCACGGCGATTCTCCGGCAACTGTTATATCTCTCCCGGGACGCCCAGCCGGAACGGCGATTGGTTTCTCTCAATGAACTCGTGGAAAGAGTCGTGAACCTGCAGAGAGAAACGCTGGCCGGTGGATCCATGCTGCTCAAGGTGGATCTAGCCGAAAGGCTGCCGCGGGTGGAAGGGGATTTCGCGCAACTCCAACAGGTGTTGTTGAACCTCCTGCAAAATGCGCAGCAGGCCATTGAGCAGAGCGGGCAGGGAACTACGATTGGCGTGCGAACCTCATCTGCGGTGCCGGGCCGCGTGCGATTAGAAGTGTGGGACGACGGCCCGGGGATTCCGGAAGCGCTCCAGGCCCGCATCTTCGATCCGTTCTTCACAACGAAGCCGGAGGGATTGGGGACCGGTCTCGGACTCGCTATTGTCAACGGGTTCGTCCGCCAGCATGGCGGTTCGATTTCAGTGCATTGTCCGCCCGACGGTGGAACGAGGTTTGTCGTGGAACTGCCAGCCGCCGAAGACGCGCGGGAAGCAGAGAAGCGCAGTTTTGCGAAAGACCTCTCGCCATCCTTGGCCTTCCCCGTGCGGCAATCTGGGAACGGTCATAGCGCTGCTGCCGGGAAAGAGGTTCCGCGCATCCTGGTTGTAGAAGACGAGGCTACCGTAGCCAACCTCATTGCTGACGTCCTTCGCGACGAGGGCATGAACGTCGATGTTTTGCTGGATAGTGAGAGTGCGTTCGAGGCAGCACAAAAGGCTTCCTATGATCTGGCGATCTGCGACTTGAAAATGCCGGGGATGGATGGGCAAGTCTTCTACGCGAAATTGTTACAGCAACAGAATCCGTTGCACGAGCATGTGTTATTTGTGACCGGCGACGTGATCGCCCAACGGACCCATGAGTTTCTCGAACAGAACCGGCTGGCCCACGTCGCCAAACCTTTTCGCGTCGAGGAACTGTGCGCAGCGGTTCGGAAGATGCTCTGGGGTAGCACAAGGGCGGCAACACCGTGAGCCGTGCCTGTAAAGTGAACCACGAGGGGAACGGATGAGGGCCATGAGGAATGAAAATCAGCACGAAGAAGAAAGGGATTTCGGCGAGGTCTTGCGGCATGAGCTGAACAATCCATTGACCGGGATCCTGGGCAATGCCGAATTGCTGCTGCTGGAGTTGCGCCGCCACAATCTGGAATTGCCCTTGCAAACCGAAGCGCGGTTAGAAACCATTGCCGCGCTCGCAGTGCGCATGAGGGAGACGGTGCGGCGATTGAGCGAAGAGTGGCAACCGCAGGTCGTGCATCTGGAAAGGGAATCGGCGGCGCGCGCGGAAGTGTGCCGCTGATCCGGGACCGCGGACGGATCGGCGAGGAACTGCAGGACCCGGCGCTTAAACTCTTTGGGCTGGTAGCCGAGTGCCGCCGTGTGGTACGCCCGGGGAACAACCCACAAGGATTTCGGACCGCTGGCCGCGCGGTAGATTTTCTCGGCGTGGCGGCAGGGCAGGACCGTATCTGCCTCGTCACAGATCAAAAGAACAGGAAAGGCCCTGGCGGCCACGGCATTCTCGGGAGACACTTCCGCCGCGGAAAAGCCGGCAAGGGACTGACCCCGCACCAGCATCACCCAGGCGCCGGGAGCGAAAAGAGTTTTGCCCAACAGCGGATATTTCTGTAATCCGGCATAGTCGTAGGATGCCTCGCGCAGGCTGGCGAAGGGCGCTTCGGCGACAACCGCTTCGATTCGCGGATCGGCGGCAGACTGCAGAGCGATTCCAGCGCCCATGGATTCTCCCAGCGCGAAAATGTGATGGGGATGTTCCGAAGCGATGAGCGCGTCGAGGATCGCGCGCGTGTCGTTGCGCTCGAGCCAGCCATAGGTGGCGATCGCTCCCTCGCTCTCGCCGTGTGCGCGTGCGTCCATGAGCGTGACATTATAGCCGGCGCGAAGAAGGATCAGCGCGTGCTCCACTACGCCCATGCGATTGTCGGCGACGCCGTGAAACAGCAGGATCCAGTCGCCATTGGGTTGGGCAGCGCGTACCTTCCACCCGCGAAGAAGAACGCCGTCGCTCGCGCGCACGTCAAACGTTTCCTGGTGAGTTCCAACCTGTGCGAACGATGCATCTGCTTGCTGGACGAGGTCGGGGGTCAGCGGACGCCGTATCGGCCTCAGAAATGAAGGAGCTACCAGCCATCCAATTATCATGGCCAAAAGCGGTGGGAACAACAGGAGGATCGAAGCAATTCGCAGAAAGGGCCGCATCTACGAAAGATATACGTAGAAATCTGCCGGATTGTTCAATAGCGCGCGAACACTCCGCAAAATCAGGGCTCAGGAACGGAAGAGCACCTCTTCGCGCTGGAACATTTTGACCGCGAGGAAAAGCGCGGCGGCTGCATAGACGCAAGTGGAAAAGAAAATCAGGGTGATGGAATTCCAGTGATAGGTGCCGGTAATAATCTCTTTGCATACCAGGCTGGTGTTGAGGACCGGGATGAGCGCCAGCTTCGGAGTGAGCTCGACGCCGGGCATTATGGAAGCGACAGCCGGAATCACCACGAGAAAAGTCAGGGGAGTCAGATAGCTTTGCGCCTCCTTATACGTTTTGGCGAAAAGCGCAATGGTCATCAGTAGGGCCGAGAACAGCACCGCGAGTGGAAGGGCCATGAAGAAAACCGCGATCACGGAAAGAAG
>OCOJ01033558.1_pt4 | contig 20035 bp, 23 predicted proteins | sample 1539251 | NCBI WGS metagenome assembly OCOJ01 (sample SAMN01911457, study PRJEB22624) | soil metagenome | biome: Soil | place: Malaysia | collected 2012-04-30 | depth RA_metagenome m | reverse complement strand
GGATACTGGGGGAGCTGAAGCGGGGGGCGGGGATCGAGAGGCTCGGGAAGCTTCTCGGGGGCGTCTCCGAGTGAGCCCGGCCGGCAGGGCCTCCCAGGCGGCCAGGATGCTGAGCGGGGCGGTCCCCCAGCTCGTCGCGCTCGCCCTGGGCCTGGTGGCCGCCTCCGTGCTGATACTGGCGGCGGGCTACAACCCCCTGGTCGTCTTCGGGACCCTCTTCCAGTCCGCACTGGGGACCTCGGCCGGGCAGGCCTCGGTCCTGACCTACACGGGCATCTACACCCTCACCGCCCTGGCGTTCCTCATCCCCGGAAGGGCCAGCATCTGGAACGTCGGAGCCAACGGCCAGGTCTATCTCGGGGGGATCATGGCAGGGCTGGTGGCCATCTACCTCCCCCTCCCCCCCGGCCTGTGGCCGGTCGCGGCCATCATCCTGGCGTGCCTCGCGGGCGGGGTCTGGGGGCTTATCCCGGGGCTGCTGGAGGTCTACAGGAACGCGTCGGCCATAGTGACCACCATCATGATGAACTACATCGCGAACGCCCTGATCGACTACGTGATCCTGGGGGTCATAGTGACGAAGGTCCCCAGCGTGGCCCAGTACAACCTGGTGACCGTCGCCCCCAACGTCACGATACCGGCGCTCCCGGGCTTCTCGACCTCGATCATGGTGGTGGTGGCGGTGCTGGTCGCGGTAGGCACGATGTACATGCTACAGAGGACCACCCTGGGATACAGGATAAGGGCCACCGGCCTTGGAAGGCAGCCGGCCGAAGCGAAGGGGATCAACCCGAAGACCTCCAAGGCGATGGCGATGTTCCTCGGCGGGGCCATCGCGGGCCTGGCTGGGGCCGGGGACGTGCTCGGCATAGGCCACGCCTGCGGGACGGTCGCCTGCCTTGAGACCGACTGGGCGGGCGGGTGGTTCTTCGGCGAGGGGTTCGCGGGGATGGCCGCTGCCCTGGTGGCGGCCAACAACCCCATCGGGTCGCTGTTCTCGGCCGCGTTCTTCTCGATACTGGTCTCCGGCTCCTCCGCCGTCTTCGTCAGGTTCAGCGGGCTGAACCTGTACTTCTTCTACGCGGTGCAGGGGCTGATCATAACGTTCATGGCCGCGCCGTACCTCAGCAAGAGGATCCTCAGCCTGGTGAGGAGGAAGAGATGGACGTAGGCCTCGTCGTGGCGGAGCTCGCCTCCTTCGGGATGCAGCAGACCGTGGCCGTGGCGCTGGCCGCCCAGGGGGAGGTCATCACCGAGAAGTCAGGGATACTCAACATCGGGATCCAGGGGAGCATCATCATGGCCGCCTTCGCTGCGGCGCTGACGAACGTCTACTTCGAGCCCTCGCTGGGCGCGTACTCCCCCCTGATGGGGGTGCTCGCCGGGATGGCCGCGGGCGCGGCGGTGAACCTGGTGTTCGCCTTCCTGAGCACCAAGCTGAACGTCGACCAGGTCATCGCCGGGTTCGGGCTCCAGCTCTTCGCCATAGGGGTGACCATGACCCTCCTGGGGATGCACGTGGAGGGGTCGTTCTACGACGGGACCCCGCTCGCCAACACCATCCCGTCGATATTCGTCCTGCAGACGCCGCTCCTGGCGGTCCCCATCAGGTACATGTACGTGGTGGCCTTCGCCCTCCCGGCCCTCGTCTACCTCCTGCTCTACAGGACGAAGTTCGGCCTCCACATCAGGGCCGCAGGCGAGAACCCCCGCGCCGCGGAGGTGGGCGGCGTCAACGTAGGGCTGACGCGCATGATGGCGACCTCGCTGGGAGGGGTTTTCATCGGGCTCGCGGGCGCATACCTCACCGTCGACCTGAACGGCTCTTACACCACCACCTTCGTCGCCGGGATCACGGCGAGCGTCGGCTTCATCGCCATTGCCGCGGTGGTCGCCGGGGCCTGGAGGCCCGCATACGTCTTCTGCGTGGCCCTGATATTCGGGTTCAGCCTGGCTCTCATCAGCGTCTTCGGGCAGACCTCCGGATGGACCTACTACGTGCTGACCATGATCCCGTACATCATCACGGTGGCGACGCTCGCCATAGCGTCCAAGCGCCTCAGACCTCCCGCCGCCCTCGGGAGCCCGTACACGAAGGAGTAGGGCCCCGGCGGACCCCCGGGCGGCTGCGTGACCGAGGGCTTAAGTGCCGGCGGGTTCAGGATGCTCCGTGATTACAGGCGTAGGGTCCGTAGCGGTCTTGGTCACCGACGCGAAGAAGTCCGCAGAGTGGTACAGGGAGAGGCTGGGGTTCGAGGTGGTCCAGGCTGAGGGCCACGGCGTCTTCGTACGGCCGCCCGGGTCGCAGGTCCTCATCCACCTCTGCGGGAGCTGCGAAGCGTGGGGGCCCGACCGCCCCGGCGGCAGGACCGGGGTCTGGCTCGGCTGCGGCCCGGTGAAGATGAACAGGGGGAAGAAGTCGGGGCTCCTGATCCCCGCGAGCGACCCTTCTGAGGTCGAGAGGACGTACGAGGAGCTTCTGGGACGCGGCGTCGAGTTCTCCGAAGCCCTCACGACCGCGAGCTGGGGGAAGTACGCCGTCCTGAAGGACCCGGACGGCAACGAGTTCGAGATCTCCTAGGGCCCTGCGGACATGCGGGCTGCTGCAGGCGCCCGTAGACGTGACAGACGAACGAGGATGCGAAGAGCTGCCCAACGTCGGTTGTGGGATCCAGCCGGGGAAAAAAAGCGGGCAAGGGCATGGCCCCAGAAAGTGCGGGAAAGCTCAATATGGCCCGTGAAGAAGGTGGATAACATGGGCAGGGTGGGCACATGGCGAAGCCAGCTGGACTACGCGACGCTGATATTGACGCTGACTCTGTTCGAGCTGGTTCTGAGCGTGGCCTTTCTCTCGGTCTCGTACATCTGGGGCAGCTACTACTTCAAGGGAGTGGGGGTCGGCCTGCTGATCTCATGGGTGACAAGCGCCTTGGCCTATCTCATCGTGAGGAGGGCGAAGGCCGCCTCTTCCCCGCCTCCTAGTTGACCTGGGCGACACTGGACACCATCCAGCAGAGGTCACCCGCAGATGGCGAATGGCCATCCGCGCGGCCATATGTTTAAAGGGGGTTCCGCGGGCGCGTGGGTGAACCGTTTTGTCGAAGAAGAGGAAGAGCAGAGGGCGCTCCAAGGGAGGGAAGGGAAGGAGCGACACCATCTACTGCAGCAACTGCGGGGCCTCGGTGCCGAGGGACAAGGCGAAGAAGGTGACGACGCGGCTCTCGCTGGTCGAGCCTACGCTCGCCAGGGAGCTTAGGCAGGCAGGCGCATACATCGCCGCTCCCACACAAGTGAGGTATTATTGTGTGTCATGTGCGGTTCACTACGGCATAGTCAAGGTCAGGGCGAAGTCCGAGAGACGCAACTGGTAGGCCCAGTATCGGACTGAGTTGCTTTGAGCCGAGGCTTCAGAGGGCTCAAGTTCGGTTCAGTTTCGGCAGAGCCCCGCCCTGATAACAGGTTAAGTCGCCCGTAGCTTTTCTATAGGTTGAGGCTCTATCCCGACTGATGAGCCCCGGGTTCCGACACTTGGTAGATATTGACCGAGACAAGTACCGCAAGGCAATTCAGGTCAGAACCTTCCCCAGCGGAGAGAAGAGAATCGAGACTGACCCTCCTTGCGCCGTTCTTAGGGAGGCTTTCGCCGAGCTAGGCACGCACAAAGCTGTGGCAACTGCGTTCGGCGTAAGCCGCAGCGCAGTCAAGCGTTGGGTTGCGGGGTGCCAGATGAAAGTTGAGTCTCATCCCGAAACTCGGCTGGCGGCTTGGATGACACAGCGGCTCGCAAGCGACCTCGACAAAGAGAAAGTTGCTCAGTGGATAATGGACGAGGGGTCTGTGTCTGTTGCCTACTTCTCAAGGGGCGACTACACGATGCTTCTAGTCTGTGGAAGTATGAATGATTACTCTGTTCTATCAAGAGTGGCACGTATTCTCGATGCGCCAATCACGTCGTCCAGGGCCCCAGGACTTACGACACTCCCGATGGGAGCCATTCGCGTCCAATCGGCAAGGGCTTATGCCCTACTTCGTGTCCTGTCTGCTCACCTCGTCGGTCTGAAAGCCCTAGAGGCGGAGGCCGCTCTTGCCTTCTTCCCCCCTTCCGGTAGATTGAAAGGAAGACATCCCACCGAGGAATTCCTCGCTCCCATTTGGAGGAGTTACGCTGCAAGATGTCTCAACGAATGGAACTCAAGAAGGCGGGCCAGGATCACTGATGAGGAAGTCGAAGAAAGGGCAAGGGAATGGGTTCGAGGGAGAATCGCAAGGTCCAGAAGATTCATCGCGAGAACCAAGATTGGCTCGCCGCCGTGAGAGTGCTTTCTTCGAGTAAGCTTATTGAGCCCGAGGGAGCGCAGTTCGTTCGGTTGGCGTACCGGCATCTCCATGACTCCCTGACCAAGGGGAACCTCTGGCTGTACATCCTGGCGGCCCTGTCCGAGGCGCCCCGGTCCCCGCCGGAGCTGAGGTCGCTGGTGAAGGAGAGGCACGGCTTCTCCCCGGCCGCCATCACCTTCTACTCCGTGCTCTACAAGCTGAGCAGGGAGGGCCTGGTCCGCAGGTCGTCGGAGAAGTTCCGCTCGAAGTACGAGATCACCCCCCGGGGGGTGACCGAGCTCGGCAGGGGCCGGGCCTTCCTGTCGGAGGTCGGGAAGACCGTCGGCGCCTAGCCGAGGCTCTTGGCCGCCCGGTATGTCCTCTCCACGAATGTGAACCCGGCGATGACGGCGACGACCACGACCCCCCAGTAGGCGAGGCCGAGGATTGACGAGATCGCCAGCACGATCAACCTCTCGCTACGTTCCCCGATCCCCACTCCCGAGAGGCTCGTCCCCAGCGCGTCCGCCTTCGCGCGGGTGTAGCTGACGAGAAGGCTGAGGGACAGGGCCGCCAGGGCCAGCATCCCGGTCGCGAACCCCCCCGCCAGCAGCCCGGCGTATATCGCCACCTCCGCCACCCTGTCCAGGGTCGAATCCAGGAAGGCGCCCCTCTTGGAGACCCTGCCGGTCGCCCTCGCGACTGCGCCGTCCACCACGTCGAAGAACCCTGAGACGAGGATCAGGACCCCGGCGACGACCTCCCCCATCAGACCCGAGGACCAGTAGGACACCCCCGCAAGGACCGCGAAGGCGAGCCCCACGCCGGTCCAGAATGTCGGCGAGGGGACCGCCCTGCCGAACGCCCTCCCCAGGGAGACGAAGTAGGACCCGAGCTTCACCCTGACTCTGTCCAGCATCGCAGCCGCAGCCGCGCTGGTCAATGTTATATACAGTCAGGGGACGTCGTGAAAGGCGCTTGGGGAGAGTAGACAAGGGGGTCCAATGCAGCGTGGGAGGGTGCCCCAACAAGGCCGAGAGGTCCCTCAGCAGGACGGAGATGTCGGGGAGCGGGCTCAACGTCTCGGGGGACGGCAGGAGGGTCTACCTGTGCCGCGACCACTACAAGACCTGGAAGAAGGCCACGAAGAAGTCCAAGTCGCTCGAACGGTCGAGATGGTAGGGAGGGCGGGCGATGAAAATCCTCCAGTTGCACGTTGATTTCATAGAGTACAAGCCGGTCAAGAAGGAGATCCCGGGCGCCGAGGAGGCCAAGACCGACTCGGTGAAGGAGGAGGACATCGTGGTGCTGCTTACGGCGGTGGAGGCGGGCGACGACGCCGAGCTCGCCAGCAGGGCGGTGGCGGAGACGAAGGCGTTCCTGGGGAAGCTCGGGACCAGCCGGGTGATGATCTACCCGTTCGCGCACATCAGCCAGGACCTGGCGGGGCCGGCTGACGCCCTCCTGGTCCTGAAGGAGATGGAGGAGGCTGCCAGGCGGGCGGGTCTGGAGGTCTACAGGGCGCCCTTCGGATGGAACAAGGCGCTCCAGCTCAAGATCAAGGGGCACCCCCTCGCCGAGATGTCGAGGAGCTACACCCGCGCCGCGGCCGCACCTGCCGCGCCGGCCGTCAAGAAGAAGCGCGAGCTCACCGAGGGCGAGGCCATGGCCCGGCTCAGGCGGAGCGACTTCGGGGGGCTCCCGGAGACCGACCACAGGGTCATCGGGCAGAGGCAGGACCTGTTCAGCCTCCAGGAGGTCTCTCCGGGGATGGTCTACTGGCACGACAAGGGGCTGAAGCTCTGGAGCGTCCTGGAGGGGTTCATGCGGGCCGAGCTGAAGAAGGGAGGATACGTCGAGGTCAGCACGCCCGCCCTGGCGAACACCGCGCTCTGGCGGGTCAGCGGCCACTCGGAGCACTACAAGGAGAACATGTTCCTGACGAGCCTCGGCGACGAGGAGTTCGGCATGAAACCGATGAACTGCCCCTCCACCTTCCTGATCTACAAGACCCGGAAGTGGAGCTTCCGCGATCTCCCGGTGAGGTACTCGACCTTCGACTCGCTGTACAGGAACGAGCGGAGCGGGGTCGCCAGCGGGCTCTTCAGGGTGAAGATCCTGTCTCAGGACGACGCGCACATCATAGCCACCGAGGAGCAGGCCGAGAGGGAGCTCTCAGACATGCTCGACCTGATGGCCAAGGTCTACGGCGTGTTCGGTCTGCAGTACGCGCCCAAGATCTCGACCAGGCCGGACGAGTCCATGGGCACCGACGAGGAGTGGGAGAGGGCGACAGACGCCCTCGTGCGCGTGCTGAAGTCGAAGGGGTGGACGTACGGGTTCAAGGAGAAGGACGGGACCTTCTACGGCCCGAAGATTGACGTGGACATCAAGGACTCCCTGGGGAGGGAATGGCAGTGCGGGACGTTCCAATACGACATCCAGATGCCCAAGAGGTTCAAGCTGGCCTACACAGGCGCCGACGGGAAGGAGCACACCCCGGTCGTGCTGCACCGGACCATCCTGGGGTCCATGGAGAGGTTCATCGGGATAATGCTGGAGCACTACAAGGGGGCCCTGCCGCTCTGGCTCTCCCCGGTCCAGGTGAGGGTCATCCCCCTCTCCGACGAGCACAGGGGCTACGCCGAATCGGTCGTCTCCCAGCTGGTGGCGGCCGGGATCAGGGCGGAGGGCGACCTGCAGAGCGGCACCATGGGGGGGAAGATCCGGGACGCGCAGCTGATGAAGGTCCCGTACATGCTTGTGGTGGGCAAGAAGGAGGAGGACGCCAAGACCGTCGCAGTGAGGACGAGGAGCGGCGAGCAGCGGTTCGGCGTCAGCGTGGAGGGCTTCGTCTCCGAGGCCAGACAGCAGGCGGCCGCGTTCAAGTAGCCGTCCGGGCTCGATATCCATATAACCCGTGGCGGGGGTCGCTTGCGACCCGAAGGCGTGAAGTTGGGCGGCCCCTCCCTGTCCAGAGTCGACGAGTCCAGCCCGGCCGCCGCAGGAGGCGCGCCCGGTGCCCCCGCCTCGCAGGCGCTCATATCGGTCGAGCACGTGGGGCTCGACTACCGCAAGGAGAAGGAGGTCATGCCAGTCCTCATCGACATCAGCTTCCAGACCCACAAGGACGAGTTCGTGATGATCACGGGGCCGTCGGGGTGCGGCAAGTCGACGCTCCTGAGGGTGGTAGGCGGCCTGGTCAGGCCCACATCGGGGGTCGCCAGGTTCAGGGACCAGCCGATCCTGGCGCCCAGGAACGAGATAGGCATGGTGTTCCAGAACTTCGTCCTCCTCCCTTGGAAGACGGCCATGGAGAACGTCATGTTCGGACTGTCGTCGAGGTCGGACCTCTCCGAGGCCCAGAAGGAGCAGAAGGTCCTGAAGGCGCTGGACGACGCGGGCCTGAAGGGGTTCGAGAACGTCTACCCCGGGGAGCTCTCAGGCGGGATGAAGCAGAGGGTCGGGGTCGCGAGGGCCCTTGCCCTGGAGCCGCAGGTCCTGCTGATGGACGAGCCGTTCAGCTCCCTGGACGACCTCACCGCTGAGCATCTCAGGCGGGAGATCTACTCGCTCCTCATCAACCCGTCCTCCCCCATCCAGTCCGTCATCATGGTCAGCCACAACGTCGAGGAGATAATCGAGCTCGCCGACAGGGCGATAGTGCTCTCCTCCAGGCCGGGAAGGGTAGTCGGGGAGCTGGCGGTGGACCTCCCCCGCCCGCGGGACAAGAAGTCGAAAGAGTTTTTCGACTGGGTTGACAGGGTATATGCCCTGCTTGCATAGGAGAGTGCCGAGAGATGTCTGAGGACGACGCCTTCTCGAGCGACAGGTTCACCCACAACCCCGTGATGCCGCCCAACGTGCGCCCGGGCCAGGTGATCGGCCTCGTCGAGGTCACCGGGGGGCTGGGCTCCCGCGTTGACGTCAGCACCCTGGCGGACGAGCTGGGGGCCGACATAGCGGTCCTCCTCCCCATACTCGACGCCGCCGAGATCCTCGGGCTGGTGACCAACGCCAACGGCGAAGTGCACCTGACAGACTTCGGGGCCGAGTTCCAGAAGGAGACGAAGGACAAGGTCACCCTGCTGAAGGACAGGCTGAAGAAGATAGAGCCGTTCCGGACCGCCCTCGAGTTCGCGACGAAGAGGGGTGAGGCGACCTCCAGGCAGGTGGCCGACGAGCTTGCCATCGAGGGGATAAAGATGCACCACCAGATGGACATGAACGAGTCCCTGGTCCAGTTCCTCCTGGTCCACTGGGGCATCAGGTCGGGGCTGCTCTCCTACGACAAGGACGGCAAGTTCCGCGTGCCCCGCTAGCTCCCCTCGAAGCTGTAGACAACCCTCCCCCCGACGACGACGGCCGCCGGCCGGACCTTCCTGAGCATGGCAGGGTGCATCCCGCTCACGTCCGAGTCCAGGAGAGTCAGGTCCGCCCTCCCGCCCTCCGCCAGCCTCGCCTCCGACTCGTCGAACCCGTTGGCTGCGGCGTTGCCGGTGTAGAGGCCGAGCGCCTGGCCGAGGTCGAGCCTCTCATGAGGCGCGTGGCCCGCCCTCGTCATTCCGGCCCACATCCCGATCATAGGGGAGATGGTCTCGACGGGGGCGTCGGAGCCTCCCGAGACCACTATCCCGTCTCGCAGCATCGAGTTGAAGGGATAGAGGTCCCCCACCCGCTCGTCTCCCAGCCGCTTCAGGGCCCACGTGTCGGAGGTGATGAAGCAGGGCTGCACGGCTGCCCGGATCCCGTGCTTCCGCATCTTGCTCCTGAGGTCCCTGGGCAGGAGGCTGGCGTGCTCGACCCTGTGCCTGCGGCTGTTCCCTCCAGAGGTGAACGGCGAGAGCGCACCGACGGCCTGCTCCACCGCCCTGTCCCCGATCGCGTGCACGATGACCTGATACCCGGCCGAGTCCGCCTCCTCAACCAGCCCGGCGAGCTCCTCGTCCGTATGCCTCAGCACCCCGCTGCTGGCAGGGTCGTCCGCGTAGGGCTCCCTCAGGGCGGCGGTGCCCGCGCCGAGCGACCCGTCGGCGTAGATCTTGACCCCGTTGATGCGGCAGGGCTCCCCCTCCAGCCTCCCGCGCAGGGGGGACTCGGCCAGGAACTTCACCGCCCGCGCGGGCACGTACGCCCTGTACCGGATGGAGCGGCTCTCAATCGTGGAGAGCGCCGCAAGGGCCTCCAGCTCCTCCCTGAACCCCTCCTCCGAGAGCACGCAGTGGATCGTGGTGAGCCCCACTCTGGTGGCCTCCGGCTCCATGGAGAGCAGGTCGTCGAGGCAGTCCTGGGCGCTCCTGGGGGGCAGCCTGCCGTAGGCCTCGTCCTGCGCGGACTCCCTGAGTATCCCCGTCAGCCTCCCCCCGGGGTCTCTGTCGAACCCTTCGCCTTCGCGGCCCTCCAGCCCCAGGGCCCGGATCGCGCCGCTGTTCAGCAGCGAGATGTGCCCGCACACCCGGGTCAGGAGGACCGGGTTCACGGGCGAGATGTCGTCGATGTCGGCGAGGCTCGGGAGACGCCTGTCCGGGAACGCTTCATGGTCCCACCCCCTGCCGAAGACCCAGTCGCCGGGTCTTGCCCTGTTGACCGCCGCCGAGAGGCGCATCCGGACCCCGGTAAGGTTCGCGACGCCCCTCAGGTCGAGGTTCTTCTTGAGCCATCCCAGCTCGAAGGGGTGGCAGTGGGTGTCCGCGAAGCCCGTGAACAGCGAGCCACCTCGGGCGTCGATCCTCCATGTTCCGGCGGGGGCATCCTGGGTGGGCGAGTCCGAGACGCGGGCGATGGCCCCTCCCTCCGCGTAGACCGAGCACGGCTCGCCGACGCCCAGCCTGCAGTTCTCGATCAGTAGGCCCGTCCGCCCACCACCATCCGCGCCATCTCCGCGACCGGGCCGCCCCCGCCTGCGGAAGCGACCATGCCGAGGTCGTCGACGGTGTCGACGTCGACCATGAGGCCCCTCCTGGTGCAGACGGCGACCCTGTACCCCCTCCGCGCCGCCTCCTCCAGGTGGTTCCAGAAGCTGTCAGAGTCGTAGCTCATGGCGAAGCCGCCTCGTCCAGGGAAGAGCAGCAGGTTGGTGCCGTCGAAGCCCCTGGAGGGGGCAAGCACCACTCCTGCGGAGCGCCCAAGCTGAAGTGCCACCCTGATGTCGGTCGCGGCAAGGAGCGGGAGGTCCCCCGGAAGGACCAGGACCTTCCGCGAAGGTCTCTTCAGCACCCCGAGCTCCACCGCCGCGTTGACCCCTCTGTTCCCCGGCTCCCGGGCGAGAGAGGCGCCGAACCTGCGCGCGAGCCCCATCGCAGGGCGGTCGGACGTGACAACGACGCACGCGGAGCGGAGCCCCGCCCCGGCGACGGCCCCGAGGACGGCCTCGAGCATCAGGTAGGAGATGCTGCGCCTCTGGCGGAGGCTCATGGCCGCGGCCAGCCTGCTCTTGTGCTCGCCCCCCTTGAAAGGGATGACCACCGAGAGCTCCGTCAGGCGTCGAGGACCTCCCTGGCGAGGCGCACCTCGGAGTCTGGGGAGTCGAGCCGGGTGTCAGACAGGAGGCAGCGGATTCCGAGGCCTTCTACCCTGTGCCTGAGAGCGCTGTCGCTCCGGTCGATGACCAGGGCGTCGAGGAACCCCGCGTAGAGCGACGCGACCCCCAGCGAGTTCGGGAGGTGCCCTGTCGCCCTCATGAGCTTTCCCGCCGGGCCGCTGAACGGCGCAGCCCCGACCATCGGGGAGAGCGCGGACGTCCTGCCAGGGCAGCCCGCAAGGGCGGCTTCCATCCCCTTCACTGCCAGTATCGGGCCGATGCTGGTGACGGGATTTGCCGGGCATGCCACGACCGCGTCCGCAGCCTCGATGGCAGCCTTCACCTGCCGCGTGACCGCCGCTCTTTCGCGACCGGCATATCTGACCCCGGTCACCCTGGGCCTACCCCCGCGCCTCACCCAGAACTCCTGGAGGTTCATCTCACCGGCGCCCGTGAGCATCATGGTCTGCAGGGGGGAGTCCGTCGCCGGCAGGACCCTGGCTCCGGAGCCGAGGCGCGCGCAGATGTCCTCGGTCACCCTTGTCAGCGACCTGCCTTCCCGCAGGGCGGCTGTCCTCAGGATGTGCGTCGCCAGGTCTCTGTCCCCGAGGCGGAACCAGGTGTCCGCTCCCAGCTTCCCGAGCTGGGCGAGCCCTGCAAATGTGTCCCCCGCGATCCCCCACCCCCTCTCCCGGTCCGCCAACCCCGCGAGGGTGTACGCGGCGATGTCGATGTCCGGGCAGACGTACAGCCCGTGCATCCACACGTTGTCGCCCACGTTCGCGACCACCGTGAGGTCGCACCCGAGTCTGGCCAGGCCTCTGATCAGCTTCGCGGAGCCGGTCCCGCCGGCCAGGGCAACGACTCTCATCGGCTCACCTGAAGAGGTCCTTGCCCTTCTCGATCGCTATGGACCTGGCGCCTGCGTCCCCGCGCTCGAAGACCGCGCCTCGGACGATGGCGGCGGGGATGCGGGACAGCTTCCCGGTCGCGAGCTCGGCAGCCCCCGCTATCTCGTCCACCACCGCGGGCTCGGTCACCCGGAGCTCGTACCCGTACCTGTCGGTCCTCCCTAGATAGGAGTAGAGCGGGTCGATTCCCGAGCACCCTATCGCCACGTCCGTCTGGCCCCGCCTCCATGGCCGGCCGAAGGTGTCGCTGACTATGACCCCCACCCTCTTGCCGGTGGCGCCTTCGATCTTCCGCCTGATCCTGCGGGCGCTCGCATCGGGGTCGGCCGGGAGCAGCGCCGCGTACCCCCTCCTGACGTTGGACCTGTCCACCCCTGAGTTGGCGCAGACAAGCCCGTGCCTGGTCTCCGTGATTATCACCCCGTGTCCGGCCCTGACCACCCTCACCGCCTCTCTCAGGACCAGCTCCACCAGCCGGGGGTCCTTCCCCTGCTCGGCCGCGAGCCGGCGGGCCTTGGCCCCGGGCTTCACGGCGCCCAGTCTGACCAGCCTTCCCTCGGCCTTGGAGACGATCTTCTGCTTGATGACTATCGCGTCTCCGTCTTCGAGGCGCAGGCGGTGCCTCTTGGCCGCTCTCAGGAAGAGCCCGGCCACGTCGGCCCCCTCCTCCACCTCCGGAAAGCCGCTGACCGGTATCACCTCGAGCTTCTTCAACGGGCGACCCCCACGCCACGCCTGACCACGATAAATGCTCTTGCGGCCGGGCGCATGCCGTCACGCTGTCGCGCCCCTTCGGGGAACATCTTATACAGCGGAGCAGGCCCGCCAGGCGACCGCTTTGGCGACCGTTGACGAAGTGCTCGCAGCCCTGGGCAAGGTGACCGACCCCGAGCTGGGGAGAGACATAGTCTCGCTGCGGATGGTGGAGGGCGTGAGCGTCCAGGGCGGCGCGGTCTCCTTCACCCTGAACCTGACGACCCCGGCCTGCCCTCTGAGGACGCGGATCGAGCAGGGGGCGAGGGAGGAGGTGAGCAGGCTGCCGGGCGTCACTGAGGTGAGGATGAAGACCACGGCGAACGTCACCGCCACCCGGGACTACGCGGGGAGCGACCTGCTGAAGGGCGTGAAGAACATCATCGCCGTGGCAAGCGGCAAGGGAGGCGTCGGGAAGTCGACGATAGCCGTCAACCTGGCGGCCGCCCTGGCTGCCTCGGGGGCCAAGGTGGGGATCCTGGACGCGGACATCTACGGCCCGAACATCCCGCACATGATGGGGGTGAAGGGGGACGCCGAGCTGCGGGGCGGGCTGATTGTCCCGCCTGTCGCGTTCGGGGTGAAGGTGGCGTCGCTAGGCTTCTTCTACAAGGACGAGACCCCGCTGATATGGCGGGGGCCGCTGGTGGCCGGCGCGGTCCGCCAGCTCCTCACACAGGTGGACTGGGGGGAGCTGGACTACCTCGTGGTCGACCTGCCTCCTGGGACCGGGGACGCGTCCCTGACACTCGCCCAGACGGTCCCCCTCGGCGGGGTGGTGATAGTCACCACCCCTCAGGAGGCCGCGCTCAACATCGCCTCGAAGGCCCTGGCGATGTTCAGGAGGCTGAACGTCCCCGTCATCGGCGTGGTCGAGAACATGAGCTACTTCGTCTGCCCGCACTGCGGGGAGAGGTCGTACATCTTCTCCTCCGGGGGAGGGCGAAGGATCGCGGCGCAGCTGAACACCGACTTCCTGGGGGAGATCCCCCTCGCGCTCGCGGTAAGGGAGCAGTCAGACCTCGGGGCGCCGGTGATCGCGTCGAGGCCCGACTCGCCCGAAGCGGAGGTGTTCAAGGAGTTCGCCTTCAGGGTGGCCGGGCTGCTTTCGATCGCGGCGTACCAGAGGATTGAGAAGGAGTCCGCTGCGGGCGGCGCTACTTCGGCGTGACCACCCAGTCAGCCTTTCCCTGGCGGTACTCCAGCACCCCCTTGATGAGGGGGTAGTTCTCCAGGACGCCTATCACCGGGAGCGACGCCATCAGGAAGGCGATGTCCTTCAGGTGCGACCGAAGCTTCGTGTCCCCGAACTGGAAGCTGTGGTTGTGGACGAACCCGATGCAGTAGCTCCCCATCCAGATCATGAGGCTCGGGAGGGCCATCAGGCCGAGGGCGGTCTCGAAGGGGTGCAGGGGGACGTAGTGATAGAGGAGCCTGCCGTCGAACAGGTCGAAGAACACCTGGGTGGGGGTGAGGAACGGAGGGTTCGCTATCTGGGCGGCGAAGGGGAAGACCCTGAAGAAGGGGGCGGTCAGGCCCACCCACAGGGAGCGGTACCCGGCGACCTTGAACGGGAAGTACGAAGCGGTCATCACCCACAGGGGGATCGCCACCATGGCCGCGACGAACCCCACGCCCCACGTCCCAAGCCTGAACCCGACGCTCCTCTTCACGTCTTTGGGCATCTCGCGCCAGTTCTGAAGCGTCCCGACGACCCACCGCTTCCTCTGGGCCACCATGCCTCGCACAGTCCTGGGGGAGGACTCAAGCACTATCCCGCCGTGCCACCCCATCTGCGGATGCTTCTCGAACACCTTGAGCCCGAAGAGCTGGTCCTCGGCTATCGTCTTCCCGAGCGCCCAGCCGACCTCGCATTCGACGTCCATCCTCACGAGCAGGTTGCTCCCGTGGATGTGGGAGGGCGCCCTCCCGCTGGACATCGCGCTGACGCAGAAGTAGCACGTCGCAGACCTGATGGCGTCGGCGACCCTGGTCACTGGGTTGCTGGTGAAAACGGAGGGATAGAAGATGGGCCCCTCGGCCAGCACCCCCTTCCTGCCGGCGATGAAGTGGAGCACCGCCTCCAGGGTCTGGGGCAGCATCACCGACTCCTCGTCGAGGTGGAAGATCCAGGTCCTCGACTTGTCCCCCGGCTCCCCGATGTACCTCTCGACTGCGTACTGCATCGACCTCCCCTTCTTCACGGCGTTGGTCTCGAAGCCGCTGGGCGTGACCATGGCGACGTCGACCCCGAGCGGGTTGACCGCGTCCCGGGGGTCGTCGGAAAGGGTCCTGATGGTGAAGTTCCTGAAGCCCAGGGCCGCGCAGGCCTCCCTGACCCGGTCGACCGTCCCCGAGACCATCCGGAGGTTGTTCACTACGGAGGTCGTCGTGACCTGGAAGACGATGCTGTCCTGCACTTCCGGGGCGCTCCCGGTCGCCTTGAACATGAACCTGCGCCTGTAGCGGAGGTAGTTGTACGTGAACTGGCCGCCGTAGGGCAGGTATGTCGCCCAGAGCAGCAGGATGAGATACCAGAACACAGTCGAAGGGGTCATCAGTAGATCCCGACGAACGGGAAGAAGAATAGCAGGGTGAGCCCTAGCGCCGCCGCCGCGATCAGGCATCCGTCAACGAATACCTTCTCCTCCCATGAGAGAGACTGTATCCTCTGCTCTGCCACATTGTTTTCGGCTTCATTTGAGATAAAAAGAATTGTGAAGCTGGAATTCTGGAAAGGGGCTCATTTGAGCCTCCTTTGCCCGTCGGGGCCCGTCCCGGCGTCACGCTCTGACGGCCACGGCGTCTATCTCGACCCTGGCCCCCTTCGGGAGCGCCGACACCTGGACCGTCGAGCGCGCGGGGAAGGGCGGGTCGAAGTGCTTGGCGTATTCTTCGTTCATGAGCGGGAACTCCGCCAGGTCCACCAAGAAGACTGTGGTCTTCACGACGTCGGCCATCCCGAGGCCCGCGGCCCCGAGGACCTCCCTCAGGTTCGAGAGGGCCCGGCCGGTCTGCTGTGCGACTCCGCCGGCAACGTTCCCCGTTGCAGGGTCGGCCCCCACCTGGCCGGAGCAGTAGACCGCCCCCGACTCGACTGCCTGAGAGTATGGACCTACCGGCGCCGGGGCTCCCGGGGACCTGACTTCGCGCTTCATGGCCGAATCGGGAGGAGGACGGTTCTTAAGTCAATCAGGGGCCGCCGCACGGAGGACGCCCACGAGCCTTCGGTGGAGTTCGGCGTCGTCGTAGAACTCGATGGTCTCCTTCGGCTCCATCTGGAGGAGCATCCTCGACACGACGCTTTTCCGTTTGAACGCCACTATCACCCTCTTTCCGTAGTGGTGCGCTGCCATCAGCTCCATCCCCACTCCGATGCTAGGCGAGGACACGTCCGCCACCACTGCGTCGCTCGACTTGACCCCTCTGCGGTCCCGGTCGAAGACGTTCGAGACCGGGATGCTCCTCCCTTCGGACGGCTCCAGGACCCAGGGGGACGACAGCTCGTTTCCGGACTCGGCGATCGCGTCCGCCATTGCTTGCGCCCTGCTTGCGTTCCTGCCCGCTATGATCGGGACCGAAAGGTAGATGCGCATCCTGGGGTGCTTTTCCCAGGCGGCCGCTTATGCCTTGCGGCTGACTGGCACGCCGACCGGCGGCATCCTTGCCTTGCGGTGGTCGCACTTGTCGGGCTTGTGGGAGTAGCAGTAGGTCGCGCCGCACAGGTGGCACATGTAGTAGAATCCTGCGCCGAGCCCCCGGCCGCAGTAGCCGCACGTCGGCTGTGGCTTCTCCGACTGCCTCTGGTACATCATGCTACTCGCCAGGGGATTTTAGCGCAGGGGTGCTAATAAGGTTGGATACAATTCTTTCAGGTATCCCGACGGGGGAGGGCGAAACTGACTGCCCTGTAATTCACTTCTTAGAGTCTGAGAAGTGGAACCACGACCGGGGGACGGACGGCCCCGTCCCGGCGCCTACCGCGCCCTGGAGGTCGCCAGGGCTCTTGCTTTCCTCAGGTCTGCGTCGGTCCTGACCCGGAAGAAGGACTCGAGCTCCGGGTCTATCGGCTGGAGCATCTCCTCCACGCCGACGTACCTTATGTCGTACAGGCTGTCCACGAGTTTGGGCAGTGTCGGCTTCTTCAGCCCGGAGGCGGCCTTCAGGAAGGCGCGGCGACTGTAGACCGAAAGCAGGGGCTCGGTCCTGCCGTTCTTCCACTTCGGTATGGCCGCGTCAAACCCGCGTATCAGCTCGAAGAGCTGGTAGAGGACGCTCGGCTTCACGAAGGGCGACTCGGCCGGCACCACCAGGCAGCTGTCAGACGTGCTCGCGCCGACCCCCGCCATGATCATCGAGAAGGGGCCCGACGAGGCCCTGTCTATCACCGCCTTGACCCCGAACGGGGCGATCCTTTCGACCGTCGCGAGGCTCGGCTCGGTGCCGAAGATGACGAACATCTCGTCCGCGACCGTCCAGACCGAGTCAAGGACGTACTCCAGCAGGGTCGACCTGGCAGGCTCTCCGAACCTGCTCGGCAGCGTCCTCCCCTCCTTCCCGTCGGTCAGGATCAGCGCGCACTTGTTCAACGGGCCACCGGCAGGCGCCGCGCCTGTCCGCAGCTTATTTAGGGCTGCGTCTCCCGTCATCTCTTGTAGCCGATCTTCCTCAGGAAGTCGCGCCGCTCCTTCTTGTCATCCTCGCCCTCGGCGCCCTTGGGGGAGACGCCGTCGACCACCCCCATGACCCCCCTGCCTCCCTCCTCTTCCGCCACCAGGACCGACACCCCGTTCGAAGTGGCGCAGAAGATGGTTGCGACCTCTTCCACGGCCTTGACCCTGTTGAGGACGTTTATCGGGAAAGCACCGCGGAGGACAATCACGAAGGAGTGCCCCGCGCCTATCGACAGGGCGTAGTCGCGGGCCAGGGACGTCGCGTCGGGGTCGGAGCCGTCGAACCGCACGAGGGCCTTCCCTGACGCCTCGCAGAAGGCGACGCCGAACTTGATCCCGGGCGCGGAGGTCGCAAGCGCCTCGAAGAGGTCCTCGACGGTCTTGATGAAGTGCGACTGCCCCAGTATCAGCTGGTACCCCTCGGGGACGTCTAGCCTGACCGACTCCATCTTCATGGCGTCGAACTGCGCGAGGCCACTGAAATCCGTTTTGATTCTCCCCTGCGGGGATGTGTTTTAAGCTCAAGGCGCCTGTATGGCGTTGTCTAGGGTGATCTCGTTCCTGGCGGGATCGAGGCACCAGCCTCCCCTGCGGGCCCCGGTCCCGGTGAGGTTCGATGAGCCCGCGCCAAAGGTCCCGCCGGACGCCGTCGTCCTGGAAAGGTACAGGGTCCCTGAGGGAGCATCAAGCGATGCGAGCGCCGAGGTCGCGGTCTTCGAGGTCGGGTCCCTTGGCAGGTACTCCGTCTCGCTCCCTCCCCTGGACGAGGAGGAGCGGACTGCCCTGGGTCTGCTCAGGGGGAACCTGCGGAGCGCGGTCCCGGTCGATGCGTCAGGGGCGCCCCGGGACGTCATAGGGAAGTATCTGCAGGAGACGGCCGAGCGGGCCGGGATACTTCCCCTGGTGCGAAGGGCCAGAGAGAAGCTGGTCTACTACCTGATGAGGGAGTTCGCCGGATTCTGGGAGATAGACCCGCTCGTGAACGACGACGCCATAGAGGAGATCTCGGTGACGAGGCACGACCGCCCGGTCCGGGTCGTGCACAGGCGGCTCAGCGAGTACGTCTTCATGGAGACCGACGTCTCCTTCGGGAGCGAGGAGAGGCTCCAGGCGTTCATCAGGAGGATGGCGCAGTTCGGAGGCACCACGGTGTCGCTCGCGCAGCCTTCGCTGGAGGTGACGCTCCACGGCGCGTCGGACAGGAGGGTGACTGCCACGCTTGGAGACGAGATATCCAGGCCGGGCTCCTCCTTCGCGATGAGGAAGCAGAGGGAGAACCCCCTGACCATCGTACAGCTCGCTTCCCCTGAAGGCCCCGGCCGCCGCCTCCCCCCGCCGCGGGAGGACCAGGGACCCGCAGCGACGTACGAGGAGGACCACTTCCACAAGACCCTCTCGGCCCTGATGGCCGCCTACTTCTGGCTCCTGCTGGAGAAGACCACGAACGTGCTGGTGGCCGGGGAGACGGGTTCGGGGAAGACGACTCTCATGAACGCGGTGCTCTCCCTGATGAACCCCCGTTCCAAGATCGTGACCGCCGAGGACGTCCTCGAAGTCAACCTCCCCGACCACTTCCACTGGCAGAGGCTGAAGACCAGGTCCCACCGAGCCGGCCTCTCGCCACCGACGGGCAGATACGAATATGACCTCGGGGACCTGCTCAAGCTCTCGCTCCGGTTCTCCCCCACCATACTGAGCCTGGGAGAGATGAGAGGAGAAGAGTCCGAGACCGTCGCCGCCGCCATCACCCTCGGCTTCTCCACCATAACGACCATCCACGCCGAGAGCGCGGAGAGGTGCGTCCAGAGGCTGACGACGCCCCCGATGAGGTTCGCCCCGGGGCACATCCGCGACATCACCGCGATAGCCACCATGAGGAAGACGACCCTCCCTGACGGCAGGGTGGCCCGCCGGCTCGTGAGCGTGGACGAGATCCGCCCAGTCGGGACGGACGGGCACGAGATCCTGAACGTGTTCAGGTACGACTACGCCCGAGACTCCTTCAGCCCGACGACGCCCCCCGAGGTTCTCGACCGCAGCTACCGGCTCAACGAGATCGCCAGCAGCTTCGGCTGGACGTCCTCCCGTGTCCAGCAGGGGCTGGCGAACAGGGCGGCGTACATCTCTCAGGCGGTCAGGAACGGTGAGCTGACCCCTCTTGCGCTCGCGTCGATGGTGCAGAGGTACGCGGCCCGCGAGTCGGCCAGGGAGCTCGAGAGGCAGGCGAGTTGAGCCCAACCGGGGGCCGCAGGCTTCAGGGGGCGGTCGCACTGGCGGCCTTGGCCGCGGCCTCCATCTGGGCGTTCGCCTCGGTGCCGCTGCAGCCAGGCGCCGTGGGGCAGCTTGAAGGCAGCTTCATGCTGAGCGCGGGACTGGGGAGCGCTGCAGGCGCGGGCTACCTCCTCGTCAGGTACAGGACGCCCTTCGCAAGTGGGGCGCGTCCCCGTTTCTCGAGGGCGCTGGGCATGTCGCTGCTCCCGGCCGCAGTCTTTGCCTATCTCGCCACCGGCCTCCCAGAGCTGCTGGCGCCCCTGCCCATCGCCGCAGGGGCCTTCCTATTTGCCGCCAGGGGGGCAGGCCTCCACGGTCCAAGCCGTCCCGATGCGGCCAACCGGACGGCTTCGGAGGACAGCGTCGTCGGGCTCGTGTCGGGCCGTCCACGTCTGAGAAGGCTAGCCGAGAGGAGGGTTCCTAGGTTCGCGGCCCTGCTCGCCAGGGCGGGAGAGGTGGGCAACCCATACGCCCTGTCGGCCAGGGGCCTGATGCTGGCCATCGTCGCAGTGCCTCCGTCCTTGGCAGCCGCCATCGTGCTCGGCGTCCTGCTGTCGCCGCCGTTTGCGGTCCTCGCCGCGCTCCCCCTG
>OCOJ01033127.1_pt16 | contig 20041 bp, 20 predicted proteins | sample 1539251 | NCBI WGS metagenome assembly OCOJ01 (sample SAMN01911457, study PRJEB22624) | soil metagenome | biome: Soil | place: Malaysia | collected 2012-04-30 | depth RA_metagenome m | reverse complement strand
AACCCGCCGGAAGCAGGGCTCGAGGATCTGCGTTATCCTGCCGAATCCTCCCCCCAATTCCAGGCACGACTCCCCCGGGCGGAGCATCCCCCGTATGATTCGCTTCTGAGCCTCGTCTTCTATCCGCTTGCCCTCCCAGAGCTTCGTATAGTCGGATTCTTCGAACCCGCTAAGCCATGGGAGTGCCTCGGACTCCCCCGACTCTCGTCGTCCCACAGACATCTTCTCCGTTCCGGGCTTCAAGAACCGATTTACGGTCCCGCGCTTAATTGAAGGTTGTTCCAATTCATGCCAAAAACTGGAGATTTGGACGAAACCTTAACTCCCTCGGAAGCCGCCAGAATCTCGGTGGGTCTGAACCCCTATCTCAGGCTAGAGACCAAGGGGAGGAGGACGAACCTGCCCCACATCGTGGAACTGAGATATGTCTGGGAAGGAGGGTTCTACTTCGTTTTGGCGGGCAGCGCCAGAAGCGACTGGGTTAGGAACGCGCTCGAACAAGGCTTCGCCCAGGTCCGCGTCGGAGAGTTCCTGATCGATGTAAAGCCGACCCTTGTCGACGAGCACGAAAGGGGGACCACCATCCGTGCGTTCGAATCAAAGTACGGGCCCGGTGATGTCCGCAGGTGGTATGCACGGGTTGGCGCGTGCCTTCGGCTGACCCCAACCGGCCCGGCAAAAAGGCGCGGTGCAGCGGCAGGAGAGCTTGGGGCCAAGCTGGCATACTCAGAATGGGTGTCCAGGGGGCGGGACTACCGCGCCGAGGTTGCAAACGCATTCGATTCAGCCGCAGAGGAGTACGACTTCACAATCAGCAGGAATTTCATCAATACTTGGATTCGGCAGAGGTCGCTGCAGGTCCTGAAGGGGCTGGTCCGCCCCGGTGACCTACTGCTGGAAGTAGGATGCGGGACGGGGGCAGAGGCCGTGGAGCTCTCCGGCCTGGTCTCGGGCATCATCGCTACCGACGTCTCTGCTCGGATGACAGACCTTGTCCGCGCCAAGTCCAAGGCAAGGGGGATTAGCGGCAAGGTGGTCACGCTAACACTCGGTGCCTCGGAGGTCGCGAAGGTCAGAGAAATAATCGGCGCCAGAGAGATTCGGGTAGCCTACTCCCTCAATGGCGCCCTCAATTGCGAGCCGCGCCTCGATTCATTTGTCCGCCAACTTCATTCGCTGCTGGACTCGGAGGGTTATTTCGTCTGCTCTGTGAGGAATACCACCTGCGCGAGCGAAATGGTTTCGCATGGGCTCGCGCTGCAGTTCTCGAAGGCGACACCTCGGCGGGCGCAGCCAACCATGGTCTCCGTTGGCGGCAATGACATACCATCGACCTACTATTCCCCGTCCGAGTTTGCGTCCCGCTTCAAACCCTATTTCGCACCAGTGCGGATTATCGCCCTCCCGGCCCTCCTTCCTCCTGCCTACCTGAACGACTACTACCTCAAGTTCCGAGGCTTCGCCGCGCTACTAGAGCGTCTTGAACCACTGCTGTCGGGAATTACGCCCTTTAACCGCCTCGGGGACCAGACACTATTCGTCTTCCGCAGATCTGCGGCCTAGACGGTACCCGAAGGCGAGCCACCCCGGCCTCAGCTCCGTGAGCAGAATCAGACAGTAGCAGACAGTCGGCACAACCCCCAGAACGAGCAGGAAAAGCCAGGAAGTCTGGTCGAACACGGCCACCTTCAGTTGGTCGGCAATCGAGGCGCCGACAGAGAAGTAGTTGGGGAGGATTGCGGGAGAGACGAAATAGAATATGTTGTACGAGAAGAGAATTGAAATCAATGGCAGAGCGGTGAACAGGACGCTGGCCACCTTTCTTTTCTGCAGGATTAGGAAAGGTAGAACCCAGATGAAATACTGGACGTTCACGTAGTTGTAAGTCAGGAATACTATTAGCAGCGACACGATGGTCCACTTCACAACGTCCCTTTCCCTCCTGTAGTACACCCAAGCCACAACAGCGAGATACGCCGGAACCCCAACCGCGAGGAAGACGGGGAAGGCGGGAGCGTTCCAGAATGAAAGGAACCGCTGCCAGGTGAGCCCGTTGACAGAGAATGAACCATAGAAAGTGGGAACAGACCTCGCATAGAGCAGAGTGTAGACGCTTCCCTCCAAGCCCCCGGTCGCTCCGTAAACAAGTGCGCTAAGGAGCACAGCCGGAAGAACCGCGACGAGAGGCTTCAGCGCTCCGGCTCCTTCCTTCCTAAGGTTGACCGCGAGAAACAGGGGAAGGAGCAGCGCAGGCCAGATTTTCACGGCTGCCCCCATCGACGCGAGAAGGTAGGCTGAATATGACCTTCCCTTCTGGAACATGTAGACCGCGGCAACGGCCAACGCAGCGGCAATTGGATCCAGTGCTCCCCAAACGGCACCAACGAGAATAACCAGCGGGTTTGCCAACCAGAAGACCGGGGCGGAGTCTGTCTTCATCATCTTGGAGAGCAGAACTCCTGTCACCATGGCGGAAACCACCATGGGGAGCTTGAGCAACAAGACAAGGAGCGGGAGAGTGGTTGGAATGAACGCCTCCCACACGTCGTACATCGACGTGTACCATGACGGCGGAGTAAGGGCGCCGACGCTTGGGAGGGTTGCATGCGAGATCGCCTGATATGCCAGGAACGATAACGATCCGTAGGGCACGTAGAGGGGAGGGAACGCCCATTTGTACGCTCCCGGGTAAGCCGGGGGAGAGCCAGGGTCGAAGGGATTGATGTGCTGAAGCAGCCGTATCCCGGAGCTGATCAGGAAGTAGACGTCATATCTCTGGCCCGTGAAGGGCGCGAGGGCCAGGTACACCGCTGCGGCCGCAAGCAGGAACCACTTCTTCCCCATCTTCAGGCCCACAAGAAGAAAAAGCGCGGCCGCCGCGGCCACCACGACATAGACCGCCAACGCCCACCAGTCCGCCCAAGGGTCTGACAGCACGGTGAAAGAGGAAGTGTTGGAAACGCACTCGCCGCCTACTGCCCTCACGCTGTTGCTGCCAAAGGCGGCCAGGTGGGGGAGCAGAAGGAAGTAAGTCCTGGTGTACCCGACGGAGTTCCCAGTTATGTTCCCGTATGGCAACCAACTCCCTCCACCATAATATTGGAGTGCAATCGTCTTGTTGACGAACGCTGATGAGTAGTTGATGTTCAGCGTCTCCCCAAAAGCGATCTGGTTCCCCGTGGGCAGGGTTGAGGAGGGGTAGTTGACTGTGGAGGGTTGAGTGCCCACGGTGATTCCGCACCCCTGCGCGTCCGCGATGCCTGCAGAGCTCGATAGGACGAACAGGGCGGCAACCGTCGCTCCGAGGAGGAGACTCCGTTGTGGCAGACGAGGGCAGTTCCTTAGCAAACCTGTTACAGCTTTCTCGAAGATGCGAAATCACGGACCGCTTTTTCCTGCCGCCTCTCGACGAACTCCGGCTTCGCTTTCCTCAGAACAGATAGAGCTTCATCCGCACCGACGTTCCTCGCCTTGATCAGGTAGGCCGCGAGTACGCACCCTGTCCTCCCTTCGCCGGCAAGACAGTGGACCAGCACCGTCCTTCCGGACCGCATCTGCCCTTCAACGAATTCCACAGCCCTCCCAAGGGCGGCCTGGTCGGGGGGTTGGTGGTCTCCCATGGGGACGTGTCCCAGGACTACATCGAGGTCCTTCGTGTACTCGGACGGGAGTGGGTGAACCGTGAGCGTCAGAATGCTGTTGATTCCCACCTTGGTAAGCCATTCGACCTGTGACCTTGAAGCAGGATATCCGGACCCTGCCAGCCTGCCCTTCTCCACCCACACGAACCCGGTGGGCTCGTCCGCCACTTTTGCTCTGAGCCTCCTCAGGAGGAGTCCTCCGGTACCCATTCTGGATCGCTGAAACAGACAGACTACAGGAGATTTAGAACTTTAGGCCTCTAGGACCTCTAAGCGTCCGTACTTCCCGACATTCAAGCGGAGCTCCCCTCTGAAACTGTTCGTATAGCCGTTTGTAANCCCTGACCTTGGACCCCTGCTTCACCATGTCAATCTGGTCGTCCCAGAGTGAAAGCTTGATCTGGCCGCTCTCGTCCTTTAGCATGCAGTCGGCGACTCTCGCCTCGCCCCCGGTCCTCAGGTTGACCGTGCGGGGTTCGGCCATCTCCACAATCTCCCCCTCGGCGTCGACCCTTCGCATACCGTCTCTCNAAATCGCGTACATTCATGTGAAGGGCTGGTCGTTCGGCGCCATTATTTAACATTAGACGGCTGAAAGCACGACCGGAAACTGTTTATTGAGAAAGAAATGGCCGGTCGGCAACGTTGCCCTCGGGGCTGGCCGACGGCGGCCTCCTCTTGCTCTCGTTCCTGGTCCCGTTCATCTGCGTCCTGCTAGGGCTCCCGCCGTTCCTTAGGTTTCTCACCCGCAAAGGATGGACGTCCGAGGACGTCCACAAGAGCCCGCCAACGAAGGTTCCCGAGCCGGCAGGGCCGATGCTCTTTGTCGCAGCCCTGCTCGGGGAAATCGTGGTAGCAATCGGCTTCCAGTCATGGGTCCCTGCCGCGATATCCCTGGGGGCCGGGATCGCCTTCATCATCGGCCTGGCCGACGACGTGTTCGTCCTCGGCGGGAGAACCAAGCCCCTCCTGCTCCTAATGGCAGGCGTCGCCTTTGCCGGAGTGGTGGCGTTCAGACCAGACCTGTACCAACCAATCATCACGTTCCCGATACTCGGCGATACGGCCCCACACTTCATCATCTACACTCTGCTCGCCGTGGTTGCCTTCCCGGTGGTGTCAAACGCCTTCAACATGATGGACGCGTTCAACGGCGAGATCTCCTGGTTCACCTTCCTGACCTCTCTTGCCCTGCTCGTGGGGGTGTCCCTTCACGCTGCCTACACGTCAGGCTTCTCCCTGGCGAGGGTCGGCGCCACCCTGCCCCTGGTCGCAGTGGCGGCCGGCTTTCTCCTGTTCAACCGATATCCATCGAGGGCCTTTGATGGAGACAGCGGGAGCCTGATGTTCGGGGCCATGTTCGCAGGTCTGGCGATTACAGGAGGGGTCGAAATAGCAGCCATAATCGCGATTGTTCCAGCCATCCTCAACTCGTTCTACACCCTGTCGAGCGTGCGCGGGTTCGTCGAGAGGAGAAGGATGTCCTCCAGGCCCACATACATTGGCAGTGATGGCCTGCTGTATCCCTCAACAGACCCGAACGCTCCCAACACCCTGATCAGGCTCGTATTGCTGGCGGGAGCACTATCGGAGAGGGACCTTGTGAAGGACCTGGTGTACTTGACCCTGGTGGCCTGCATCTTCTCAGTGGCGACTTCTGTCCTGACGTGGGTGCACTAGAATGAAGCTAGCCCCTCTCTTCGGAATCGAGGCGGTCGCGTTCCTGCTCATAATCGCCGAAACCTATCTCTTCTTCAACTTCGTCGTCCCCCTCGGCCCCATTCCTCATTCGCTTCCAGCTTACACGGGGCTGACCCTACTGAAACTGTTACTCAGCCTCGCCCTGGTCGCTTTGTGGTTCGTCGTGATGATAGGACTTACTAGAATCTATGTCAGGGCCAAGATCAGGAACGCTCCCAGGCCCTCATCTTAGCGTCGAACTCTTTCCTCGTGTACTTCACTCGGGCGGGTACACCCATCACCACCTTCCCCGGAGGAACGTCCTTCGTTACTACGGCGCCCATGGCCACTACAGCGCTTCTGCCCACCCTCACGCCTGCTCTTATGACGGCCCTGGCCCCGATCACAGCATTGTCCTCAATGGTAACCCCAATCATCTTCTTGCTGGGCGGGTACGGGTCGTTGGTGAGGACCGCCGCTGGCCCTATGAAGACATTCTTCCCGATCCTAGACATTGGAGGGATGTACACAAGGCCCTCAATCTTGGTGTCTTTCCCTATCTTGACATCGTAATCTACATGCGCTAGAGACCCGATCTTCACGTTGTCCCCGATTTGGCTCTTGGAACCAACATATGCATAATGCCAGATCCGTACGTTCTTCCCAATTTTCGCGTCAGGAGCAACGAAGTTGACGACCTTCATTTTCTCACCCAAGGTAGATAGGAGTCCCTGACGAGCTCGAAGCCAGAACCGCCTCGGCTACCCTCGTCACGTTGAGCCCGTCCCGTCCCGTGACAAGCGGGTGCCTGTTCTCCTGGATGGCGCTGACGAATCCTCTAAGCTCGAGCATGAGAGGCTCCTGGAAAGCGACCGTGGGGACAGTCGTGGCCGCCCCTTCGTGAATGCTCGTCTTCTGGGTAACGAAGTCCACGTCGACTACCCCTCCGGAGAAGACAGCGCTTAGGGTCCTCACCCTGTTCGGTGTTATCCAGTTGGTGACGAGGAAAGCAGTCTTCTGGCCCGTGAATCCGAGAAGTATCGCAGCGAAGTCCTCGTGCTCCAAGGGGACATGCATCGCCCCCACTCTCGCGTAGACCACCTTTGGGACCTCGCCGAAGAGCCAGCAGGCGGTGTCTATATCGTGGATTGAGGCGTCCTTCACGATGCCGACGTCGCTGATGTTTTCTCCCCTCCGGTTCTCCCTGTGGAATTCAAGGAGTATGGGGTCTCCCAACTTCCCTTCGGCAATCATCTGCTTGAGAGCCGTGATGGGGGGGTTGAATCTCTCGATGAACCCCACGGTCAGGAATCGGTTGGCACTCTTTGCAACCTCGATGAGCATCTCGCCATCCTTCACCGTCGTCGTCATGGGCTTCTCGACGAATGTATGGAGCCCCGCAGTCAGAGTCTTCGACGCCATGCTGAAGTGGGTTGAAGCCGGCGTACAGATGGTGACGGCGTCAAGCTTCTCCTTCTGCAGCATCTCGTCAATCGAAGCGTAGCCGGGAACACGATAGTTCTTGGAAAAGGTAGCCGCTCTCTCCGGGTTCATATCACAGACTGCCGCCAGGCACTGGATTTCACTCAGCACTCGGACGTGATTCTTCCCCCAGCCGCCCGTCCCAATGACGCCGACCCTCAACTCAATCGCGGCCTGCTATAGAGGCGATATAGGGTTAATGTCGTCGGAACGGACTCGAAAGAAGAGGTCGCCGAGCAGTTTCAGGATCCTCCCGCAGGGATATGGCCGGCCAGCTTTGCTCGGCAATCTCCGGGGGAAGGGAAATTGGAGATTGTCGCTCCAGGCAAATCCGGCTAAGTTTCACGGCCAGAGTTGCGATTTGAGCGCTGGTACAAAGCGAACTGAACTCATTCGACTTCTAGTCCGAAAATGCTTAGACCGAGTCGCCGCATCGCGCATTCGACACAGATCAGTTCTCCCTTGTGCGGGACAGCGTAACGCTCGAACATCTCACCACACATGGCGCACCGTTGCCCAGTGTGAGCAACTATCAGTTTCTTGCTATCGGAACTCGTGGGTAATCCACGCTCCGTCAAGAAACTCGTTCCTCTCAATTTTCGCCATGTCACGCCCTCCGATTGGATTCGTGGGCATACTGATTGCAAGCCGACTGTCAACTACTATTATTGATTCTGGCGGGTTTGGCGAGTCCGATCCACGACTGCGGATGAAGGCCGAAGCCGAATAGATGGCTGAACGGTTCAATCCCTACTGAGGCTCGGCGTGGCCAACAGCACGGTAGTCTCCACGCTCCTCTGCTCCTTCTTGGCTTGTTTCATTACGTCCCAGTCTTCTCTCGAGCAAACGATAATGACGTTATGCTTCAGGGGGTCGAGGAGCTCGGCCCCTCCCCTCCCCTTGGACCGCGAGATGACGTCTACATCCGTGACGTAATCCCTAAGGCGCTGCTGAATGCTCTCGGCCACCTGGAGTCTCTCCCCCCTCATCTCGTACTTATCCAGGTTCCATAGGAGAGAGATCTTGGTCCTGCTGGCCTTGAGCTGCTTCTCCTTGAGCACCTCCCTGGTCTCGTCGACGGCGTACCTGACGTAGTTGTCGAAGCTCTTCAGGGCCGCCCCCGCCAGATACGAGATCGACTCCCCTGTCTCCTCACTGGCCTGAATCGCCTTGAGCTCGTAGAGATACTTCGAGAACTCGTCCAAGTAGACGTCTGAGGATTTCTGCAGTTTCACCTTCGCCTCCCTCGCCCTCCTCGCCAACTCTATTTCGGTGACCGAAGCGACAGCTGATTCCATCACGCTGGCCGCGTACTCCAGCTCGGCCGAGAAGACGTTCTGGGAGTTCGGGGTGAAACCCAGAGTCTGCAGCGCTCCCTTCTCCATCAGTCCAGCGGCGGAAATCACTGCAGGCTTGAAGTCGCCAGGCCTAAGTGGCATGTACGAATACGTCAGCGTCGAGCCTACCTGCAGCCCGGTCTGTTTTTCGGCGAGCATTATGTTGTCCGAGTTTCCCCCCGGGCCGGTTGGGAGAGAGTTGACCAGGGTAACTCCCTTTGAAAGGTACCTGGCCAGGTCCCTCAACTTCGACCCGGCTTCGATGAGCGTCTCTTCTGAGGGCCGCCTGAGCCTGGGGGTGAAGAAGATGACCTGAGCCTCGCCCAGGACCTGCTCTAGAGGCTTGAAGCTGAGCAACGGCTCCTCCGCCATCACCTCCTGCAGATTCGGGTTTTTCTTCATGAACGCGGGATCGATGTCCATTGCCATCTGCAGGGTCTCGTCTACTATCGTGACCTGGGCTCTATCGACCAAGGTCGCCGCAACCCTGTAGGCCTCGCTCGTGAGCCCGTACATGGCGACCTTGATCTTTGGCAAGAGTTCTCGGTGGCTCTGAGGCAGTTTGTAGATATACTTTGAATAGTCCAGTAGTGTGCTTTGAAACGGAAGCAAACGGATTTGTATGCATTGCTTGGGTCGCAAAACACGAGGCGTGACTAATCATGCGCGCATGGATTGACCTGATAACTCCGAAACAAATCCTCTTCTTCAGGCCCGTCATTGAAGACCTGAAGGCAAACGGCGTCGAGGTGCTGGCCACTTCGCGGAGATACAGGGAGGTGGGCCCCCTCGCAGAAAGAGCAGGCCTAGAGTTGAGATATGTCGGAGACAGGGGGACCAGGGGCCTCGAAGACCAACTCCTGGCCGCGACGAAGCGGCAGGCAGAAATGATTCCAATCGTGCAGGAATTCAGGCCACACGTGGCGGTATCAATTGCTTCTGCGATCTGCGCGCGTATCGCTTTCGGTCTTGGGTTCAAGCACATCGCCGTTAACGACTCTCCTCACTCTGAGGTTGCAGGGCGGCTATCATTACCTCTGAGCTACCACCTGCTCTGCCCCTGGGTTATCCCGTACAAGGCCTGGGCGAAGTTCGGAATCGGGAGAAAACAGGTCACGACGTACCGAGCCCTGGACCCAGCAGCTTGGCTCAAGAGAGAGCCGCTCCCTGGCCCGGTGCCAAAGCTCGACCTGCGGAAGAAGACAATCACGGTCAGGGTGCAGGAGAGCGACGCCCCGTATCTCGCCAGGGCTGACATGTCATGGACGGACAAAGTGCTCGCTGCGCTCATTACAGCATTTCCAGACACGAACCTCGTCGCCCTGTGCAGGTATGACTTCCAGGTCAAGGAGATCAAGGACAAATTCGGTTCTAGATGCTTCGTCCCCGACGACGTTGTGAGTGGTCACGATCTTCTGTCGCGGACCGATCTCTTTGTTGGTATGGGAGGGACAATGAGCGCCGAGGCGGCCCTGATGGGGGTTCCAACAATCTCCGCTTTTCAGGGATTCCTCTACACCGACAGGTATCTCGAGAGGAACGCCCTACTGGCAAGGGCGCTCACCCCCAAGGCGCTGGTGACACACGCGAAGAGATTTTTGTCCGTTGGGTTCAGGGATGCCTATTCCAAGCGGGCGAGGCAGATCCTTGGATCCATGGAAGATCCTGTGCCGAAGATAGCGGGGTTCATCGAGAAGACCGCTGAGCAAGGCTAAATCACCACAGGATTTTGGCTTCAACCCGTAGCCCGGTCGTCTAGTCGGTCAAGGATACTGGCCTTTGGAGCCGGGGACCTAGGTTCGAATCCTAGCCGGGCTATCCCTTGAATAGCTCCAAATGGACTTTGGCCCATTTAGAGAAGAGAGTCAACTACCAATCGTTCCGTCAAAAGATAGTGCACACGCTCCTTTTTCGAGCTGTATTCCGCCCCTGTCCGTAGAAACAGAGGCATTCTGGACCTATACAAGTTGGGGAGACTTGAATATCGCCCGAAAAATCCTTACCAATTTTTCGTCCTGTGGCTTCCTGCAAGTTGCCAAGCGCAGGAGGTGAATAATCAAATGAAAACAAAAGCAATCGCTGCCATAGCAGCCGTCTTAGTGGCCGTAGCCTTGGGCTCCGTCCTCCTCTTGGCGCCGAGCTTTGCCTCCCCCCGCACCTCCACCACAACCACAACTAGGCCCTGCGTACAGAAGGCCTACGTAACCGGGACAGTATACTGCTTCTCCGTCACCAGGGCGATAACCAACGCAAGCCAAGCACTCATGGCCAGCGCCCAGACAATGTACGTCGTCACCTACCCTCAGCTGAACTCTCTCTGCAGCGGCAACCTGTCAAGCTGCAAACCGGAGTCTCTGCCGTCCGGCTACTCCCCTCAGTGCAACCCTTGCACTCAGGAAGCTCCCTTTGTCTATCACGACCATGTCTTGGCTGGCCCGCTGAGTGCGAACGGCAACGGAACATGGAGGATAGTCATTGTCGCCTACGACCCAACCCATAGCAATCCAGCAAGCTTCGCTCCCATCACCACCACCGGTGACGTAGTCGCGGGCGAAAGTTCTGGATGCTTCCTCCGCATCAACCCGACGGGAACGAACTCATACGAAATGAGCACCCGGACGGTGCTCGTACTCAGCGTCTACCCAGCCAGCTAGCCGCACCGGACCCGCCAAGTTGGCCTTTGTCCCCCCGGCGCCAAAGTACTCCGGGGGACTCACTCCTTCAGACACAGCCTGTGACCTCCTCCTGGTCCTGATTCAGAGGTGGTCCCAAGGTGACGCGCCGCGAAAGCATTTAGAAAGTGGCACGCCCCACCTCTCCTGTCACTTTTTGGTACGGGGCATTGACCTCGAGATACTGGGTGAGCTGGCTCCCGGGGCCTTCCACTACGGCATGACCTGTGTAGTCGAGTTCGAGTCTCACTCCCTCTGGCATGAGATTTCCCTCACCATAGCCGCCAACGCCCTCAGCAAGGGAATCAAGACGGAGTATCACGTCTTCCAACACACCCCTGCGGACATCCGGTCAGCCCTGAAGGGCATGGGCGTGGANCGTCGAGAAGTTCGAAGAGAGAGGGCAGTTCAGGATAATGGATACCTACACCCCCACCACACCTCTCAAACCTTCCTCCGAGGGGAAAGCGGAGCCCCTCCTGTCGGGGACGACCCCCAACCTGGCGCAGTGGGAGAGGGCCATCAGGGCCAAGTTGAAGCAGGGGTTCGAGGAGGAGGAGAAGAGGTGGCTCCACATCGACGACAACGAAGCCATCCTTCTTCAGTTCAACGACGAAGAGTACATCACGAACGGCTGGCGGACGACACTGATCCCNCATGGCGAAGGCCAGGGAGCTTCTCGTCATTCACGCACTGGTGGCCGGGGTTGCGTCCGAATCCTTCTACCGCAAGCGCGAAGCCTCTGTGGATGCGATTGTCGATATCAAAACGGAGGAGGGGGGAAAAAGGCTCGAGACTTACATCCGGCTCAGGGCCCTCAGNGGGAGCCAGGTTCGACTCGCGCTGGAGGAGAATCGAGCTCGGCGAGAATGGTAGGGTCAGGCTTTCGTCGGGCCGGCAAGCCTTCGGCTTTGAGAGCGACGGCGCGGAGAAGATATTCAGCTACCTCCTCAACTCCTTCATCGAAGACCACCTCAGGAGGAGAGAGTCGGTCGAAACCTCTGGGTGGAGGAGTCTGGTGGAAGTCGCCAAAGGCATGGGCGCCCGGGCCACGTTGCTCTACTCTCCTTCCTCTTCAGCCGCATTGGGGGAACTCATCAGGAAGGGAGTTGTCGAGCGCAAGTTCGTCTCAAAGCAGAGGGGGAGGGGAGGGAGGGTTACCAAGATTCGAATCGCCTACGAGAAGGGTCCCGTCAGAGAATACGTAGAAAGGTACGTAGAGAGTTAGCTAGCCCTCTCAGCCTACAAAGAGAGAGGACAATAGGTGCGGTCACCGGGATTTGCACCTGGGTTCGCTATTAGTGGAACTGTTACGTAGAGGGCAGATTCCGCCATGAAGCCACCTTTCATATGCGGTTCTTGAAAGCTCCTAGATAACATCAGCCCCTAGCCGGGCTACTCCTAAAAGAGCGATCGAGAAAGACTCGAGGGTTGGCAGTGGACTTACGTCTCTTTAAGGAGACAGACATGGCCCCAGTTCTCGAACTGGCGAACGCCTATGCCGCATTTGACGGCACCACAAGCGAGGCAGACCTCGCGGCAACATATCACTTCCCCAGAGGATTTTGGGTCGCAGAAGACGAAGGTAAGATTGTGGGTTTTGCCTACGGACGCCTCGTTGATGTCCCGAACGAAGTGCTTGAGAGGTGGGGATCGAGGAAGGTTGGTCAGGTGGAGTTGATGGCGGTCCACCCATCGCAAAGAGGTAAGGGAATCGGAAGAGCTCTGCTTTCGAATATCCTGAGTGAGTTCAAGAAGGAAGGCGCAGATCTGGTTCTTGTGAACTGCCCTGCAGTTGCCGCAGATGCCAGGCGGCTTTACGAGGACTTGGGATTCGATATCAGATTCAGTCAGATGAAGAAGCGACTTTGAAAGGCGCATTGGTGCCGGGGCGCCTCTAACCCCTACTCGTAGCTCGGGCGGTGCAGGCCAAGTACGACATGTCAGCACAAACATGCATAATCTCAGCTGGCTCAGATAAGCCCAGAATGAGTCCCGATTGGCTGGAATAGCCCATTCAGAGCTGGACTTCCCACGTCATTACCTTACGTTATATACACTTAGAACGACCGTCGGTCGAGACCTACTCGAGCATGAGCGAACGACCACCCTCAGGCAAGCTCGGTCAAGACAAGAGCGTCATCCAATGGCTCCTCCAGAAGAATCAACCTGCGGTCAGGTACGCCGCATTACTGAATCTACTCGACTGCAAAGAGGATGACCCTGAAGTCATGGAAGCCCGATCGAGTATCGGGCGTGTTGGCTGGGCAGCGGATCAGTTGCGACAGCAGGGGCCCAGGGGATTCTGGGAGCCCCATGAACCCCGGAACGTTCCAGAGTGGGTGGATTTCCTCTATTCTCCACCATTCATCTCCACAAATTGGAGGGCCCTGGTACTCGCCGACCTCGGTCTCGACTCGACCGACCCCCGGGTTCGGAGGATCGCCGATTTGATGTTCAAGTACAAGCTCGTCCTCAGTTCTCCACTCAATCTCTTCTACGAAGAAGTGTGTCGCTCCGCGAACGCCGCGCGTATGATGACCCGCTTCGGGTACGGTGAAGACCGTCGGGTTCGAAAGCTCTACGACTGGCTCATCGAGGACCAGCGAGAGGATGGCGGTTGGAATTGCTCCCAGGGCACTCCCGGCACGCTGGACGCATGGGAGGCTCTCGCGGCATTAGCGTGTGTTCCAAAGACAAAGCGCTCACGCAAAATGAATCAGGCCATTGAAAGAGGAGCTGAGTTCTACCTCGAACGCAAGTTGTTCGAGGAAGGCGAGAAATACAATCCATGGTTTCGGTTCCATTACCCAAACCACTACTTCTACGACATCCTCGTCGGGCTCGACGTCATTACACAACTAGGTTTCTCAGGTGACCAACGGCTAAAACCAGCACTCGACATCCTACGCAAGAAGCGACAGCGCGACGGGACTTGGAGGCTGGACAGGGTGCATCCCGATATCGGGCCCGGAACCAAGATTCACCCGGACGTGAAGAATATCAGGCCTTTAGTGATTGAGCCGGAAGGCAAGCCCAGCAAATGGATTACGCTCAAAGCGCTCACTGTCCTTAAAAGAACAGACGAAGTGCGCTAGTGCCTTTCTAATCTTGGAAAAGNAAGACGCAGAAAATCATCTGAAGGATGGACGAGTTGAAGAAGGCTCAGGATGAGATACTCAGGAGACTAGGTGCTGAGCTTCCTCAAGACCGGTCAGACGTGAAGCAGAATTCTCAAGGGCGGAGTGCAAATGAGGGGGATGACTCCGCGCTTCAAGCGCTCCTGTCCTAGGGACATGCTGACCGGCTGGATATCTGCCTACTTCATGGCCTCTAGCTTCTCTGCTCTCCATGGCTTAACGACGAGGTCCCATCTGGAGATTACACGCCACTCGTCGGTCATGAGGCAGTCATCCGGGGCAGATCCCATGACCTTGGCGGCCTCGTCAAGGCTGGCTTTCCCACACCTGCCGGGGGTTTTTGTACCTAGTTTCTCAATCGCTTCGTCAATCCAAAGCTCGGGATGGTCTCTTGCAACCCCAAGCCGCTGTGGGCTGAACATGTAGTCAATCAGAGTACGGTCCGAAATGAACTTGCCCTGTTCTTTCTCGACGAAGAGCCTTCTCACGTTGTGAGACACCATCTTTCTGATTGCCTCTATCATTGGTCTGTCCTTGGATATGGCTATTGGGACCGAGCTCACCTCGTCGGTCGACATCTGGGCCGACAGCTTCCCCTCTTTGATGAGCCCCACCGCGTCCCCCAGAGTGAGGAGTGCCTCCTGAACGCCTTGCGTTACTCTCGCCCCCCCGAACTTCGTCTCGCTGAATGCTTCGAGGACGTCATCGAATGGTCGCTGGAACTTGCACGAGCCAATCCATATGGGGACCTCTGCGGACTTGGACCAGAGAGTCTTGTAGTACTCCACCGGTCTCGAATCAGCGATCTTCTTCAATATTCCATATGAGCCATAGGCTGGATACAATGTTACATTGGCCAGCTCAAATCTTCGTAAAGGGACCTGACCTCCCGCAGGAAGGAAGTGCACGTCTATGTTCTTGATGTAGGACGCGGTCAACACCACTGGATCGTCTCCTTGGATTCTTGGTGGGTCAGCTTCGAACACCCTCGGCAGAAGCTCGGAGATTCGCTTCCGAATCGTCGTGTTGCCAGGCCTCGGGTTCGATTTAGATTGAGCGACTCATAAATACTCTACCCAGTCGAACATTGGCGCTTCAACCTGCAAATCAATTGAGCTACCCGTGATAGCTGGTGCCGATCTCTGATATCCTCATAACGTGGAGCAGACGTGACTCCCAGGACAGTGCCCAACTTCGCCCAGGTCTTTTTCCAGGGTGCGATCATAGGCTTCGCTATCGCAGCCCCCGTTGGTCCAATCGGCGTTCTGTGCATTCGTAGGACACTCTCCAATGGGAGGGTCGCGGGACTCGCTTCGGGACTGGGAGCAGCGACGGCAGATGCAACATACGGCGGCATCGCGGGGTTCGGAGTGACATTCCTCTCCGCATTATTGATCAGCCAACAGGTGCCTATCCGATTGCTCGGAGGCGTCTTTCTCCTCTTCCTCGGTGTGCGGACGTTTCTGAGCGTCCCAAGGGACCCCCACCGTAAGCCAGAGGGGAGCCTCGCTGGCGATTACTTCTCCACATTCGCCCTCACCCTCTCCAATCCTGTTACAATTGTCGCCTTCGCAGCCATATTCGCAGGGCTGGGCGTCACAGGCCAAGGTGGTGATTACACTGCGGCGGCGTTCCTTGTATCAGGAGTTTTCGCGGGATCCGCCTTTTGGTGGGTCATTCTCAGCAGCGTCGTGTCGGCATTCAGAAGCGCATTCGATTTGGGCCGGATGCGCTGGGTCAACAGAATCTCCGGGGTCGTAATTGCGGGATTCGGTGCGGCTGCGCTCCTCACCGCCTTCATCTGATGGTGAGAAGAAATGATGCAAACTCTAACGATTTAGAGGGCCGCCACGACAGCCACGATTCCGAAGCCGACGACTGCCGCCAAACTCAGCCAATAGGCAACCTTCCAGCCCGTGCCTGAAGCGTGCTCCCCCATTATGCGCTCATTCGCGCTCAGGAGACCCATCAACACGCCTGGGCCTACAAGGACGAAGACGAAGACCACCATGAGCTCCAGAACCAGAGAGAGGGGCTCTGGGTAGAGTATTGGAATTACAACTGCGGGAGCAGACTCGGCCACGTACACCCAGAGGAAGCTCTCCTTCTTCCACCCCATCGTGTCAACGATCGCCCAGGAGCTCCCCAGGGAGATTACCACAAGTGCGAGGAAGGCGGCCGCCACGAGCCCAACAGCGAACACGTATGGTGCGTAGGCCCCGGCGAGGGAGGAGAGGGCCAGGGCGAGGGCCTTCGGGTCTGCGAGGTTGAGCGAGGAGCTGAGGCCCGATGTCGCCATGGCCACCACAATCATCCCAAGCTCGCTCGCGATCGCACCAACCAGAGTCTCCGTCCTCATGGCCCACAGCCGGGTGGTCCTCTTCTCCGCGGTGGCCGAAGCCTGATAGAACAACATGAAAGGCATCACAACGGCCCCTGCACTTGCCGCCAGCAGGAAGAGATACCTCAGATCAGTGCTAGCATAGAAGGGGCTGGCAGAGATCAATCCCCTTGCTAGAAGGGAGCCGGCGTACGACACGATAAGCACTGCGGACACAATCAGGAGGGCCCTCTCCGTCGTAAGGTATTTCCTCCGGACGACCACCCCCACGTATGCCACATACGCCAGCGGAACCGAGACCAGTGGAGGGACTCCGATGAGCTCCATCCCGACGGCAATTCCCGCATATTCTGCGACGTAGCTTACCACGCTGACCACTGCCATCGGCAGGCTTGCGAGCCCGGCCACCCGCCTGGAGTAGTTCTCCCTGATTACCTCTCCAAGCCCTTTTCCGGTCGTCATCCCGACGCGCCCGCTCGCCTCCTGGATCACGAATAGAGGGACAATCAGCACGAGGAAGAACCAGATTAGCCCGTAGGAGTAGGTCGCGCCGACTGTTGCAGCGGTGAGAATGCTGGGCGCATCCACGTCCGCGATCATCACAATCCAAGCCGGACCGAAAGACGCTGCGAACTCTCTCAGTCTGGAGGATATCACAACAGAACCTTCTGCTTTCCTTACCAGACCCCTATCCTCGGCAGGCCCGCGCTCTCGGTCCTTCTCGGCGGGAAAGCGAGGTCGAAAGCATGGTGATTTCTCGCTGGTAGCACACCCCTCACCTTTGCCGGCGAGTGCGGGTCAACAGTCGCGAGCCTCCGCGCCTCCATCTCGGAGGTGTTCTGTCTCCATATCTGAGAGTAGGATATGAAGAATCTCTGCTCGGGGGTCAGGCCGTCTATCTTCTTTCGGCCCCCAGCATCACTCGCAAGTCGCCTCTGCAGAGCATCGAACGCGATACCCACGCCTCCAAGGTCGGCGATGTTTTCCCCGAGGGTCAGTTTCCCGTTCACGTACAGCCCAGGAAGGATTTCCTGTGCGTCGTAGGCCCTCACCACAGCTCTCGCCCTCCTGTTGAATCTCCGCTCATCCTCTTTCGTCCACCAGTCCCTCAGGTTTCCTTCGCCGTCGTATTTCCTCCCCTGATCATCGTAGCCGTGGGTAATCTCATGTCCAATGACGACGCCAATGGCTCCGTAGTTCACCGCATCGTCAGCCGTGTGGTCGAAATATGGGGGCTGGAGTATTCCAGCGGGGAAGACGATTTCGTTCACTGTCTCCTCGAAGTAGGCGTTCACGGTCGGCGGTGTCATCAACCACTCGTTTCTGTCCACCCTCTTTCCCACGCGTCTAGTCTGCCTATGGACCTCGAACGAAGCTGATCTGAGGACGTTCCCTGCGTAGTCGTGAGGGTCTATGCGGAGCGCTGCGTAGTCGCGGAACTTCTCCGGATGGCCTATTTTTGCCCTGAATCTGCCGAACTTCGCGAGGGCGAGCTTCCTAGTCTTTTCCGACATCCAGGGAATGCTCTCCAGTCTCCTTCTGAACACCTCCCGCAGGTCGTCGACGAGTACGTCGGCACGACGACGTGCCTCTTCAGGGAAGTTCTCCTCGACGTACAGTTTCCCGAGGGCTTCACCTATGGACGAATCGAGGACTCGCAGTGCACGCTTCCATCTAGGCTGTTGCTTCTTCTGCCCCGTGAGTTTCCTCTGAAAGAAGTCGAAGCTTTCCTCTTCGACTTCAGAATGAAGGTAGGGGGCTGCAGAGTGGAGTGCACGCCAGCACAGGTACGCCTTCCAATCGTCAATGTCGCCCTTCCCCACAAGCGCATCCAACCTCTCGAAAAACTCTGGCTGGCCCACTACTGCATACGAAACCGGCGGGACGCCCATGTCACGGAGAAATCGCCCCAGAAAGAGAGAGGGATACTCACCCTTCAGTTCCCTGATCGTCTTCCTGTTGTAGTTCTTCTCCCTGTCACGAAGCTGTGTCCGCGTCCTGCTAGTCTTGGCGAGCAGGGTCTCCACCCTCAGGACGCCCGCGGCCGATTTCTTCGCCTGCGCCTTCGCCAGCCCTTTGAGGGCGAACATCCGGACGACATGGCCTACGTACTGCTTGCGTATCTTGGCGAAGTTCTTGGAGAGGTAGTACTCCCGGTCTGGGAGGGACAGCCCTCCCTGCTCTAGGTAGAAAGCGTAGTGGGCACTGTCCTTATCATCGGCTTTTGAGAACGCGTTGAACCCTACCTCGACGCCCTTGTTCTGGAAGAGTAAAATAGCCTCGGCGACTTCTTTCGGCGAGCTCACCCTGGCTGCAGCCTGCCACAGGTCCTCGATTGGCTTGAATTGGGCCACCTCTATCCTCTTCGTATCCAGCGCGGAACGGTAGAAGTCTCCGACCATCTGGATTACAGGATCCTCTGAGTCTGCTGCCTCGTGGGCGCATCTCTCGGCTATGATCTTCAGGCGCGAGAGGTTCCAATCGAAGAGTTGGTTGAAAGCGCCATACCTCGGCCTGTCGGGGGGGAGCGGATGGGTGTCCAGCCACCTTCCGACGGCGTATCTGTAGAAGTCCCTCCTGGGGTCGGCCGCCCTGTCCATGTAGCTGACAGAAAACTTCGGTGCATTCGCCTGCGCTCCGGCGCCCCGTCCCCCCAAGGTATCTCCCTTCAGGCCCCCCCGAGGGAGACTACCAAGTCAGTGAGGAACCCAAGGCAGAGTCCGAGGAAGATCCCGCCCATCATGAGGGCACTACTGTAGCGCCTCCTGCCCGTATTGAACATAAGCATGGTGACGTACACGAGGGCTCCGCCTGCAAGCGCGAGGAAGAAGACGTAGGCGTCGGTAGAGTAGGACACGCTCCCCAGAAGGGTTCCGATGAGCGTCGGCACCCCTCCAATGAAGAGAACCCTCGCTAGGAAAGAAACCTTCGGCTTCGGGTTCATCCCGGTCAGCGGCGCAGTTATACCAAAACCTTCTGTGGTGTTGTGCGCGGCGAATCCAACTGCGAGGACGATGCCCAGCCCCACAAAACCACCGACGAAAGACTGACCAATCGCGAGCCCTTCGCTGAGGTTGTGGGCCCCGATGCCCAAGGCGGTCATGGTGGAGACCTTGGTCGGTGCGACCGGCTCCTGGCCTTTGCCCATGTAGCTGCGCTCGTAGATGACCAGGCCGAGCAGACCCAGTGTGATTCCCCCAAACATCAGGGCGAGTTCGACTATCGCGGTGCCGGAGGAGCCCGTCCCGTTGAAAGCTTTGACTGCGTCGTCGGAGGTCTGCGTCCAAGCGTGACTGAAGACATCCACTATCAGGAACATCAGTATCCCAACTGCGAAGGCGTTCAGGAAGCCCCTTGCCCTGTCGCTAATTCCCAATAGAACGATAGGAAGTCCGAGGAATATCGTGAAACCAGCAAAGCTGCCAAGGAGGAAGAGCTCCAGAATGTCGACCAAGAGTTGAGAGGCCGCAGAAATAACATATGTTATAACCGTTTGGTGAGACGATTGGGAAGGCGCTGGAAAACTTAATGCCGAGGGCGGGAGTCGTGCCAGGCGTATGTCCGCCCCAACGAGGCTCACCAAACCGGCTGGGAAGCCGGCCGAGCTCTACAGAAACCTCACCAACGGCAGGATCCAGTGTAGCGCCTGCGCCCGCAACTGCCAGATTGCCGAAGGGCAGATCGGTTTCTGCGGCGTCAGGGGGGTGGTCGGCGGCAAGCTCTACCTGCTGGTATACGGCCGGGTAAT
>OCOJ01034429.1_pt5 | contig 20056 bp, 18 predicted proteins | sample 1539251 | NCBI WGS metagenome assembly OCOJ01 (sample SAMN01911457, study PRJEB22624) | soil metagenome | biome: Soil | place: Malaysia | collected 2012-04-30 | depth RA_metagenome m | reverse complement strand
GTTGCGCAGTGCCGCCAACTGAGTTTTCTTGGCGGCGAGCTGCTCGAACAGGGCCAACGCCTGGGGATCACCGGCCGCCACGAGCCGCGCCCGCTGCGCCGCCACACTCTCCGCCACCATCCCCTTCTGCCAGAGCGCCAGGTCGTACATCTTTCCGGTGAGACCGGGAAGCTGGGAGTAGTACGAGAGTGCAAAGCTCATGTAGATGGGGAAATTGCTGGAGAACATGGCCAGATAGGACAGGCGCTCCTTTTCGCTCATGTAGGCAAACTGCTGGTCGAACTGCGCGGCCAGGTTTTGGAAAGCGAGGTCGAACCAGGCTTGCGCGTCGCGAGGCCGTCCCCAGGAGTAATACACCTCGCCGAGATTTCGTTCGCTCCAACCGGTCAGGGGATGCTCGGGCCCCAGAACTTTCTTCCTGATCCCGAGCGCTCGCTTAAGCAGGGGCTCGGCTTCCACATACCGACCCTGACGGGCGTAGAGGGTGGCGAGATCGTTGAGAGCGGTGGCCACGTCCGGATGCTCGGTCCCCAGCTTGCTCTCGCGAATCGCAAGTGCCTGCTTATAGAGCGGCTCGGCCTCCGCGTATCTCCGCTCGTCCGCGTAGAGCACTCCGAGATTCACCAGGGAGACGGCGAGAGCCGGGTTATCCGGACCCAGCGTTTTTCGCCGGATGGCCAGTGCTCTCTCTTGAAGCGACTCGGCCTCCTTAAGCCGGCCTTGATAGCCATAGAGCACCGCGAGATTGCTCAGCGCCGTGGCCACATCCGGATGGTCCGGCCCCAGAGCCTTTTGCCGGATATCGAGCGCCTGCTTGTAGAGCCGCTCGGCCTCACTGTACTTCCCCTGGTCGTCGTAGAGGGTGGCCAGATTATCCAGTGAGGTGGCCACATCGGGGTGGCTGGGGCCGAGCGCCTTCTGCGCGATGGCCAGCGAGCGCTTGAGCAGCGGCTCGGCCTCCGCGTAGCGGCCTTGCCCTTTGTAAAATGCGGCCAGATTGTTCAGGGAGACAGCCACTTCGGTGTGATCCGGCCCCAAAGCTTTCTGCTCGATGGCCAGGGCCTGCTGTAGCATGCGCTCGGTTTCGGCATATCGGCCTTGCACCTCGTAGAGCCTTGCCAAATTGCTCAGGGTCACAGCAACGTCCGGGTGCTCCGGCCCCAGTGCCTTCCGCCGGATGGCCAGCGCCTGGTTAAGCAGCGGCTCAGCTTCCGCATAGCGCCCCTGGGACTCGTAGAAATCCGCCAGATTGTTGAGCGATATGGCGACGTCCGGGTGGTCGGGCCCGAGGGCCTTCTGTTTGATGGCCAGGGCCTGTTGGAGCAGCGGCTCAGCTTCTCCATACCGAGCCTGATCCACGTACAGCTCGGCCAAATTGTTGAGGGAAGCCGCGACACTCGGATGCTCCGGTCCCAGTGCCTTCCGCCGAATGGCCAGCGCCTGATTGAGCAGCGGCTCGGCATCGGCGTAGCGGCTCTCCGCCTCGTACAGCATGGCCAGATTGTTCAGGGACAGAGCGACATCAGGGTGTTCCGGCCCCAGCGCCTTCTGCCGAATGGCCAGGGCCTGCTTGAGAATCGGCTCCGCATCCGTGTAGCGACCCTGCGCTCGGTATAGCTCCGCTATGTTGTTCAACGACAGGGCGACATCCAGGTTTTCCGGTCCCAGAGCCTTCTGCTTGATGGCCAAGGCATGCTCGTAGAGCGGCTCGGCATCGGCGTAGCGCCCCAGGTCGTAGTACACCAACCCCAGGTTGTTCATTGCCTGGGCGACTTCCAGGTGATCCGGCCCGAGCGCCTTCTGCTTGATGGCCAGCACGCGCTTGAAAAGCGGCTCAGCATCCATGTCGCGGCCTTGCGAGTGGTAGAGCGTCGCGAGGTTGAACAGTGAGATGGCCGTATTGAGATGCTCCGGCCCGAAGGTGACTTCCGCGACCTGGAAGGATTCTTGCGCGAGGGGCACCGCCTCCGCGTACTTCCTCTGCTGGTAAAGCTTGATTACCTGGGTGTTCAACTCCTTCCAGCGCGCCTCCTGCGCCGCAAGCGGCGCGGAGAGAGTGAGCGCGAGCAGAGCGAGGCCCATCGCCGCGGAGGATTTGGCTGAGCGATTCAACCGGCACACGCCTTTGTGACAGCGGTCACGGAAGCACCTGCACGATAGCGTGAGAATCGTAGCGCAAATTGCGCCTGTAGCGTTTCTTGACCGGAAGCGGTGCGCCAGGAAGAAGGTCGCCGCGCCGGAGCGATAAGAAGTTAGAATTCTGTTGTTCAGAGGCGGTGGGGATATGCCGAATATGAAATCAGGCCCCGCCGGCTGCCCCGAGGGCTGGGGAACTATGACCGCCAGCCGCCTGCAGATTAACGATACCGCCGTTGTGGAGCACCAGAACCTCGAGCAACTGATTCAGGCGCTAGCCAGACGCGGCTACGAAGTCGTTGGACCGACCGTGCGCGAGGGCGCCATTGTTTACGAGCGATTGCATTCAGCGCAGGACCTGCCGGCGGGGTGGACCGATGAGCAGGACGGAGGAACCTACCGCCTGAAAGAGCGCACGGACCAAGCCCTGTTCGGCTACGCAGTGGGTCCGCATTCGTGGAAGAAATTTCTTCACCCGCCCGTGCTGCGGCTGTGGCAGGCAGAGCGCGAGCAGAAGGGCTTTGTGATCGCGCCGGAGCGGCCAGCTACACCCAAGTACGCATTTCTCGGGGTGCGCGCGTGCGAACTCCAGGCAATCCACGTTCAAGACAAAGTGTTCCTGGAGGGCCCGTACGTGGACCCGAATTACAAGTCGCGCCGCGAGAATTGCTTCCTTGTGGCGGTGAACTGCGGCCAGGCCGGCGGCACCTGCTTTTGCGTCTCGATGAATACCGGGCCGAAGGCGGCGTCGGGATACGACCTGGCTCTTACGGAAGTGCTCGAGGAGGGGCGCCATCGATTCGTGGTGGAGATTGGATCCGAGCGCGGCGCGGAGGTCCTGGCCGAGATTCCTCATGAACCTGCGGGGGAAGCCGACCTGAAGGCGGCGGAACGCATCGTTGAGGAAACGGCGCGCCACATGGGCCGCAGCATGGACACGGTGGGAATCAAAGAGTTGCTCTACCGCAACTACGAGCATTCGCGATGGGACACGGTAGCCGGGCGGTGCCTGAGCTGCGCCAATTGCACGATGGTTTGCCCCACCTGCTTTTGCTCCACGGTGGAAGACGTGACCGACCTGACCGGGGAGCGCGCGGAACGGTGGCGCAAATGGGATTCGTGCTTCACCATGGATTTTTCCTATATTCACGGCGGGAGCATCCGCGGCACCGTGAAGTCGCGGTACCGGCAGTGGATGACCCATAAACTCGCCACCTGGTTCGACCAGTTCGGGTCCTCGGGCTGCGTCGGATGCGGGCGCTGTATCACCTGGTGTCCGGTGGCGATCGATATCACGGAAGAGGTCCGCACGATCCGGAAGACGGAATCCGGCTGAGCCGCGGAACCGCGCAGAAGGAGCGGCCATGATCGAGAATCTCGAACGAGTCATCGCCGAACATTCGTTTTTCAAGGGACTCGAGGAGCGGCACATCCGCTTTATTGTGGGCTGCGCCCAAAATGTGCGCTTCGAGGAAGGGCAGACCGTCTTTCGCGAGGGAGATCCAGCCGAACACTTCTACTTTGTCCGCGAAGGCCTCATAGCGGTGGAGTTGAACGTGCCGCACCGCGGCCGGACCATCGTGCAGACGGTTGCGGCGGGAGAAATAGTCGGCTGGTCGTGGCTAGTGCCCCCCTACCGATGGCACTTTGACGCCGAGGCGCTGATCCTTACGCGCGCTTTGGCCGTCGATGCGAAATGCCTTCTCGCCAAATGCGAGGAAGACCACGATCTTGGGTACGAGATCCTGAAACGCTTCGCCCACGTCGTCTCCGAGCGGCTGGAGGTGACGCGGCTGCAGTTGCTGGACCTTTACGGCGCCACGGTTTGAGAGACCTATGGCTTCCGCACCCCTCGCCGACGCGATGATTCCCAGACCCTTCCGCATCCAGCGGCTGCGGAAGGAAACGGCGGACACGTTTACGCTCGATCTGGTGCCGGCGGATGGCCAGGGCGCAGTTTCGTTCGCGCCCGGGCAGTTCAACATGCTCTATGTGTTCGGAGTGGGTGAAGTGCCGATCTCCATCAGCGGGGACCCGGGCAAGGCGGCGTCTCTCCAGCACACGACGCGCGCGGTGGGCAGCGTTACGCGAGCCATGGGCCAACTCAAGCTACGCGACACAATCGGCGTGCGCGGGCCGTTTGGAAGCTCCTGGCCCGTGGAAGACGCAGCCGGCCGGGACTGCGTGATCGTGACGGGAGGCATCGGGCTGGCTCCGTTGCGTCCCGTGCTGCACCACGTGATCGCCCACCGGGAAAAGTATGGACGGATCGTTCTGCTCTACGGGGCGCGGTCGCCCGAGGAAATCCTTTACCGGCAGGATCTGGAGCATTGGAGGAGCAGGCTCGATCTGGACGTGCGCGTCACGGTGGACCGTGCCGGGAGCGACTGGCGCGGAAATGTGGGCGTGGTGCCCATGCTGATCCGGAGAGCCGAACTCGATCCCCCCAAGACGACGGCCATGGTGTGCGGGCCCGAGGTGATGATGCGGTTCACGGTGAGGGAACTCGAGAGCCGGGGCATCGAGGCACGCAACATTTACGTGTCGATGGAGCGGAACATGAAGTGCGCGATCGGGATGTGCGGCCATTGCCAGTACGGGCCGGCGTTCGTGTGCAAGGACGGGCCCGTGTTCCGGTTCGACCGCATCTCCGGCATTTTCGGAAAGGCGGAGATTTGAGATGGCCCGGCCACGCAAGCCGAAACTGGCGGTTTGGAAATTTTCGTCCTGCGACGGATGCCAGTTGAGTTTGCTGGACTGTGAGGACGAACTGCTGGCGGTGGCTGGCGCCGTGGAGATCGCGAATTTTCCGGAAGCCTCGCGGGCCGTGGTGAAGGGCCCCTATGACCTTTCGCTGGTGGAAGGTTCGATCACCACGCCGCATGACGCGGAACGGATTCACGCCGTCCGGCGCGCCTCGAAGTTTCTGGTGACCATCGGGGCGTGCGCCACGGCGGGAGGCATCCAGGCGCTGCGGAATTTCAAAGACGTGAAGGAATTCATCTCCATCGTGTACGCGCGTCCCGACTACATCGACACTCTGGGCAAATCCAGCGCCATCGCGGACCATGTGCACGTGGATTTCGAGCTGCGCGGATGCCCGATCAACAAACGGCAGTTGCTGGAGGTGGTAAGCGCCTTCCTGAACGGCCGGAAACCGAACACTCCGCCGCACAGCGTGTGTGTGGAGTGCAAGCAGCGCGGCACGGTGTGCGTGATGGTCGCTCAGGGAGTTCCCTGCCTGGGGCCGGTGACGCAATCGGGCTGCGGGGCCATCTGCCCGGCTTACGCGCGCGGCTGTTATGGATGCTTCGGGCCGAAAGAAACGCCGAACACTGGCTCGCTAAGCGAGTGGTGGGGCCGCCTGGGAGTTCCCGGGCCGGATCTGATGCGCGCCTTCCGGGGTTTCAATGCCTATGCCGAGGCATTCCGCAAGGAGAGCGAGCGGCATGAGCGCTAAGACGATCAAAGTCGATTACCTCGCGCGCGTGGAAGGCGAAGGGGCGCTGTTCGTGAAGATCAAAGACCGGCGCGTGACCGACGTGGAGCTGAAAATTTTCGAGCCGCCGCGCTTCTTCGAGGCCTTCCTCCGCGGGCGGAAGTTCAGCGAAGCGCCGGACATCACCGCGCGCATCTGCGGAATCTGCCCGGTGGCCTACCAGATGAGCGCGTGCCACGCGATCGAGGATGCCTTCGAAGTGAAGGTGGAAGCCCCGATCCGGGCGCTGCGGCGGCTGCTCTACTGCGGGGAATGGATCGAGAGCCACGCCCTGCACGTGTACCTGTTGCACGCGCCCGACTTTCTCGGCTACGAGGACGCGATCCGGATGGCGAAAGATCATCCGGAGGCGGTAAAGCGGGGCCTGCTGCTGAAGAAGGCGGGCAACGACATCGTGAATTTGCTGGGCGGGCGCGAGATTCATCCGATCAACGTGCGCGTGGGCGGCTTTTACAAGCTGCCAGGCAAGGCGGAATTAGCCACGCTGGCCGAAACAGTGAAGTGGGCGCGCGATGCCGCGGTCGAGACCGTCCGCTGGGTGGCGACATTTCCATTTCCCGAATTCGAACGCGACTATGAGTTTGTCGCATTGCGGCATCCCCAGGAATACCCGTTCAACGAAGGACGGCTGGTCTCCAACAAGGGCCTGGACATCAGCGTTCGGGAATACGACCAACACTTCGTGGAAGAGCATGTGCCTCGTTCGAACGCGCTGCACTCCGTGCTCAAGGAACGTGGCGCCTATTTCGTGGGCCCGCAGGCGCGCTACAGCCTGAATTTCGACAAATTGTCCCCGCTGGCTCAGGAGGCGGCGCGCTCTGCCGGTCTTGGCGCGGTGTGCCGCAACCCCTTCCAGAGTGTGATCGTTCGCAGCGTGGAAATCGTTTACGCCTGCGACGAAGCCTTGCGGGTCCTCGGCGAGGTGGAGATGCCGGCGCGGCCGGCGGTGGAGGTCACTCCTCGCGTGGCCACGGGTTACGGCTGCACGGAGGCGCCGCGCGGAATCCTCTACCATCGGTACCGGCTCGATGACCGCGGAATAATCCTGGACGCCAAGATTGTTCCCCCGACGTCTCAAAACCAGAAAAGCATCGAAGAGGATCTGCGGCAGTTCGTCTCGGCGAACATCGAGCTGCCAACGGAGAAATTGCGGTGGCAGTGTGAGCAAGCGATCCGCAACTACGATCCGTGCATCTCCTGCGCGACACACTTTTTGAAGCTGCAGGTCGAGAGCGAATGAGCAGAGGCCAGGCGGACATCCGGGTCATCGGCATCGGCAACCCATTTCGCAGCGACGACGGAGCGGGAATTGTTGTGGCTCGCGCTCTCCGGGAGGGAATCCCCGACGGGGTCAGCGTGATCGAACAGCGCGGGGAAGGGGCCGCCCTGCTGGAGGCGTGGAACGGGGCCGGGGCGGTGGTTCTGGTGGATGCGGTACAGTCGGGCGCGGCGCCGGGTACGATCCACCGGCTTGATGCCTGTGCCCAACAAATCCCCACGCGATTTTTCCATTATTCGAGTCACGCGTTCAGCGTGGCGGAAGCGGTCGAGCTCGCCCGCGCGCTGAACCGGCTGCCGCCGCGTTTGATCGTGTACGGAATTGAAGGCCGGAATTTCGGAGCCGGCGAAGGATTGTCCGCGGAGGTCACGCAAGCTTTGGCCACACTGGCCGACCGGGTGCTCGACGAGGTGCGCTGCTTCCAGGAAGAGGAAGCACCAGGCATGAGTTCTCGCTGAAAGATCTGGTGCGGAGGAGTGCGTTTGTCGCACGCGGGCACAACAGGCAGGATTAGCCGACGCGCGGGGCTGCGTTGCAGGCCGTACCATGGTTCGCTGTGATGCGTCTTGCCTCCGCTGGCGAAGGAACCGAATGGCTCGGGTCGCGAGGCTCAAGCGAAAGATTCCATTGTTGCTTTGAGTGCAATTTAAAAGACTTACCTGTGCCAGCGAGAGGCGGCTTTCGCCCATTCCGTATNTTGTCCTGTAGTATCTTGGGAACAGAAGGGGCCCGTAGCTCAGCGGTTAGAGCAGCGGACTCATAATCCGTTGGTCCCTGGTTCGAATCCAGGCGGGCCCACTTACCTTTCAGAACACTGAGGAGCTGCCTGTATCCAAACAGTTTTCTTCGTTGCCGGCACCTCTGACGGGATTCCGCGGCGCGAGGCCGGCAGTTGAGGACGCAAAGACGGGAAGCGGAAAAACAGGGAGGTGCGGGCGGCCGCGAGGGATGGAAACCGTCTGCGGGATCTATTGCGGGTTACGAAGCCGCGCCGGCCGCGTACACCTTGGGTGGCGTTGTGGCCGCGGGGATATCAGCGGGCTCGAGAACGCCGAACAATTGCACGTTCGGCTCGCTCTTCAGCACCTCATTGCCCGCCTCGAGGAGATATTCGTAATTGGAGAACATCTTGTCGCGGTAATTGTGGACCCGCCCTGATTCGATGGCCTGCTGAATCTCCTGAATTCCTTGTTCGAGGGGCGTGGCGCAGACGAATCCCAGGGCAGCGCTGGCGTCGCCGCTGCTGGTATGCGCCTCACTGCGGATCAAAGAGCTCGAAGAGGGCGCGCACGCGCTTCGCCGCTCCGTGATCTGCGCCTTCAACCAATTGCTGGACCTGAAGGACCTGAATACCGGGGTGCACAGCACGAGGCTGGCAGAGTGGGGACTGCGCGTGGGCCAGGAGCTCGGTCTTGACGAGACCACGCTTCAAAACCTGGAAGTTGCGGCGCTGCTGCATGACATCGGCAAAATCGGGATTCCGGACTCCATCCTGCGGAAGCCGGCAAAACTCGACGATGAGGAATACGCGCTGATGAAGCGCCATCCGGAATACGGCTGGCTGGTGCTGCGGATGCTCCCTGGATTCGAGCATGCCGCGCTCGACATCCTGCATCACCATGAGAGCGTGGATGGGAAAGGTTATCCCGCCGGGTTGAAGGGCCCGGAGATTCCAATTGTGTCGCGCATCGTCTGCGTGATTGACGCCTTCGATGCCATGGTCTCCTCGCGCCCGTATCGGCAGGGCCTCCCGTTCGAAGAGGCGGTGCGCCGGTTGATTCTCTCCAGTGGCACGCAGTTCGATCCGGATGTGGTCCAGTCCTTCCTTCCCATCGCCCAAGCCGACATGGAAACCGTGTTCGCCGCCGCCGGCACTGCGGTCACGTCTGCTCTGTAACCAGCCCCGGGCACTTCATGTCCAGCGCCTCGCGAGCACTTTGCATACTTACTTCGAAGCCTTAGGACTGGCCAGTCCGGCAGAGTAAAGGTGATTGCGCTGCAGCCGCAGGCTCCCACCGCCCAACCAGTTCCAGACTGCTTTGCGACTGGCGCGGAAGAGCAAGAATGGCGGAACTGAGGGCGGTCTGCCGGCGAGAAATGCGGGCTAGCCGACGTACTCCACACCCAGGGCGGTGAGTTTGGCGCGAAGCCCGTAAATGTCGAGGCCGAGTTCGCCGGAAAGCAGCCGCTGGCGGGTGCGTTCTTCTTTGGCGCGGCGCTCGGCACCCAGGCGCGCAATTTCTGCGGCGCGGTCGCGCGGCACAACCACCACGCCATCGGAATCGCCGACGATGACGTCGCCGGGGTGCACAATCGCGCCGGCGCAGACCACGTCCACATTCACAGAGCCGGCCGTTTCCTTCACTGTTCCCTGGGCCGAGATGGCTTTCGACCAGACCGGGAAATTCATGGCCGCGAGGGTCGCCGAGTCGCGCGCTCCGGCGTCGATGACGAGGCCGGCCACGCCGTGTGCGCGCAGGGAGCAGGCCAGCAGTTCGCCGAACATCCCATCGGTTGAGTCCGCGACCACTCCCACGACCATTACGTCGCCGGGGCGGCAAACCTCCACGGCGGCATGGATCATCAGGTTGTCGCCCGGATGACAGAGCACGGTGACGGCCGGCCCCGCGACGCGTGCCGCGGGATAGACGGGGCGCAGATAGGGCTTCATCAGGCCGCGGCGTCCCTGGGCCTCGTGGACCGTGGCCACGCCGAGTTCTCCCAGCGCGGCTACGAGGGCGGTTTCGGGCCGCGCGATGTTGCGCACAATCGTTGGTTTCATTTGAGTTCGTCCGCTACCTGCGGGTAGAACCGCTGGTAGGCCTCCGCATATTTGATTTCGCTCCTGCCGGAATTGCGCGCGGCCTGAACGCCGCGGCGGCGCGCCAGGTCCGTGTAGTATTCCCAGAGATGCTCCTGCGCCTCCATGGCTTCCATGGCCTGGCGCTTGCGCTCGAACACGGAGGTGATATCCAGCAGCACCTCCGGCTTGAAGCCGCATTGTTCGGGCTGGTGTGGCTCGAAGGCGAAGACAGGGGGCGCACCGAGCTTTTTCCCTTCCGCCGGGTAACCCGCGGCCTGGGCGTACACGCGCGTGCGCAGCGTAATCTGGCAGGCGTCCACGTGATCCAGGTTGTAGGGATCGGCGGAAGAATGCGTGAGCACAATTTCCGGCTGGCAAGTGCGGAATTCCGCCACCATTTCGTCCGCCAGATAGTCCGTCAGCCGTAGCGGGTAGTCGCCGGAATCGAAGAAGCGGATTTCCGCGCCGAGGATGGCGGCGGCCTTTTCCGATTCGTCCTGACGCAACTGCTTGACGCGCTCGAGGGTCATTCCCGGGATCTTCCACAGGCGTTCGGATTCTCCGCGCTCGCCATAGGAGAGGCAGAGAATGCGCACCCGGCAGCCGCGGCCCGCGTAGAGGGCCATAGCTCCTCCTGCGCGCCAGACAAAATCGGCGGCATGGGCGCTGATCACCAGCACTGATTTCTTTGCATTGTTCATCACTATCTCCGCGAATCGCCGCTTATTCCACGAGCGCGGCAGGATTGGCTACGGCCATGCGCCGGACCTGTTCGAGCGTGAAGCCCGCGTCCAGCAGGCGCTGGGCAAACAGGGCAAATCCCTCCGCCACCGGNCGGGTTGATGGTCTGGCCCAAATCAGTGGAAAGGACCGAGCGCTCCACGCCCACGGCGCGGATGCCGGCGAACGCGGCCTCCCAGGGAGCCTTGCCGGTATGCATGGTTGTGAAGCAGTGCTCGATGGAAGCGCCCAGTCCGGCCAACTCGCGTTGTTCGCCGGCGGACAGATTCTGAGACGGAAATTCCGCGTGGGTCACCAGGATTTTGCGCACGCCCATGTCGCGCGCGGCACGCACCAGCGGGAAGATTTCCGCGCGCCCCAGATGCCCGGTGGCCAGGACCATGTCGTGCCTGGCAATGCGCTCCAAACAGGTTCGCGTGGCGGCGGTGATTTGACCGGCGGCGTCCACGACCGACAGCGGCGGGGGCGCGATGCCCGTGGCGGCGAGTTCGCGCTGGATTTTGGCCCAGAAGGGGAGTTTTACCCCGGGCCCGTCCACGCGGCCGGCCGTCTCGTTGGCGGCGTCGACGGTGGGCATCCAGACGATTTTGGCGCCTGCGCGGCCGGCGATTTCGACGGCCACAGGATTGAGGCCGCCCACGCTGTGGTTCAGAGTGATGGCGCCCAGGGCCGCGATTCCCGGAACCGCCTTGCTCACCACTTTCGCGCGCTCCGCAGTGGAGACGTAGTGGGACTTCAGGACGAACCCGCGCAGCCCGTGGGCCAGGAATTCGCGCGCCAGGTCCAGGTCATCAATGCGCCGCTCAATGACGTCCGGAGCGACGTGGACTTGCAGGTCGTAGGCGCCCTGGAGAGCTTCCCATGCGGCGTCACTCACCTGCGAAGTGGCAGCGCCGGGGCCGTGCGTGGTCATTCGCTTTGGTCCTTTCCTGCCCGCTGGATTGGGAGCTTGCGCCGGCGCGCGGGTGCGCAGCGCAGCCGGCTGAACTGCCGGATTGCGGACGGCGCGCCCGTATCGCACCCGAGAAAGAGAAGCCCGCCCCCGGGGGGCGGGCTTCCCAGGGGGAGTCCGCACAGAGCTATAGAGCGGAGAAAACGGACTTCACTTCCGTATAGTGCTCGAGCACTTCGTGGCCCATCTCGCGGCCCCAGCCGGACTGCTTGTAGCCGCCAAAGGGCACGGCCGGATCGAAGATGTTGTAGCAGTTAATCCACACGGTGCCCGCCTTCAGGCGATTAGCGGTGGTGTGCGCCTTCTTGATGTCGCGCGTCCAGACGCCGGCAGCCAGGCCATAGACCGTATCGTTGGCTTTGGTGATGATTTCGCCCGGATCGCTGAATGGAATTGCCGTGACCACCGGGCCGAAGATTTCCTCCTGCACGACTTTCATTTTTTCATTGGTGTTCACCAGGATGGTAGGCTGGACGAAATAGCCGCGGTTGCCTTCGCGCTTCCCGCCGGTCAAGGCTTTCGCGCCCTCCTGGAAGCCAGACTCCAGGTAGCCGCACACGCGTTGGAGTTGCTCTTCCGAGACGAGCGGGCCCATGTCGCTATCCGGCTCGAAGCCCGGTTTCACACGGATCTTCTGAGCCTGCTGGGAGATGCCGTCCACAACCTTGTCGAACGATTTCTTTTCCACGTAGAGGCGCGAGCCGGCGCAGCAGCACTGCCCGTGGTTGAAGAAAATGGCGCTGGCGGCGCCGGGGATGGCGGTATCGAAATCGGCGTCGTCAAACACCACGTTCGGGGATTTGCCGCCCAGCTCGAGCGAAACTTTCTTCAAATTGCCCGCAGAGGCCTTGATGATGAGCTTGCCGACTTCCGTCGAGCCGGTAAAGGCGACTTTGTCCACATCGGGATGCGCGGCGAGGGCCGCCCCCGCGGTCTCGCCGTATCCGGGAACAATGTTTACCACGCCGTCCGGGAAACCGGCTTCCTGGATCAGTTCGCCCAGACGCAGGGCGGTGAGCGGGGTCTGCTCCGCGGGTTTCAATACCGAAGTGCAGCCGGCGGCCAGCGACGGCCCGAGCTTCCAGGCGGCCATCAGCAGCGGGAAATTCCAGGGGATGATCTGGCCGACCACGCCGATGGGCTCGCGAACGGTATAGGCGTGAAACTTGTTCCGCGGCGCGAGGATCAGCGGAATCGTGTTGCCCTCGATCTTGGTGGCCCAGCCGGCGTAATAGCGCATGTGCTCGATGGTGAGCGGGACGTCGGCAACGCGGGCGATGGCCAGTGGCTTGCCGTTGTCCAGCGACTCGAGCTGCGCGAATTCTTCGAGGTGCTGCTCGATCAGGTCGGCGAGCTTCCAGATCAACTTGGCGCGTCCGGCCGGCGGCATCTTGGCCCAGGGGCCGGTCTCAAACGCAGCCCGCGCGGCTTTGACGGCGCGGTCGATGTCCTCGCGATCCCCTTCGGCCACGTGAGCCAGAACTTCGCCGGTGGCCGGGTTGTAAGTCGGAAAGGTTTTTCCGGAAGCGGCTTCCACCCACTTTCCGTTGATGAGCATTTTCTGTTTCCGAGCGATAAAGCCAGCGACATTGGCATCCAGGCTTGGGGTCGAGACGGCAGTGGCCATAACGGTCTCCTTTTCTATGTGCGATTGCGTTGCTTCATTGGGGAACTCGCGGCGCTTCCTCTTCGGCTGCCAATCCGGCGAACTGCGGCGCAGGGAGACGCGCCGAGAACCGTCCTGCGCAGGGCAGAAGCCGGCATTCTAAGCGGCGCTTGCAACCCTACTCCTCGCCGAGCCGAAATTCAAACCCAAAAGCCGCGCGACCCCGGCGGCCAACTTCGTCTTGGGCGATAACCGTTCACCGCTTGGGGAGCCGCCGGCCTAGCGGCCCGCAGCGGGCCCACGCTCACCCAGGTGCCGCTGGCCAGCTTGAAGTCCTCCGCGAACCGGCCGTCGAAGAGAAAGCCTTTATTGACATCTACAGGATCGATGAAACGCACCGCGTCGCCGAGCCAAAGTAGCCGGAGCTTTGCTCGCGACCGGGCACGGCCGCAGGTGTTTGACGGCATATCTGCTCTGCCCTGACGCGGGCCCGCCACGACAACGGAAGCGAACCTGCGACCTAGCTGTGGCCGCCCGCGAGTTCGCGGACGATCGCGCCGACAAAATTCTTCGCGTCCCCGAACAGCATGAGCGTCTTATCCATGTAGTAGAGCGGGTTGTCGATTCCTGCGAAGCCCGGGCTCATGCTGCGTTTGATCACCATCACGGTGTGCGCCTTGTCTACGTCCAGGATGGGCATGCCGTAAATGGGGCTGGACGCGTCCGTTCGTGCCGCCGGATTGGTCACGTCGTTGGCCCCGATAATCAGCGCCACGTCCGTCTGCGGCATTTCGGAATTGATTTCTTCCATCTCCACCAGGCGTTCATACGGGATGTCCGCTTCCGCCAGAAGCACGTTCATGTGTCCCGGCATGCGTCCCGCCACGGGATGAATCCCGAACTTCACGTCCACACCTTTCTTTGTGAGCAGGTCGTAGAGTTCGCGCACTTTGTGCTGCGCCTGGGCCACCGCCATCCCGTAACCCGGCACGATGACCACGGTACTGGCCGCGGCCAGGATTCCCGCCGCTTCTTCCGGCGAGGCGCTGCGCACCGTTCTCGCTTCCGCCGCGGCCGCCGCGCCCGCTTGGACCTGGCCGAATGCTCCGAACATTACGTTGGTAAATGACCGGTTCATGGCCTTGCACATAATTACGGACAGGATGAAGCCGGACGACCCGTCCAAAGCGCCCGCCACCACCAGCACCTTGCTGTTCAGCACAAAGCCGAGCAGCGCCGCGGAGACTCCCGCGTAGGAATTCAGCAGGGAAATCACCGTGGGCATGTCCGCCCCGCCGATCGGCGTCACCAGCAACACTCCGAACACCAGCGCCACTACCACCATGGGCGGGAACAGGACCGTGTTCGCCGGGTTCACCACCAGGGCGATGGCGAGCAGCAGCGCCGCGCTCAGCACCGAAAGGCTCACAAAATTCTGTCCTCGGTACACAATCGGGCGCTGTGGCAGGATTTCCTGCAGCTTTCCCGCGGCGATCAAACTTCCCGTAAACGTCAGCGAACCGATAATCACTTCCAGCCCGATCTCGGCCATTCCGAATCGCGTCACGTTGGGAACGCCCACGTAATATTCCGCTATCCCGATCATTGCCGCGGAGAGAGCACCGAAGGCGTGACTCAGGGCCGTCCGCTGCGGCACCGCCGTCATGTGCACCATGCCGAGAGGGACGCCGACCGCTGCGCCCAGAATCAAGGTGATGATGACCCACTTGTAGGCAACCAGCTCGGGGTTGCAAAGCGTGGCGCCGACCGCCAGCGCCGCCGCAATTTCTCCCGCCAGCACCCCGCGGCGCGCGGAGACCGGCGAACTCAGCCATTTGATCGCCAGGATGAACAGGACCGTCGCGACGATATAGGCCGAATCGAGCAGTTGCTGGGTGACCGCCGGCGTCATGGCTTTTTCGGCTTGGCGGTCTTGAACATGCGCAACATCCGGTCGGTGATCACGAATCCTCCGACCATGTTGCTGAACGACGCAGCCACCGCGATCGCTCCCAGGACCGTGGCGAGCGGCGATTCCTGCCGTCCGGCAATGATGATGGCGGCCACCACCACGATGGCATCGAGCGCGTTGGTCAGCGACATAAGGGGCGTGTGCAGTAGCGGCGAAACTTTTTTGATCAGCTCAAACCCGACGAATCCTGCGAGGACGAACACATAGAGGTTGGAAAGGAAATCGGAAGGCACGCGCACCCCCTTATTTTCCGGCGGCCAGCTCCGGCAATTTGAAAAATTCCCGCACCCGCTTGTTCACGATCTCTCCATCCCGGGTCAGCAGCGTCTCCCGGATGATTTCGTCCTCGAGATTCAATTGCAGCTTTCCGTCGCGCACCAGGTGCCCCAGGAAGGCGCCGATATTGCGGGCGTAGAGCTGGCTGGCGTGATAGGGGACTGAACTCGCCAGGTTGAACCATCCCACGATGGTCACCCCGTGCTCCATTACTTTTTCACCGGGCCGGGTCAGCTCGCAATTTCCGCCACGCTCCGCAGCCAGGTCCACGATCACGGACCCCGGCGCCATCTTCGCCACCATCTCCTTAGTCACCAGCACGGGAGATTTCTTGCCTGGGATTACCGCCGCGGTGATCACCACGTCGCTCTCCGCCACGACCTGTCCCAGCAGCTCGCGTTGCTTCTGGTAGAAGAGTTCGTCCTGCGGCCGCGCATAGCCCCGCGCATCCTCTGCGTCCTTTGCCTCGATAGGCAATTCCACGAACCGTCCGCCCAGGCTTTGCACCTGCTCTTTGGCCGCCGGCCGAAGATCGTAGGCAGAGGTCACCGCGCCGAGGCGCCGCGCTGTGGCGATGGCCTGCAGTCCCGCCACACCCGCGCCGACCACCAGCACGCGCGCCGGCGTAATGGTTCCCGCCGCGGTCGTAAGCATCGGCAGCATACGCGGCAGCAGGTCCGCGGAAATCAGCACGGCCTTGTATCCGCACAGCGTGGCCATGGACGACAGCGCGTCCATGCTCTGCGCCCGCGTCGTCCGCGGCATCAACTCCACCGACAGCGAAATGACCCCGGCTTTGGCGATATCCTCGACCGTCCTGACGTCCCCAAGCGGCCGCAGGAATCCAATGAGCACCTGGCCCTTGCGGTAGAGCGGCAGGTCTGCCTTTCCGGTCTTGTCGTTCGACCCGTAACACAGGACCTGCAAAATGATGTCGGCCGCGGCGAACACCGCCGTGCGCTCCGGCACGAGTTTCGCGCCCTTCGCTGCGTAGTCCGCGTCGAGAAAGCCCGCTTCCACGCCGACGCCCTCCTCCACCACGACTTCCAGCCCCGCTTTGGCCAGACCGGGAATCACTGCAGGCACGAGTGCCACGCGGCGTTCTCCCGGAAAGCTTTCTTTGGGCACACCGACAATCATAATTTGATGATCCTGTTCTCCTCGGATCCCGCCTCGGTCCGATCGATGCGGTGCGCGTGGGCCATGGAAGGGGGTGCGCTGTCTCGAGCCCGCAAAGCGCCGCCATTCTACCCTTAACCTCGATAATTTTCAGCGGCGAAGCAGACGGCTGCGCCTCCTTCGATTGACTTGCACGGGCAGGGGGCCTAACATGGCCGCCGCTTTGGGGTGTACGGGAATTGCGCGGCGGCTCGAACGAACGAGAGCTGCGCTTCCGATCGCGTGCCCGGGGTTGCCGACGCAATGACGACCGTTCAGATTTCCACCCGGCAGCTCGACGACATCACCATCCTCGATCTCCAGGGACGCCTCATCCTCGGCCAGGCCACTGATTCGCTCGGCAACTGTCTCCAGGACCTGATCGCCAAGGGGGCGCGAAAACTCCTGCTGAACATGAAGGGCGTCACCCAGGTGGACACGACCGGCATCAGCACTGTCGTTCGCGCTTTCGTCAGCCTGCAGCGTACGGGCGGAAAGCTCGGTCTCTTCCACCTTGGCGAACGCGTCCGGCTGGTCCTGGATCTGACTCGACTGCTCAACGTCATCCCCAACTTCGCCGACGAGCCCGAGGCCGTCGCCCGCCTGCGCTGACCGCCGTAGCTGACTAGAGCGCGATTAACTCGCAGAACTTCGTTAGATCAATATTCCCTCCGCTCACGACGGCCACCACTTTTCCGTTTCCGCATTTCCCGGTCAGGGCTGCGGCCACTGCGCAGGCGCCCGCTCCTTCCGCGATCACGTGGTTCCGCTCCGCCACGATCCGCATCGCCGCACGGATTTCATCCAGGGAGCACACCACCGATCCTGCCAGCAGATGATGTGCCAGCGCCCACATCCGCGGGAACACGCTCTTTCCTCCGCTTCCGTCCACGAAGCTGGCCTTCCAGTTCGGAAAGGCCTGTGCCGATCCTTTCGAAAACGAATACGCCAGCGGCGATGCTGTTTCCGGTTCCGCCCCGTACACCTTCACTCCCGGCTTCCGGGCATGGATTGCCGTTGCGATTCCACAGGTCAGCCCGCCCCCGCCGAACGCCGCGACCACTGCGTCTACGTGCGGCAGGTCTTCGAGGATTTCTAGGCCGCATGTAGCGTTTCCGGCGATAAATTCGTCGTCCTCAAACGGGTGGACCATGGTGCCGTTCATGGCCGGATGCCGCCGCTCGCCGAGCGCCTTCCAGCACTCGTCAAACGGCGCTTTGACGATCTCCGCGCCCAGCCGCCGGATGGCCTCGAGCTTCGTGGCCGGCGCCGTGTCCATCACCAGGACGCTCGCGCGCACTCCGGCCTTCCTTGCCGCCAAAGCCACGCCCTGCGCCGCGTTTCCTGCGCTCACGGTCCACACGCCGCGCGCTTTCTCCTCCGGCGCGAGCAGCCGCACTTGGTTGTAAGCCCCGCGGATTTTGAACGACCCGATGGGCTGCAGGTTTTCAAGCTTCAGGTAAATCTCCGCGGGCGCCTCGGCGTAGTTCAATCTCACCAGCGGCGTCCGCACCGCCGCCTCGTAAACGTGCCGCCGCGCGTCTTCGATCATCTCTTGCGGAACTGTCCTCTGCTCGGTCACCGCCGTCCCCCGCACGCTCGATCCGGCTGCCATTCTCGTTCTCCCGGAAACTCTGCGATGGTATTTCCTCAACGTAGCCGGGTCAACGGCCTGATTGGCCAGCGCGCCAGCCGCGACGCCGGTGGCGCATCTGCCTTCAAACCCCTTTGTCCCCACGAGCCAAAAGCGGCTATACTGTGTGTGATTCGGGGACAATGCCCTAGGCCGGAGATATTTCTTCGGGTGTCCCTGGAGTCAGGCTTGGGGGATTGGGCACCGTCACCAACAACGTGACCAACGGTCGCGCCACCGCGGCGCAGGATCCCGAGCTTCGCGAGTGGGTCGAGTCCTTCGAAGCTCTGGTCGAAGAGAGCGGCCCCCAACGCGCCGCGCAAATCCTCGAACAGTTGCGCGCCCACGCCGAGCGTACGGGCATCTCCCTTCCCTTCTCAGCCAACACGCCCTACGTCAACTCCATTCCGTATGACAGGCAGCCACCCTTCCCCGGCGACCAGGAAATTGAGCGGCGCATCAAGAGCATCATCCGCTGGAACGCGCTGGCCATGGTGGTGCGCGCGAATCGCGTCGAGCACAACATCGGCGGCCACATTTCCACTTACGCGTCGCAGGCCACACTGTTCGAGGTCGGCTTTAACCATTTCTTCCGCGCGCATACTAAGGACCTCGAAGGCGACATCACTTATTTCCAGGGACACGCCGCGCCGGGCATTTATGCCCGGGCGTTTCTGGAAGGCCGGTTGACCGTCCAGCAGATGGAGAATTTCCGCCGCGAACTGCGGCCTGAGGGCGGACTTACCTCATATCCGCATCCGTGGCTCATGCCGGAGTTCTGGCAGTTTCCCACGGNTTTCCATGGGCCTCAGTCCCATCATGGCCATCTACCAGGCGCGCTTCAATCGTTACCTGGAAGACCGGGGGCTGAAGCCGCGCTCGGACGCCAAGGTCTGGGCCTTCCTGGGCGACGGCGAAACCGACGAGCCCGAAGCGCTCGGCGCCATCACGCTGGCCTCGCGCGAGCAGCTCGATAACCTCATCTTCGTGGTCAACTGCAACCTGCAGCGTTTGGACGGCCCCGTCCGCGGCAACGGGAAAATCATCGCGGAGCTGGAGGCCATCTTCCGCGGCGCCGGCTGGAACGTCATCAAAGTCATCTGGGGCAGCGACTGGGATTCCCTGCTCGAACACGATACCGAAGGCGCGCTGGTCAAGCGCATGGGAGAAGTGGTGGACGGCGAGTCGCAGAAATACGTTGTGGAGCCGGGCTCTTACACGCGGCAGCACTTTTTCGGCGCCGACCCGCGCCTGCTGAAGCTTGTCGAGCACCTCTCCGACGAACAGATCCGCCGCCTGCGCCTCGGCGGGCACGACCCCCGCAAGGTCTATGCCGCTTACAAGGCTGCGGTCGAGCACCACGGCTCGCCCACGGTCATCTTGGCGCGCACCATCAAGGGCTACGGCCTGGGCGAAGCGGGTGAAGGCCGCAACATCACCCACCAGCAGAAGAAACTGAACGAAGACGAGCTCCGTGAGTTCCGTTCCCGCTTCGGCATCCCCATCCGCGACGAGGACGTGGCCGATGCTCCCTTTTACCGCCCGCCGGAGAACAGCCCGGAGATGCAGTACCTGCGGGCGCGGCGGCAGGAGCTGGGCGGCTTCGTGCCGCAGCGCTCTGTACTGGCCCCGCCGGTAAGAGCCGACCTCGGCGAGCTCTTCCATGAGTTCGAGGCAGGAAGCGAGGGCCGCGAAGTCTCCACCACGATGGCATTCGTCAGCATGCTGCGGAAGTTGATGCGCGACCCGGAGATCGGCAAGTTCGTGGTGCCCATCGTCCCGGACGAAGCGCGCACATTCGGCATGGAATCGCTTTTCCGCCAGGTGGGCATCTACGCGCACGGCGGACAGAAGTACGAGCCGGTGGACGTTCATACGCTCCTCTATTACAAGGAGGCGGTGGAAGGGCAGATTCTGGAAGAGGGCATTACGGAAGCCGGCTCGGTTTGTTCGTTCGCCGCGGCGGGAACGGCCTACGCCACGCACGGCATCAACACGATC
>OCOJ01038773.1_pt3 | contig 20079 bp, 16 predicted proteins | sample 1539251 | NCBI WGS metagenome assembly OCOJ01 (sample SAMN01911457, study PRJEB22624) | soil metagenome | biome: Soil | place: Malaysia | collected 2012-04-30 | depth RA_metagenome m | reverse complement strand
CTCCTGTGGCTGGCGGGCGGTGGATGGTCTGGTCATGCGCGTCCCTTCATCCTCCGTAACGCAGCGCGATCCACAGCCCGAAACCGACCTGCGCGACGCCGAACCCGGCGGCCATAAAAACGTCACCCCAGGCGGCGGGAAGAAACAGCGCCACCGCGCCCAAAACCATCAAGCACAAACCCATGATGGGCACCACGCGCGCCGAAAACGCTCCGCCGGCGACGATCGCCGTGCCGTAGAGCAACAGCCAGACCCCCGGCAGCAGTCCGAACAGGTCCGCACGCACCAAAGCCAACGTGACCAGCGCACCCACTATGACCGGGGGCGCGAAACTCATTACAAACTTTCGGCCCGGACCGGAAAGCAGACTCCCGCTCGCGCGCCGCGCCTTGGCCGCGGCCGCCGGCGCCAGAATGGCCACGGCCAGCAGCGCTTCCACCAGCCAGACCGTCAGCCAAGCCAGCCGGGTGGGCTGGCGCGAGGCGAGGTAGGCCGCGGCCACAGCGGTCAGCCCCGTGGCGGCGCCGCCCCAGCCGGGCACGCCCGTGAATTCCCCGGCGTTCTGCATAGTTTCGCGGATGTAGCGCAACTGGTCTGCGGCGTGAGACTCCAGGGCCACGGGCTCGCGGAGGGCGTTGCGGAAGGGACGCGGAGCGGACATAGAGGAAAGCTAGCAGGCTCCCGCAATTCTGTCAAGTACTTTGTGATGTAAAGTATATACCAGGCGGAGGCGGGCACGTGTAGCGCCGGCTCTCCCCGCGGCCCAAAGACCGGAAAGGCCGGCGCAAGACGGCGGCGCTACTGAATCTGAGAAAGAGGAATAATGAGGCTGCCCACCTGCGCCGAGCCCGGGTCCTGCACCAGGATGCGCAACGTCGCCGCTTCCGCCCGCGGCTCCACGTGCTTCTCAAACCGGATTCCCTTCTCCATCGCCGATGCATACTGCTCCGCCGTCATCCGCAGCGTCAGCCGGTTCACCGACCGCGACACTACTTTCCCCGTCTGGTCCTGCTCCACGATAATCACGTCCACCTCGCCCTCGCGCCGTTGGCCCTTCTCCGCCAGGCGCAACGGATGCACATCAATTGTTCCCCGAATGTCCAGGGTATGCGGCGTTGGTTCGTTCACCCGCTCGATCCTGGCCTCCAGTGGAATGGCCGAAGACTCGATGGGGCTGCGCAGCGCGGTCACCCAGTTGTTGCGAATTTCGTCCTGCGTGGAGGGCGCATCCTTATAAGCGAAGTAGCCCTTCGGGTAACGCACGCGCAGTCCTGCCGGCTTCACTTCCACCTTCAATTCATGAAATTGTCCATCCGCGGATTTGGCGTCAATGTAGAACCCCAGAACGTAGAGCACAGCGGCATCGTCCACCGCCTCCCGGATGGCCCCGGTTAAGTCATTGGTGTTTACGAATGCTTTGCCGCCGGTGAGGTCGGCGAGTCGAATCATCACGTCAACGCCTGTGGGATCGGGGGATTGCTGCGAGGGGCCCATGCCCATCATTAGCTCATCCGCGTAGGCGCCATCACGCAGGGTCTTTATCAGGGATTGCGGCATTAGGCCGCGGCCGTCCACCGGGTAGGCGGCAATCTGTGCCGGGCTGAGGATGCGGGCGATGGCGGAAGCGGAAAAGGGAAGATTGGCCGTCAGCCACACCAGGTTCTTGCGCCCGGGAATGTTGGCCACATGATCCGCGATGGCCTGCAGCGCGGCCAGGGTGGCCGCGCCGCGGTCCTCATTCTGCATCGCCGCCATCTCCAGGCGGTCCACATCAATGTGCGGGTCGAAGTCCGCCCCATTAGGGGTGTGTATCGGCTCCGGTTCCACAGTTTCCCGGCTGGTGCGGGACCGTGGATCGTAATGGCTCACGATGTCCAGAAGGCGGCCGCGGTCGCTGGTGAAATCGCACAGGACGTGCAGTCCCTCACGCAGGCCGTAGATGGCCACGCGGTCCTGCGGGTTCAGGTTCTTCAAATATTCCAGCAGGTGGGCCTTGGCATTGGCCAGCGCGTGATCCTCCGTCCAAAAGGGCGTTTCCTCGTAAGAGCTGGGAGCGGTGCCGTAGAGCGTATTGAGGTTATCGAGCAGCACGATGGTGATGCTGCCCGGCGCCGCCGCGCTGTATTTGGGAAGATCGGAAAAGGTATTCGGCGGAAGCGGCTCAGCGGGCACGGACGCGGTGCCGGAGGCCAGCACCGAGAAAAAGCTGACGGGCTGCGGCTTGCCGCGATCGAAAATGGTGAAGTCGCTCTGGGTCAGCCCAGACACCGCTCCGCTCTTGTCGTGAACCGTGACCCCCACCTGGACCAGGCGGGTAGTGACGCGAATGGGGGGAGTTGCCTGCGGCCCCTCCAGAGCCGTGGCGGGCTGGGCGGGGGGAGCCGGATTCTGCCGGCCGCTCGCCACGGAGATCGCGAGCAGCGCGAAGAGCGGTAACCACAGCAGCGTCAGGCGGGACTTCATCCTCGCGCCTTTCCGGGAATCCAAGACTCCGGCCTCAGTCCGCAACGCGCCAGTATACACGCGCGGGCCGCCAAAGGGCCTCAGCGGCCCTGGGACTCCGCAGGTCGCGGGAACGCGCGGCGCAAAGTACCAGAGGGATTGGTACTTGACACGCCCCCCGGAATAGGGAGTAGCATACCCCGCGTCGTCAGTGGTCAGACCACCAGACCACCTGCTGCCCTCGTGACCACTTCGGCCAAACCCGAATTCGAAGCCATTCAAAAAACCAAGGTTTACGCAGAAGTCGCCGCGCAAATTGAACGCCTCATCCTCGACGGTACCCTCCAGCCAGGCGACAAACTGCCTTCCGAGCGCGATCTGGCCGACCGCTTGGACGTCAGCCGCAGCGCCGTGCGCGAAGCCATTCGCGCCCTGGAATTGAAAGGGTTTGTCGAGCCGCGTCCGGGCGAAGGCACCTTGATCCGCATGCCTTCGTTCGATTCCCTGCTGAATCCCCTGGCCAGTTTGCTGGGCCAGAAGCGCGAACTGGTGGCCGAGCTGCTCGATGTGCGCGAGATGCTGGAGCCGCCGCTGGCGGCGCGCGCCGCCCGGCACGCCACGCCGGAAGATCTCGCGCACCTCGAAGAGATTCTGCGGCGGCAGACGGAGCGCGTGAGCCGGCACGAATTGGCCATCGAGGAAGATTCCGAGTTCCATTACGTCATCGCGCGCGCGGCCCGCAACAGCGTGATCATGAAGGTCCTGGACATGATGATGGACGTCCTGCGCGAATCCCGGGAGCGCTCGCTCCAGGTAGACGGCCGGCGCGAAAAGTCTCTGGCCGGGCACCGCCGCATTTTCAACGCCATCAAGCGGCGGGATCCGGAAGCAGCAGAAGCAGCTATGCGAGACCACTTGATGGAGATCGAAACCATCGTATTCAAACAAATGTAAAGGAAGGGGAACGCTATGGGACGGCTCTTTGCAGTAGAAATCGTGTACCGAGGCATCTTCCAGAAGACTCTGGCGAAGAACATCAGCCGGGCCCTCGTGCTGGCCGCCAGCCACGAGGGCAAGCCGGGAACCTCCTTTGGGCGCTACGGCGACAGTCCGGAGCGCAACGGCATCCCGGCCAAGTACTTTGCCATCGTGGCCACCGACGACATCACCCTGGAAGAGGGCATGGCCAAGTACGAGCCCAAGGAAGTGGATATCACCGTGTGCGTGGACGATACCCTGTGCAAGGGCATCGAGTCCTGGGCCTGGTATGGTCTCCAGCCCATCAACCGCCTGACCAAGCCGGGAGGCACGCTGATCATCACCTCCAAGGAAACCCCCGAGCACCTCATCCCCATGATTCACCAGAAAAAAGACCCCTATAAGCTTTGCGTGCTCAAGGGCAGCGCTAGCTTCTCCGGACTGTGGGTCTATAAGGACGACCACACCGACGTGCGCATTCTCGGGGCGATCGCCAAGCTCCTGCCCGATATGATCAGCCTGGATTCCATCAAGAAATTCATCCTGGATGAGTGGAAGGACCAGTTGAAGGTGCAGTCCGCGGTCAACAGCTACAACCGCACCGCCACCGTCAACGTCAGCCCCAGCCAGGGCAATACCGAAAAGCCCTTCGAATTCGTGCTCCCTAAGTGGCATGAAATGCGCGACGGCGTGGCCATTCCCTGCATACCGGCGGGAAAAGGCATTGAGGACCCCGCCACGAAGACCGCCGGCGGTTACCGTCCGGCGCGCAACCACACCTTCAAGAAGTGGTCCACGCGCACCATGCGTCCAGTGGTGGACTTCGACATCTGCATCAAGTGCACGCTGTGCTGGCTGCAGTGCCCCGATTCCTGCTTCGACGTGACTCCGGAGGGGCTCTACGACGCGAACATGGAAGCCTGCTGCGGCTGCGGCGTGTGCGAGGCGGTCTGCCCGGTGAAGGATTGCGTCACCATGGTCAACGAAGTGGCCTTCAAGGGCAACCAGAGCCAGTGGGAAGACTGGCGCAAGGACAAGACCGCTTACAAGTCTTGGGTGAAGGAAAAAATTGCCGGCCATGGGGACCGTTCCCACGGCTTCCGTTACCGCGGGCAGTATCAGGAACAAGTGCCCGAAATGCTCGAAATTGCCCGGCAGGGCTAGGCCTGCGCCGGAAATTGACTTAAGGAGACTGAGAACATGGCACAGATGACTGCAGCTCTTTCCGAGCGCGAAACCGAAAACACTGCATTAATCACCGGGAGCGAGGCGATCGCCGTGGCCTGCCAGTTGGCCGATGTGGACGTGATCACCGCCTATCCCATCCGTCCTTATGACACGGTCATGCAGTACGTGGCCAAGCTCGTCGCCAATGGCGACTTTGACTGCGAATACATCGTGGCCGAAGGCGAGCACTCCCAGTTCGAGATCGTGAAGCACGCCTGCGCCTGCGGCGCCCGCGTGTTCACCGGCTCGAGCGGTGTGGGCTGGATGTATGCCATGGAGGCGCTCACCGTCACTCCCGCGCTGCGCATCCCGGTGGTGGCCATGGTGGGCAACCGCGCCCTGGACGATCCTGGCGCCTTTGGCGTGGAACACAACGACGCCCTGGCGGTCCGCGACCTGGGCTGGATGCTGGTCTGGGTGGACACCGCCCAGGAAGCTCTGGACACCGCGCTCATCGCTTACCGCGTGGCGGAAGACCGCCGCGTCTTCCTGCCCTGCGGCCTCAGTTGCGACGGAGCCTTCCTCACCCACTCCCAGGCGCTGGTGAAGATTCCCACGCAGGACCAGGTGAATCGCTTCCTGCCGCCGTACAACCGCGGCGACTTGCTGCTGCATCCCGACAATCCCATCACCGTCGCCCCCCAAGCCAACGAAGACTGGGTGATGGAAATCCGCCGGCAGAACTACGCCGCCATGGAGCGGGTGCCGGGCATCATCCGGGAAGCCTACGCCGACTTCGAGCGGATTTTCGGCCGCAAGTACGGCAACCCGTTCTTTGAGGAATATGAGACCGCGGATGCGGACGTGGTGCTCGTCGGCATGGGCACGCTTTCCATGCCTACCCGCGTGGCCATCCGCAAGCTGCGCAAGGAAGGCAAGAAAGTCGGCATGGTGCGGCTGCGCTGGTTCCGTCCCTTCCCCGGCGAAGAGCTGGCCAAGTGCCTCTCGCGCTTCAAGGCCGTGGGCGTGCTGGACCGCGACTTCTCCTTCGGCTCGCCGTTCATGTCCGGCGTGGTGACCACGGAAACGCGCTCGGCCATCTACGGCGCCAATACCGGCAAGCGTCCCCCGGTGCTCGGCTACATCGGCGGCCTGGGCGGCCGCGAGGTGACCGTGCCCGACGTGGAGCACATCTTCAACCAGCTTTACCAGGCGGCGGAAGGCAAGCAATTTCCGCACACCCAGTGGGTCGGGCTGCGCGAATAGCGCGGCATGAATTCTTAGCGGGAACACATTCCAGGAGATTCGACAGGAGGAAAGCAAGATGGCCATTTCGACGTTCGTGGAAATCGATCAGACCCAGAAGCTGGATCCCTTCAAGGGAGTCAAGAAGCTCCCGCTGGAGGAGTACTTCACCTCCGGGCATCGCACCTGCCAGGGCTGCGAGTCCGCGCTGGTGATGAAGACCATGGTGAAGGCGGCCGGGCCGCGCACCATCGTGCTGGGCAGCACGGGCTGCATGTACGTGGCCAACACCACCTACTACAGCACTTCCTGGGTTGTGCCGTGGATGCACACCCAGTTGGGCAGCAGCGGCTCCGGCGGCCTCGGAGCAGCCGCGGCCCTGAAGTCCCTGATGCGCAAGGGCAAGATGAAGAAGGAGCCCATCAACGTCATCGCCTTCTGCGGCGATGGCGGCGGCGCGGACATGGGCCTGGGCGGCATTTCCGCCACCCTCACCCATCCGGACTACAACGTGCTCATCCTGATGTACGACAACGAGTCGTATGCCAACACGGACATCCAGCTCTCCGGCTCCACTCCCTACGGCGCGCACACCACCTTCAGCCCCCCGGGGAAAATGAAGCGCATCATGCACCACCGCTGGAAGAAGAACACCGCGGGCATGCTGGCCGCCGGCCATCCGGAGTGCAAGTACGTGGCCACGATCGACATGTCTTACGGCCTGCTGGGCATGAACTGCATCCGAAAGGCCTTGACAATCGGCGGCCCGACGTTTATTCACTCCCTCGACCCGTGCCCCAAAGGCTGGGACTATGACCCCTACATTTCGCACGAACTGGGCGAGCTGGCGGTGACCACGGGCGTCTGGCCGCTCTACGAGGTCGAAAACCACGTGCTGCGCCTGCTCGGCAAAACCAAGGAAATCGCCGAGGGCCGCTTCAAGCGCCAGCCGGTGCGCGATTACCTGCTCAAGCAGGGACGCTTCGCGCATTTCACCAACGACGACATCGATTACTTCCAGGCGAAAGTGGACGAGATGTGGAGCAAGTGGCTGATCCCCGGGGTCATCCCGATGATGAAGGACATCGAGGGCGACCAGCCGCCCGCTGCCTGAGGTTTGGATTCTGCGGTAGAGTAGCTCCGGGCCCGGCCTTGTGCCTCGGGCCCGGAGCTTTCCTGTTCGGGGAAGCGCGCACTGCGCCCAGCGCGCCGAGCTTCGAGTTTGGTTCTAGCCAGATTCGGAACCAGGGGGGTGTACACATGACCGATTCGCAATCCAGCCCAGCGGTGTCCTCCGCGGACTCTTCCAACCGCTGGGTAATTCTTTTTTTCAGCATTCTAAGCATGGTGGCCGTGGCCAACTTCCAGTACGGCTGGACGTTGTTCGTGGCGCCTTTGGGAAAGCATCTGAATGCGGAGCGCGCCGCTATCCAGGTGACCTTCACCGTCTTCGTCCTATTGGAGACGTGGCTGGTGCCATTCGAAGGCTGGCTGGTGGATAAGTTCGGGCCCCGGCTGCTGGTGATGATCGGCGGCGTCCTGGCCGGCTTGGGCTGGATTGGCAGCGGTAGAGCCGAGTCGCTCACGTCTCTTTATCTCTCGTACGCGTTGTCCGGTATCGGCGCGGGCATCGTTTACGGCACCGCCGTGGGCAGCGCGCTCAAGTGGTTCCCGGATCATCGCGGGCTGGCCGCGGGGCTGACGGCGGCCGGCTTCGGTGCTGGGGCCGCGTTCACCGTGGCACCGATCGCCAACATGATTGAGAAATCGGGCTACCAGTCCACCTTCACCATGTGGGGAATTTACCAGGGCATCGTGGTGCTGATCTGCGCCTTCTTTCTCAAGGCGCCGCCGGCCGGGTGGATGCCAAAGACCTGGCGGACGGTCCCGGGAGCGGAATTGTTGGTCAAGAAGCGCCAGAGTTCGGGAGACTTCTCCGCCCTGGAAATGGCTGCCACTCCGCAGTTTTGGCTGATGTACCTGATGATGGCCATGGTGGCGACCGGCGGCTTGATGGCCACCGCACAGCTCGGCCCCATGGCCACGGACTTCAAGGTAGCAAAGATGGACGTGTCCATCCTGGGCCTCACCATGGCCGCGCTCCCCTTCGCATTATCCGCGGACCGGTTGGTCAACGGGCTTTGCCGGCCCTTTTGGGGCTGGATTTCCGACCACATTGGCCGCGAAAACACCATGACCCTGGCGTTCGGCCTGGAAGCGCTCGCCATCTTCATCCTCATCAGGTTTGCTGAAAACCCCATGATGTTCGTCATCATGAGCGCGTTCACTTTCTTTGGATGGGGCGAGATCTATTCGCTCTTTCCGGCGCTCTGCGGCGACTTTTTCGGCCGCAAGCACGCCACTGCCAATTACGGCTTCCTCTACACGGCAAAGGGCACAGCGTCCCTCTTTGTGCCCGTCGGCTCCGCTCTGGCCGCCGGCAAGGCTTTTAATTTCCGCGCGGACATCATGCTGATCCTGGGCGGTTTGCTGGCGTTCCTGGCGCTCTTCCTTCTGCCCAGCGTCCTGCGCATTGACTTGGCAGGTGCGGCCAAAAACGTCATGCTCGGCCTGGCCACATTCCTGGTGGCCGCGGGCATCATCCTCGAATTGCTGCCGAAACTCTTTCCCGCTTTCGCCCTGACCTTCACCATGCCGAAGGTTGGCTGGATGGGCGTTTATTCGGTGGCCATCGCCTTCGACATCATGGGGGCCGCGCTTGCCTTCCTGGTCCTGAAGCGGATGAAAGTGCCCGTGAAGGAAGCATCCGCGCTGCCCATCGGTCGGCAGGCGACTGCTGCCGCTCACGGCGACTGACCGTTCTCGAGTGAATGAAACCCCAAAGAGGCTCCCTCCACTGGAGGGAGCCTCTTTTCTTTTGACTGCAGGCCGCGCGCTCGGCAAGAATCGCGGGTCCCGGCTGTCCACAGGCTTTCAGTGCATCCTAAGCGAGGTTGCGAACGGCCTGTGCCGCGAACATACCGTAGCGCTTTTAGATACAGAGGCTAAAAGCCGGTGCCACGGCCGGGCGCCGCTTAATAAGGGAGAGGGAGCAACTGAATGGGGAACCGTTTGCTGACCGCAGCCGCCTGCCTGGCGCTCTCCTGTTGCGCTCCAGCGTGCCGCCAGAGCCCGAGCGTGCCTCCCGAGGCCAGGCTGCCGCAGGGTCTGCCGGCCGCTTCGAAAGAGCTGACCGATTTCTTCGACGCCAAGGTCAACGCAGAGTGGGACGCCATCCGCAGGAAAGACAAGCAGGCCCTCGGCGCGCTGCTGGATGACGACTACGTGGCCGTAGAAGCCGACCGCGAAGGCGAGCGCTTCAAGTGGAAGGTGCTCAGCGAACTGGACCGCTCTTCCGTCACCCAGGCCACGCTCTCGATGCTCAAGGTGAGCTCCCTGGGCCCGGATTCCGCCTTCGTCCGCTACGAGGTCTTCATGCGCTTTCCGCCCGGCTCCGCCCAGCCCTTTTTGAAGGTTCTCGTCGGCGAAATCTGGGTGCGCAAGAACGGCCAGTGGAAAGCCCTGCACTACCAGGAAACCGCCGTCAAGTAAGCACGTGGGACAGACATTCTTGTCTGTCCCGCTGTGAACAGCGCGTCACCGCGCACAGCTCGGAAGGCAATCACTTCTGCGGCTTCGGCCGCGGATTATGCTGTGGCTGTGTGAGCGAGAGACAGACAAGAATGTCTGTCGCACAGCCCGGCAAGCAGATCCCTCACCCCGCCAGAACCGCGGGGATTCGGGATGACAACCGTACACATCCCGATTTGGTGGTGGCAGGGTAGTTTGTCTGGTGTAGCCGGGACTATTCGCAGTCCGGAGGCATGGCTGCGATCGCTGAATACGAGTCGCAGGGCTTCTTGTGCGCCTCGGGCGCCAGGAGGTGGCGCTCGTGCTTCAGCACCCACAGTCCTTCGTCGTTGGCCAGGTAGAGAATGCCGCGGCCGCCGTCTCCGATCACGCTGGTCACGTTCTTGAAGATTTGCAGAGTCTTGGGGTGCGAAGGGTCGCTCAGGTCCAGCAGCTTCACCGTCTCCGTGGGGCTGCCTGTCGAGTGGATCGTGCTGCTCTTCGAACTCTTGTCCGGCACGGTGGCCAGGCCCACGTCTTTGCCCACCATTTGCAGATTCCCGGCGGTCGGATCATTGCCCTTCACCTGCCGCTCCAGGAGCACAGGAAACTCCGGCTTGTGCACGTCCACGATCATGAAGCCGTCCTTCGAGGCCGTCTGGATGTAAAGGAAATGCCGGTCGCCATCGTGCTGCAGGACCATCTGGTTTCCCGGGGCGCTGCTCAGCGGAATGTGCGCAATCACGTGCGCGGGCAGTTCCGTGGGCTTGGGCTTGGTGGTATTGGCGGCCAGGCTGCCGGCAGCCACCAGCGCGGCAGCCAGCGTCACCGCCGCACTCCAGGAGTGCAACCTCCAACTGCCCAGCATCTTGTATGAGCTTCCCATGGCGTCTTTCCCCCTGCTATCCCCGTTCACATCCAAACTCGGCGCGGAACCTAGCAGATTATACACCCGCTACCGTGGGACAGGCATTCTTGCCTGTCCCCCTCATCTTCCGGAACTTCCGCAGGGATAGCGAAAGGCCTCCTTCCCTGTACCCCTGCAACTGGCCGCATCGCAAGAAGCTCAAGGGGACAGGCAGGAATGCCTGTCCCACCTAAAACGGTTCGGGAGCCCTGAGTCCCGCCCGGATCCCGAAGCCTCGGGACCAGGTAGGAGTGCGGGCTCCCGTCACCTGATGCAGCAACTCGAAGTGGGGGCACGGCCGTCACGTCCCAAATCCCAAACCCTCGGGATCTGGATTCGGGAGCACCCCGTGGAATCCACGCCTACTGCTGCGCGTACACGCCGATGCAGCCGTTGCTGCTTTGCGTGGTGCAGCGCGCACCAGCTTGCAGCGGTACGAAGATATGGTTATTGAAGTTGTCCACCGCGATGCTGTGCGAGTTCGAGCCCGTGGGCACATTCACTAGCCAGACACGCCGCCCGGCATCTACCACGCCCATGATCGGTCCATTGGGCATGTCGCGGCCGGCGGTGTAGTACTTGTTGTCGCCGGAGTTGTACCACACTTCGTCCGTGCCGCCGGACTGCGTGATGTTGGTGAAGGTTGCCGTACATGCCGCGCTGCTGGTGCATGAGCCGTCAAAGATAATCAGCAGCGGCGGAAATTGCGTGCCGTCGTGACCGCCGCATCCGACCAGGAAGTCATTTCCTGGACCCTGCACCATGCCCGCAGGCATGCAATTAATCGTCGGAACAACATTGATCACGATCGGTCCGGGGTTACCCGCAACGCCGATTCGCGGATCAATTTCGTCGATGCAGCCAACCGCGTTCGTGGACTGCGTGGCCAGATTGGAAGCGGTGCAGTTCAGGTTTTGGACGTAGAAGGTGCCGTGGATTGGGTTAAAGGCGCTGGCGCCCGTTCCGGCTACCGCGAATTCCGCTTGCTGAGTCGCCGCGGTCGCTGCGGTGACGACGCCACTGTTGGTGATGAAAGCGCCCGTATTAATATCCACAATCGGCGCATGATGGCAGGGCACATCCGCCCCACCGGCCCCTACGCCAGTACCCGACACGCCAGACGCCACAGCAGTAGACTGATCCGGGCAGGGAGCAGAAGCGATGCCTGTGTTTACGACTCCGCTATCCACGGTGACATTCGCAGTCATGGCAGCTGGTCCCGGTGCTCCGTCATAGTAAATCTGGCCCAGGATGCACGTCGGATAGTTGTGTCCGGTTGGCGGAGTCGTTGCGGGATTGCCAGGATTGTAATTCAATAACGGACTTGAAGGCAAGCAGTAGCCCCCGGCCGCCATCCCCGCGGCAGCCCGGGTGACGATGGCTGTTACGTCCACGAAGGTGGCGAACGGGAGTCCAGGGTCGCCGTTATTTACTTCGAGGATGTCGACGCCTTTAACCGTTCCGTAAGCCATCTCATCGGCGCGGTCGTCGGCGCAGGTCGGGTCGCTTCCAGCGCCGCCGTTCCAAGTGGCGATGCAGGGCGCCACCCCCGCGGGCCCATCAAAGTCCGGCGAGGAGCCTGTGGGAAAATCGGCCAGCACGGTCGGGGGATTGGAGGTCAAATCGAACGCCACCACAGAGGCGCTTCCGCTGCCCACGAAAAGCGTCTTCCCGTCCGGCGTCACCAGGTTGCCGTCGGGTCCGGAGATCGGGTTCACGCCGTTCGCGCGCGAGGCGCAGCACTGCGCGCCGGGGAATCCACCAAAACCGCCGTTCGCACCAAAGCCCGGGAAAAAAGTCCCGAACGAGTTAAAGAAGGCCGCGGTTGCACCAGGGTTATTCCCGTTCCGACAGCCGAACCGCGTGAGAATGTTGAAGTTTGCGGGATTACGGAGCGCTCCGGCGCCGGTGATGATGGATGGGATTCCAGGGAGGCACGAACTGGCGAGGTTCCCCGCCTGAGTCACGCCGTTCAACCCCTCAATCACATTCACGGCTTCGTCCTTCACCGAGTCCGTAACTACGATGGCCAAGCCGATGCGGTCCGAGGTGTACACGCGGCGCAGGTTGGGATCAAACCAACTGATGTCGAAGGAGTTGAAAGGACCGCCGGGCTCGCCGGTGGGGTTGTGTTCCGGCACAGGGATAACGTCTATGACTCCGTAAGCGCCGTTCGTGGTCGTGCCGCAGGTGGGACACCCCGGCTGCGAGCCGCAACTGTTCCAAACGAACGCGAGCGCTACCACCATCACCGCCCCCAAAATCGTCGCCAGTCTGGACCTCATGGAAGAACCTCCTCCGGGAATCGCGCTCGCCTTCTCTGACCTGCCGTCCTGCTTGCTTGCCGCCTGTTTGCTGCTCATGCCCTCATTCCCCTGAGCCGCTTCTCTGTGCCAGCGCATGCGAATTCCTCCCCCGCCGGCCTAGAAGCGGAACTGAATCCGCTGTTCGAACACCAGATAGTTCTGCGGCACCGCGCCGATGGTGCTGGGCTGCTTCAGCCGGTCCACGCTGGCGTTGGTCTGGAAGCGGATCCAGTAGTTCAGATACCAGTTCACGCCGGCGGTGAACTCGTCGGTGTGCTGGTTGAAGGTCGGCACCAACTCGGGGGTGAGCACGTTGTTGAAGAAAATGCCCGGCTCGTTGCCCTGTATTCCCGAGTAGCGGAACGCCAACTCAAACGCGCCCCAGCCCTTCCCGCCGCCCCCCGGCGTCTCCGGCCCGAACAGCGGGTGCTTGACGCGCGGCGTGCCGTTTTCCGGCCGCTTCTCGCCCGTCAGCAGGTAGGTGATGGAAGAATTCCATGCCTGGTACTTGACCGTCGGCAGGTTGCCGAATCCCAGCCCGCCAAACTGCAGCGTGCCCACGCCGGAGCGTGAAAAGGTGGCTTTCACGTACTCGTCGCGGATGCCCCAGGGACCGTGCAAAAAGGTGAATTCAGCGTTATACCGCCAGACATCGCCGTTGATCCGGAACTGCGGGAAGTAAGTGTAGGCGAAGTCCGGCTGGGTCATGCGCGGGGTGAACTCGTTGTAAATTCCGGCCGCGTTGCTGTAGGCAATGGATCCGCCGAAAGCGAACTCGCGGAACATGCTGTCCTTGTGATTTCTCCATGGGTAGAAGCGCACGCGCCCTACAGTCTCCGGAACGCTGGTGACGTTATTGGCGTTCGCATAGCCATGGCCGTTGAAGGCCCCCGCCCAGTACTGGAATGCGCCGCCGTTGATGTCGCCGTGAATCACAGCTCCGGGGCTGCGGAAGGCGGAAGCCGCCGAGGGATACAACAGCGACTGCAAGCCGCGCTCCACAAAGTCGATGTTGGTGACGCCTGCGGTCACTTCCTGAGCGAACGGCTCCTTGAACTGGCCGGCCTGAACTTGAAACGCGGCGTTGTAACGCCAGTTCAAATACACGTCGCGAACGATGGCGCCCGTCGCCCCGGTCCCGGAGGAGGCTGCGTCCGTCAGGATCGCGTATTGAAAGTGGCTGCCGTAGTTGCCCTGGAAACCGAAGCGGGCCCGGCGCACCGCAAAAGTGTTGGCTGGCGCACCGTCGCCATCAAACGAACGGTAGTCGGTCTGCACGTAGCCATAGGGCTGCAGTTGGAACTGGCCATCCGCGCTCTTGATGAAGAAATGTTCGCCGTTCCATCCCGCGGTCACGGGTGTTGTGGCGGGCTTCTGGGCCCCGCCGCTGGCCTGCAGGAACGGGTCCAATGAGGCGTCCTCCGCGCTCTCCGCTGCCGGGCTGCTCGTCATGGGCAGGGGCGCGGGGGCGGCGGCCGCGTTCATCAGGTGCGCGCCCCCGGGCGCTTCTTCCTTGGCCGCCACCGGAGCTGCCGCAGGCGATTCGCTGTGCGCCTGGGCTTCCAGCAGCCGTTGGAGGGTGGCCTTCAGTTCCGCCACCTCGCGGCGCAATTCCTCCACCTCCGCCTTGCTGGCGGCGGGACTGGCGGCGGGACTGGCGACCGCGCTGGCCGGGACCGGGGCCGGGGCCGCAGCCGTCGTGCCCTTTGCCGGCTCCTCGGGGGCCTTCCGGTCGTAGTCGTTGCGGGCGTGAGCGCTGAACGCAAACAACGCGATCGTTAGCAGCAGTGAGCAAGGCTTGATCAAGCGCATGTTTTACCCCCGGAAAAGTCGTTAACAGACGGAGCGGATCCTCGCGTTGGGCAGGACGAAGACGGGAATACTCGAAGTAGAGAACCCCGCGGCGCTGCGCCCGCACGTAGCGTCGCGGAGCAACGCAGACCGGCACAACCGGGTTGTATCGAGGTCGACACGCCCCTCAACCCCGCGGTCCGATGGTCAGACCACCCAACTGGCCGCGTATCCTCTTCACCTGCAAGCCCTCTGTCAAGAAGTTTGTGAACGTTTTTTCACCATCCTGTGGATTTCTCCCCCAGCCAGTCCCTGCCGGAGACTGCCTGGGCCGAACTGGCCAGCGGCAGCCCTGTCGGGCAGTGGATGGCAATTCCAGAGGAAAGGTAGAACCCGGGTGGCCTGTGTCCTGCCGGAGACCGGCAAGGATGCGGCGGCGAGGCCGCTGCCGCCAAACGTCCTGCGAGCGGCCTCCCCGCCCTCGCTTACCTCATGATCAGGACGTGCGGATCCACGCTCTTTTTTCCGCCGTCGTACGTGATCACATACTTGTAAACCGTGTAGTCGCTGCTCACGCGCACCGGCTCCGATACCACCACTCCCTTCACGGAATCGGCCTCGAAGGGAGGCGCTGGAGCCTCCGCGAACGGATGCGGAGACATGTGCACATGAAAAGGACGCTCTGGATGGTTCGGAAACGTCCAGATGATGCGGTCGCCGGGATGGGCCCAGCAGAGATCGGGGGTAACCGTAGGCTTCGGCGCGTCGAATAACTGGATCAGGTTTGTGCGGCAGGGCGGAATGGCCTCGTGGCGCACGGTTCCAAAGTGTAAGTCTTCGAGGGGATTCGTGCGGTAGGCCAGGTAAAGCGCCCCGGCCAGGGCGATGCTCAGCAGCCACGGAGCGATGCGCTCTCCCCAGCTTCCCGTTTCCCGCGGCATGTGCGCCTCCTCCCCCGCTTCCACCGCTGGGCGCTTGGAACCGGTTGTTTGCGAAGCAGGCTATCATAAAGTTGCCCCACAGCCGCAACGGCGCGCAGGCCGCCCGTTAACCCGCCGACCGGCGGCCATCGAGGCCGGCGGTGCAGGACCGGATCCGCCGGCCGCACTTGCAACTTCGCGCCGCAATACACGTATCATAAGAAGGGGAGCCACAAGAACCAGGAACATGGACAACGGAAACTCCACGCCTTCGTGCGGCGCCGCGATCCGCGCGCAGAATCTCTGCCGGCATTACGCCATGGGTGCATCGCTGGTAAAGGCCCTGGATGGCGTCTCGCTGGAGATACGCGCGGGCGAGCGCGTGGCGCTGGTGGGAGCCTCCGGCTCCGGCAAATCCACCTTGCTGCATCTGATGGCCGGACTGGACCGGCCCACCAGCGGCGTCATCGAGACGCAGGGCCGGAACCTCGGAGCCATGACTTCGCTCGAACTGGCCGCCCATCGCCGCAAGACCGTGGGCATGATTTTCCAGGCCTTTCACCTGATGCCCCGCATGACCCTGGAAGAAAATGTGGAATTGCCGCTGCGGCTGGCGGAAGTGCCGCGCGAGGAACGCGCCCAGCGCGTCCTCCAGGCCCTGGAGCGTGTGGGCTTGCGCGCCCGGACAGCGCATCGTCCCGGCGAGCTTTCCGGCGGCGAGCAGCAGCGCGCCGCCATTGCCCGCGCCCTGGTGAACCAGCCCTCCATTCTCCTGGCCGATGAGCCCACCGGAAATCTGGACAGCCACAACGGCGCGGAAATCATGCGCCTGATTGGCGAGCTGAACTCTTCGCTGGGCATGACCGTGGTGCTGGTAACCCACGAGCAGGACCTGGCGGCGGAGTTTGCCCAGCGCATGCTGGTGCTCTCCGATGGACGGCTTGCCCAAGAGCGCCGCCCGGCGGCTGCGGAAACGGGAGTGGCGCCGTGAAATCGAATGATCTGATCGAATTGGCCGGACGCAACCTGCGCGAGTCCAGCTTCCGCAACGTGCTGACCACGCTGGGCGTGGCCGTGGGGGTAGCCTCGCTGGTGGCCCTGCTCTCGCTGGGCGCGGGATTGCAAGGACTGGTGAGCGACCGCTTCTCGCGCTCCGGCTTGTTCAACACCATCGGCGTGTTCACGGCGCGGGACTTCCGCGGCATGCAGGAGCGCGAGCGGCGCAACGGTGTGCTGGACGGCAAAGCGCGTCCGCTGGATGCCGCGGCCCGGCGGGAAATGGCCGCGCTGCCCGACGTGCTCGAGGTCTACCCGGAAATCCGCATGCTCACCGACGTCACCTATGAAGGGCGCACCCTGTTTACCAGCGTCTCCGGGCTTTCTCCCTCCGCCAGGCAGAACGAAGCCTTCGAGAAGATGCACGGCCGCTTCTTCTCCTCCCCGGATGCCGAGGAAGTGATCCTGCACGTGGACTTCGCCCGCGACCTGCTGGCCCCGCCGGACACGTCCGGAGATGCGCTCTCGCTGCCCGTGGGCCCGCCGGCGCGCAACGCTCCGGAAGTGAGCGACGCGCAGCTCGATTCCCTGCTGGGCAAGCAAATCATCCTGCACTACGGCGAACGCCGGCAGGCGCCTTCTCCCGGTCCTACCGGCGCCGCCAAAGTCGCGGTCAAGGCTTCCGCCGGCGAAAAGGCCGCCGATGACGCCGGCGATACCGTGAGCTTCTCCGTGGTGCGCCGCGAAAAGCCGCTGCGCATCGTGGGCATCATTGAAAACGAGCCGTATGCGGGAATCACCGCCAGCTCCACGGCGCGCGTCTTCCTGCCGGTGGCCCTGGGCGAAAAGCTGCGCCCGGCCATGCCTTCCAGCCTGCGCGACCTGATGCAAGCGCGCCCTGCGAGCGGTGCCGCCGGAGGAGAAACCTACTCCGCGCTCATCGTGCGCGTGGGTGATCCGGCGCGCGTCCAGCCCACGCAGGACGCGCTCAAGAAAATGGGTTTCCGCACCTTCTCCCTGCTCGATGCCACCAGGAGCCTGCGGCGCGTGTTCGTGATTCTGGATTTGTTCCTGGCCATCTTCGGCAGTGTGGCGCTGGTGGTGGCCTCGCTGGGCATCGTGAACACGCTGGTCATGTCCGTGCTCGAGCGGCGGCGCGAGATCGGCTTGCTCAAAGCGCTGGGCGCAAGCGACGCGGACGTGAAGCGCCTCTTTTTTGTCGAGGCCGGGGTAATGGGCATGCTGGGCGGCGCGCTGGGAGTGGCCCTCGGCTGGGCCATCGGCCGCGCCATCAACTTCGGCACCAACATCTACCTGACGCGCCAGGACCTGCCCCACGAGACCATTGTGCTGCTTCCCCTCTGGCTGATTGCGGGCGCCGTGGCCTTTGCCGTGGCCGTCAGCTTGGCCGCCGGCATCTATCCCGCCGCCCGCGCCGCCCGCCTCGATCCCGTCCAGGTGCTGCGCTATGAGTGAAACTCGCTTCCGCGCCAGGTTACGCCATCCATCTTTGCCGGAGCAAAATCCCCGCCTTTCCCTCCGCGGACTCCGGGAAAAATGCGCCGCCCGCGCGGCGCGACTCTTCAGGCTGTTCCGGTCACCGGCACGAATTTCCGCCGCCTGTGCACAGGCGTAACGCCGGAACGGCGGAACACAGCCGGCTCGCTACGGACGGGCCGCGTGTGTCGAATCCTGAAAGGAGCGGATTGGCGCGGGTGAGGCTTGGACACCCAATTCGCGGTATCCTGAAGATGCAGGGCGGCAGGCAGCCGCCGGGCCGCGGGCTTGGGCATGGATGTGACGGCCAGAATCCGCACGAGTGTATTGCAAAGCCGTTCCGCTTTCCTGTGCCTTGCCGGGGCCGGTGCAGTCTGGGCCCTGGCGTGGTGGATGCGGCGCCTTCCCTCGGCGCCTGACCCTCTCCTGTATCAGCAACTGCAAATCACCAGCGGGATTCTGGCCTTTGCCTTCGCCGGGGCGGCACTGGTGCGCTTCCGGGGCACGCTGGACCGGCTGCCGCTGATCCTGGCCTGCGGCTTCGTGCTCGTAGGCATCGCGCTCACTACCTCCAGCGCCGTGTTCATCCGCCTTTGGGAGGCCAATCCCAACACCAGCCTGCGCGATCCCCTCACCTGGGTCGTCAGCCGCACGCTCCTCGCGGTGCTGCTGGTGGCTGCGCTGGTGGTGGAATGGCACATCCCGACGGCGCGCAAGCCCGGCTGGGAAACTGCCGTGGCGCTGGGCGTGGTGGTGGCGGCTTCCTCGCTGCTTACCACCACGCACTGGCAACTCCCCGCGGATGTTCTGGTGCATCCCGGGGGAGTCTTTCCGCGTCCGGGCAATCTCTTCCCCGCGGCTCTTTTTCTCGCCGCAGCGGTGGGATATCACCGCCGGCTGCGCCACGCGGCGACGCCTTTTGACCGTTCGCTGTGCTGCGCCGCGGCGCTGAATTTTGCCTGCTGCCTGGCGGCCAGCCAGTCGGAGCGCCGGCTGGACGCTCCGTTCGTCTTCGCGGGGCTGCTGCAATTCACCAGCTATGCGGTGCTGCTGGCCGGAGCGCTGCTGGACAATGCCCAACTGCTCGCCACCGTCCGCGAGATGGCCGCGAGCGATCCCATGACTGGTCTGGCCAACTACCGAAAGCTGGTGGATGCGATGGATGCCGAGATCCAGCGCTCCGCGCGCACCGCCCGGCCCTTCGCCCTGCTGCTCTTTGACCTGAACGGCCTGAAGCAGATTAACGACAAGTATGGCCACCTGGTGGGCAGCCGGGCCATCTGCCGTTTTGCCAACGTGCTGCGCATGCAGTCCCGTGTGATCGACGTTTGCGCGCGCTATGGCGGCGATGAGTTTGTCCTGGTGCTGCCGGAAACCGGCCCGGAAGCGGCCATGGAAGTGGTGCGGCGCATCTCCGAACGCGTGGCGAACGACGCCGAGCAGCCGCCCATTTCCGCCGGCGTGGGCTTGGCCTTCTATCCGCAAGATGGTCAAACCATCGACGCCCTGCTGGCGGTAGCCGATCACGCGCTGTACCGTGTGAAGGGCCATTCGCGCCAGAAAGCCGCGGCGAGAAGAAAATAGTCGCGGAGAGTGGCCGTAGGCTGGTGAGAGACAGGCGGCGCGGCCAGCATGCGCCGGCGAGTCACCCTCAAGGATGGAGCGCCCACTCCGCGCTTTCGACCTTCAGCTTCCGGCTTGCAACCTGATTCTCCGTCCCCACCGCGTTGACACGGGCTCTTGGCTGCCCCTAAGATGAGCGCCGAATGGATCCCAGCGCCTCGCTCATCGGTCAATCGGTTTCCCACTATCGCATCGTTGAAAAGCTAGGCGGCGGCGGCATGGGCGTGGTGTACAAGGCGGAGGACGTTTCCCTCGGCCGGTTCACTGCCTTGAAATTCCTCCCGCTGGAACTGGCGCGCGATGCGGTGGCCCTCGAGCGCTTCCGCCGTGAGGCCCGCGCGGCCTCCGCGCTCAATCACCCCAACATCTGCACCATCTACGAAATCGGCGAAGACGCCGGCCATGCCTTCATCGCCATGGAGTTCATGGACGGGGCCACGCTCAAGCACCGCATCGGCGGGCGCCCCATGGACCTGGAGCAGTTGCTGGAGATCGGCATCGAAGTGGCGGACGCGCTGGATGCCGCTCACGTGCAGGGCATCGTGCACCGGGATATCAAACCGGCGAATATTTTTGTGACCTCCCGCGGCCACGCCAAGATTCTGGACTTCGGCCTGGCCAAGCAGACCCGCGCCGG
>OCOJ01034057.1_pt1 | contig 20080 bp, 20 predicted proteins | sample 1539251 | NCBI WGS metagenome assembly OCOJ01 (sample SAMN01911457, study PRJEB22624) | soil metagenome | biome: Soil | place: Malaysia | collected 2012-04-30 | depth RA_metagenome m | reverse complement strand
GCTACGATCTCCTCGCCGAGTTCGTGGGTCTCCGTGCAGATGAACGGAACGCGCAGGCCCGCCAGGATCGCGACGAGCGACTGTGTGATGCGGTTGGGACTCGTCCGGCGGTAAGGATATTCGCTCTTGATCTGGCTGAGCGGCGCCGTGATGACGAGCAAACTGTGAGGGAGTGCACTCATGCGGCGAAGCCGGTTGACAAAGACCGGCCGGTTGTCGGTGAGAGATTGAATCAGATCGGCGAGGTCTTTGCGTTCGACGACGCAGGAATCTTCCATTCCGGCGACGGAATAGTCGCCGAGGGGAAGGGCGCGGTGTTCGATTTTGGCGAACCATCCTTTGAAGCGACGGAAGGATAGCGGATTCTGCTCGCGGGTGTCGACGATGAGGGTGGGTAAGGGAGTGCGTAACTGTGTCCCACCGCGCTCGGCCAGCACGGGAAGTGCGGGGTGAGGAACCAGCGCGGGTTGCGTCGGCCAATCGAGAGGAGGGGCGATCAGGGTGCGTTTTCGGGGCATGCTTCTACCGGTTCGTGGAATTGGTCAAAATTTCTTTTCGAATTTCGCGAACTCGTTTTCCAGCTTCCACTGCTCGCGGGCGCGCTCGTTGCCCGTGAGAAATTCGTTGCATAGGGCCGAGGGCTTATCCGCGGCGTCCGTCGCGCAGGGTGTGACCATGCGAAACACGGGCTTGGTTGCGGCCCAGAGGCTCCTGCCGGGTAGAAAGCTGTGTTCCAGGCTCTGCCGTGCGAAGCGCTTCAAATCCGCATACGACAAAGGATAAGTCTCAGCTGCGCGCAGATATTCGTGTGTCATGTCGGTGCGGGCTACGCCTTCATCGTCGGTCGAAAGGGCGACGGGAACGCCATACTTCATATAGACCGGCAAGGGATGGTCGTCGCCGCTCACGCCCAGAATCACGTCGTTCGAGGTGAGATTGATTTCGACCAGCACGTTGCGGGCGGCCATTTCATGCAGCAGGCCAATGGGGTCGTTTTCGTCCATGATGTCGACGCCGTGTCCGATGCGCTCGGCGTGGCCGCGCTCGACCGACGCTCGGATGTGATTCGTCAGGTCTTCCGGCGGCACCAGCCCCATGGCGATTTCTCCCGCGTGGAGGGTGATGTGCACCTTGGGATAAACACCGTGCAAGTAATCGAGCATGGCCATGTGCTGATTGAAGTCGTGAATGGGTACGTACCAGTCCTCGGGCATCACCAGGTTCAACCCGACAAAGCGCGGATCAGCGGAGGCAAGCTCGAAGCCCAGCAGGANAACCCGACAAAGCGCGGATCAGCGGAGGCAAGCTCGAAGCCAAGCAGGATCTGGGCAAAGACCGCTTCGAGCGGCAGGCCGCGCAGCACCTGATAAAGATAGCGGACGGTGACGGCGCATCCCGGCTGGGCTTCGGGAGTGGAACACTTCAGCTCGGAACGCGCGCGGTTCTCGTCTTCCGCGAGCGTGCGGCTGGTTGCGCCGGCGATGTCTTTCAGCCCGGCAGCCAGCAACTTGTCGCGCAGCTTGGCGAAGTCGGCATCCCACGCGACTTTGGTGGCCAGTTCGGCGGCCGCGCTGCCGTCGGCGGTGTGCATGAACTCGACGTATTGCAAGTGGTCGCGTCCAGCGCGGTTCATCGCGGCGGCCAGGCTTTCGGCGACGTGATCGTGCGCGGCCAGGCCGAACTTGTCGAAGGTAGCGAAGAAATGGTCGTGCCCGGATTCGTCTCCCGGGTGCCAGTTGCGCATCGACCAGGCGTCGATGATCTGGTTATAGAGCACGTGTTCGGCGTAGGCGCACTGGATAGCGGGCTTCGCAGTGTATTTCTCGCACGAGTCGCAAGGCGGCGCAAGCAGGCGAGAACTGGTGCGCTCGACGCAGAGGTTGTCGGAGGAGGCAAAGTCGATCAGATCTTCGGCGTAGATCGCACCGGCGAGGTGGTTGTGAAGGTCGCCACCCTTGGGCATCTCGCGTAGAAAGGCCAGCAGCAGCGGCGGCTGCTTGCGGGCGGATTCGAAATAACGCGAGGCGCGTTGTTCGGCGCTCTGTGCGCCGGCAAGGGAAGAGACAAGAAGGACGGCGAGACAGCGGCGAACCACGACGCGCGCAAACGAGCTCAAGCGATCCTCCGGAAGCAGGAAGGGAATTGTAATTCCTGCGGTGGGCAGAGCGCCAACCGAGTAGTAGTGTCTCAGTTTGAAAAAGGAAGCGAGCCATACGCGCGATTATTGTGTCGCAAGAACCGCGACGCATCGCGCGGCTCGCTCAGATCCTTCGCTGCGCACAAGACGCTTGCTCAGGATGACAGCGCAAACCGGGACAGCTTCGGCCCCTACGTGGGGCAAGGGCGCGTCAGACGCGCTCCAGTTCCGCCACGGTGCGTTCGTTGACCAAGTTGCCGGTGTTCAAGGTGGAAGTCGGTTCGAAGAGCAGGAGCCAGCACTCCTCGTCGGCCACGGGACGGTGTTCGACGCCGCNGTTCGACGCCGCGCGGCACGACGATGAACTCGCCTTCTTCGATCCATTCGTGGCGGTCGCGAAACTCCATGCGGAAGCGACCCTTGACCACGAGGAACATTTCGTCTTCGTGCTCGTGATGGTGGAAGACGAATTCGCCCTTCAGCTTGTCGAGCTTGACGTATTGGCCGTTCAGCTCGGCGGCGATGTAGGGCTTCCAGTATTCGGAGATTTTGGAGAACTTTTCGGCGATGTTGACTTTCTGCATGTGGGCCTCAAAACACATTCTCGATATGGAGCAAGGGTGCTGATTGGATTTCAGCGACCCTACAAAGGTGCGTGAAATCAATTCATCTTGACAACTTTAGATGGTATATATCATAATATATACCATGATACGCACTGCCAAGCTTTTCCGCAACGGGCGCAGCCAGGCTGTCCGCCTGCCTTCTGAGTATCGCTTTGAAGGCTCGGAGGTTTATGTTCGCCGTGATCCGGCTACCGGTGACGTGATCTTGTCGCGCCGTCCAGAGTCGTGGCAAGGGTTTTTCGAGCTGACGGAGTCGATCGACTTCCCGAAGGATTTCCTTGCGGATCGCAAAGACACGCCTCCGCAGAAGCGCCGGCTGTTCTGAGTTGCCGCAATGCCTGTCCGCTATCTTCTCGACACCAACACCGCCAGTTACATCATCAAAGGCAGCGTGCCGCGCGTGCGCGAACGCCTGCTGAAAGTTCCGATGGCCGAGGTCGGAATTTCAGTGGTTACGGAAGCCGAACTGCGTTTCGGGTTGGCCAGGCGTCCGGATGCGGAGAAGTTGAACATTGCTGTGCACGAGTTTCTGCTGCGGGTCGAGATTCTGCCGTGGGATTCGGAGGCGGCTCGTCACTATGCCAGTCTGCGCGCTGCGCTGGAAGAGCAGGGCGAGCCAATGGGCAACCTTGACATAATGATCGCCGCCCAGGCGCTGGCCGCAGTGGCCGTGCTGGTCACGAGCGATCGAGTGTTCCGAAGGGTGAAGGGCTTGAAGATTGAGGATTGGAGCAAAGTTTAAGGTTGGGCTCTTGTCCCTCGACGGGACAGCCCGGGGCGGCTGCCCCCCATAATCTTGGCGGGCAAGAGTGCCCGCCCCACACAAGCTCAATTTTCGTACAGCAGCACGCCTTCGGCCTTCTCGGAGTCGACGGGGCGATAGAAGAGTTTGTTGTCTTCGAGGAAGACCTCGATGAAGGCGGGACGCATGGTGATGGTGCCCTGGATCAGCGCCTCCGACAGCGGGTCTTCGATGTACTTCTGCAGCGCGCGCCGCAGCGGGCGGGCGCCGTAGCTGCGGTCGGTGAGCGTCTGGTTGAGAATCCATTTCTTGGCATCGTCGGCCACGGTAACCGTGATCGACTTCTGCGCCAGATTCTGATTGAGCTGCGTGACCATGAGCTCGAGAATCTGAATCAGGTCGGCCTCTCCCAGAGCATTGAAGAGAATGACTTCGTCGAGACGGTTCAGGAACTCGGGATTGAACGTGCGCTTGACCTCGTTCCGGACCAGGTCTTCGACTTTCTCCGAGATCATTTCTTCCTTGGTCGACTGGAAGCCCAGGCCCTCGCGCTTCTGCANGGTGGCGGGCGCCGATGTTCGACGTCATGATGATGATCGTGTTCTTGAAGTCGACCGTGTTACCCAAGCCGTCGGTTAGCTGGCCATCTTCAAACACCTGCAGCAGGATGTTGAACACGTCGGGATGCGCCTTCTCGATTTCATCGAGCAGCACGACAGAGTAGGGCGCGCGCTTCACGCGCTCGGTGAGCTGGCCACCCTCTTCGTAGCCGACGTATCCCGGAGGCGAGCCGATCAGCTTCGAGACTGAGTGCTTCTCCATGAACTCGGACATGTCGAAGCGAACCAACGCCTTCTCAGTGCCGAACATGAACTGGGCCAGGGTGCGGGCGACTTCGGTCTTGCCGACGCCGGTCGGACCGAGGAACAAGAATGAGCCGATGGGCCGATTGGGATTCTTCAGTCCGGCGCGCGAACGGCGGATGGCGCGGGCCAGGGCGCTGATTGACTTATCCTGCGAGATGATGCGCTTGTGCAGTTCTTCCTCGATGCGCAGCAGCTTTTGCGTTTCCTCTTCTTTGATCGAAGTTACGGGCACGCCGGTCCAGCGCGAGACCACGTCTTCAATGTCTTCGCGGCTGACTACGCCGGTGGAGGATTCGTCGAGATGATATTTCTCGCGCAGGATGCGCAGGTTGTCGCGCTCCTTGCGCTCTTCGTCGGAGTAGAAGCGCGCCTTCTCGAACTCGTGATTCGCGATGGCGTTCTCCATGCGGTGCACGATGAACTTGATCCGCTTCTGGACTTCGGTGATCTCTTCGGGCAGCGAAGTCTGGCGCAGCTTGACGCGAGCGCCCGCCTCGTCGACCAGGTCGATGGCCTTGTCGGGCAGGAAGCGGTCGGGGATGTAGCGGTTCGAGTGCGAAACAGCAAAGTTGATGGCGTCGTCAGTGTAGGTGACCGCGTGAAATTTCTCGTAGCGGTCTTTAATGCCGAACAGAATCTTGATGGCGTCGGCTTCGCTCGGCGGCGGAACTTTCACGGCCTGGAAGCGGCGTTCGAGGGAGCGGTCCTTCTCAATCGACTTGCGATATTCGCCCGGCGTGGTGGCGCCAATGCACTGAATCTCGCCGCGCGACAGGGCAGGCTTCAGGATGTTAGCTGCATCGAGTGAGCCTTCGGCTGAACCCGCGCCCACCAGGGTATGCAGCTCGTCGATGAAGATGACGGAGTTCTGCGACTCCATCAGTTCCTTCATGATGGTCTTGAGGCGCTCTTCAAACTGGCCGCGGTACTTCGTGCCGGCGACGATGAGGGAGAGGTCCAAAGCCAGAATCCGCTTGTCGGCGAGGAATGAAGGAACCTCACCGTCGGCAATGCGCTGCGCCAGTCCTTCGACGATGGCGGTTTTGCCCACGCCCGGTTCGCCGATCAGCACGGGGTTGTTCTTGGTGCGGCGGCACAGAATCTGGATGACGCGGTCGACTTCATTCTCCCGACCGACCAGCGGATCGAGCTGGCTGTCCATGGCGGCCTGGGTCAAATCTCGCGAAAACTCGGCCAGCAGCGAACTTTCACGCTGGCGTTGCGGCTGGGCTTTCTCCTGCGTGGTGCGCGCCAGCTCTTCGCGAATGGTCGAGAGGCGCAGGCCGCGCTCGTGCAGAATCTCGGCGGCGAAACATTTCTCCTCTCTCAGCAAACCCAGCAATAAGTGTTCGGTGCCGATATGGCGGTGGGAGAGGCGCTCGGCCTCCTCAGCGGCGTAAGCCAGAACTCGTTTGCATTCATTGCTTAAGGGAAGATCGACCGACGTCGAAACTTTCTCGCGGATGGTGGTGTGTCCTTCGATCTGCTTGCGGATGGATTCGACCGAGGCATGGGAACGCAGGAAACGATTGGTCAGGGCCTTGTCTTCGCGCAACAGGCCGAGCAGGAGGTGCTCGGTTTCGATATAAGGAGATCCGAATTGGCTAGCTTCGTAGCGCGCAAAAAAGATGACGCGCCTGGCTTTCTCCGTATAACGCTCAAACATAACGCCCTTCCCCCTGACCTTCCCGGCCGAGAAGTACCAAGCCCGCGCTCGACCTACCAAAACCCTACATTCCGGACTTCACTTAACTCCATTATCGGCCATTATGCAAGCAAACGGCCATTCCACCCAAGTGCCTTAACGTCTTCTCAACGTTACCGAAGAAACATCGCCGTGAATCTCCTTCGGCCTTTGCAAGTGCTCATTCTTGCACTTTGTCTCAACTCTTCTCTTCCTGCTGCTCACGCTCATGCCGGCAGCGACTCCGGGGTGATCTCCTCTGCGTGTCCGCCATGCAGCCGCAACACCCGATGACAGCGGCGCGCGAACGACAAGTTATGCGTGGCAATGAGGGAGGTCAGTTGATGCTCGCGATGTAATCGCGCAATCAATGCGAAAACCGTTTCCGCTGTCTGTCCGTCAAGGTCCCCGGTGGGCTCATCGGCCAGCAACAGCCTGGGCCGGGTAATGAGCGCCCGGGCCAGAGCCACCCGCTGCTGCTCGCCGCCGGAGAGTTCGCCCGAGCGGTGATGCGCGCGCTGCTCCAGTCCGACCTCACGCAGCCAGCGTGAAGCTTCTGGCTCCGCCTGTTGCCATGTCAGCCCCCGCAGCAGCAGCGGCATGGCAACGTTTTCTGCCGCCGTAAATTCGGGCAGCAGGTAGTGAAACTGCCAAACGAAGCCGGTCTCACGATTGCGAAATTGCGCGGCCTCGTCCTCGGACAGCGAATTCAGTCGCGAGTGGGCGCAGTATACGTCACCGGCAGAAGCGCGATCAAGAGCGCTCAGGATGTGCAACAAGGTACTCTTTCCTGCTCCCGACTCGCCCACGATGGCGAGCATCTCGCCCTGCCTCACGTCAAACGATAGATTCTCAAAGAGCACAAGGTCCGATTCGCCGGACCGGAAAACCTTCCTCAATCCTTCAACCCGCAGCAACGGTTCTTGTTCCGTTAGATGCAATGGGATTCTCTTTCGTTCCAGCGTGCGCTTGGCGCCGCTGTCTCCTGCTTGTCAAATTCCTGTCAAGCCCTTGTCGGCTCGCCCCTAACAATAGTGACCGCAGTCGAGCCGTCGTATCCCGCACTTGCGGATTCCAAAAGCCATACATGCGGGAAACTGTATACCCGTTTCTGCCCAGCGAGATGTGACCGAGGTCACGACGGCCTGTGTCTTGTCTTCGGGGTCGGCTCGACCCTGAATCTTACTCATAGCGTAGCGCTTCGGCCGGCAGGATGCGCGCCGCCGACCACGAGGGATAAAGCGTCGCCACAAAGGAAATCCCTACCGCGACCAGCGCGACGAGGGCTCCATCGATTAGACGCGGCGCAAAGGGAACGTAATCGATGGAATACACCTCGGGCGAGAGCGAAATCATGTGGTAATGCCCGCCGGCATAGGAAATGGCATAGCCGAACACCAAGCCGATCGCCGTGCCGATCACGCCAATGAGCACCCCCTGCGTGATGAAGACGTTGCGCACCTGCGCTTTGCGCGTGCCCATCGACATGAGGACAGCAATGTCTTTGGTTTTCTCCATGACCATCATGATGAGCGAGATGAGGATGTTGAGCGCCGCGACGAACACAATCAGGCCGATGGTGATGAAGGTGACGAGCCGCTCCAGCCGCAGGGCGTGGAACAGAGCTTTGTTCTGCTCCATCCAGTTGGTGGCCATGAAACCTTTGCCGGCTGCATCTTCGAGCTGGCGCGCGATCACATTGGCCTGGTAGATATCGTCAACTTTGAATTCGATCACCGAAATCAGGTCGCCCAGACCGAAAAGTTGCTGCGCGTCGGAAAGGCGCGCGAAAGCCCACGAGGAGTCGTAGTCAAAGAATCCGGAATTGAAGATTCCGGCGACGCGGAAGCGATTGTATTTCGGTACCATGCCGAAGGGAGTCAACTCGCCCTGCGGGCTGGTCACGAGCACCACATCACCGACTTTGGCGCCGAGGTTGTCGGCCATATCTTTGCCAAGCACGATGGGAGGCATCGCGGCGATGCGCCCGTGTACGGCCGAGAGCGAGTCGGGGGATTCCTGTGTGGAGCGGGCGCCCTCGCCCGCTGGGTTCGTCTCCGCTGGGGCCGTCTCTGTCCGTGTGGAGCGGGCGCCCCCTTCGGCTTCGCTCAGGGCANGGCTCGCCCGCCGATCCTCTCTCGGCTGTGGTTGTTGTCTCGGCGTCCGTTTTCGCGGGCGAGGGCGCCCGCGCCACACTGTCTTCCAAAGCATCGGCCGAACCTTCCTTCACCGAATTCAGCAGATCGCCGACGCGGCGTTCGTAGCGCGGGATCATCCCTTTGAGCACCGCCCCCCGCGCCCGCGGACCGCGCGAGATCAGCACTTGCTCAAAAATCGCCGGAGCGGCCGCGACCACATGCGGCTGCTTGGAGAGCCGATCCATCAGCGCAGGCCAATCTTTGATGCCATCGTCGGCGACACGCAGCAGGCTGATGTGCGACGTGGAACCAAGCAGCCGCTGCTGCAGGTCCTGGCGGAATCCGTTGTTGATGGCGAGGGCGACGATGAGAGAAGCGACTCCCGCGGCGACCCCGGCGATGGAGATGGCCGTGATGATGCCGATGAAGGCCTGGCGGCGCTTGGCGCGGAGGTATCGAGATGCGATGAAGAGTTCGAAGCGCATGGAAGAGCAGGCGCCGGACTTCAGACCTGTGCCGTCAGCCAAGTCGGATTATAGCTGGCGACCTAGCGCATCGAGCGAGTGGCAGTGCGATGCTAATCCCAGAGGCTCGATTCCCCCTCATAGAGCGCTAGCAGCTCTCCAGGTTCTGCGTCCGGGCCTTGTTTTAGCGTAACTTCGAATGCATCGATCAGACTCTTTGCTCGAAGGGCCTCCATCTGTAAGCGCATGAAGTCTGCTGGTGGAATTCTTATGTGGAGCCTGCCCTTGCGGACCATCATGACCGCCTGTTTCTCACCCTCCTCCTGCGCGAGCTGAGCTGACGTCTTCTCTACAACCCAGCCCCTGTTCTCGAACTCGCGGCCAACGGCGTTCTCATTCAGGTACGCGATATAGAACTTCTGACCGAGCACCAGTTCGATGCAGACACGCGCTCTGAATGGAAACACCGAGAACGGCGCACAGTTGGGTGTGAACGCTAAAAGGTCAAGGCTGTTCATGTCGACGACAAAGTCCCCGCGTCGCACCCATTCCCCGACCGTGTCGTTTCGTAGGAGCTCAGCTTGCCCATAAGTTGCGTCCACATCCTCCATCCGGTGCACGTCGAAAGCTTCCACGTACAAACAGTTGCTGATCTTCTTGGTCGCGAATCCCTTTTGGCCCGCCACTTCTAGCAATTCTCCAATCTGGTCGAGCCCGGTTTCCGGTATGATCGGGAGAATCTCGATCCTGACTTCCCGATCCTCCGTCTTACCAGCACCGGCACCGAGCAGCGTCACGACCTCACTCATTTTTTGCTTCTGCCGCACCTTCCTGCTGGACTTCGTGTTGCTACTCTTAACCTCGACTATCTCGACAGAGCCATCGCCCCGGACGACCGTCACATCGCCAACTGCGAGACAATTGGTAAGAGCGTTTAGAATTCCGATTCCGGTGCCCATCTCGAAATGATGGCTCCATTCGTGCAGTTCCTGAAGGAACCCTTCTGAGGCCAAACTCTGCTTGGTCTCCCTTTCTGACATCAACCTCGTAACTGCTCTGTCATAGCCCAAAGTTCGCCATGCAATGCCATCACCGATTGCCCTTATCGCGTTTGCATAGCAGCGGTAGAAAAAGAGCTCCCTCTTAGCGAATGCGATCTCTGGCAATTCAGTCGGCTGCGTGTCACCTTCTAGAGCTTTCAGCCTGCCGCGGTAGTGCTTTACGGCGCCTTCCTGTACAAGAAGCTCCTCAATCATGTGTATCTGCAACCGAAACAGCGCCGTCCAATTGCTCCTGCGCTTGCGGGCAATTTCCAAGAAGTCCTCTAAGATGTCAGGGAAATCAGAGGTGGCAAGACGCGCCATCGCCGTCGCGTCTGCTCCAATCGAGCTTCTATCCGCGTAGCTTACGCGCCAGTCGAAGGCACGTCGATACTTGTTTGGCACTTTTGGACGGAGCGCGCCCATCGCGAACAAGACCCCCCGCACGTCAGCAGCTCTTTATTATCCCATTCAACTTGGGCAGGACGGCGGCCACCGTTGAGCGGTATCTTCGGTACTCCTCCCCAAACCGCTTCTCCAGCTCCGCGTCTTCCAGGCGAATCATCACCGCGCCCGTGACCATCGCGAACGCGGTCAAGAGCCAGCACACGACCAGCCCCGTCCCGATGCTCCAGGCGAACATCTCGCACAAATGGCCCAGGTACACGGGATGCCGCACGCGCGCGCGAATACCGGTGGTCACCAGGCGGTCATCCTGATGTCCGGCGCGAACTTCGGGCAGGCCGCCGAGTTGCGCCCAGCTGAAATGCGCTCCCGCGCGCGAATAGACGAAGATGCCGACCGCAAACAGCAAGCCCGCCGGCAGCCAGTTCCACCAGGTTGAATAGAGGGCGACTCCGCGCCACGGTCCGGTGAGAGCGCCCATGCCGACCCACATCAGAATCCAGGCCGGGACCAGCACGCGGAACGGCGAGCGGTCACGTTCGCGCCAGCGATCGGCGCGCGGATGCACCATCAGCCAGAACGACGGAATGGTGGAATAGACGACGCACGCCAGCCATCCCGCGGTGCGCAGCAGCCCCATGGACCGATTCTAGCTTCACAGCCTGGCTCACGCTCCCCTGGAACCGGGATTGGGCGCTTCAGACAAAAATCCTGGACGGCAAAGTCCGCGAAGAAAGTCCGCGAAGGGCGCGAAGAAGATCACTGCTGGGGAAGACTATAGCCAGATATTGCTGAGAATGCTTGACGGTTTACCCGCGGTGCATGTCCTTTCGTACCCCGCAGTAACCTTGTGAACCTCCGGACAGGCTGCCAACATGCACGCAAGGGCGTGTGTATGAAAATTTTGCTGGTGGAAGACTCTTACATTGAGCGGCACAAGGTTGGAAGTTGTCTGAAGGAATGGGGCCTGGATTACGTCGCCGTCGGCAGCGGCACCGAGGCAGTGAAGCTGCTGGAGGCGCCGGACCCTCCCACGCTGGTGCTGCTCGACTGGATGCTGCCCGGCCTTGACGGCATCGATGTGTGCCGCCGCATCCGCAAACTGGGAAACGGAAACTATATCTACACCGTCATGCTGACGGCCAAGAATCGCAAGCAGGATCTGCTGACCGCGATGGAAGCCGGGGCGGATGACTATCTGGCCAAGCCGATTGATCCCTCGGAACTACGGGCCCGCATCATGGCGGGGAAGCGGATTCTGGAGCTGCAGGAATCGTTGCGCTTCGCGGCCACCCACGATTTTCTAACCAGGTTGTTGAACCGCTCGGAAATCCTGGCTGCGATCGAGCGGGAATTCTCGCGCAGCTCGCGGGAGGACAAGCCGGCGGCACTCATTCTGGCCGACATCGACCATTTCAAGCGAGTGAATGACACGCTGGGCCACGCAGCGGGCGACGAGGTGCTGAAAGAAGTAGCCCGGCGGTTGAAATGTGATCTGCGTCCCTATGACCTGGTCGGTCGGTACGGCGGTGAAGAATTCCTGCTCATCTTGCCGGGCTGCGATGTCAAGGTTGGGGCGAGGCGCGCCGACGAGATCCGGAACATCGTGGCGAAAGATCCGATCACAACGGCGTTTGGCACCGCCAGCGCCACGGTCAGCATGGGCGTCACGGCGACCACGTCCGCTCGCGATCACTCGGTATCGGACTTCCTGCGTGAGGCAGACGTCAGCATGTATACGGCCAAGAAGAACGGCCGGAACCGCGTGGAAGTTTTCTCGCCGGAGGCCCGGCAAAAGGGCGCGGGCCAGAGTTAGCCTCTTCTCCCACTGCCAACACTTCTGCCATCACCCTTCGGAGCGGGAGCGCCCGGCTGTCAGCACGTTAGGACTGCGTCCGCGCTCTCATGCGCGCAGCGCCCTTCTATGGCACAGTAGTGGTTCATGCCTGCAGCCGCCGACCCCAGAGCCGGACGCGCCGCCTTCACGCATCCGGCGTTCACGCTGTTCCAGGTCGCGCGTTTTCTGATCGTGGCTGCGGTCGAGATGCAGGCTGTCGCCGTGGGATGGCAAGTCTACGAGATCACAAAACGCCCGCTCGATCTCGGCTTGGTCGGACTGGCGCAGTTTCTGCCGGGAATTCTGCTTTTCCCCGTCTCCGGCCACACTTCGGATCGCGTCGAACGCCGCCATGTGCTTTCCTGCTGCTATGGCGGCTTTGCCCTCTGCTTCGCATTACTGCTCGCGCTGACGCAGCGCGGGGTGCATTCGGTTGCCGCCATCTACGTCGTGCTGGTTTTGCTGGGCGTTGTGCGTTCGTTTAACGGTACCGCCAGCCGCTCGATTCTTCCGCAGTTGGTTTCTGAGGAACATTTCCCGAATGCGGTGGCGTGGAACGCAACGACCTTTCAGGCGGCAACGATTCTTGGGCCTTCGTTTGGTGGAATTCTGTATGCGCTTTCCCACGGTCCCTCGGCTGTTTATGCCGCAGCGATGATCACGGCGGTGGGAGCGCTCGTGTCGACTTTCTATATCAAGCCAGAAGTGAAGGCTCGTCCACGGGAGCCGATGACATTCAAAACTGCGTTCGCCGGGATGCGTTTCATCTGGCGAGAGAAGTTAATCCTGGGCGCAATTTCACTCGATCTCTTCGCTGTGCTATTAGGCGGAGCCGTCGCACTGTTGCCAGTGTATGCGCGGGAAATTCTTCACACCGGCCCCTGGGGACTAGGCCTGATGCGCACCGCGCCCGGAGCCGGCGCCGCGGTGATGGCCGTATTGCTGGCGCATCGGCCGCTGCGGGGACGATCCGGACCGACGCTGTTGTGGGCAGTCGCGGGGTTCGGAATCTTCACGATCATTTTTGGGCTTTCGCGCAATCTGATTCTGTCGCTGGTTGCGCTTTTGCTGCTAGGGGCGAGCGACATGATAAGTGTGATTATTCGCGCTACGCTGGTGCAGTTGCGCACACCTGACGCCATGCGCGGACGGGTCACCGCCGTCGACATGATCTTCATTGGAACATCGAACGAATTTGGCCAGTTCGAATCGGGCCTGACGGCGCAGTGGTTTGGTACCGTGCCGGCGGTGGTGTTGGGTGGAGTGGGGACACTGGTGGTGATCGCGCTGTGGGCCTGGCTCTTCCCAGAACTTCGAGCAGCGGGCAGCTTGTTCGGTACCTCGACTTCTGTGGACGATCGCGACCTGGAAACCGTGTGAGTTGTATTGTGCGTGGACGAGAATCTTCGCCGCGGCCATGTTGTCGTAGCGGTCGTAGACTCGCACAACGACAACGTGCTCGGATGATGTCGCGCCGCCTGTTTCTTTTGCCGACTCAGGCGTGACCTTGAAGTCATACTCTTCCACCTTCGCGTCTGATATCTGGCCGACCGGTTCCACGTACCTCCAGTCTGAGGCGTCGACAGAAAACTCCCCGCGCTTGATCGGCGAGAAGCTGTCTTCGGCGCGGAAGCGAACGTGAATCTGTCCAGCTTCCACTGTGGCCGTGAGATTCTCGATGCGCGGAGGAGTCGTATCCACCTCGAATCTCCGGCTTTCCTTTTCCGCGGTCAACGCCTCACCGGGTGAATGCGACGGCGCGTCGGAAGCCACGACCTTCACGGTGTAGCCGCCGTCGGGCAACAGGCTGGCGTCGAAGGAATATGCTTTGTCTGTCAGGTTGTCTTTCAGCAGGAGCCAGCGCGTCTCGCCGTCGCCGCGGTAGTAGACGGAATAGACAAGTTGATCGTCGTTCTCATCGTGCGCCGTCCACTTGACGCCGATCGAATCGCGATCGTGAGTGCTGGGGATCGGCGATTCAAAGTGCGGCACCGAGGGGCCGCTGGTGTCTATGCTGATACTCAGGCTAGGAGTCTTAGGGACGGGTGTGTAGCGCGTGCCCACTTGCACGGTAACGTCGTCGATGACCGGAGCAATGTTCTTGGGGAGGTAGTTCAGCGTGACCTGATCCACGCCCGGCTTGGCGCTTCCCGAATGCAGCACCGCCTTCCACTGGGCATACCGCGCAGCGGGAATTCCGGTCTCGGCATCTTTGCTTAAATCGACCTTCTTCCACGCGCTCCAGTTGCGATCGGGATTATCGACGTTGCCGCTGCGGGCAAAGAGCTCCACGTTTCCCGTGCCGCGAAATTCCGCGCGGCCCCAGCGCGAAAATACCTTCGCGTCGAAGATGTCGCTTTCATACGTGCCTTCGGTTTCCGGACCCGGACCGAGCACGAAGATCTTGCCCAGATTGCTGCCGGCCGCATAAAGGGCGCCCCCAGGTTCTTTGGCAAATCCGGTGAGCTGCGAAGCTGGGGCCTTGAGCAGATCGGCAAATTCATCCGTGCCCGTGATCGCGAAAATGTGACCGCGATTCCCCGTGCCTGCGAGCAGACGATCCTGCGGGTCGAAGGCTAGCGCGTACACGATGTCTTCGCGGGAAGTCCAAACGCGCGCGGGCGAACCGTCGGGAGCAATGCGGTACACATCCGATCCACCGGTTGCGCCACCGCCAGGGAAGGGAAACGGTCCGAGCATTGGAACGGGGGGATTGATTGGCGTGATCGTGGCTCCGGGAGTTTGGGGAGCCGTCGTCGGCGCTGCTCCCATGGTTAGCGTGAACATGGCAGCAGCGGCAGCGCCTGGCAGGTTGGCTGCACCGGCAGGTTTCTTTTCTCCCACTCCTGCCGCGTAGATGTTCCCCGCGCGGTCGAGCGCGAGGGCTGTGATCTCTTTCTTGGGGGCGCTGTACAGCACGAACCCTTCTCCTGTGGGAGAAATTCGGTAGACCAGCCCGCTGCCGTCCGAGCCTGCAATCACGTTGCCCTGGGCGTCAATCGCTAGGACACGAATGTGGGTCTCATCGCTCTTGAAGAAGAGCGAGTGATCACCCTTGGCGGTGACTTTGTAGATTTCTCCGTGATCGCCCGTCGCGACGTAGAGGCTGCCTGCCTTGTCCAGAGCCAGGTCCCAGATGTATTTCGTCCCCGGCGCGAAGTAGACCAATGAACTCCAGGAAGGATCGAGCGCAGGCTTGGCATCCTTTTCGGCAAACTTTTCTTTCTCGCTGGCGCTGGAGGAGGCGCCTTTGCTGGAATCCTGCTGGCCTGACGCCGCCTTGGTCGCGCCGGGCTTGTGTTCGATCTTGTAAACCTTGCCATCCGGGGCCGTGCCTGCATAGATGATTCCGCCCGGGCCAGTTTCGAGTGCCTGCACCTGCAGCTCCTGCGGCTCGAAAATGACGGTTGCCTGCCCTTGAGGCGTGATGCGATACACCCGCGCGGGAGCGCCGGTCGCCGCATAGACGTTGCCGGCATCGTCGACTGCCAGGGCCCAGATGTAGGTTGAAGGCGTCGTGTAAAGAGTTTTGAACGCGGGCGCAAGCTCGAGCCCGCCCGCACTGCGGATGGCCACCCCGGTGGCGGTGCCTTTCGTCAGATCATCGAACTTCGATTGCTCCCAGGTGCGCGTGCCCTCGGCAAAGGCGGACCCGAGAAGACCTGCACTCACGAGAAGGACGACGGAAAGAAGGAAGAAAAAAAACGTTCGCAGACTGTGCAATTTCGGACCTCGATGGTTCATCGGCGGAGAATACTCAGGGTATCACGGCGACGAGGAAGGGCGAGGTTTTGCTCTTCGGGCCTTGGGTGCTGGGTCTTAGGCTTACATCTCAGAGGCGGGAAGCCGAATGCCGGAACCGCTTCAGGTGATGATTCGCCGTGGTATCGTAGAAATTCGATGTCCACTGCGCGTTCCAGTGCAAGACGCCAGCTGGTGCAACTGCTTGCCCGCAAGTCTTTCCGCTTGGGCGAGTTCAAACTCTCTTCCGGCGCCCGGAGCGACTACTACATCGATTGCCGCACGACCACGCTGGACGCCAAAGGCGCGCGTTTGACGGGCGAACTATTTCTGCGGGAAATCCGAAAGCAAGGATGGAAGCCGCAAGCCATCGGCGGTCTGACCATGGGGGCCGATCCCATCGTTGTGGCGGTCTCTGTGGTAAGCGGCAAATTGCATGGCTTTCTTGTGCGCAAGGCTGAAAAGGCTCACGGCACGGAACAGCGAATCGAGGGCTTCCGCGAAAAAGGCGCGCGTGTGGTCATCGTAGACGATGTGTGCACGACGGGCGCGTCGACGATCCAGGCGATCGAGGCTGCGCGCGAGTTCGGATTCGAAATCGCCGGCGTGATGTGCCTGGTGGAGCGCGAAGAGGCGAAGGGACGGGCGAACGTAGAGAGGGCTGCGGCTCCCGCGCCGTTCGTTTCGATCCTTACGGCGAGCGACGTGCGGAAGGAACATCTTCTGCAGGGCCGCCCGAAGAAGAGCCGCTCTCGGCTCAGACAACCCGTATTCGCAGTCGCCGCGACGTGTGAACTTTGCGGACGGCCCGCGGTTACGAACATTCCGCGCAACCGGTGCGAGGCGCATAGAATGTAGCAGCAGTTCATCGTCGGCCGGAATCGGCTTTTCCGCGATAGTGAATGAAAACAGATTTCTCGCTGCGCTCGGAATGACATCAATAATTGAGCAAGGTGGGTCGTGGGAGAACTGAGAACTGACAACTGGCCGCTGAGAACTCCTGCATGATCCAGACCCTCGAATGGACGGACCACGGCGTGCGCTTCCTCGACCAGACGAAGCTGCCCACAGAGGAAACCTACGTCACCTGCAAGACGCATGAACAGGTCGCCGACGTCATTCGCAGCATGGTGGTGCGCGGCGCGCCGGCGATCGGCGTCGCGGCGGCAATGGGGATCGCTCTCGCGGTGAAGAATTCCAAAGCCGAGACCGTCGGCGATCTGAAACGCGATATCGATCAAGCCTGCGACATCATCGGCAAGACACGACCGACCGCGGTCAATCTTTTCTGGGCGATTCGCCGCATGCAGGAGAAATTCGAGCGCATCCGCATCCGCCCAATTCCACAGATTAAGCAGACACTCATCGAAGAGGCGCAGCGCATGCACGCAGAAGACATTGCTGCCAACCAGGCCATGGGACGCCACGGCGCCACGCTCATGCCCGCTGAAGGCGGAGTGCTTACGCACTGCAACGCCGGCGCGCTCGCCACCGCGGGATATGGCACGGCGCTAGGCGTGATCCGCGCGGCGGTTGAGCAGGGCAAGAAGATTCACGTTTACGCCGACGAGACGCGTCCCTTTCTGCAAGGCTCGCGACTCACCGCTTGGGAATTGATGAAAGACGGTATTCCGACCACAGTGATTTCAGACAATATGGCCGGCGCCATCATGAAGCAAGGGAAGATTGGGGCCATCGTGGTCGGCGCCGACCGCATCGCGGCGAACGGCGACGTGGCCAATAAAATCGGCACGTACACGATCGCCGTGCTCGCCAGGGAGCACGGAATCCCGTTCTACGTGGCCGCGCCGATTTCCACCGTCGACCTCGCCTGTCCCGACGGCAGCCAGATTCCGATCGAGCAGCGCAACGCGAAAGAGGTCAGCCACATTGCGGGCAAACAGATGGTGCCAGACGGCGTCGNGGATTGAGAATCCAGCGTTCGACGTGACTCCGGCGAAGTATGTGTCGGCGATCATTACCGAGCGCGGTGTGGCGCGGGCTCCGTATGGAGAGTCATTGCGCACTCTCGCCGAAGGCTAGCGAGCCGGAGGCAAGAACTTCTTTGCCGCGGATTCACACGGATTGTCACGGATAGAGGGAGACGGACATGGAACTTCTCTCCCCTCCGGCGCGTATCATTGCATGCGGAGTGAAGGAGGTGTGATCTTGTTTACTTTCCTCCTGTGGTGCATCCTGTTTGTGCTTTGCTGGCCGCTGGCTCTTCTCGCGCTGATTGCTTATCCCTTTGTGTGGCTGATCCTGCTGCCGTTTCGCATCGTGGGCGTGGCCGTCCACGGAGTCCTGGAGGCGGTTTATCTCGCGATCACGCTGCCGTTTCGTTTGCTGGCCGCGCCGTTTCGGATTTGAGGGATGTCCTGCGGAACGCTGTTACAGCGGCTTACGACCTTTGATTGGGGCAGCAAGCGCTACGAGAAGAATCTAGCTCTCCATCATTTTCAGGCCCTTACCCACGATTAGCCGCGCTTCGGTNAGCCGCGCTTCGGTCGCCTTCTGCACATCTTCCGCCGTCAGGCCCGGCGCGACTTCTTCGAGAACGAATCCATCTTTTGTGACGCGGATGTAGGCCATCTCGGTCACGATCGTATCGACGACCCGCACGCCGGTCAGGGGCAGGGTACACTTTTTCAGAATTTTCGGCGCGCCGTCTTTCGTCGTGTGCTCCATCGCAACCACCACGCGCCGCGCGCCCGCGACCAGGTCCATGGCGCCGCCCATGCCTTTCACCATCTTCCCGGGAATCATCCAGTTCGCCAGGCTGCCTGACTNGCCTGACTCGTCCACTTCCATCGCGCCCAGCACGCTCAAATCGATGTGACCGCCACGAATCATGGCAAAGGAATCGGCGCTCGAAAAATAGGAAGTGCCGGGCATCTCGCTGACCGTCTCTTTACCCGCATTGATCAAATCGGGGTCTTCTTGTCCTTCGAACGGATACGGCCCGATTCCCAGCATTCCGTTCTCGGACTGCAGAATGACTTCAATCCCGGGCGGAACATGATTGGCGATCAGCGTCGGCATGCCGATGCCGAGATTCACGTAGAATCCATCGCGCAACTCACGCGCAATGCNGCTTCACGATGCGCTCGCGCTTATCCGTGTCCCTGCCAGCTTTAGCTTGCGGAGTCACTGTATTTTCACTCCGGATAGATTCGGCTGCACGACCTGCCACTCATGCCTTCGCACGTCGAACTCCCATTCAGCTTGATCCAACGCATCATCCAGGCACTCATGTTAAGTATCTGTACCGGATCCGTCCTCGCAGATGTGGAACAGATAACACTCCTTACAGCCCGGATATTCAGCAATCTCTAGCCTGACAAACGGAGGAAATTCCCTTCGGCCCTGAGCATCCTTAATGAAATGGCGAGCGTGTCCGGGTCGCAAATGATTTGCTCCAAGATCCACCTTCATAATGGTCTTGAGTTCGTTCATCTCGGTGCTCGCGACTCAGGACTCGCGACTCAGGACTCGCAACTCAGGACTAATTCGCCTCCCTCACTGTTCTTCTCTCGATCCTCCGCTCGTATAACTCACCCTGAAAGATTCGTTTCACATAAACCGAAGGTGTGTGAATCTGATTGGGGTCCAGTTCGCCGACCTCAACCAAGTGCTCGACCTCAGCGATCGTAATCTTGGCCGCGGTCGCCATCATGGGATTGAAATTCCGCGCGGTCTTGCGATAAACGAGATTGCCTTGCTTGTCGCCCTTCCATGCTTTCACGAACGCGAAATCAGCGGTCAGGCCACGTTCCATGAGGTAGATTCGACCGTCAAACTCGCGCGTCTCTTTCCCTTCGGCGACAATCGTTCCCACCCCCGTCGGCGTAAAGAATGCCGGAATCCCCGAGCCGCCGGCGCGAATGCGTTCGGAAAAGGTTCCTTGCGGAATGAGATCGAGCTTGATCGTTCCTTTCAGCACCATCTCCTCCAGCAGCTTGTTCTCGCCGACGTAGGTTCCGATATGATGGCGAATCTGCCCCGCCGCCAGCAGCAAACCATTACCGGCGCCGTCGACGCCCACGTTGTTGCTGATGGTCGTCAGGTTCTTCGAGCCCTTGCGAACCAGGGCGCGAATCAGATTCTCCGGCATGCCGCAGAGACCGAAGCCGCCAATCATGATGACGGCCCCGTCGAACACGTCACGGATGGCCTCATCCGCGCTGGCTACGACTTTGTTCATCGCGTGAGAATTCTAAATGAAAACTCAGCAGAGAGGCACGCGGAAGGCAAATTGCTGATTGTTGATCTTTGATCGCTGATCAAGATCTCGCAGTCCGAAGAGGATTGCCTTTCAATCTTCAATCAACAATCAGAAATCAACAATCGCTCTGTCTGTATCTCGGCTAAAGCATGTCACTTCTTCTTTGGTAACTTCC
>OCOJ01042159.1_pt4 | contig 20107 bp, 18 predicted proteins | sample 1539251 | NCBI WGS metagenome assembly OCOJ01 (sample SAMN01911457, study PRJEB22624) | soil metagenome | biome: Soil | place: Malaysia | collected 2012-04-30 | depth RA_metagenome m | reverse complement strand
TCAGCAGGCGGAAAGCTCGGCCACCACCGACTACCTCACCGGCCTGCCCAATGCGCGATCGCTGTTCCTGCAGCTCGACCGCGAACTGGCACGTTGCAAGCGCGACAACTCGACCGTGACCGTCATGGTCTCTGACATGGATGGCTTCAAGCAGATCAATGACCGCTTCGGCCACCTGGAGGGCAATCGCGTGTTGCGTCTGTTCGCACAGGCGCTCAAAGACAGCTGCCGCGAGTACGACTACGTGGCGCGCATGGGCGGAGACGAATTCGTTGTCGTAGCTCCGGGCCTGCCCTCCGACGCGGCCGGCAAGAAAGCCGAGCAACTGCGCGCCCTGGCCAAGCAAGCGGGCTTTGAAGTTACCGGCGAGGAGATTCTCTCGCTTAGTGTGGGACAGGCCGTCTATCCACAGGACGGCAAAGACGCCGAGCAGTTGCTGGCCGAAGCCGATCGCCGCATGTACCTGGAGAAGCAAAAGCATCTCTCCTACAAAGATCGCCGCCTGCACCCGCGGCTGAAGTGCCGCGTCACGATCGAGCTGCATTCCGAATCCGATCCTGCCCCCGTGTTCGTCAACCTCACCGACATCAGCATGGGTGGCTGTTACATCGAGACCAGCACGATTCTTTCCCCCGGAACCAAACTCAAGCTGGCCTTCTCCATGGATGACGCAAGCCTGACCGCCGAGGGCGTCGTGGCCCGCAGCGATCCCGGATCGGGAGCGGCCGTGCAATTCAAAGAAGTCAACCGCGAAGGCCGGGAACGAATGTTCCGCATCCTGGAGTACGTGCAGAAAACCACCACTTACTACAACAACCGCTACTTCGAGAACCTGCTTAAGCGCTGAGGCGGACATAGAGGAGCGCAACGCGCCCTCCCTTGAAGCCCACCTCTGCGCCCCTTACACTGGAACCTATGCACTTCCACGGTCACGGGGGCGGCGGTCCCAAGCGAGTGCTCAAAGTTTCGCTCGCCGTGACCCTGGCCTACATCGGGCTCCTGGTCGTGGCCGGCATCCGCGCCCATTCGCTGGCACTGCTCTCGGAAGCTGGACACAATCTCTCGGATCTTCTGGCGCTTCTGCTTTCTCTGGTCGCCGTATATCTGCAGTCGCGTCCGCCAAGCGCGACCAAAACTTATGGTTATCATCGCGCCGGAGTACTGGTCGCCCTGGTCAACGCCGTTTCCCTGGTCGCCGTCTCGTTTCTCATCTTCTACGAGGCCTTCCGCCGCCTGCAGCATCCCGAACCCGTGCAGGCAAGCGTGATGATGTGGGTGGCGGCCGCAGGCGTGGTGATGAACGGGGTGATCGCCTTGCTGCTTTACCGCTCCGGCGGCGATGTCAACCTCCGCAGCGCACTGCTGCACGAGGTCGGCGACACACTCTCGACCGCTGCGGTCATCGTGGGAGGCTGGGCCATCCTGGTCACCGGCGATTACTGGATCGATTCTGCGCTCTCGTTCGGGATCGGCGCGCTGATCTTGTGGTCCGGCTATGGCATTGTGAGCGAGACGCTCAACATTCTGCTCGAAGGCACGCCGCGCGGCATGAAGCTGGAGCGCGTCGAGGCGGCCATCCGCGCGATCGACGGCGTCAACGACGTGCACGACTTGCACGTCTGGAGCATCGGATCAGAGACGCACGCGCTCTCCTGCCACATTGCGATCGCCGACATTCCTCCGTCGGTGAGCGAGCGCATTCTGCGTGACGTGAGAGACTGCCTGCTGCACGACTTCCGCATCGACCACACGACCATCCAGTTCGAGCACGTGGAATGCGAGGTCGCCCACGGCTGCGTGATGCCAGTTGGCGAGAGCGAAGAGGAGCACCACAGCCACTAAGTACTCTACCGGTCAACTTGGGGCGGTTTCTGACTTGCCGGACGTCCCAGGTTTGTCATTCTGAGCAGCGTCCTTGGCTGCGAAGAACCTATGCAATGCCCGGACTCTGACCAAGGAAGAACTCGTGGCCCCTGATGAGCTGACAAGGGAAGAGAAATTCACAGTGTGTCGGAGCATACCACGCAACACGAATACGAATCAGCTTGGAGTCCGTGCCGTAGCAGTACTCCATTTGCCGATCCACACCAAATGGAAATGGAGCCCAAATCCGAGATGGGTCCGATACAATCGCTACTCGGACAATTGCGCTGCCTCTATTCCACACCAATGCGACAGGGGATGGCTTGCCCGCCGCCTCCCACTCTGCCCTGTCGGCAGATTCCCGCCAGCGATGGCGCTTCGATTCTGGGGTCGAGTCAGTCTTTAATTCTGCGAACATTCGTGGCCGTTGCTGCTCCGAATAGCCGTCGGCTGCGTCACAATAGTCCATCCCCGAGCGCACTCCGACTTCGGCGCCTTTGTAGGCACCAGCTTCACGTTCACTGAGCTGATGTCCCTGTGCAAACAGCGGGATGGTGAATATGAGCAGGAACCCAAGTGAGTGGAGGATTCTCATGTCCATAACTCCTTTGACGATCGCAGTCAAGGGGACCTGAGATGGTTTGATTTTAGCACTGGTTCGAAGCGGTGATGACCGTCATCGCGTAATATGGACACTTGAGGAACAGCATAATTTTCTTGGCTTGAAAAGGTGACTTACGATCTTGGCCATGCAGAGACCAGACACGTGGTACGCATACTTCCACCTTAGGGGCTCGTTCGATCCCGACGACATCACGCTTCGGGTCGGTGTGACACCCACTAAGACCGCGAAGGAGGGCGACGCAATCGGTAACACCCCCAAGAACAGGCCTTGCAGTCTGTGGGCGCTGCATTCACGCTTCGGATCGTCTGCTTCCCTGGAAGAGCATGTGAAAGACGTTCTCGAACAGCTTGACGCGAATAAAGCGGTATTCCAGGAACTCAGCAGAGATTTAGACGGCACAATGCAGCTCGTTGGCTACTTCCATGATGTGAATCCTGGCGTTCACTTTGACCAGGAAGTCGTGCGAAGAATCGCAGACTATGGTCTCTGCATTGATTGTGACTTCTATAACTGTTGAGATATCCCCCCGTCGCTCATTCGCATTTCTGCCAGCGACTCTGCAGCGAGGCCGTTCATGCACTGGGTCACTTGTCTTGGCTTGCCCATATTTCTTTCACTCGCTCCATCGTGTCTGCCTCCTCCGGCGACTTATCCTTCCGCAGCCGCACAATGCGCGGGAAGCGCAGCGCATAGCCGCTGTCGTGACGATCGGATTGCATGATGTTATTGAACGCCACTTCCAGCACGATCTTCGGCTCGACCACGCGCCGGAATCCCTGATCTTCGATCGTGTGCTCCAGAAACCACAAGGTCATCTCGGCGATCTCGGCGTCGGTCAGCCCTGAGTACGCCTTGCCGATGTTTACCAGCCGATCTTTATTCGTGTCCCACACCGCAAACGTGTAATCGCTGAGCACGCCGATGCGCTTGCCGTGCCCGTACTCGACCGCAGTCACGACGACGTCGAGTGTGGCCAGCTCGCGCTTCATCTTCAGCCACGACTTGCCGCGCTTGCCCGGCGTGTACGCCGAGTTCAGATCTTTGATCATCAGGCCTTCATTGCCTCGCGCCTGCGCCGCCACGAATAGTTCTTCCAATTCGTCGGGTGAAGATGCACGAAACACCGGCGCCCGGATAATGCTCGCCGCGCCTTCCTCGCCTTGCTCAGTGTCGAATGCGAGTCTGGCCTGTGTCCCGGACTTCCTCTGTGCTCCTCTGCGCCCTCTGTGGTTCATGCTCTTAAGCAGTTCATCCAGTATGCGCGCTCGTTCGTGCAGCGGACGATCGATCAAAAGCTCACCGGCCGCGTACAATACGTCGAACACTAGATACGCGATCGGAATCTCCCGCAGCATTTTCTCGCTGACTTTCTTGCGCCCCAGCCGCTGCTGCAGGACGCTGAACGGCCTCGCCCGACCGAGGCTCGTTGCTTGGACTGGAGCAACTTCCGCGCTTGCCAGAGAAGGTTTTTGAACCTGGGTGACGCAGCCCCTGAGCGCTGCGGATCCGCTTTCCATTACAGCTTGGCCTTCCGCCCACGAGGGATACTCCCACGCCACAATTTCCCCATCCAAAACCGCGTCCCGCTCCAGTCCCGTCAGTGCTTCCGCCAGCTCAGGGAACGATTCGGTGATCTCGTCGCGCGTGCGCGAAAAGATCTTTACCTCACCGCCCGAAACATGCGCCTGCGCCCGAATGCCGTCGTACTTGTCTTCCACTGCCGCCTCGGCAAAATAACTCAACCCCTCTTCCGCGGATTCAATCGGACTCGCCAGCATGAATCCCAAGGGATGAAACAGCCGCATCTTCGCGTCAGCCAGCCTGCTTTGCGCAGCCAGCCGCAACGTCTCGCCGACATCGCCGAGCAGCATGTTCGCGCGCTGCACATCTGCGAGCGCTGCCCCGTATGCCTTCGCGATCGCCTCCTCCACCAGGCTCTCCTTCAACCCGATGCGCAAATCTCCGGTCATGATTTTCACGATGTACTTGGCTTCGAGCGGAGTCGCGCGAGAGATAAGATCGCGCGCCAGTACAGTCTTTGCCGTCGGCCCACGCGCCGCTGCGGTCTGACGAAAGCTCTCACTCACTTCGAGGACGCTCAGCCCTTGTCCCACCCGCGCAGGAAGAACCTCGCCCGCGACTGCCCCTAAGTCCCCGTGCTTGCGGTACGAGTCCGCAAGCTCGTCCTCATCCTTCCCGGCCAGCTCCGCTACCACGCGCCAAAGCAGCCGCCCGCCAACCTGCAGCGTGGTTTCCTCCCACGCCGGAAACGCCCGGCCGGAGAGAAAAATCGCTGAGACAGCCGCCTCATTCACGGTGCGGGAGTTGAAGTAGCCGGCGACAATCGCAATCTTCTCCAGCTTCTTGGTGGTGGCGGCGATCCGCTCGGCAGTTTCGGCGAACTTGCGCATGTGCCTAAAAGGATAGACTGATTCCGCTGAAAACCGGCAGGATACACAAGCCCAAAGGCAGGCGAGCGCGTCCTAGAAGGCGATTCCGTGCTGTGGTACCCTCAGGTTTGGCGCTTTTCTGCGCCGCGGAGCATCAAATAGTGGTGCGTTTTCTGCGAAACCATTTGCGATTTCTGGCTGCGGTGCAGCTGCTGCCGGCTCTGGAGAGCGGCGAAGAAACCCTGGTCGGGGGCCAAGCCGTCCTCGAAGGCGTGATGATGCGCTCGCCGCACGCCTGGGCGATCGCCTGCCGCAAGCCTTCCGGCGACATCGTCACTCTGAGCCAGCCGCTCGAGCGGCCGTCCGAGAAGCACAAGTGGATGGCCTGGCCCATCGTCCGCGGCGTCATGACGCTCGGTTATGCAATGACCCTCGGTTATCGTGCGCTGCGTTTTTCTGCCAACGTTGCGATTGAAGACCTGATGCAAACGAGCGAGCCCACAAAACATGCGGGGAAAGCCGGCCAAGCTTGTCCCGAAAATGGCACGACTACGGCCAAGTCTGAGACCCGCGAGAAGGCCGTCTCCATCAGCGGATGGCTGGCGGCCATCAACATTCTCCTCTCGCTCGCCTTCTTCATCTTCATGTACAAGTACGTTCCCTTACTGGCGGCCACCGAACTTAAGCGAGTCGATCCCGCCCTCGGGGGTCGAATCATCTTTAACCTGATTGACGGCGCCATCCGCCTGGGACTGTTCCTGCTCTTCATCTGGGGAGTCTCGCTGTGGAGCGACATTCGCCGTGTCTATCAGTACCACGGCGCCGAGCACAAAACCGTGTTCGCGTTTGAAAACGGCGATCCGCTCGAGGTCGCTGCGGTGCAGAAGTATTCGACGTACCATCCCCGCTGCGGGACCAGTTTTTTGATGACGGTGATGCTGATCTCGATCGGCTTCTACATGATGATCCCCTTCACGAGCTTTTGGGCGCGATTCGGAGCGCGGATCGCGCTATTGCCGGTGATCGCCGGAGTTTCCTACGAGATCATCCGCTTCGCCGCCAAACATCGCGGCTCGCTCTTCGCCCTCATGACCGCCCCTGGCCTTTGGCTGCAGCGCATCACCACCAAGCAGCCTTCCGACGACCAGGCCGTGTGCGCTATCACCGCGCTGGAACAGGCCATGGCTCTCGAAAAAGAGCGCGGTGGCGAGTTGGTGATTGCATAGGGGGCTCTCCCCGGAAATAGTTCTCAGTTCCCGGTTCTCAGCGAAAAACGCATAGAATGAGTTTGGCCCGCAGCAATCGGGTCACATACCGAACTGGGGATCGGAACTTGAGAACACAGGTGCGCAACTGAGGACTGACCGCTGACAACTGACAGCTGAGAACTGCAATGTTCGAACGTCTCGACCAAATCGAAGCCCGCTACGAAGAGCTAACCCAGGCTCTCGCGTCGCCGGAGATCATCAGCGACTCGGCGCGATACCAGAAGACCGCCAAGGCGCACGCCGAACTCACCGCCATTGTGGAGAAGTACCGCGAATACAAAGATCTGCGAAAGGGAATCGCCGAGAGCAAGGCCTTGCTTGCGGAGGAAAAAGACCACGAGATGCGCGCCTACGCCCAGGAGGAACTCGACAAGCTGGAAGCGCGCGTAGGCGGCGTGGAAGAGGAGCTGAAAGTGCTGCTTCTGCCCAAAGATCCCAACGACGAGAAAAACGTGATTCTCGAAATCCGCGCCGGCACGGGCGGGGATGAGGCCACACTCTTCGCCGCCGAAATCTTCCGCATGTACACTCGTTACGCCGAAACCCAGCGCTGGAAGGTCGAAGTGCTCTCGACGTCGGAGTCGTCGGTGGGCGGGCTGAAGGAAGTCATCGCCATCATCGAAGGCAATCGCGTTTACTCCCAGCTCAAGTATGAAAGTGGCGTGCACCGCGTGCAGCGCGTCCCCCAGACCGAGCAGCAGGGGCGCGTTCACACCTCCGCTGTCACCGTCGCCGTGCTGCCCGAAGCCGAAGAGGTTGACATCAAGATCGAACCGAAGGACCTGCGCATCGATACGTTCTGCTCCTCCGGTCCGGGTGGCCAGTCCGTCAATACGACCTATTCCGCTGTCCGCATCACGCACATTCCCACCAACACGGTCGTCAGCTGCCAGGACGAAAAATCACAGATCAAGAATCGCGAGAAAGGAATGCGCGTCCTCCGCGCCCGCCTCTACGAAATCGAAATGGAAAAACAACAGGAGGCGCTGGCAAAGGANACGACGGGCCATGGTGAAGTCTGGCGACCGCAGCGAGAAGATCCGCACTTATAACTTCCCGCAAAACCGAGTTACCGACCACCGCATCGGCTTCACCATCCACCAGCTCGACGCCGTGATGGACGGGAAACTCCAGCCCCTGATCGAAGCTCTGGTAACCTACTACCAGGCAGAAAAATTAAAGCAGGAAACGGCCGGCGTGGTGTGACAACACAAACATGAAGCTTCATCGCACGAAATGCTCGTATTGTCGGCGTAGGCCGAGTGAGACGCTGGACCACGTAATCCCAATTCATCACGGCGGTCCTGACAAAGATTGGAACAGAGTTCCTGCCTGTAACGAGTGCAATTCGATGCTGTCATGTTATCTTCGAGCAGCTTCTGGAGACTCAATCGAGAGGATGCGTTGGAAGAAGGAAGTGTTCTTGAAGTCTTGCCGCCGAGCGTTGGCCAGGAGCAGCCCTTGGCGACGCCTTTCGCTTCAGGATCGTCAAGAACGGGTTTGGCGCGGCCGATGGATAGAATTGCTGCCGACCGAACTGCGGCGCAGGTATGAGGATGGTTGTCGGTTCCAGAAACGATCGAGGAGGTGCGGTCTGGTCGGCGTGGGCGAAGGCGCCAAATGGAGTCCGGCCCGGCGTCGTGCGCGTTGATGAAATGGTGGAGGAGAAATGCCCGATCTGTACTCGACTCTTTCTTCTGTCCTCGTTGACCGCTACGCCGCCAACGCCGGCCGTATCCGCGAGCTGGCCGCACCGCTCAGCAACGCTCAGTTCTGGCAGAAGCCTTTTCCGTTCGGCAATAGCTTCGGACATCTCGTCCTGCACTTGACCGGCAACCTGAACTATTATATCGGCGCGCAGATCGCCAACACCGGATACGTCCGCGACCGCCCACGCGAATTCAACGAGTCGAACCCTCCGTCGAAAGAGGACGCACTCAAGCGCTTCGACGACGCGGTCGCGATGGTCGTGCGCACTATTAAGGCGCAGTCGCCCGATGACTGGCCCGCGAAATATTCCGCNAACCGCCTCGACATCGTGATTCGCTGTGCCGCCCACATGCAGCACCACATCGGCCAGATGATCTACCTCGGCTACGAGTTCCGACGGCGCAAAGCGTGAAGTCAGAAGTGAGAAGTGAGAAGTCAAAAGTGAAAATGAAACCTGCGAAAGGGTTGCTTCTTCATTCTGGCTTCTAACTTTTCACTTCAGACTTCTCACTTCGAGCTTCTCACTTCTGCATTCCGCATGCCTCTGTGGTGAAATGACTGTGTGCACCTGAAAGATGCTATCAACGCAGCGATCGCACGCCTTACAGCCGACCGCGTCCCCTCCCCGCGCATGAATGCTGAGCTGCTGTTGATGTTCACCCTCAACTGTGATCGAGCCTACATCTACGCGCATCCGGAACGCGAACTCACCGCGGAGGAAACGATCCGGTACGAATCCGCCTTGGCCGAGCGCGCCCGCGGCGTTCCCGCTCAATACATCACCGGCCATCAGGAATTCTGGGGGATGGACCTCATCGTCACGCCCGCCGTTCTCATTCCGCGCCCCGAGACCGAGCACGTGATTGAAACCGTGCTTGATCTGTGGACCTTCGCCCTCAGCCCCCAACCCTCAGACAAAGCGTCCTCAACACCCAGAAGTCTGGGATCCGACCTCCGCATCGCCGATGTCGGCACCGGCTCCGGCTGCATTGCTCTCGCGCTCGCCAAAGAATTATCCCACGCCGAAATCCACGCCACCGACATTTCCGCCGCCGCGCTGGAAATCGCCCGGGCCAACGCTGCCCGCCACGAGCTGGGGAATCGCATCCAATTCCATCAGACCGATCTGCTCGCGGGATTCGACAACAACTCGTTCGACGTCATCGTTTCCAATCCGCCCTACGTCGGCGAATCGGAGCAAGACCAGGTCCAGCTGGAAGTTCGCAGGTTCGAGCCGCGCGAGGCGGTCTTCGCCGGCCCGACCGGCACGGAAGTGATTGCTCGACTCATCCCGCAGGCTTGCACCGTTCTCAAACCCGGCGGCTGGCTGGTGATGGAAATCAGCGGCACGATTGCCGAGCAGGTGAAGGAACTGCTGAAAAACTGGGAAGACGTTCAGATTAGGCTTGATCTGCAATCGATCCCGCGCGTGGCGCAAGCGCGCAAGCGACGGAGCTCAACCCTCGGACCTCAGACGGCAAAACCTCTCTGATACGCGGAAGACGCCTGAAGTCCGACGCCCGACGGCCTGTTTACCGCCGCGCCGTTGCTGGCTGGATCTCCTCCACGTCGATGATCTCGGTCGGATACTTGCCCGTGTAGCACGCCGAGCAATACGTAATCTTCTCACCGTCGCCGCACGCACGCTTCAGTCCCTCGAGCGAGAGATAGGCCAGCGAGTCGGCTCCGATGTATTCGCGAATCTCCTCGACCGATTTATTGGCGGCGATCAGCTGCCTTTTCGAGGGCGTGTCGACACCATAAAAACACGGCGAAATCGTCGGCGGACAAGAAATGCGCATGTGCACTTCCGTCGCTCCCGCGTTGCGGATCATGCGCACGATCTTGCGGCTGGTGGTGCCGCGCACGATGGAATCGTCGATCAACACTACGCGCTTGCCCTTCAGCAGCGACCGCACAGGATTGAGTTTGAGTTTGACGCCAAAGTCGCGGACGCTTTGGCTGGGCTCGATGAACGTGCGTCCGACGTAGTGATTGCGGATCAATCCAAAGCGAAAAGGAATGCCGCTCGCCGCGGCGTATCCGACGGCGGCCGTGACTCCGGAGTCGGGAACCGGAACGACGATGTCCGCTTCGACCGGGGCTTCCCGCGCCAGCTCGCATCCCAGTTGTTCGCGGCTGGTCTGCACCGCGCGCCCGAACACCACGCTGTCGGGACGCGAAAAGTAAACGTGCTCGAAGATGCAGCTCGATTGCGGCGCCGCGGTTGAATAGAAGCGAGACGTGATCCCTTCCGGCCCGACCACCACCAGTTCGCCCGGCTTGACATCGCGCTCGTAAGTGGCGCCGATCAGATCGAAAGCGCAGGTTTCAGACGCGAAGACGATGGTGTCATGCTTCTGTCCTTCGATCGCCGGGATGCGCCCCATGGCCAGCGGCCGGAAGCCGCGCGGATCGCGCACCGCCAGAATACGGTCGGCGCTCATCACCACCAGCGAGAACGCGCCCTCGACGCGCCGCAGCGCGTCGGCCATCGCCTCAGGCAGCGTGCGTTCCTTCGACAGGGCGATCAGATGCACGATCACTTCTGTGTCGCTGTTAGTCTGGAAAATCGATCCCTGACTTTCCAGCCGTGCCCGCACCTGCTGCGCATTCACCAGATTTCCGTTGTGTGCCAGCGCGATCGGCCCCTTGTTCGATTGCACCAGAATCGGCTGCGCATTCAGCAGAGCCGAATCGCCTGCCGTGGAGTAGCGCGTGTGCCCAATGGCCAGACTACCGCTCAAACGCGCCAGCACCTCTTCGGTGAAAATGTCGGCGACCAGCCCCATGGCTTTGTGCTGACGCAGGTTCAGGCTGTCGGAGCTGACGATGCCCGCCGACTCTTGCCCGCGATGCTGCAGCGCGTGCAAGCCGAGGTAAGCAAGCTTCTCCGCCTCGGGATGGGCGAAGATCGCCACTACTCCACATTCGTCGCGAAATTTATCGGAAGTCAGCATTTGCAAATTGGCTCTTGGCCCTTAGCTCCCGGCTGTTTTCTCCTGCGGCTTTGCCAGGGATCCACTCAATTGCGTCCCTTACGTTGTGAACTACTCGCGCCCCGCCCTCGGCCATTGTTTTCGCCCTTTCGATGTCTGGGTATACCGCTAACGTGATCGACTCTTTAGTGTCGGGATAAACAGCGGCACAGAGCCATCCGTCGGCGACCTCTGCTACAACGAGGCGGAGGGGCCGTTCCGCACGCGTTACATCGGCAATGTACTGCAAATCGGCGCTGAAGGTTCTTGCAGGCTCTTCTTCGCGTTCTTTGCGGCCATTCTTTGCGATCTTTGCGGTCATGGCTTTTCGATCAACAATCAAAAATCGGCGATCGGAATTCCCACTCAGTCTGCAGCGACCAACTCCACGTCTGCGCGCAAGACAGACTCCAAAGCGCCTTCATACTGCTCACTCAACTCCGAAACCGCCACCGACACCAGAACCTTGCCGTCCACTGAAATCTCCAGATGCTCGGGGATCGTCTCTCCGATCACGTCGGCAGAAATTCCAAATCTTTTTGCGATCGCCTGAATTTGCCCCACATTCGCCGGGTCGCACGATACAACAATCCGGCTCGCGTCTTCGCCGAACAGCACAAACTCCGCGGGAAGCCCGCCCGACGCCACATTCACGCTCGCGCCGATCCCTTTAGGAAACGCCTTCTCCGCCAGCGCAACGGCGAGTCCGCCATCGGAACAGTCGTGTGCCGACTCCACCACGCCGCCCTCAATCAGTTCGATGACCGCTTTCTGGAGCGCCGCTTCTTTTTCCAAATCAAGCTCTGGAGGATATCCCCACAGCGCACCTAAGATTTCTTTTGCGTACTCCGAAGACCCAAACTCACTCTCTACATCGGTGATATCGCCGGGCTCGCCGCCGCGCAATAGCACGACCGTGCGTCCTGCTGTGGCGAAGTGCATCTTCGCGGACTTGTGCACGTCTTCGAGAATTCCCACCACGCCCAGCACCGGCGTGGGATAGATGCCTTCGCCCAGCGTCTCATTGTAGAAACTCACGTTACCGCCGGTGATGGGAATCTCCAACTCCTCGCACGCCTTGGTCATGCCGTCGATCGTCTGCGAGAACTGCCACATGATGTGCGGCTTCTCCGGGTTGCCGAAGTTCAGGCAATTGGTCGCGCCCACCGGAGTCGCGCCGGAACACGCCACCTTGCGCGCCGCCTCGGCTACGGCATGCATTGCGCCCAGGCGCGGATCGAGATAGCACCAGCGCCCGTTGCCATCGAGAGCCATCGCCAGGCCGCGCTGCGAGCCCTTAATGCGAATCACGCCCGCATCGCCCGCACCCGGAGCCTCGACCGTGTTGGTTTGCACCATGTGATCGTATTGCTGCCACACCCAGCGCTTGCTGCAGATGTTCGGACTGGCGAGAAGCTGCTTGAGTTCGCCCGTGAGATCCCCTGTCACGCCAAACTTCATACCTTCCGGCATTTCGCGCGGCACCGGCGGCTCCCAGCGCGCCAACGGACGCTTGTACATCGGCGCGTCATCGGTCAACGCGCGATTCGGGATCTCCGCCACAATCGCGCCGTGCTCCAGCACGCGCAGCTTGTTGTCGATGGTGACCTGCCCGATTTCGACCGCATCCAGTCCCCACTTTTCAAATACACGGAAGACTTCCTGCTCGCGGCCTTTTTGAGCGACCAGCAGCATGCGCTCCTGCGATTCGCTCAACATAATCTCGTAAGGGGTCATGCCGGTTTCGCGCTGCGGCACGCGATCGAGTTCAATTTCAATGCCGACGCGGCCGCGTCCTCCCATCTCGCAGGTCGAGCAGGTCAGCCCGGCCGCGCCCATATCCTGAATGCCGACGATCGCGCCGGTCTGCATCGCTTCGAGGCAAGCTTCGAGCAGCAGCTTCTCTAAGAAAGGATCGCCCACCTGCACATTGGGACGCTTGGCCTCCGAGACCTCGCTGAATTCCTCGCTGGCCATGGTCGCACCGTGGATGCCGTCGCGCCCGGTCTTCGCGCCAACGTAGATCACGGGATTGCCTTCGCCGGCGGCGCGCGCATAGAAAATCTGATCTTTGCGCACCAGGCCCAGAGCAAACGCGTTCACCAGCGGATTACTGGAATAACAGGGCTCGAATTTCGTCTCGCCGCCGAGATTGGGCACGCCGAAACAGTTGCCGTAGGAAGCGATGCCGCTGACCACGCCTTCGAGGATGGAGTGATTCTTGTGGAGCTCGGCTTGGGTCGGACCCGCTTGTGTAGGGACAGCCGCCCTCGGCTGTCCGGCCGAGCGAAGATCGGCGGCTTCCGCGGCCGAAGCGGGCGAGGGCGCCCGCTCCACACGAATCGGTCCGAACCGCAGCGAATCCATCACCGCGACGGGACGCGCGCCCATGGTGAAGATGTCGCGCAGGATTCCGCCCACGCCTGTGGTTGCACCCTGAAACGGCTCGATGAACGAGGGATGATTATGCGACTCGATCTTGAAGGCGCAGGCCCAGCCATCGCCAACGTCGATGATGCCCGCGTTCTCGCCGGGGCCCTGCACCACCAACTTGCTGCGCGTCGGCAAACGCTTCAGGTGCACGCGTGACGACTTGTAGGAGCAGTGCTCGCTCCACATCACGCTGAAGATGCCNCGGTGAGTGTGGGCTCCCGCCCGCTGAGAAGCTGTTTGATTTTCTCGTACTCGTCGGGCGTGAGGCCGTGCTGGCGCAGCGTCTCCGGGGAAAAGGCAGAGGTCAAAGAGGTAGCCATGGGGTGAAGCTGTATTGTCGCATTTCAGGCGACAGGAGGATAGAGGTTGCTGCGGAGTCCCTGGTCGGCGTGAGGAGGATGAAGAAGTAGCGGGTAGCACACAACATCCAGCCGGCATCAGGGCGCGGACTGACCAACAAGTCGCCGAGACGCCGACCATTGTTACAAGACGATGAATTTTCGAGCCAACCAGCCGCAGGGCTGTCATGCCGCGAGCATTGTTCGGTATGTTTACTTAGGATTCCGGCTCGTCTCAAAGCATGACAACGGGAGCAAAGACAAAAGGCAAGGCCACGCCGGGTCTGGCGGCGATTGCGAATCGCAAGCCGACACTGTCCCCCTCAATCGTGAGCGCGCCCGCTGTGGCAAGTCGCACGCAGCTGTGGGTAGTCTCGGGGCTGCTGGCGGTGACTACGGTACTCGTTTACGCCCGCGCTGGCGGGCATCCTTTTGTCGACTACGACGACCAGGCCTATGTGGTGAATAACGATCACGTCAGAGCAGGTTTGAGCTGGGAGACGCTGAGTTGGGCCGTGACCGCGACCGAGCAATCGAACTGGCATCCGCTCACCTGGCTCTCCCACGCGCTCGACTGTCAGCTCTTCGGGCTCAACGCCGCGGGTCACCACTGGACTAGCATCCTGCTCCACGCTCTGAATGTCGCGCTGTTGTTTCTGCTGCTCGCGCGCGCGACGGGAGCGCTGGGACGCAGCCTGGTCGTGGCGGCCCTGTTTGCGCTGCATCCGTTGAATGTGGAGTCGGCCGCCTGGATCGCCGAGCGCAAAAACGTGCTGAGCACGCTACTGTTCTTTCTGGCGCTGGGAGCCTATGGCTGGTACGCGCGCCAGCCCAGCGTTCGACGCTACCTCGTCGTAACCCTTCTGTTCCTGCTCGGGCTGGCGGCCAAGCCCATGGTGATCACGCTTCCCTTCGTCCTGTTGCTCGTGGATCTGTGGCCGCTCGGACGCATCGCGGGCTGGAGCCATCCCTCTACTGCGTTCCCTGTTGAGCAGCGAACGCTTCCGCAACTCATTCTCGAGAAGTTGCCGCTGCTGGCTGTCTGTGTGGCGAGTGCCGTGATCACTGTGATCGCGCAGGGTGCGAGCGTGATTCCGACCGTGGCGTTGCCGCTCGCCGTCCGCCTGGAAACGGCGCTCTACGCATACACGACGTACTTGTGGAAGATGATATGGCCAGGGAGCCTCGCGCTTGTCTACCCTCATCCCGGCCGTTCGCTGATATGGTGGCAACCGCTGTTGGGCGCGGCGTTGATTACGATCGTGAGCTTCGCCGCGTGGAAACAGCGCTGTACGCGTCCATATTTTGCGGCTGGTTGGCTCTGGTTTCTGGGAACGCTCGTGCCGGTGATCGGGATCGTGCAGGTCGGTGTGCAGGTCGTCGCCGACCGGTATGCCTACGTTCCCCTGATTGGGATTTTCGTCATTGTGGTTTGGGGAGCGGTGGAGCTTGCCGATCATTTCCGCGTCGGCGTTGTGCCGCGCGCGGCGTTCGCGGCACTGATCGTGGCCGTGCTGGCGTTCGTGACGTGGCGGCAAATCGGCTACTGGGACAGCACCGTTGATTTATGGACGCATGCCCTGCAGGTGACAAAGGACAACTCGATCGCGGAAAACGGCCTGGCCACTGTCCTTTTCCGCATGGGACGCTACGAAGAGGGCATCGTCCATTTGCGGAACTATGCCCGTCTGGAGCCGCTCGATCCCGAAGCGCATGCGCGCGTGGGCGCGGATTTTCAGGACCACGGACAACTGGACGATGCGCGCCGCGAGTACGAAGCGGCGATTCGCGGCAGTGAAGTGCTGAGAAAAGCAGGACTGCCCTCGATGGACACGGCTGAGCTGGCCGTAACCTACGCGAACCTGGGAGCGATTTACGGCGCGGTGGGCGATCGCGACAAGGCGCGTGAGAACGCTCAGCAGGCGCTGCGCATCGATGCCCAGGCCGTTGATCAGATGATGGGCCAGCTGGCGCGGGCCATCGCGGCGCGTCCGACGGCGCAGGGCTGCGTGCGGCTGGGCTTGCTGNCTGCAACAGGTCGGCCTGGAATCGGACGCACAACAGGCTTTCGCCCGGGCGTTGCAGCTGGACCCGAAGTTCGTGTTGCCGCCGATCACGGGGCCGAGCGGGCCGCGCTGAGGCAACCGGTCGTTTAGTGCCCCAGTCGTTCCGGTTGTTGTTCCTTCGACGAAACGATCCCTTCCGGTAAGATTTCAACCACATGAAATCGATCATCGTAGGTACGGCCGGGCACATTGATCACGGCAAAACGGCGCTGGTGAAGGCGTTGACCGGCATCGATGCCGACCGCCTGGAAGAAGAAAAGCGGCGCGGCATCACGATCGATCTCGGGTTTGCGCACCTGGAGTTGCGGACCGCGGATGGCGAAACGCTGCGGCTGGGATTCATCGATGTGCCGGGCCACGAGCGCTTCGTGCGCAACATGCTGGCCGGGGTGGGCGGGATCGATCTGGTTTTGCTGGTGATCGCGACGGACGAGTCGATCAAGCCGCAGACGCGCGAGCACTTCGATATCCTGCAGTTGCTGGGCGTGCGGCGCGGCATCACCGTGCTCACAAAATCGGATGCAGTGGATGCAGAGACACTCGACGTCGTGCGACTGGAGGTCGAAGAGTTTCTAAGAGGGACCTTTCTGGAGTCGCCTCAGTCTCCTATTGTCGCCGTCAGTTCCCTGACCGGCGCAGCACTCGACGAACTGAAGGCAGCCATCGTAAAGGTTGCAGATCAGATACCGCCGCGTGATTCCACCGCGCTGGCACGGCTTCCGATCGATCGTGTATTTACCATGAAGGGATTCGGCACAGTGGTGACCGGAACCCTGATTTCGGGAACCATTAATCGCGAGGAAGAGTTAGAAGTTTTCCCCGGCAGCCAGCAGGTGCGGGTGCGAGGCGTGCAGGTTCACGGACAGGCGGCGGACGCGGCGTTCGCAGGGCAGCGGACGGCTCTGAACCTAGCGGGAGCGAGCATCGAAGACCTGTCGCGCGGGATGACGCTGGCGCCTCCGAATACGTTTGCGGCAACGCGCAAGGCAGATGTGAAGTTGCAGTTGCTGGCTTCGGCTCCGCGGGCTCTGAAGAATCGCTCGCGGGTGCACTTTCATTCGCACACGCTGGAAGCGGTCGCGGAAATCGTCCTGCATGACGAAAAGCAGATAAGGCCGGGCGGAACAGTTTTCGCGCAGGTCCAACTCCCGAAACCGGCGTTGCTGTTGCCGGGCGACCGGTTCATCATCCGGCAGTTTTCCCCGGTGGTGACCATAGGCGGTGGCGTGGTGCTGGATGCCGCGCCCATTCCGCGAATGCCCGGCATCGACGACTTCCTCAGAATCCTGGCGGATGGTGAAGCCGGCAGGATTCTCGCGGCGCGCGTGGAGCGGCGCGGACATGAAGGAATCTCGATGTCGCGGCTCATTGCCGAGACCGGATGGACGAAGCGTTTCATTGAGAACCAACTCGCTCTGTCACTAAAGCAAGGGCGCACGCTGCGCCTCGGGGAACTGCTGGCGCACGCACCTGCAGTCCACGAGCTTCAACAGCTGACCCTCAGTTCGATTGCAGACTTTCAGAAGAAGAATCCTCTGGCTGGCGGGCTTGCCAAAGAAGAGTTGCGCGAGCAGATGAAGGCGCCGTCGGAAGTTTTCATTGCGGTTTTAGAAGGGCTGGTTCGCGAGAAGAAGATCGAGATTGGCGGCGATCTGGTGCGGCTTCCTGGGCATGGCGTGGTTATGAAAGAAGAGGAAGCGGAGTCGAAGAAGAAAATCGAGGATGCGTTCCTGACTGCGGGATTGAAAGTGCCCGCGCTACATGAGGTGATTGGCGGGCTGAAGGTCNGACAAGGTGCGCGCGCAGAAAATCGTGACGCTGCTGCTGCGCGAGAAAGTCCTGATCAAAGTTTCTGACGAGCTAGTGTTTCACCGCAGCGCGCTGGAAGAGTTGCGGCGACGGATCGCGGCTTACAAAACGAAGTCCGCAAAGATTGATGTTGCCACGTTCAAGGAATTAACCGGCGTGAGCCGGAAGTACGCGATTCCGCTGCTCGAGTATCTCGATCGCGAGCGCGTGATGCGGCGCGTGGGCGATGTGCGCGAAATTCTTTAGTCACGGATTTACACGGATCGTCACGGATAAGCCAAGTCTTCCTGATTGATCCGTGTTGATCCGCGTCAATCCGCGGCGAAGAAGTTACACCTTCTCTTCTGGGAACTCCGCTTTCAGGCCAAGCGGGTCGGTGAAGCGGTTAGTGAGGTTGGCCAGTCCGGTGAGCAGGTGGATGTCAACGATTTCGGGGTCGGAGAAATTCCGGGTCAGCGGGGCGAAGTCAAGGTCGTCAATATCGTGCGGCGTGCGGGTGAGTTTTTCCGTGTAGACGAGTGCGGCTTGTTCCTTCTCGCTGAATCGCGCGTAGACTCCCGCCTTCAGCGCCGCCCAGTCATCTCCCGTAAGGGCGGCGCGTTTCGACGAAGCCAGATGATGCTGCGTGCAGTAGTGGCATCCGTTGATGAACGAGACGCGAAGGTAGATCAGTTCATAGAGCTTGCGATCGAGCGAACGGCCGACGCTCGGATAGAAGTTCAGAAAAGTTTTCAGCAGCTCGGGCCGATGGGCGAGCGCCTTGTGCACGTTGCTGGGCTTGCCACGCAGCGTGACGTCGTAGATTTCCCGCACCGCGAGAGGAGCCGTTTCGAACGAGATCAAAGAAATGCGCTCCATTCCGCCTCCAAGCTTAGGGTTGCGATTTCATCATAGATGAGGCCTGGCCGTCCCGCGAGGCAGCAAGCGTAGTGTCTCATTTTGCAAAGGAAGCGAGCCCTACGCGCGATTGTTGTGTCGCAGAAAACGCGCCCCATCGTGCGGCTCGCTCAGATCCCTTCGACTTCGCTCAGGGCAGGCTCTTCGCTGCGCAAAAGAACGCTTGCTCAGGATGACAACGCAAACTGAGAGGGCACCAGCACGTGAGATGGTCCCGGCGAAGATCCCCACTCAAGGAAATGACTCGGATGCCGATGGATCCCCAGAGGGTGTGAAATGAAGGTCAAGTGTCTGATTCCGATTCTGCTTTGCGTGGCGGCGGGAGCGAGCGCGGCCCAAGAGGCTGGTGACGCTGACGCCTCTGCCCGGATCGTGGCCCTGGAGAACGCGTGGAACCGCGCCATCGAGGTCAAGGACCTGAAGGCGCTGGACATGATCCTCGACAACGCGATGGTGTACGTCGACCCGCAGGGCCGGCTGAAGTCGAAAGCCGAGATGCTCGCCGACCTTCGTACCGTCCAGGTCGACCAGGTCGTGAACGAGGCGATGAGCGTGCGGGTGCATGGCAGCACCGCCGTGCTCATCGGGATTGTACGCTCGAAAGGGCTGGAGCCAAACAAACCCTATGCAGAGCGGGCCCGCTTCGTTGACGTCTGGATGGAAAAGCAGGGACACTGGGTCTGCATCTCGAGCCAACTTACGCTTATCTCGCACTGAGCAGGACCTCGCCCTCCTACTGTCCATTTCGTTTCCTAGTTGCCTTGTGGCCACCTGCGTGATCTAAGCTGTCCCGTGATCCAGGCTGTTCGTCGCAAGCTGCGTGACCCAAGGACTTGCCATCTCGCAGGCCGTGCTCGTAGAGTGCGGGCGAGGCGGCCGTGCTCTGGATTCTGGTACGACCGGTCGAGTGAATTGAGCAAATGTCTGTGATTAGAATCATTGGCGCAGGGCTTGCTGGATCAGAAGCGGCGTGGCAGTGTGCGCGGCGGGGCATCGACGTGGAATTGTACGAGATGCGGCCGGTGCGCTCCACGCCCGCCCATCAGACCGCCGACTTCGCCGAGCTGGTGTGCTCGAATTCGCTGAAGTCCGACAGCGAGAATACCGCTCCCTGGCTGCTCAAAGAGGAAATGCGCCGTGCAGGATCGCTGCTCATGCAAATTGCGCACGAGTGCGCGGTNTCCGGCGGGGCACGCGCTTGCGGTCGATCGTGTCGCGTTTGCCGCTCGCGTGACGGAGGCCATCTCGCGTGAACAGCGCATCGTCGTCCAGCGGGAAGAAGTGACGTCGATTGATGAATCGGGTCCAATCACGATTATTGCGACCGGGCCGCTGACTTCCGACGCGCTGGCGGAAGAGATTGCACGGCTGAGCAAGGACAATGCGGCTTCCCACCCTTCCACAAAAAGCGTGGAAGGATGGGGCAGCCAGAGCGCCGCCACCCCGAGTGCACATTTGTATTTCTACGACTCAATCAGTCCGATCGCGGAGGCCGATTCTATTGACATGTCGCGCGTGTACCTGGCGGCGCGGTATGACAAGGGATCGGCGGACTACATCAACTGTCCGATGACTGAAGACGAGTACAACCGGTTTTACGACGCGCTGCTGGCGGCGCAGTCGGTCGAAGAAAAGGATTGGGAGAAGCTGAATTATTTCGAGGGATGCCTGCCGATTGAGGAAATTGCGCGGCGCGGGCGCGACACGCTGCGTTTTGGTCCCATGAAACC
>OCOJ01041050.1_pt1 | contig 20108 bp, 20 predicted proteins | sample 1539251 | NCBI WGS metagenome assembly OCOJ01 (sample SAMN01911457, study PRJEB22624) | soil metagenome | biome: Soil | place: Malaysia | collected 2012-04-30 | depth RA_metagenome m | reverse complement strand
AGGCGGGAATAAATGTCGTAGGCGCGCTCGCCGCGGCCGGTCTGCTCAATGACCATCGGCACGAGCATCATTTGCGGGTCTCTATTGTTTCGATCGGATTTCACGTTCACCTGCCACACTCCGCCCCGCTGCAACGTCTTCACCGCCGGGGAGGATTCGAAGTGGTCCGCGCCATTCTGGGTTACGCGGACTGGCGATACAGAAAGTCGAGGGTCTTTTCGCTGCGGATTCTGTTCCGGATTCTATCGAGGCCCCCATCCTGTGTCAAACGAGCGCGGACCGCTTCCGGAGTCTGTTTGGTCTGCCGGGCGAGCGTTTCGACCTCACGATTCACCTCGTCCTCGCCCACCTCGATTTTTTCCAACTCCGCGATACGGTCCAGCAACAGCGACGATTTCACATCCTGCAGGGCCTGCTCGCGCTGCCCGGCGCGCAGCCGCGGCAGGTCCATTTTTTTCATGTCCTCCATCTTCATGCCCTGCGCCGCCAGCGCGCGCAGGCCGCGTTCCAGGCGGACGTCGATCTGCCGCTCCACCAGCGACTCCGGCACTTCAAAGTCGGTGCGCTTGATTAATTCGGCCACCAGCTTCTCTTTGGATTCGCGTTCGGCGGCCCGCTGCCTCTCCGCGCGCATGTTTTCCCGAATCTGCTTGCGCACCTGATCGAGGCTGGAGAACTCTCCCAGTTCTTTGGCGAAGTCATCGTTCAATTCCGGCAGACTCTTTTGCTTGATGGCATGCACCTTTACCGTATAAATGAACGTCTTGCCCGCCAGCCGCTTGTCGGAAGCGTCTTCGGGATAACTCACCTCGAACGAACGTTCTTCGCCAGCGGAAGCGCCGCGCAAATTCGCGCTGAACTCCGGGACCGTGTTCTTCCCTCCGATTTCGATCAGCACCTCGTCCATCTGCACCGGTTTGGCGCCGCCGACTTCGATTTCCTTGGGTCGGCCCTGCATCGATGCCTGGGCAAAATCGCCATCGGCTAGGGACCGGCCTTCGACAGACGTGAACGTCGCGTGCTGCTCGCGGAGGTTGTTCAGTGCCTGTTCGACCTCTTCGTCGGTGACTACAATCTCGGGCCTGTCGGCGCGCAGCTCTTTGTAACCTTCGACCGGAATCTCGGGCAGGATCTCGAAGCTGGCCTTGAAGCGCAGCGGCTCGCCTTCATGGATGTGCAGGTCGCTTACGCGCGGCTGCGAGACCGGCGTGAGTCCCAGCTTCTCGGCCTCCCGGCGGAAGTAGCGCGGCACCAGAGCTTCCACGACATCGCTCTTCAGATCTTCGGCAAAGCGCTGCCGGATGATCGACGCCGGCACGTGCCCGCGGCGAAAACCGGGCAGGCGCGCCATCTTCTGATATTTCTGTACGATCGCCTCGGTTTCGCGGGTGACTTCCTGGGCGGGGATCTCGACGGAAATCTCCCGCTTAACGCTTTCCTTGCCCTTCGCGTCGGTGGTTTCGGTGGGGCTCACGTTTCCTATGAAGGCTCCGGCTAATCATTGAGTGTAAAGAGTGAGGGAGAGCAGCGTCAATTGCAATGGCCGGTCCCTCGGCGTTGGTCGTCGGTCGTTCGCCCAAATCGGCATTGGTATGGCGGAGTAGACTCTATGCTTATGCGCGATCGGCTTGTCGCCGACCTGAAGGTGTCGCAGACCTACTTTGGCCAAGGGCCAACAACTGACGGCTAACCACGAATGCCCGACTGGCTTACCATCCTCAACCGGGAGGTCATCGCCTGCACGCGCTGCCCGCGTTTGGTCGCGTATCGCGAGCAGGTCGCTCGGGAGAAGCGCCGCGCCTATCGGGACTGGGACTACTGGGGCAAACCGGTCCCCGGCTTCGGCGATCCCGAAGCACGTGTGCTCATCATGGGCCTCGCTCCTGGCGCCCACGGCTCCAACCGCACCGGACGCCCGTTCACAGGCGACGCCTCCGNGCAATTTCATGTATCCCGTTCTATATGAAACCGGATTCGCCAGCCAACCCACCGCAACGGACCGGAATGACGGTCTCAAGCTAAAGGATCTCTACATCACCGCCGCCGTCCGCTGCGCGCCGCCGAAAAACAAGCCCACGCCTGAGGAACTCGCGAACTGCGCGCCTTTTCTCGACTGTGAAATCGCGGGATTAGAGAGGGTGAAAGTTGTGGTCGCGCTGGGCAAGATCGGCTTCGATGCTTATCTGAACTACCTGAAACGTCGCGGCGNTACTCGCTGGCAGGAAAGGCTATCTCTTCAAACATGGCGCCAGTTACCGGTTACCGGATGGCAAGGTGTTACTCGCGTCATACCATCCCTCGAACCAGAACACGCAGACGGGCAAGCTGACGCGCAAGATGTTTATGCGGATCTTTCAAGAGGCGGCAAGAATTGCCGATGAGTAGGGAAGGCGCCGCTGGTGCCGATTCGTCGCATCCTCCCCATCTAATGGGGTCACAGCGGAAAAAACCGGGGCGAGGAGCCGGGGCGGCGCCTGCGTTTGTCGCCAACTCACCACGGAGTCACGGAGGCACGGAGGAAAGTGCCGACTGTTGATTCTTGATTGTTGAGTGAAACCCGGCAGAGGGCACGGCTTTTCGATCGGCAATCCTCAATCAACGATCAGCAATCGTATTTAGTCCTTGCCTCTGTGATCCGACTAACAGTCCTACCGCAACTTCGTCGCCGTCACTTCCAGCTGGAACTGCCGCTTGGAGTTGGGATCATCCACGCTGCCGATCAAGATCGGCTTGCCAACAACGAGCAGTGTGTCGCCGCTGATTTTCATTTGCCGAACAATCGGAGGCAAGATTTCCTCGGCCCGCTCGTGCTGCGTGTCCAGATTGCTCACCTCGCTCCTGACCACCAGATCCAGATCGTCACCTTGCTCCTTCAGCTGCGACCAGATGTTCGTGCCAATGTCGATGTATTGAAACTGAGTGTTGAGCTTGTCGCTAGATGTGGCAACGGGAACCCGTGTGCCAATCTTTATTTCGTTAGGCTGGACTGCCGTCAGGTTCATGGAATAGTTCCGCGTGTTGGTCTTTTTCCCGTCTTCCATTTCGCTGAAGGAAAAGTCGAGACGATAGGCCTGCAGCGGCTTCGGTTTCGGGGTAGTTGCAGAGCTCTCCTGGGCAAACGCGAGACGCCTGCCGCACAAGAGTCCAATCGTCATCGCCGCGACAAAAAGTGCAATAGTCTTTCGCATAGTCTCCTCACCTTTCGTGGTTGTCGGAATTCGAGGGCTGGGCTTCCGTACCAGCTTCTCTCATCTTTCTCTGAACTTCGATCTCGTATTCCTCTTGCGCCTGTGCGATCAGCGTGGCTTCCCCCGGGAACTGGCGGACATAGCGGGCGAGTGCCAGTTCCTCTTCGGTCAACGGCGCCGGCGAGGGAAACTGATCAAGCTTGGGACCTGCNNNCCTGCCACTACAGCGGAGCCACGAGCCTGAGGCCCAAGTTTCTTGTGTACCGCCCGTTTCTGCTCGCGAGATTCGTTCCCTCCGTTGTTCGAGGCCATCTCCATTCCAGAGCGCTGCAGACTTGGAGTCGTTGACGACGGACGAAGCACAACCGCCGGATGCGAAGCCCGGCTCGCTCTCCACGCGAGGGCTGCCACAGCGATGACCACTGCCAACGCCCCCGCCACGCTCCAGCGCCACCAGGCGCGATCCGCGCTCCGAGCACGCTCGGCGCGAATGTTGGCCAGAACTCGCTCTTCCAGTCCCGCTCTCGGCGCGACCGCTGAATACTTTGCGAGCGCCGCATCGAGTACGCGGTCCAGGTCGTCGCTTTCACAATTTTCCCGGCCGATCACCCTCTGCTTGTGTTCGTTTTCCTCCATGTTTCTCATCCCTGGTTCCTGCCGAGCCGTTCCGCCAGCCTATCCCGCAGAATCTGCCGTGCCCGGAACACGCGCGAGCGCACCGCCGCTTCGTTGATCCCTAGCGTGGCCGCCACCTCTCGCGGTGACATTTCCTCAACCGTCGAAAGAATTAGTGGCTGGCGCAACTTTTCGGGCAGGGCGGTGATCAGTTTTTCTAAGGTCCCTCCGACCTGTGCTCCGTGGATCGATTCATCAGCCGGTACGTCAGAGGACGCGATTTCCATCCCTGGTTTGTCACGCTCCTCAAGAGAAATCTCTTGGCTGTGCCTCAAGCGCTTGTACCGATCCACCGCAACGCGCCAAGCAATCCGCGCCAGCCAGGTCTTCGCATCTTCAACATCGCATAACTTTGAGCGATAGCGCAGCACGCGCATGAAAGTTTCCTGCGTGGCGTCCTCCGCGTCGTGATGGCTCCGCAGGGCCACAGACGCGATGCGGTAGACGAGCCGCGCATGTTGTCGAACAAGACCTTCGAGCACTGCATCCTGAGTCTGCGCCTCTCGCTCTAGCGAATCCTGCTTTCGCGCGTCTTGCCTTCGCACAAGTGCCGCAGCCTCGCCCAAGATCGCTGGTCCCGCCGCCAATCGTTGACCCTCATTCATAAAGACCGCCCCCGAGGCTGTTGCGTTCAGGAATTTCTTGAGAAGAACGGTGCGGGAGTAGTTACTTGCAGGCGAGTATCAGCGCGTTAGAAAGGGAAGGCGGAACGCCCGTTAATTGGAAACTGCCCAACTCAGAGCTTGCAACTGAGAACTGACAACTGACACCTGGGGTTTCAGAACCCCACCATCACCGGCTCCACTTCCAGCCGGATGCCCCAGATTTCTTCCACGCGCTGCTGGATCTGTTCTTTCAGCGCGAGGACCTCGGCCGCCGTCGCCCCGCCGCGATTGACGATGGCAAGCGCATGCTTGCTGGAAATGCCAGCGTGCCCGAATCCGAAGCCGCGAACGAAACCCGAGCGCTCGACCAGCCAGGCTGCCGAAACTTTCTTGCGCGTTTCAAGCGCCGGATAGCTTGGGACCGAGAATCCCCGCGCTTCGGCACGTCTCTTCAGTTCCTCGTGTTGTTCGGGAGAGAGCACCGGATTCTTGAAAAACGATCCTGCACTTTGGCAGTCGGGATCTCCCGGAACAATGAGCATCCCCTTCAACGCGCGGATGTGCCGAACAGCCTCGCGCGTCTCCGCGAGATTCGGCGCAGCTTCGCGCCCCTCGAAGTGGCGCTTGAGATCGGCATAGGTGAGGCTGGGCTCGCCTCCCGGCGTGAGTGCATAGGTCACGCGCAAGATGATGAACCGCCCACTCTCGGTCGTATTGAAAATGCTGGCGCGGTAGCTGAATCCACAGGCCTCATTGCAGAGCTCGCGCACTTGGCTGTCTCTACGATCGAGCACTTGCACCGACTCGATCGTCTCCGAGACTTCCTGGCCGTATGCGCCCACATTCTGCACCGGAGTGCCGCCCACGCTGCCCGGGATGCCGCTCAGGCATTCGATTCCGGCGCACTGCTCGTGCACCGCGTGCGAAACGAAGCGGTCCCACGGCTCGCCTGCGCCCACGTCGAGAAGGACCCGGCCCCGGTCGTCGTGGCCAGCACGTTGCTCGATGCCGGGGATCGCAACCTTCAGCACCATCCCCGGCCATCCGGCATCGGAGACAACCAGGTTGCTGCCGCCGCCCAGCACGAAGAGGGGAAGACTTCGCGACTGCGCAAAAGCAACCGCCTCCTGCACTTCGCCCGGAGTCTGCGCCTCAACGAAATACCGCGCGGGGCCGCCGATCCGAAGCGTGGTCAGCGGCGCGAGGGGAACATTTTCTTGCAGCAGCATGGATGGCATCACTATACAAGCACGCTAGAGTAATGAGTCTCGACTACCGCGTGGGCTTGTGGATGAGAAATGACTTGACCACGATGGCATTTGGCTGCACGCCCACCGGAATCATCGTCAGCAGCGTATATTCCGTCGGCTCCAGCTTGCGCGGTTCGCGCTTCTGGATCACGGTCACGTCTCCGGACTGCGTGTCAACGACCAGCAGATAATTCTGATTCTGCGAGAGCGCCAGGGCATCGGGACGGCTGCCCACCGTGAGGGTCGTGATGCGCCGGCCCATGTCGATGTCGTAGACCGCCACGCTGTCGGACCCGAAGTTGCTCACGTATAGCCGAGAGTTATCGCGTGTGACGACTCCGCGCGCGGGATGTTGTCCGATCAGCGTGCTGCTGCCAACCTCGTCATTCCCCGTCTCGATGATCGAGATGCTGTCAGAGTCGAAATCGCACACGATCAGCTCGCCGCCATCGGGCTTGAGCGTAAGGCTCACCGGTGTGCGGCCCACGTCGAGCAGGGCCAGCACGCGGTCATTCTCATTATTCCCGCTCTGCGCCTGGCTGTTCCTCAGGGCTATCGATGCCACTTGGGAAGATCCCGAACAGGCCACGAACGCTTTGCTCGAGTCTGGCACGATGGCAATGTCCTCCGGCTGCTGGCACACGGGCAGTGTTGCCCGCACCCGCAGCAGCTTGGCGTCGAGGATCGAAACCGTGTTATCGGCGCGATTTGAGACCACGACCGTCGAGCCGTCCGGGGAAACCCTTGCCAGTCCAGGCGCCGAGCCGACGCGCACGTTGCCGATCACCACGCGCCTCTCCAGATCAATCACCGAAACGTTCGACGAACCCGAGTTGGCCACGTAGCCCCGCTTGCCATCTTCCGCAACGTCGATAAAGTAGGGCCGCCCGTGAACGCCAATCGTGGCCACCACGGCGTTTTTCTCGGCATCAATCACGCTGACGTTATTCGAGCCGCTGTTGACCACATAGATCTCATTCTTCTTGTTGTTGGCGGCAATGCCCGTTGGTCCGTCGCCGATGCGGATCGTCTTCGCCAGCTCAAACGTGCGCAGATCGATCACGCTGACCGTGTTGCTCTTGCCGTTGGTGACGTAGGCGTATTCGCGGTAGGAGGGGCCGTACTCCGGCAACGACCGCTCGCGAAAATACCACCAGCCCGCCCCAGCCAGGATGGGAAGCAAGACAGCGAGGAAAAGGATCTTTCTCAACGTGACCTGCGCCTGCGAGAAAAAGAAAGATTAGCAGAACCAGAAGACTCGGGGTGNCCCCGTCCTTGTCCCGCCGTTCTTTGGCAGGACAGAGCGGGGAAGTTGACTTTGTGCCGGTTCACCTGAGAATTAAAGTCAAAGACCCCATCCTGTCGCCAAGAACGCGACAAGGGTGGGGCACCCGTCCGAATGATGGCGCGCCGAGGCGAAAGCTAATCGACTACTCCCTCACCGCCACCGTCTCTCTCACTCCAATCGCAGGCACGGTTCTTCCCNACAACCGCGGCGATCTGGCGGACTTGCACCATCAATTGGTCGAACTGATCGGGAAACAGCGACTGCGGACCGTCCGACAGCGCTTCATCGGGACTGTTGTGCACCTCGACCAGCAATCCGTCAGCGCCGACCGCGACCGCTGCACGCGACAGAGGCGTGACCTTATTGCGTTTCCCGGTTCCGTGGCTGGGATCGACCAGAATCGGCAAATGACTCAGCCGCTGCACCGCCGGAACCACGCTCAGGTCAAGCGTATTGCGGGTGTGGTCGGCAAACGTGCGCACGCCGCGCTCGCACAGCGCCACGTTGTAGTTGCCTTCGCTCAGAATGTATTCGGCCGCCATCAGAAATTCTTCCAGCGTCGCCGACATCCCGCGCTTCAGCAGCACCGGTTTTCGGGCGCGTCCGGCGCGCTTCAGCAGCGAGAAATTTTGCATGTTGCGCGCGCCAATCTGGATCACGTCGGCATACTCTTCCACCAAGTCAAGCGATTCGTGGTCGATCGCCTCGGTGATGATCTTCATGCCGAATTGCTGGCGGATCTCCACCATAATGCGCAAGCCTTCTTCGCCCAGTCCCTGAAACGAATAAGGAGAAGTCCGCGGCTTGTACGCCCCGCCGCGGAAAAACTGAGCTCCGGCCTGGCACACGCGTTCGGCCACCGCAAACGCCTGCTCGCGGTTCTCGATCGCGCAAGGTCCAGCCACAATGGCCAGCCCCGGCCCGCCAATCGTTGCCGCCGTCCCGGGGAACGTGATGACCGTGTTGTCTTCTTTGATGTCGCGGCTGACCAGCTTATAGGGCTTCGAGACCTGGATGACTTCCTGCACGCCCGCCATGTCTTCGAGCGTGCCTTGTTCCACCTCGGCCTTGTTACCGGTGATGCAGATGGCCGTGCGTTGCGCGCCGGGCATCGGATGGGCGCGATATCCCATCTTCTCGATCTTCTGACAAACGGCGTGCACCTGCTCTTCGGTGGCGTGCGCCTGCATGACGACCAGCATAGTTTTCCTCGGTCACTACTCGTGTGGGACAGCCGTCCTTCCCGCCCTGAGCGAAGTCGAAGGGGCTGTCCGATCGAGCGGAAGCTCGACTCGGTCCAACTCGGCCGCAGGAGAAGCCGAACCGGTCAAGTCTACCGTTGCCCGCGCTGCACCGCAAACGGAGCAACAGGGTTAGCACTGTCTGAAAACAGATTCCCGACAACAGTCGGGCCTCGCCGGAAATCGAGGCTCATCCTAGCTTTGACCCCGCCGGCCACCACCGATCCGCCGGCAAGTGTGCTATAAGCGTCAAGGCCCGCGAGGTCTGCAGTTCCTGCGGCCTTGATCCCGTGCTCGACAGTGAAACCCAAAAGCGGCTCACCGACCTGTCTGCCGACGCCCAGTCCAGCCTTGCCGACTTGCTTCAGTTTGAAGGGGTAAAGAACGAGCAGTGGTTCCTGCGACGATCTGTCGAGGGCAGCCCATACGGCTGGGAGCTATTGACGAGCGAGTCCGCAGAAAATGACCGCTTGATCAAAGAAAGGATCGCCCGGAGCCAAAAGCCCGTCACCGGGCTGGTGCTGGCTTACCTCGGCTTGGTGCAATGGAGAGGGAAGAAGCAGCTGATGGCTTATCTGCAATGCTTCCGGGCCGGTTATAAAGATGGAATTCTGTGCCTGCGACACCTTAAAGAAGAAACGCCGGGCCAGAAATTTGAGCCGCATGGCGCCTTTCTGATCGCCGGCAGTTGCAAAAACATCTGGATTTAGCCACGACTTGTTTCTTGCATCCGCTCCGCGACTGCTGCATCCAAACCAACGATCTTCCGAACTTCATTCTTCGGAGTTTCTCCATGAAAGCTGCGGTTGTACCCTCGGTTCACGGCAAGTGGGAAGTGAAGGATTGGCCGCACCCGAAAGCCGGTCCCAACCAGGTCGTCATCAAGATTCACGCCAGCGGCCTGTGCTACACCGATGTGCACATCACGCACGGCGTGATTCCGACGCAGTTTCCGCGTGTGCTGGGCCACGAGCCTGTGGGTGAGATCGTCGAAATCGGCGTTGGCGTGACCTCGCGCAAGGTCGGGGACCGCGTTGGGGTGGGCTGGCATCAGAAAGGCTGCGGGCGTTGCGAGTGGTGCCTGCGCGGCAAAAAAGAGCTCTGCCCGAACGCGGTCTGTACTGGCATCGGACTGCAGGGAAGCCATGCCGAGTACATGCTGGCCTACGCGGATGCGACCATGCTCATCCCCGATGGTCTCAGCTATGAACAAGCCGCGCCGATTTTTTGCGCCGGATACACCGTCTGGAGCGGCCTGCGCCTCGCCGATCCCAAACCGCACGAGCGCATCGCCGTAGTTGGTATCGGCGGCCTCGGTCACCTGGCCTTGCAGTATTCGAAGGCGTCGGGATTTGAGACCATCGCCGTGACGCAATCGAAAGACAAGGAAAAGATGATTCGCGACCTCGGCGCGGATGAAGTGGTCGCCGATGGCGCAGCCCTGCTGGCTGCCGGTGGCGCCGACGTGCTGCTGGCCACCTCGAACTCCTGGGCCGCCACAGCCGCAGCCGCCAAGGGCATGCGTCCCAATGGCCGTATCATCCTGATGGGCGTCAGTCCGGAGCCTCTTAACTATAACCCGGAGCTAATGTTCAAGCGCGTTCATTTGATCGGGTCATCGCAAAACGGACCGGAGTATCTCTACGAAGCCCTCGACTACGCTGCCAAAGGCAAAGTGAAAGTCGTCGCCGAAACCTACAAGCTCGACGAGATTCCCAAAGCCTACGACCGCGTCGCGGACGGCAAGGTGCGCTTCCGGGCGGTCATTACGATGAACTAGCTTCGCGTTTCCAGTTTCCTGTTTTTAGCGTTTTCGCAAGCGCAGTTTCGCTGTCGAACTTGCAACTAGAGACTAGAAACTGGAAACTCTTTCTTCATGCCCCGCTCCCTGGCCCGCGAACAGGACATCCTCAAGCGGCCGCTGCCAAAACGCCCGCCCCGACTGACTTCTCGCCGCGTTGGCATCCACACTTCTACCGCCGGGGGCGTGCAGAATGCCGCTGAACGCGCCTACCGCCTGGGCTGCAACACCTTCCAGATTTTCTCTTCGAGTCCGCGCCAGTGGGCTCCGTACGAGCTCGGAGAGTCGCAGTGCGCGGAAATGAATCGCCTTCGCGTGAAGTACGACCTGAAGCCTCTGGTCATCCACACCAACTATCTGGTGAACCTGGCGAGCCCGAATGAAGTGTTTCTGCAGAAATCCTTGGAAGCCTTCCGCGGCGAGGTCGAGCGTGCGCTGCGGCTCTGCGCCGAATACCTCGTTCTCCATCCTGGCTCCTTCCGTGGCGCCGACCGCCAGCAGGGGATCTTGCGCACGGCTGCAGCCATCGCCGCCTCCACACAGGGGCTAGACTTGGCGAAGGCGGGTCTCACGATTCTTATGGAAAACACCGCCGGGTCCGAGTATTCCCTCGGTGGCAGTTTCGAGCAGGTGGCCGAATTGCTCGATCGTTTGCGTAGTTTGGTTCCGGTAGGCGCTTGCATTGATACGTGCCACACGCACGTTGCCGGATACGACATCGTCAGCCAAGAGGGCCTTCGCCAGACACTGCAGCAACTCGACGCAACCATCGGCCTGAACAACGTAAAAGTCTGGCACTGCAACGACGCCAAAGCCGCGCGCGGCTCCAGGCTTGACCGTCATCAGCACATCGGGAAGGGAACTATCGGGCTGGAACCATTTCGCCGTCTGCTCAGCGATCCCCGCCTGGCCGGCGCCGCCTTCATCGCCGAAACACCCATCGACCGGCCGGGGGACGACAAACGGAACGTCGAGGCGTTGAAGAAACTGGTCGCATCCCCTCCGGATCGCCTCCCGTGACCTTCGTCATTTCGCGGGAGTGTCCTCTGTGTCAAACCTGACCCATCCCGTCTTATCTTGGACACAGAATGTCCCAACGTGGCTGCAAACGGACGCGTGTTTCCCCGGAGGAAGCCGTGGCGATTCGTTTGCTGATAAGGCAGGTATGAATCGATCATCATTCTTGCTTTCCCTCGCTGTGATCCTGGCTGCCGTCTCTGCCCATGCCCAGACTGACGTCGAGGATCGCCACTTCTTTGGCTGTTCCAGTACTGAGGCGGAGAGCACGTTCGACGCCGAGCTCAACCATCCCTCCAAACGGAGTTTGGTGCCTGTCAGCGACAACGAAGAGATCAAGCGTGCGGAAGCAGCGCCGCATCACGCCGTCTACTCCGAGATTGATTCTGCGAAATACAAGATCAGCGAGGCCGAATTCTTTGTTCGGCAGGACCCGCCGAAAGATGCGCAAGAAGCGCCGCCTTACTCACCGCTGACCATCTATGTGAAGCTGACATCTCCCGACAAAGCGCTCTGGTGGAAGGTGGCTCCGTCTGAAGAAGACAGCAACGGTGTGAACGAGAGCTTTCTATCGGCCGAAGTGCCCAACGGCGAGGAAAACCGCGGGCAGAATCCCGTCACCATCCTGCCCGCTACCGGAGACCGAACCGTGCCAATTTTCGATGTGCAATGGAGCCGGCAGGAAATGGGTGTGTCAGTGAATTCCCTGGAAGCACACCTGCTGCTCGATCTGCGCTCAGAGCAACCCACGGCAGCCGCCGATCTGGCGTGCAATTCCCGCACGTTCTTCGGTGTTTGCGGCGTCTGGGATAACCAGATGCAAGACAACAACAACTACGAATGCGACTGGGTCCCTGGGGATGGCGATTTTCACTGCGAGTCCAGGATCTGGAGTCGGACACTGGGCAAGCGGAAAACCAAGTCCTGGTTTCATCTGCTCAGCGGTAAAGAAATTCCGTTCGCCGTCCCGCAGGGAAACCCGGCCACGTTACAGCACTTTGCTCAACTCGCAGAGCAAAATCCTGCATGGCGCACTCGCCAGGCCGAACTGCCGGGGCTGGGGAAGACTTCCGACGTCCTGCGCCTAGCCATGGCGAGCGGCAGGGTGATCCACATTCTGGGCACCTATGGCAGCCGGGAGCCGTTCGGGGCGCAGTTCTTCTATGTCATTTTGAGCAAAGACGCTCCGGTGCTCGGCTACATTCCTGCGGTTTCGATCTTCGAAACCGATCCAGAGAAGAGACTCAGTCACAAGGAACTTGAGTTCCAGCGAGGAGTTGCGGAACAGCAGGCGCTGCCCACTCCTTCCAATCAGATCGAGACCGGAACGAACCTCAGCTTCCAGTCAAAGGATCTGGTTGCGGACGCAAGGTCGCATATCTACCAGATCACCGTTACTGAAGATAATGGTCGCGACGGGAACCCAAGCCATGCGGTCTACTGGCTTGCCGTGGATGAGGGACCCGCCGCCGAAACGCTCATTGGCCTGAGCAAGCTGGCCAGCGACGTCTCCAGCTACGCGGGATGCGCAAGATATGCGAGCGAGGATTCTGCCGCCGTGATCGAGGTTCTCAAAGGCGCGCAGTTCGTGGCGTTGATCGAAGTCGAGCCGTCGCACATGACCAGTGAGGCGAGTGAAGGCTTCTTGCCGCCGGACACGGAAAACGGAGAGAATCCGGAAGACCAATGCCCCTACACGGTTCGTCTCGCATGGAACCACAAGGAATGGATTGCAAGCGATCGAAAAACAAAGTGCGCCGCTCAGTTCAGTCCCAGAATCGTCGAGATCGGTGCAGACGGCAGCATCCGCAGCAAACCAGGCGAGGTGCAGAAGCCTGACTCGCAATAGAACGGCTCTGACCTGCGCTGACTTCCCTTCGAAATGGCAGGCGTGCCGCGTGTAGAATAATCGCTTCAGCCTTCGCCGGCAGACGGCTCTGTGTCCCGGCGACTACACGAATGTCGACGAAAGAGAATTCGGAATCCAGCATGACGATGGCTGAGCGTGCGGCCTCCGACCGTCGCCACGACGACCGCTACGATGCGCAGCGCATCGAGCGCAAATGGTCGGAGCGCTGGCAGCAGGACTCTTCGCTCTACGCCGCCGAGCGCGACTCCGCCAAAAAGAAATACTACGTGCTCGAAATGCTGCCTTATCCCTCCGGCGTGTTGCACATGGGGCATGTGCGCAACTACGCCATCGGCGATGCTCTGGCCCGCTACATGTGGATGAACGGCTACAACGTGCTCCATCCCATGGGATGGGATTCGTTCGGTTTGCCCGCTGAGAACGCGGCCATCTCCGCCAACGTCCCGCCGCGCGAGTGGACGCTGCGCAACATCGCCAACATGAAGGCGCAGATGACGCGGATCGGCTATGCCTACGACTGGTCACGCGAGGTCACCACGTGTTTCCCCGAGTATTACCGCTGGAATCAGTGGTTCTTTCTGAAGCTGTACGAGAAGGGCCTGGCGTACCGCAAGAAGAGCCAAGTCAACTGGTGCCCCAAGTGCGCCACCGTGCTGGCCAATGAACAGGTTGTCAACGGCTGCTGCTGGCGCCATGAAGACACATTAGTCGAGCAGCGCGAACTGGAACAGTGGTTCCTGCGCATCACGAAATACGCCGACGAATTGCTGCGCGATCTCGACAAGCTTGGCGGCTGGCCGGAAAAAGTGCGCATCATGCAGCGCAACTGGATCGGCCGCAGCGAAGGCACGCTTGTCGATTTCAAGCTGGACTACGCGCCCGACCACCGCGGATTCGGGCCGGCCGGCCCTACGATCAGCGTATTCACCACGCGCGTCGATACCATCTTCGGCGCGACCTCGGTGCAGCTCGCGCCCGAGCATCCCATCGTCGCCGACCTGACTGCGGACAACCCTGTCCTGCGCGCGAAAGTCGACCAGCTCATCGCGGAGCAGCGCAAGGCCAAAGAGGCGGGCGACATCGGCGAGATCGAGAAGCACGGCGTCAACACCGGCCGCTACGCCATCAATCCCTTCAACGGCGAGAAGCTGTCGGTCTGGGTGGCCAACTACATCGTCATGGATTACGGCACCGGCGCCATCATGAGTGTGCCCGCGCACGATGAGCGCGATTACGAGTTCGCAAGGAAATACAAGCTCGNAGATTCGGCTTGTGATCGTTCCCGTGGCCGATGATCCGGAAGAGACGGTCGCTGAGCCTCCGCTCCCGTTTACGACCCACAACGGCGTCCTGGTCAACTCCGGCCCGTTCAAGGGCTTGGGATGCGACGACGCAATCAAGAAGATGTCAGAGCACGCCGAACAGAGAGGCTTTGGTAAGGCGACCGTCACTTATCGCCTCAAAGACTGGGGCATCTCGCGCCAGCGCTATTGGGGCACGCCCATCCCGATGCTCTATTGTGAAAAGGAGGGCATCGTCCCGGTGCCCGAAAAAGATTTGCCGGTGATCTTGCCCGAGAACGTCGAGATCACGCTCACCGGAGGCTCGCCGCTCGCCAACGTGCCCGAGTTCGTCAAGGCAACCTGCCCCAAGTGCGGCGGACTGGCGCTGCGCGAGACCGACACCATGGACACGTTCATCGACTCGTCCTGGTATTTCTATCGCTACACCGATGCGCGCAACGATCGTGCACCTTTCGACTCGAAAATTGCGCAGTACTGGTTCCCCATCGACCAGTACATCGGCGGGGTCGAACATGCCATCCTGCACCTGATTTACTCGCGCTTCTGGACGAAATTCATGCGTGACATGGGACTCATCACCAACGACGAACCCGTCGAACGCCTGTTCACGCAGGGAATGGTGATCAAAGACGGCGCCAAAATGTCGAAAAACTTGGGCAACGTGGTATCTCCCGACGAGATGGTCGCCCGGTACGGCGCCGACGCTGCGCGCCTCTACAGCTTGTTCGCGGCGCCGCCCGATCGCGATCTCGACTGGCAGGATTCGGGTATCGAGGGCATTCAGCGATTCCTGGGGCGGGTTTATCGGTTCGTTGTTCGCAACGTGCCGAAATCTTCGGCAGAGGCGTTGCTGGCAACGTCTCTCTCACCAGAGGCGCGCGCGATTCAGCGCAAATTGCACCAGACCATCAAGCGTGTCAGCGATGACTTCCAGGGACGATGGCACTTCAACACCTGCATCTCTGCCATCATGGAGTTGGTGAACGTTTTGTACTGCTNCGGAAGAGGCAATCGCCCAGAATGCCATCCCAGCGCCGATTTTGGCGGAAGTGCAGCGCAACCTGGTCTTGTTGCTCGCGCCCTTCGCGCCTTACCTCGCGCACGAACTCTGGGAGATGCTCGGGGAAAAGGGGAGCCTGCTCAAAGCGCCTTGGCCAAGGTACGATGCTGAGCTGGCGAAAGAGGAAGAAATTGAAATCCCGGTGCAGATCAACGGCAAGCTGCGCGGAAAGATCGTCGTGCCCGCCGGTTCCTCGGAAAACTTCGTCCTCGACCACGCGCTGGCCGACGACAAGGTAAAGTCGGCGACTGCAGGCAAGCAAATCGTCAAGAAGATTTACGTCCCCGGCAAGCTATTGAACCTCGTAGTGAAGTGAGCGGGGCNGCGCCTGAGCGCGCCCGCTTCTTCGGTCAACCTCCGTCCTGTTTACGCTCCCTTCAGCACGAGTACTTCCTTGCGATTGTTGAAGTCGACTTCCTGGAGGCTTATCGTCTTATTTGACAGCGTGCGTACGGTGACGGCGTCATACGGAGCGGGTTTGGGAAGTTCTTTGATCTGGCCTTCCGTCGTTGCCACAACCTTCCCACCCTTGGTGATGTTTACCTTCAGATCATTTGCTGGACCGCTCCATTCTGCCTTGTAGTCCCCGGGTGCAAGCTTCTTCGAACCTACTTGCGTTGTATCCGTAAGCGTGAACTTGCCCGAGTTCATGTCCCTGGCAAAAGCGCTCAGCGAAAGCGTGAGCGCCACAATGGCAAACGAAGCGAGGTATTTTGCGAATTTCATGTCGTCTGTCCTCCTGAGATGACTGTGATGAAGAATGGAACGGCCTGGGCGCTGAAGGGCGAAACACCTCCACTTGTGCGCCAGCTCTGGGCGCCCACATCTCTTGCTTGTGTGAGTGTTCTTCATCTCATAAAGATGCTCACTCAAGGCTCACGGTTGCACATATCGTGAGACGATATAAAAGCTAACTACGCGTCGCCTGCTCTTTCCTGAAGGATCAGGGGAATAGGTCAATCCCGCTGTGCCTGAGGTATGCTAGCCGGGAGCACTTTGATGTCTCTATCTCCTACTGTCGAAGGCTTCCGCGCCGCCTTTCGCCGGCCCTCGCTTGCGCTCGCGGAGATCACCTGGCGCTGGAGCGTGGGCGCAACCGCCACTGCCTTGCTGCTGTTCGGCTTCTTTGAATTTCTCCGTACGCTGCCGGTGACCCGTGGCGACCTTCTCTTCCTGCGCACGGGGCAGCCGATCCTGGTGGGCCAGGCGCTCTCGCACATTCTGCGCGGCAGCCTGAGCCGCGTCGTTGTGGCCACCGTCGTCGGGATGCTGGCGATGACTTGTCTCTGGATATTTGCCGCCTCGCTCGGCCGGCTAGCAACCGTACGCAGCATGCTGGATCACTTCCGCAGCAACGTGGCTTACGTCTCCGCGGCCGTTCCTAGCAATACAGGCCAGGATCTTGCTGGCAACGTCTCGACGAATGATGTGCCTGCGGATCCGAAGTCCGCGTTCCGCGCCATGACCGGCCTCAACTTTCTGCGCGCCGCGCTGGCCTTGGCCACGATCTTCAGCCTCGTTGCTGCCTCGACGCTGGCCGGCTTTGCCTCTCCTGATGCCCATCCCCGGCCTGGACTGGCATTCCTTTTGTTTCTGCCGCTTGCCGGGCTGATCTGCCTGATCTCGTGGGCCCTGAATTGGATTCTCTCGCTCGCCGGCATCTTCGCCGTGCGTGATGGAGACGGCGCTCTGGGCGCGGTTTCTGCCGCGGTGGTCTTTGTCCGCGAGCGCCTCGGTCCGGTCGCAGCAGTCAGTACCTGGGTCGGCCTCGCCCACCTCACCGCCTTCATGGCGGCGAACAGCGCTGTCGCTGTGCCCTTGAGCATGGCTCAGATCCTTCCGGGCCGGGTCGTGGTCCTGTCGCTGATTCTCCTGACTTTGGCTTACTTTGCGGTCGCGGATTGGCTCTACATAGCGCGTTTCGCGGGATATGTATGCATTCTCGAAATGCCGGAAGCGCTGCTCGCGCCGATTCCCCGTTCGCCCGCGCCAATACAAGCGCCGACTCCTGCCGCGATCGATAGGGATGAAGTGATTCTGAGTGACTTGCCGCTGGCGGCTGAATCCTGACCATTAACCCCAACCCCGGACCCCTCCCTTTACACTTTCTCCCCGAATCTGAGACACTCATCAGTGGAAACCCCATCCCGCTCCCATCCATCTGCAGTCAGCGAAAGCATCGTCATCCTCGATTTCGGCTCGCAGTATTCGCAGCTCATCGCGCGCCGTATCCGCGAGCAGAATGTTTTCTCGGTCGTTCTGCCCTGCACCGCCTCGCTGGATGAAATCAAAAGCTGCGCACCCGCGGGCATCGTGCTTTCGGGAGCGCCGTGGTCGGTCTACGACAAAGACGCTCCGCCCGCCGACACGCGCCTGTTCGAGCTCGGTCTTCCCGTGCTCGGCATCTGCTACGGACTGCAGTTCATGGTGCACACCCTCGGCGGCAAGGTTCGTCCCGCCGACAAGCGCGAGTACGGCCACGCAGAAATTGACATCGTTGCCGACTCGATTTTGTTCAACGGCCTCGCCAAGCGCCAGCCCGTCTGGATGTCCCACGGCGACGAAGCCCTCCAACTTCCGCCCGGTTTTGAGCTGACCGCGAAGACTCCCAATGCGGTCGCTGCCATTCAGAACGTGGCCAGGAAGTGGTATGCCGTGCAATTCCATCCCGAAGTCCACCACACACGCCACGGCAGCGAGATTCTGAAAAACTTCATCTTCAAGATTTGCGGCGCGAAACCGACCTGGACGCCGCAGCACTTCATCGATTCGACGGTAGCCAAAATCAAAGACCAGGTCGGCACCGGACGCGCTATCTGCGCGCTCTCCGGCGGCGTGGATTCGTCAGTCGCCGCTGTTCTCGTCGATCGTGCCCTACGCGACGCGAAGGGTAAGCCTGCCCCGAGCCGAGCGGGAGGGCCTGCCCTGAGCGGAGCCGAAGGATCGCGTCTGACCTGCATCTTCGTCAATAACGGCGTGCTCCGGAAAAACGAATTTGAGAAGGTGCAAAAGACGCTGCGCGACAAGCTTGGCCTGCACCTCGACGCCGTCGACGCCACCGGGCGTTTTCTTGAAAAGCTGAAAGGCGTGATCGATCCCGAAAAGAAACGCAAGATCATCGGCAGCGAATTCATCAAGGTGTTCGAGCGCGAAGCCCGCCGCATTGAAAAGTCTGAAGGCAAGGTGAAGTGGCTGGTGCAAGGGACGCTTTATCCCGACGTGATCGAATCGCGCTCGGTGCGCGGACCTTCGCAGGTCATCAAGTCGCATCACAACGTCGGCGGCCTGCCCGCGAAGATGAAGCTCAAGCTGATCGAACCGCTGAAGGACCTATTTAAAGACGAAGTCCGCAAGATCGGCCGTGACCTCGGCATACCCGAAGAAATCCTGCAGCGCCAGCCCTTCCCCGGCCCCGGCCTCGCTGTGCGCGTGCTCGGAGAAGTTACTCCTGAGCGCCTCGCGCTCTTGCGCGAGTGCGACGACATTGTGGTCGGAGAAATCAAGAACGCCGGTCTCTACACCAAAATCTGGCAGTCGTTCGCCGTGCTTCTGCCGGTGATGTCGGTCGGCGTCATGGGCGACATGCGCACCTACGCCTATACCTGCGCCATCCGCGCGGTCAGTTCCGAAGACGGCATGACCGCCGACTGGGTCGCGCTGCCGCACGAAGTGCTGAAGCGTATCTCGAACCGCATCGTCAACGAAGTGAAGGGTGTGAACCGCGTCGTCTACGACATCACCTCAAAACCGCCGGGCACGATCGAGTGGGAGTGAACAGCTCTTCGCTCCTGGCCTTTAGCTCTTTGCTCGAACCCCACGACGGGTCATGTGGGGACAGCCGCCCCCGGCTGTCCCGCCGAGCGGAGCTCGGCTCAGCCCCTGCCCTCATCAAACATCCATGGTGTCTCGGCGAAAAGTTCCTCTAGGGACTTCTCGCGATGGTTGAGGAAGTGATGCACTACTTGAAAAGCTGCGGTTTCCTCGTACTCGATCTCATGGATGGTGCCTTCGTCAAAAGACACGATCTGCGCTTTCGGGTAGGCGAGCAGCACAGGAGAGTGCGTCGAAATGATGAACTGCGCGTCCTTAAACCTGCGGAGGACATCGTGAATCAGAACGAGAAAAGACAATTGCCGCTGTGGCGACAGAGCCGCCTCGGGTTCATCCAGCAGAAACAATCCGTCGCGTCGGAACCTTAGATCCAGCAGCGTGAAAAATGTNCTCGCCGTGCGAGCGGCTGTGAAGACTGCACCCACCGTAGAATTGAGTTACGCCCAGCTCGTCGACAGCCGTTGCAGTGTTGAAGAAGCTCTCGGCACGCAGAAAAAAACCGGCGCCTGTCCGCTTGTCGAAGGATAGGCGCAGCGCCCTCACCAGAGGATCGATCGAGCGGTTGCTTTCCGTCGAGTCGTTACGGAAGTTGCGATTTCCTCCCTCCCGGCCAAAACCGTAGTGGGCAGCGATCGCCTCCAGGAGCGTCGATTTTCCGGAACCATTCTCCCGGGCAAAAAAGCAGATGCGGGAGCGAAACTCCAGTTCTCGCAGCTCGCGAACCGCGGAGACCGAGAAAGGGTAAGCTTCCCAATCCTGGACCCGATCGCGAAGCAGCGTGAGCTTCTTCAGCACGGAGACATTCTACTTTGTTATCCGGTCTTAGATTGAGTTGTTCGTTCGGAAGGGACTCTTGGCATAATGGCCCTAATTTTTCGCCCCCTACTCTTCCCGTAGCGCGCTCATGGGATTGACCTGGGAGGCCCTCCTGGCCGGAACATACGTCGCCAACATTGCCACTCCGGCCATCGTCAGCGG
>OCOJ01036211.1_pt10 | contig 20135 bp, 18 predicted proteins | sample 1539251 | NCBI WGS metagenome assembly OCOJ01 (sample SAMN01911457, study PRJEB22624) | soil metagenome | biome: Soil | place: Malaysia | collected 2012-04-30 | depth RA_metagenome m | reverse complement strand
AACCTGCACAAGATCGGTCAAATCAGAGAGTTTTTCAACACCCACAGACGATTACACTCAAACCGTCGAACGCCAATCTTTCCGTGGACTTGCCCAGCCTCTCCCAAGTCACCCCCTTCTGTGACCGCAATCACGGCCTGCTCAGGCACCCCCGAATAGCCTTCCCATAGCACGGTGTCAGCGCCCTCTCTTTCCACGGGGGCGCAAGGGGGAAAGCATGGCCCTTATCGATTCACCCAGCGGTAAGGTCATCCGCGACTATTCCATTGAAGAACTGAAAGACGCCGCCAGCCTGATGCGCGGCTACGATCTGGTGGCGTTGCACGCGGCCGGCTCAGGGCACGCAGGCGGAACGCTGTCCATCATGGATGTCACGGCTGCACTCTATCTCAAGGTCGCCGAACACGACCCGCAGAATCCTTTCTGGGCCGATCGTGATCGCATCATCTGGTCGACCGGGCATAAGGCTCCGAGCCTTTATCTCGGGCTCGCCTTTGCCGGGTTCTGCCCTATCGACGACGTGGTTACGCTGCGCAAACTGGGATCGCCGTATCAGGGCCATCCGCACTGGGTGAAAGTGCCGGGCGTTGAGGTGTCGACGGGATCGTTGGGGCAGGGGTTGAGCATTGCGGTGGGCATGGCGCTGGCGGCTAAGCTTGACCGGAAGAAGCACAAAGTCTTCTGCCTGATGGGCGACGGCGAGCAGCAGGAGGGTCAGATCTGGGAAGCCGCCATGGAGGCCGGGCATTTCCACCTTGACAACCTGATCGGCATCATCGATTGCAACCGCCTGCAGATCGACGGCTGGGTGAAGGATGTGATGGAAGTGGAGCCGCTGGCCGCAAAGTACCACAGCTTTGGCTGGGATGTATTGCGCATTGACGGGCATAACATGGACGAAGTGGTGAACGCGCTGGAACAGGCGAAGAATGTTGTCGGCAGGCCGGTCGTCATTCTGGCCGACACGGTCAAAGGCAAGGGCGTCAGTTTCATGGAGAATCAGGCAGGATGGCACGGAAAGGCTCCGAACTACGAGGAGCTGCAGCGGGGGCTGGAAGAACTCGGGCTGATCGATCGCATTCCGGTGCAGCACCTGCTCGACAAGGCGAAATACTTCCAGGCCGAGGTGGAGCGCAAGCTCGACTCCAAAATGCCAAAGTTCTCCCGCAACTACTGGTGGAACGCGGCCGACATGATGAAGGTGAAGATGGAGCCGACGCGCAAAGGATTTGGCCAGTCGCTGGCCGAGAATGGCGATGACGAGCGCGTGGTTTGCCTTGGCCTCGACATTTCTGGGTCGATCACGATCAGCGACTTCTACACGGCCAAGCCGGAGCGCAAGAAACGATGGATCAGCATGGGGATCGCCGAGCAGTCGGCCACGTCGGCCGCCACGGGGCTGGCGAAGGAAGGGAAGCTGCCCGTGCTGGGCACGTATGCCACGTTTGCTGCGGCGCGGAATCTGGATCAGATTCGGACGTCGGTCTGTTATGGCAACTTCAACGTGCTGATGGCCGGGGCACACGGCGGAGTCTCAGTGGGACCCGACGGGGCCACGCACCAGGCGTTGGAAGATCTGTTCGCGATGGAGGGTTTGCCGAACATGTCGGTGGTTGTGCCCTGCGACATGGTCGAGACGCACAAGGCCACGAATTATCTTCTGCTCCGGCATGTGGGGCCGAAATACATCCGCTTCGCGCGCGAAGCGACTCCGATCGTCACCGATGAAACGACTCCTTTCCTGTTCGGAAAGGCGAACGTGATCCGGCTGCGGCGCGAAGGGCCGGACTTCTTGAAGGCGTTTGAGACGAAGCTCGCCGCGTCTTATCAAAACGAAGACGAAGACTTGAGCATCGTTGCCTGCGGCCCGATGGTTCCCGAGGCAATGCGCGCGGCGTACATCCTGAAAAGAGAATTCGGATACGAGACGCGGGTGCTTAATCTTCACACCCTCAAGCCGATCGATGGGGAGGCCATCATCAGCGCAGCGCGAGAGACTGGAGTCATAGTTACCGCGGAAGAACATCAGATCGGCGCGCTCGCCTGGCGCGTGAGCGGAATTCTCACGGAAAGCGCGCAGCTGTACGGTTTGCCGTTGATCACAGGAGCGATTGGGGTGAAAGATCGGTTTGGAGATTCTGGTGCTCCCTGGGAGCTGATCAAAGAATTTGAAGTGAGCGCCGAACACATCGCCCACAAGGCCGTCGAGTTGATGGCGGTGAAAAAGGGCCGGCCTGCGGAGAAGGATATCCCCTCGCGCGCTGAAGTGCGGTAGAAACCAAACACCGAAATCTTTCGGCGTCTTACAAACAAACTCAGGCGATTCGTCGTTGAGCTTGTTGCTGATCTAACCCGGTCCAAAGAATCCATCCCGTATGATATTTTCGAGGGTCCGCACTGTGGGGTGTGGGCACACGGCTCATCTGCCGCCATCTCGAAAGAAAATCATGAAGAAGAAATTCCGCGTATTTGCTACCTGCGATATTGGGGAAGCCATCGACCTATTGCGCAACCGCGGCTATGAGGTTGAGGTCTATCCTCGGCCCGAGGCGCCGCCAAAGATTCTGATCATCGAGAAGGTGAAATCCGGCATCGACGGCTTGATCAGCACCTTGCGCGATCAGATCGATGCCGAAGTCTTTAAGGCGGGCAAGAATCATTTGAAAGTCGTGGCCCAGTTTGCGGTGGGGTTCGACAACATCAATCGCGCTGACGCCAACCACTACAAGATTCCATTCACGCACACTGCCGATGTGCTGACCGAAGCGACGGCTGAGTTCGCCTTCTTTATGCTGGGGACGCTGGCGCGAAAGATGTGGCCGGCCGAGCATTTGACGCGTGACAACCAGTGGGGCTACTGGCATCCGTACCTGCCTTTCTTGGGTGATGAAGTCACGGGCAAGACGATTGCAGTCATCGGGACCGGCCGCATTGGACTCGCTCTGATCAAGAAGAGCGTCGGTTTCGACCTCAACATCTTGTGTTACGACCCAGCCTATGAAAATCACGCGTACGTGAAGGCGATCCAGGAGATTGCCAATCTGCGCCATGCCCACGGTCTGAGCCGCGAGCCGGCTTGGATCAAGTACGTGCCNGTTCGAAGAGGCGCTGCGGCATGCTGATTTCGTCAGTGTGCACGTGCCCTTGCTGCACGCAGGCGAGAGCGCCACCCCCACATATCATTTGTTCAATGAGCAGACGTTGAAGCTGATGAAGCCGACGGCGTTCCTGGTGAACACCTCGCGTGGCCCGGTGGTGGACGAGGCTGCGCTGGCGCGGGCGCTGCGGGAAAACTGGATTGCCGGAGCAGCTCTCGATGTTTATGAGACCGAACCGCTGCCCGCGGATTCTCCGTTACGCGATCCTGCCATTGCCGACCGCTGCCGCTTGATGCCGCACTTCGCCAGCGCTGCGCGGATCACACGGCTTTCCACCGATCCGAACAAGGGCATGGCGGGACGCTGTGTGCAGGGACTGATCGACGTGATCGAGAGCAACTACGGCGGTGACATCACCAAGATGCCGTACGTGGTCAACAAGGAAGCGTTTGGAAAGTAGATTCTCGATTAGGGTTGAGGCTTACATCCCTGCTGTTGATTTCTCCGCTGCTTCGATCGATTTCGACAGTTCGCTCCAGGGGGTTGGTCCCATGTGCATCATGAAGAAGGTGTCGACCGGCAACTTTTCGCGTTCCACCGCGTGTATAACCTCCCATACAGTCTGCGGATAAAAGTAGGACCCATCACTCTGCTTCTGGAAAGCGTCGCTGCCATAAAGCAGCCTGTGCTCCGGAAAGTAGACCATCATTTGGCGCTCGGTTGTCTCGCCGCGCAAGGGATAGATCTCGAGTCGGTTGCGACCCTCGCCGAGCACGACCTTGCCGGAAACAATGTGAAAGTCGGGCTTGCGGGGAAATTTTGCCAGAGTATCAGGAACGCTGGTCCTCGGCGCCGAGCACAACCGCTGCAGGATAGGCAGATTGAGGTCGAGGGCATACACTGCGATGCCGCGCGCCACGTATTCGCGCACTCCTGCTATGTGAGGCCAGGCATCGGAAGTGGAGATCACGGCCTTGATTTTCGCTGTCGGCCAGCGGCGCTCGGCCTCCGCGATGACCTTCGCGGAGTAGCCCGAGGAAATGGGAGCCTCGATCACGACAATACCGTCTGGCTGCCGCACCAGGGTTGTGTTCCACGCGCCGGGGATGTGGATGATATCTTTTGCGACCTCGATGGCAGGCTGATCCGGAAGACCCAGCGTCCGGTCGTCAACCGTGCGATTGCCACGCTGATTAAAGGCGGCCTCGATCTCGGGCGTGATCGCGAAGGCATCGTCCGGCAACGGCGGGTTCAGGGCAATATCCGTGATGGTAATAACGCGATCGGGCAGGTCATTGCGGAAGACATCCCACTGCAACGGATAGTGAATACCATGCGGGCAAAGCCACCACAAGGAGTAATACACGCGTGTGGTCACATCGCCCCGTACGCTCCAAAACGTATCGTATGGGTAGGCGCGCCTCCACTCCACAGCCGTGGGCAGTGCGGTGTTAGCGTTCAGAAAGACGTGGACCGGCACGTTCTTCCAAGTGAAGGAAATCACGTGGTGAGGAACCGACTGCAGCATGGTGTCGGATTCCGTGTGCAGATCGGCTGCCGACAAGGCCGTGAGCAGGATTCGTTCCGGACCGAATTCGAGGGTTTCTTCCGCTTGCTGCAAGTCGCCGCGTGAGCCGGCAGAGGTTTGTCCGTTGATTTCACGGGCCGCAACCGCGCCGGAGGTTGTCGTACTTATTTTGAATTTGGGTTGCATCATCACTGTCATTTCGGTGGTGCGTTTCCACTTACCTTGCTCCAGATCTCGCAGTTCGAAGATCTGGTCGTACTCGACAATGTATGGTCCCTCGGGACGCTCAGACTGTTCAAGCAGATTTCGGTGCCCTACAGCAGAAAAACGCACCGTGGCGAGAGTTCGTAGGTTCTCCTGGCCGCCCATCTGCTTTACTGCCTCAGTCAAGTAGTTGTGGGCGCGGGCGGAGTCTGGTTGAGCGGCGAGGGCTAGTGGTCTTGTACTGAGCAGGGTTAGGAAAAGAACGGCTGCCTTGGATTTCACGAGATGGTACCTTTCAGCTTGTAGTGACACTGATGAGTAAGCTCAATACAAATGCACGGTTCATACGCTTCCCCCTGGGTCGTCATGGAATGGGACTGCGGAACGGCAGGAAATCTCAAAAAGAGACGCCGAGTCTACCACACGGGCCATGCTGGATTGTCAAAAGCTTGTCAATGCGCTTTTCCCCTCAGCGGCGGTCTCTGAAAAACGTCTGCAAAATTTCTGTACAGCGGCTAGCCAGCACCCCGGCGCGAACCTCCATGCGATGGTTCAATAGCGGGTGGTTCAGCACTTGCATCACGGAGCGCACGGCGCCGGCCTTAGGATCGTCGGCGCCATAGACGAGGCGTTTGATCCGGGCATGCACCATCGCCCCGGCGCACATGGCACAGGGCTCAATGGTGGCGAAGAGTTCGCAGTCTCCCAGACGATGGTTTCCAACGTTTGCACCCGCCTGGCGCAGAGCCATGATCTCGGCGTGGGCTGTGGGATCAGAACTACCGATGTTGCAGTTCCAACCGCGGCCGACAATTCGTCTTTCTCGAACAACCACCGCGCCCACGGGCACTTCGCCGAGTTCAAGGGCGCGTTGTGCAGCGCGCAGGGCCTCCTCCATCCACAGCTCGTCGGAGACAGCCACCTGTCCAGAGGCCCGACTGGCAGGCGATTCGCTACGAATTCTTGTACGGGGAGGCATTTTGATCGGGGCGCTGCCGGTATTCTAACGGTTTCCGAAGACTAGATAGCTGAGGGCTGAGGTGAAGCTGGCGGCTACCCGCAACACGGCTACCGGTCTCTATAGCAGGCCCAACACTGCTCGCACGACCTCAGGTACAACGGCGCGAATCACGGCGGGCACGACGACGGTGACGACCGAGTAGGCGATCGCCACTGCAGGGATTGCCAGCAGGGTCCATGCGCCTGCAGAAAGGTTGGCGAAATAGGCCTTCATAAATCCTCGTCGCTATGAGGTACGCAGTTCGGCGGGGAAAGGTTCCGTGGCGCTAGCGCCCTTTTGGAGACACGGGACTCAATGGTATGCTTGCAAAGTCATGGGCATGCCGAGGCTGCTGCGCAAGGTTTTCCTGGTCGATTTGCTGCGCGGACTTAGGGTTACCTTCCGCTATCAGGATCCCAAAGAGATCTACACCGAGCAGTACCCTCTGGAACGCCCGCAGGTAGCCGAGCGCTACCGCGGCGCCCCGCGCCTCAACGTGAACGCCGACACGGAAGAGACCATGTGCATTGCCTGCGACTTGTGCGCGCTGGCGTGCCCCGAACATCTGATCGTCGTCTCCAGCGAGCGCAACGAGCAGACCCGCCGTAAAGAACTCACCAACTTCACCTACGACCTGAGCCGCTGCATGTTTTGTGGCCTCTGCGAGGATGCCTGTCCTGTTGACGCACTCGAGCTCACGCAGGACTTTGAACTGGCCAGCTACACGCGCGATGGTGCCATCTGGGATCGAGAGATGCTCGAAAAAGGTCCGCAGCCCACGCAATACAAGAAGTAATGCGTCACCACCACGCGAGAATTGGGATTGTCGATTTTCGATTGAAAACGCGCGGCCGTGTTTTCAGGTTTTCAATAATCAACTAGAAATCGAAGATCGGAAATTNCCTCAAGCAGGCTGCTGCTGGGTCATGCAGTGCATGGTGCCCAATCCCCAGATCAGGTCGCCAGAATAAATGGGGATGACCGAGCGCGTGGGGAACAGCTCCGACAGGATGTTCAAAGCGCTGCGGTCGTTAGGATCGTTGAACACCGGAACGAGGACGACTCCGTCGGCGATGTAGAAGTTGGCGTAGCTGGCGGGCAGGCGGCGGCGCTCGAACAGAATCGGTCCGGGCATAGGGATTTCCGCGATGTTGAGCGGCTTGCCGTCCTGATCGCGCGCCGCGTGAAGGCGCCGTAGGTTCTCGCGCAGAGGCCTGTGGTTCACGTCTTTGGGATCGGGCTCGACCATGGTGACCACGGTGTTGGGCGAAACGAAGCGCGTGAGGTCGTCGACATGGCCGTGGGTGTCGTCGCCGAAGATCCCCCGGCCCAGCCAGACCACGTTTGTGGCGCCAAGGTAGTGGGCAAATGCCTGTTCGTAATCGACGCGAGTCATGCCGGGGTTGCGCTGCTGCACCTTGCTTAGCAGGCATTCCTCGGTCGTGAGCACGGTGCCGTGACCGTTCACGTCGATCGAGCCACCTTCCAGCACGATGCGGGACTGGAGTGGGCTCCTTTTCTTGGATGTTTTTTTGGCGAAGCCGGACCGGATTTCGGGAACGCCAGTGGCTTTTGCCATCAGGCTGCCAATTTTTTCATCGTGGCGCCAGTTCGAATATTTGGCCCAGGCGTTGAATCGCCACTTGAGGGCGTAGAGCCGCCGGGCTTGGCGCCCGGCCGGACGGCCGAGGGCGGCCGTCCCCACGCGGGTTGTGGAAGTCTCCGCATTATCGTCACTCGTGGGGCCCGCGCCACATTTCACAAAGATGCAGCCTGAGTCGCGCATCCAGACGCGGTTGGTGGGCCAGCGGTGGAAGCTCACGTTTTGTGACAAGGCATCAGCGCGGTCGAGAATCTTGCGGGCTCCGCGCTCGGCGGCCGAGTCACTGACGATCAACTCCACGCGCTCGTGACGGGCGAGGTTGCGGATGATTTCGGCATACACCCATGGGATCGGCTCGAACTTTCCCGGCCAATCGCCGTGGTAGTGCGGCCAGGCGAGCCAGGTGGCGGCGTGCGGCTCCCACTCGGCGGGCATGCGAAAGTGGAGGGTTGTCGGGGGAATGCTTAAAGCATTCCTTGAACGGTTGGATCGGGGCATGGAGGTAGTTTATTGCACAGGAGGATAAATCGGGCATTCTGTCCTGAGGCTGGCATTCATCTTGTCGAACGGATGCCTGTTCAACGAGTGTAATCGAGATGTTGGGACAACAACCCATAACAGAATGTTCTCGCGCGTTGCAAATCGTTTCACATTGACGCGAACAGGGATTGAGCGGACAATGTCAACCGCTTTGGGGGCAAAAGGAAATTCCGGGCTAGATAGACGAACGTAAGCAAGAAAGAGGGAAGAGGAGAGCGCCATGATTTCCAAAACGTTTCGCATCGCTCGAATGATGGTTCTGGCCAGCTTTGCATTCAGTTCCGCTGCCTGGGCCACTTGTTCAAACGCGTCTCTGAGTGGCACGTACGGGTTCCTCCACGACGAAACAGATAGCAACGGGACCCCTTTCACCGCCGCCGTGAGCCAGATCACGTTTGACTCGACCACAGGCACGTTTACCGTAGAGACCACAGCATCCCATGACGGCGTGATTGTCACCAAGTCTGTCCCCGGAACGTACGCAGTCGCCTCGAACTGCACCGGCACGGGTATACCCACGGGAGGCAGCCCCTTCTCCATTGTGGTTACGTCCACAGGGTTCTTGGCCCTTCACCTTTTTTCGGAGGGATTCGCCGTGAAGCAGGGCTCCCCGACCTGCACCAATGCCGGAGTTAAGGGTAGGTTTGGGTTTGAAACAACCGGCGTCTTCCTCGCAGGGGCGCCGGCCACAGGAGCGGTGGCTTTTATCGGTGAGTTGAGGTTAAGCGTCAATGCTTCTGGAGACGGAGTGATAGGCGGGCATGTAGCGGCCAGCGAGGGCAGCACGTTTCTAACGTTCGCAGAGGAGCCCGTGACCGGTTCTTACAGGGTCGACCCGGACTGCAGGGGCAGGGCTACCATAAGGCCGAAGGGGCAGCCCGAAATGCACTTTAGCTTCGTAGTTGTGGACAGCGGGAAGGAAATGCTAGCCGTTGAGACGGACGCCAACACGGTTGTCAGCGGTACTCTGGTGAAGGGCAATTAAGTAAGGGCAATTAAGTAACGAAGACGGAAGCATCGGCTCGGCGTGCAACTATGTCGAATGATGGAGAGCCCCGCGCCGTGAGCGCTGCGAACCGGCCTCTCCGCATCAACTCTGCGCAGACAAACATCTCGGCTGCGTGACCCCTCGTCTGGGATGTGGTTTTGATCTTCATAGCGTGTCAGCAGCCCGACCGTCACAGTATTTATTGCGTACCGCCCGCTGTGGCGAAAAACAACGATTTGCTGCGATCATTTTTCAGGTCATCGTGGCGGCTAACTGACGTTATCCGGAGGTTACACTCATGGACCCGATTTCACTGTCCATCGAGCAGACGATTGGTGATTGGGGAATACGCGTCGATTCTCCGATCGCGCAGAAACGGCCAGTTGCGGCGAATGTCTTCGAGGGCCTTCAGGTCGACCTCGCCGACAAGAATTTCCTCGCGATCGTGCGAAGCCTCGGCCAGCACCCGGCCAAAAGGATCGCAGAAGAACGAGCCACCCCAGAATTCCAGTCCCTCGCCGGGAGCTGACTTGCCGCGCACATTGCCGGTTTCGAAGCCGACTCGGTTCACCACGGCGACATAAACACCGTTGGCGATCGCATGCGATCTCTGGATGGTTCGCCAGGCGTCATGCTGGGCGACACCGAATTCGGCCTTCTCCGCGGGATGCCAGCCGATAGCTGTGGGATAGAACAGCAGGTGCGCGCCCTGCAGAGCGGTGAGGCGGGCCCCCTCGGGAAACCATTGGTCCCAGCAGACGAGCGTGCCAAGACGGCCAGCTTTGGTGTCGAGTGCCTTGAAGCCGAGATCGCCGGGCGTGAAGTAAAACTTCTCGTAATAGAGCGGATCATCCGGGATGTGCATCTTGCGGTACAGGCCGCGCAGCGCGCCGTCGGCGTCGAAGATGGCCGCAGTGTTGTGGTAGACGCCCGGCGCTCGCTTTTCAAAGAGCGACGCGATCAGCACGACGCCGCCTTGGCGCGCGGCCGCCGACAGTTTCTCGCTGGTGGGACCTGGGATCGGTTCAGCCAGGTCGAACAGCGAATGGTCTTCGCGCTGGCAGAAATACTGTGTCTGAAAAAGTTCCGGCAGGCAGACGACCTGCGTGCCCCGGCCCGCGGCATCCGCCACGCGCTCCAACGCTTTGGCAAGATTCTGCTCGGGCTCCGGACAGCACGACATCTGCACCAGGGCTACGCGGAATTTCTCAGGCGGCACGCGTCATGACCTCCGCGAACAATATAGCATCCGATATTTCCCACGGTGTATTGGAACCAGCGCACACGGTCCTGTAGAGTATTCGGTCGGAGAAGAGTGAGGACCGAGTTTAGGAGGTGCGCCGTGAAGCAGGGAAATCACAGTGAGCAGGCTGCGGGAAAACCTGAGACCAGCGCGAGGCACGGCGGTGAAGGCAGAGACCGTCACTTGCACAACCCCATCGAGGATCGGCTGATTCCGCTGGAGCCGCTGGATCTGGGCCGGGTGCGTTCTATCGATGGGCTGGTGCGAGCCATGGCGAAAACCGCCTTTACCGGTCGTCAGCTGGGGGAAGCTGCCGACGTGCTGGAGGCGATGGCTCGCGATGAAGAATGTTTCGTGGTGATGACGCTGGCTGGCGCAATGACCGTGGCGAAGCAAGGACTGATCATCACAGAATTGATTGATCGCGGTATTGTGAACGCGATCGTGTCGACCGGAGCGCTTATGGCTCACGGACTCGTCGAGGCAACGGGGCGGGCGCACTTCCGCACCAATCCAGAGGTTTCCGACGAAGAACTTTATGAACAGGGCTACAACCGCGTCTACGACACGCTCGAACCGGAGCAGAATCTCGACGATGTGGAAGAAGTGATGTCCGCGGTGCTGGAAGCCTGGGACCACAACGAGGTGATGTGCTCTTACAAGCTGAATCACGCGATTGGGGCGTATCTAGCCGAGCATGCCCAGGGGCAGCGGGGGATTCTGAAGTCGGCATATGAGAAGGGAGTGCCGGTCTTCGTGCCGGCATTCACCGACTCCGAACTGGGGCTGGACACGGCGCTCAACAACCGCATACGCGAATCGACAGGAAGACACAAGATCCGGTTCGATCCCTTTGAGGATCTGGAGCACTTTTCCGCGACCCTGCTGCGGCAGAAGAAGCTGGGCATTTTCACCATCGGCGGCGGTGTGCCGCGCAACTGGTCGCAACAATTTGGACCGTTCATCGAGCTGCGCCATCGCCGGCTGGGCGAGAACGTGCCCTTGAAGCGCTATCACTACGGACTGCGCATTTGTCCGGAACCGGTCTACTGGGGTGGTTTGTCAGGGAGTCCCTATAGCGAGGCGGTGTCGTGGGGCAAGTTCGTACCGCCGAGTGAGGGTGGAAAGTTCGGCGAGGTTTTCGTGGATGCGACCGTGGGCTTGCCGATCATTGTCGCCGCAGTTCTGGAGCGGCTGGACAAAGATAAGAAAGGGAACTCCGCGAAGAAGTCCGGTAAGGCGGTTGTCAAGAAGTGAGCCGTACCGGTTCGTCTATATGCTCCGATCGCGCCGTTGCAAATATTAGTAGCTACTCGTCCTTTCTTGGGCGCGGCAGTGATTTCAGGAATTCCACCAAGTCACTCTTGTTCTGGTCGGAAAGCCCGAGGTTCATGCAACTGTCATAGTGGTTCACGACGTCCATCAGCGTCGGGAAACGCCCGTCGTGATAGAAACCGCCTTCCGTATGCGTCCATAGGCCGTTCAGTGGGGAAGTGCGATAGCGCTGGTCGGGTGCGCGGCTGGCCTGGAAGCTGTCGACGCAAACTTCGCTCGGAGTGTGCATATTCCACCCTGGTTCGGTGTACAGCGGAGGAACGTGGCAACTGGCGCATTTGCCGTTTCCATTGAAAACCGCTCTGCCGCGCTCGGCGGCTTCCTCGTTGAAGCTCCCAGGGGGAGGGGCTGGCGCCGGAATCGCAAGCTGATAGAAGTGCAGTGCGGCCAGCTGCGGCGTGACGAGATCGGGAGAGTTGCTCACATGTCCGAAGCTGGCCTTGGCGGCGACGGGAAACTGCGCGGCATTGTTCAGGCGGGGATCGAAAAAGTTTCCTTTCCCGTGCATTTCAAGGTTCGCGACGAAGGCATTCCAATAGGTTACCGACCCCCAGCCGGTCCAGGTGTGAAGATTTACGCCGGCCAGTCCGAAGGCCGGAGGAATCAGCACGGCTGAGGTTTTTCCATCTGGGCGAAATGCTTTGCCGTCCAGCGCGAGTTCGGCATCGAAATGGCCGGGGCCCCAGCTTTGAAGCACTTTGCGCACGGTGGGCTGATCGACTCCGAGCAGGTCAGCAAACGGCTGCAGATTGGGAGCCAGCGATACGATCGCACCGACGTTGAGGTCGCGGTTTGCCCAGCCGTCGAGGCGATGTCCGATGCCGGGAGCGAGGGAGTTGTCGACGGTCGAGTGACAAAGCGCGCATTGGATCCCGGCGGATTTCAGGCTGCCATCAGGATTAAAGAATCCTGTGACGCCGACGACCGAATTGAGCTTGAGCAGCGCAAGGGTGACTGCCGGATCGTTCAAGTTGACCTGACCCTGCTTTAACTGGGCAATGAGCGGCGCAGGCAGAGCGTCTACGTCCACTTTCAAACCAACAGCGAGCGCAGTGCTGGGGCTGACTCCCGGGCCAACACCGCCAAACTTGCTGCCCTCGATCGCCTGATGAAGTTTGAGCGCGTCTCCCCAGAAAGCCTGATCGCCGAAGGTCTCATAGCGGAAGACTTGCCGGCCCTGGGCGACCATGTCAGTGGCATTGCCAAAAACCGCTTCGTCCGATGCGGAATTGGGCGCGGCATTTGGAGCGGTTGTGCCTTGGCGTGCCAAGAGCGCAACAGCACCGATTGCTAGTGCCAAGAAGACGAGTGCAGTGCGATACTTCATAGCTTAAACCTCCGAGGAGAGGGCGGAGTGAAGCACCGAAAAACGCGAGAGAACTATTCAACTCGAGCTGAGCGAGCGTTCCCGTTGGGTTTCTGAGCCTAGACCCTGCCTCACTCTTATTGAGCGGATCGGGCTGTGAGGGTTACAAATTCGCCTGAAAAATTGAAAAGGAAAATGGCAAGATGCGCCTCGCAGAGTTTCGCTGATGTCCGAGGTGAGTTTCTCGTCGTCGAAAAACGCCGAGGATCACTAGAAGTCCGCTGCGGCCCAACGGACTTCTCCCGTTGACACAAGAAAAATGTGTAACCTCTCATCGGGTGTCGACTCAGTTCTATGAGGAGGTCTCGATGGCTAGTACAGCACTGCTCGAACAGGCAAAGCGAGAAGATTGGAACGACGAGCAGGTGGTGGAGCGGGTGCTGGCAGGCGAGACCGCGCTCTATGAACTGGTGATGCGCCGGCACAATCAGCGACTGTATCGAGTGGCGCGAGCGATCTTGCGCGACGACGCGGAAGCGGAAGACGTAATGCAAGACGCGTACGTTCGCGCGTACCAACACCTGGCCAGCTTTGAAGGCCGCGCCAAGTTTGCCACGTGGCTGACCCGCATTGCTGTGCACGAAGCCGTGGCGCGTTCCCGTAAGCGCGCAAGACTTCAGCCACTCGATACGGCGGAGAGATCCAACGGAGAGGTTATGAAATCGCCAATATCCACCGAACGCACTCCAGAACAGGAGGTTTACGATCGGGAACTCAGTCAGGTATTGGAGAAAGCTATTCTTGCGCTGCCCGAGAATCACCGCCTCGTCTTCATGCTGCGCGACATCGAAGGAATGAGCACGGAAGAGACGGCGGAATGCCTCAATCTGACTCCGGAGAATGTTAAAGTGCGCCTGCACCGCGCCCATGCTGCGCTGCGAAAGCAAATCTATGCCGCAGTCGGAGCGACGGCGAACAAATGTTTTCAGTTTCCTGCGGTGCGCTGCGACCGGGTGGTCAAGAACGTCTTCAGAACCCTAGACTTGGCCGATTAGCCAGGCTCACGCCGATGAAGTGAGTTCCGCAGGAACTGTCTCGTCAGCGGGTCAGTCGAAGATCAGAACCGCGGAAGCGATCACTGTCGTCCACAGGCCGCGTTTGTCGCCGACCGCCGATTGCGTGACGTTGGCGGTGCGCACGATCTTGTTCGAGAGGCGGTAGATCTGCTTTTTTTCGTCCCAGGAGCGGTCAGGATCAAACTCGACATTCAAAGTGGTGGCGAGCATCTCGGCAGCGAGCTCTTCGGCGTACTCTCCGGCGGCATCCTCGGTTTCGCCAAAGGAATGGTGTTCGCTCAGATAGCCGTAGGTGTTGCGGTCGGCGGGAATGGCCACCCCGATCGAAGAGGCCAGCAGGCGGTGCGGTTCGCGAGTCGAGTTCTCGGCAACGACGGCGAAGACGACTTCTCCCGGATTCAGGTACTTCACGCCCTCTTTGCGGGCCAGCAACTTACAGTTGGGCGGAAAGATGGAGGAAACGCGCACCAGGTTTTGTGCGGCGATACCGGCATCGCGTAACGCCAGTTCGAATGAGGTCAGCCGCTCGCGGTGCTTCCCAACCCCCTTGGTGAAGAAGATCCGCTTGGGAACCATGTCCTTACCCAATGCTGTAGCCCTCCGCCCGGAAAAATTCAGATGGAAGAATGCACAATCTAACACAATGTTTTGTAAAGGAAATATGAATTTAGGTTCCGGGCACAAAAAAGGCAGGAGGCGCAGGGACGCCATCCCGCCGTGTTGCTTCGAACAGTGGAATTCTGCGTAAACTTACATGGCAGCTTTGACCGAGCTCACTGTGATCGTGTTCCCTTTGGCAGTTCCGGTTACGGTGGCCTTGGCACCGGCTTGTTTGTCGAGGGTGGCCAGCGCATCCTTGTCGCTGGTCTCGAGCGTGTACACCTTCTCGCCGACGACCAGGGCGTATTTCGACCCCTTGCCTACGCAGGCCCTAGTACATGCGGCGGCATCGCCCATTGCGTGCTTGGCGCCGCACATTGCGTCACTGACGGTGCCCGTATAGGTCTTATCTTTCGCGGCAGCGAAAGTCGTGGTAGCGAACAAGCCCGCGCCCAGAACCAGGGTGAGCAGCGCGAAGGCTAATTTTTGCGTGCGAGGTTTCATCCTTACTCTCCTTAAGTAGGTTGGACATACTCCCGCGCCGTTTGCGCTGAAGGAGGCATCCTTGAGTAAAGATGCACCACCTGGCGTTTGGTTACAACTCCTAGGGACGTTTTCGTAACTGTCACGCTTCCGGGTGGGAAAATGGCGGGGAGCGCGCTGGCGCGCGCTCCCGCGCTGCCCGGCCGACAGCTTGGGGGAGGGCCCGGGCAAACCCATTCAGGGCCTGCAGCCTGATTACAGGCGAAGCACCCTTCTCGCCGGAAGTGGAAGATTACCTGAGGCCGTTCCGACGACTCTGGTCGCATAGAACTGATCGTTTACGGGAAGCCAGCAAGATGCGCCCATAGACTACAAGGATTCGGCCACAGTGCGGCTCGCGGTTCAATTTGTTACAAAAACCGAAATTCCCATGGAGCTACAGCGTTTTCTGGTTTGATGTGTCCGGTCCGACCGTCGGCAGGCGACACCACACGTGTGGGGACAGCCGTCCTCGGCTGTCCGGCGGAGCGAAGCTCCGCCGGGTGGGACGGATACAGCTTCTCCGGAATCGCGATAGGCCGCACTCCGAGCCTTACCTGGGAGCCTTGGCGGAGTAGACGAGGTCCACGTCCACCGACTTGTCGCGTGCATTGGCGGTCACGTGTGAGTCGACATCCCAATCCAGGCTCGCGGGCAGCAGCTTGTGCGCTTGCGGCAGGGACTNGCGCTTGCGGCAGGTACTGCTTGAGGTAGGTCGCATCGTACACATCTCCTGGACGCAGCTTCCACGCAGCGCGCAGCTTGGCGATCAGGCTGTTGTCGAGGCCCCGAAACTCAAGCTCACCCATGTGGTAAGCGTCGCCCTCCTTCACTGTGAGAAGGATGCTGACCGTGCTCGCGGCATTTTCGAACTGAGCGTCTGCTTTGATTGAAGCCGCGATGTAGCCTCGCGACCCGTAGAGGGTGCGGACCTCAGCGAGGCCGTCCGCCAATCTGACCGAGTTGAGCGGTTGGCCTATCGGCGCATAAATCAGAGACTGCAGGGAGGTAGTCGGAAATACTTTGTTCCCCGACCATTCCAATCGGGACAGCTTGTACTGCTGCCCGGGAGTCACGGCAAAGGTAACATCGACGAAGGTCCGGTTTCGGGTTTCCTCGTCGGACTCGGCCGAAGGCGGCGGTTGCAAGACCTTAGGCTGCGGGGGACCGAACGAAGCCTTCAGATAGCCGCGAGCGTGGTAGATCGGCAGAAGCTGCTTTTCAGCGAACAGAGCCAGCCGGTTGCGGGAGTATTCTCGATCGGGAAGTTTCTCGGAGGCGGCTTGGAGCAACGGCAGTTCACTCGCACCGGCCCCGGTGAACTCCAGTTTGCGAACCCGAATCAGCACGTCGGAGGCGGTGTACTCGAATGCTTCGGATTGGCCGCTAGGCTCTGCCGCACGGACGTAGTCCACATGGCCCGCAATCCCTTTTTCTACCAGGAGGGTTTGCAGCGCGTCCGAAACCTCATTGGGCAGGCTCCCGGAAGTCGGCAACTCGCCGTCGAACAGCGGGACGTGCTCCTTGATCGCTCGCCGCAGTTCTTCGTCGGAAAACCAAACAAAGTCTTCAAAGTGAACGGGAAGAAACTTGTCGGTGTCGGTCACTTCCAGCTCAAGTTTTGTTCCCGCCGAGGAATAGGAATACTTATAACCGATGTCGCTAAAAGCGCCGGTTTCGGCGAGATTGCGGGCAGCTTTCTTGAAGTCATCCTCGCTGACGGTAATTCCGGTCCGCAGGCCGCTTGCTGCAATTACGTCATTCGGCGCAAAGCGCTTCGTACCGGTGATCTTAATCTCGATCAGCGTGTGGGCGGAAGCGGGTAGTTGCGCGAAATGAGCGGACTCGCCGAAAACAAAGCCGGGAAGGGCTGACAGGGAGGGGAAGAAAAGAAGCAGCAGCAATTTGGACGACGTCGTGATCATTCATTTCGTGCTGGGTACGAGCTCCTCTACCGACTTGTGCTTCACCGCGATGTCAATGAAAGCAAGCGCCGCCCGGCTGAGGGCCTTGTCTTTGCGAAACACCAGCGCCAGGTCGCGCCGGACCTGCGCATCCGCCATGGGAATCGCGGTCAGCACCTTCGCCCTGACATCTTCCTCCACGTTGGAGCGGGCAATGAAGCCAACTCCCACGTCGGCGGCGACGAAACGTTTCAGGAGTTCGCTCGAATCCAGTTCCATGGTGTAGTTGGGCTTGAGCCGGCGCCCATGAAACAGTTCCTCGATGGCATCGCGGGTGTGTCCCGCCTTGGGGACCACCAAAGGAAACTTCGCCACCTCCGCAATGGTAACCGACTTCAGCTTACCTAACGGATGCAGCGGCGGCGCGATCACCACAAGTTCATCGCGATGGATGAGCACAACGGTCAGGCGGTTATCTGTAACCGGAAGGGAAACGACCCCGAAATCCACGGAATTGTCGATGACTGACTCCAGAATCTTGGCGTAGTCGGCGCGCTTGATGTTCACTGAGACGTCGGGATATTTCCCCTTGAAATCGGCGAAGACAAAGGGAAGGATGTGCAGACAGGTGCCTTCGTTCGCACCCACGATGATCTCGCCGCGGGGCACTCGCTCCATCTCGGCAATGGAGACCAGCATCGACTTGCGGGCGTCGAGTGTCTCGTCAACGTACTTCTGAAACACCTTGCCGGCCGCGGTTAGTGACACCTTGCCGCCGGAGCGGTCAAAAAGCTTGGCGCCGACCTCCTCTTCGAGGGCACGAATCTGTGAGGAAATCGCCGGCTGCGTGCGGAACCGTTTCTCCGCCGCACGCGAGAACGATGCGTGCCGCGCGACCTCGAGAAAGGTTTCGAGCTGATCGAAGTCCATGGGAGCACTCAGCAATCAGCGTTCAGCACTCGGCCCGTGACGGCCGCGCGCGGGAATCATCCGCGCTCGAAAGGGCTGAATGCTGATTGCTGACCGCTGCGTGCTCAACTATAAAGTCGCATTATCAGCGTCATAAAAACAATCGCGTTGCCAGCCCCGCTGCCAGGGCTTAGACTCGTTGGTTTCGTAACACGGGAAAATTGTAGCAGGGACGCTGCGTCCAGTGGCCCTTTCGGGACCCTCACGCACAGCCCAGAACCCAGTCCAGCACAAGGAGTGATCCATGGCCGATGCGAAAACTGTCCTTGAGTTCGCCAAGAAGCACGATGTGAGGATTATCGACCTGCGTTTTACCGATCTTCCCGGCCTGTGGCACCACGTTTCCTTTCCGATCGATCAGCTGACCGAAGAATCTTTCGCGGAGGGATTCGGCATGGATGGCTCTTCCATTCGCGGCTGGGCCGCGATTCATGAGAGCGACATGCTGCTTATTCCCGACCCGACTTTTCACCTACTCGATCCCTTTGCCGAGACACCCACGCTGGTGATGATCTGCGACGTGGTCGATCCCGTCACCAAGCAGCGTTACGACCGCGATCCGCGCTACATCGCCCGCAAGGCGGAGATGCATCTGAAGTCGACCGGTATTGCCGACACCGCGTATTTCGGTGCTGAAGCTGAATTCTTCATCTTTGACAATGTTCGCTTCGATCAGCGCGAGCAGTACGGTTTTTATTACATCGACGCCGAGGAAGGGCGCTGGAATTCGGGCAGGGAAGAGAACAACCTCGGCTATCGCCCGCGCTACAAGGAAGGCTATTTCCCCGTTCCACCCACCGACCATTATCAGGATTTACGCTCGGAGATGGTACTCACCATGCAGAGCTGCGGCATGGAGGTGGAGTGCCATCACCACGAAGTCGCCACCGGCGGGCAGACCGAAATTGATCTGAAGTTTGACTCGCTGGTCCGCTCCGCCGACAAGATGCTGCTTTACAAGTACGTGACCAAGAACGTGGCCAGCCAATACGGCAAGACTGTCACGTTCATGCCCAAGCCCATCTTCGGCGATAACGGCAGCGGCATGCATACGCACCAGTCGCTGTGGAAGGGAGGCCAGCCACTGTTTGCCGGCGACGGCTATGCGGGTTTATCGCAGCTCGCCCTGTGGTATATCGGTGGATTGCTCAAGCACGGCCCGGCGCTCTCGGCGATCATCGCGCCGACCACCAACTCTTACAAGCGGCTGGTGCCGGGGTTTGAGGCGCCGGTGAACCTGGCCTACTCGCGGCGCAACCGCTCGGCGGCATGCCGCATCCCGATGTACTCCCCCTCGCCGAAAGCCAAACGGGTGGAGTTCCGTCCGCCCGACCCGAGCTGCAATCCCTACATGGCATTTGCCGCCATGATGATGGCCGGCCTTGACGGTATTGAGAACAAAATGGACCCCGGCCATCCGATGGACAAAGACATTTATGAGCTGGATCCCGAGGAATTGTCCGCCGTCCCGTCAATGCCGGGCTCGCTCGAAGACGCGCTCGATGCCCTGCAGCGGGACCACGCCTTCCTGCTCAAGGGCGATGTTTTCACCGAGGAGCTGCTGCGGACTTACGTGGACTACAAGCGCTCGAAAGAAGTGGATGCAGTCCGGCTAAGACCGCACCCGTATGAGTTCGCGCTGTATTACGACATCTGAGCTGTTGGTTGATTTACTTTAGCTGCTTCTCAATCGCCTCGGTCACTTCTTTGGAATCCGGGGTGACTTCGGGGGGCTGGCCTAGCCTTGCGTAAATCCTCGATCGCGGTTGCTCCACCCCTTCGAGTTCACTTAGATCAGGCCCTCGCGTTTTCCTCGACAGAGTGGGACTTCCGCGGCCTCACACGTCATCTTTCTCCAACCGCGGGCTGCCCCACCCTTCGCGGTTTTCGAAGGGTGGGCTGTCGATGTTCATCCGTCACAGCTATGCCCAGCACCCGCGTGCTAGAAGTCGTCCATGACTCGAAGACTTCATCGGTATTACGGCGCTGGTTACCTGCATTTCATCACGACCAGCTGCTATCAGCGACGCCCGTTGTTGAACAGCCGATGCCGGCGTGATCTTTTCCTTGAGGTGCTGGAGCAAGTCCGGCGGCGCTACCACTTCGTAGTCGTCGGCTATGTGGTGATGCCCGAGCATGTTCATCTCCTGCTTAGCGAGCCAGAACGTGGAAATCCTTCCGTCGTGACGCAGGCCATCAAGCAGAGTTTCGCGAGAAGA
>OCOJ01046742.1_pt2 | contig 20150 bp, 22 predicted proteins | sample 1539251 | NCBI WGS metagenome assembly OCOJ01 (sample SAMN01911457, study PRJEB22624) | soil metagenome | biome: Soil | place: Malaysia | collected 2012-04-30 | depth RA_metagenome m | reverse complement strand
GTTTTCCCGGTATGGCTGGTGGTCAGCATTGCGGTGCATCGGGATACACCCAAGACACTGGGCTGGCGAGCGGATAATCTATGGCCCGCATCGCTGCGAGCCGCGAAAGTCTTTGGGGTTTTCATTGCAGCAATCTTACTTGCCGCTTTTTGGTTCAAGGCGTTTACGCAGTTGCCCATTCACTTGACGGAAGCCCGGCGTTTCTTTAGTTACCTTGCGTTCTGCCTGCTCCAGCAGGTGGCGCTCAATTCTTACCTGACGAACCGCCTTCTCAATACTTTTGGCGGTTCACACTTAGCGGCTCTCCTCGCGGGAGTCATTTTCGCGGCGCTGCATTGGCCCAATCCGGTGCTTGTGCCACTAACGCTTGTGGGTGGCACAGCGATGAGCTGGCTATTCGCCAAGGAGAGAAACATTCTGCCGCTTACCGTGGGGCAAGCGGTTCTGGGGGCGTTGGTTTGGTGGGCATTTCCTATTCCTTGGCATCATGGGATGCGAATCGGCCCGGGGTATTACGCGTTCCACCCCTAGCCTTGCCTAGAGATTGAGATGATCGTAGTCCCGAGCTGTTTTTCCCGCGGGCGGGGTTTGCCGCGTTCGGTTCGTCGACTTGTCCCACACACCGGGGATAGCCAGATGGCACTTTGGGCATGCGCCGTGTAAGAGACCGTTCTGAAGGACATCATGCCAGGAACGTCTAATCAGCAACTCGCCGCACCTGGGACAACAAGTATGCGCGCCGTCACTGAAGATGTTGCCCTCGTACACATAATGCAGGCCTGTTTCGAGAGCGATGGCGCGGGCGCGATGCAGAGTTGCCGGAGGAGTTCGCGGCTTGTCCTGGAGCTTGAAATCGGGATGAAAGGCGGTGAAGTGCAACGGGACATCCGGCCCAAGATGGGTCAAAATCCACTCGGAGAGCTTGCGAGTNTTCGGCGGGATCGTCGTTTAGAGTAGGAATCATCAAGTTGGTGATCTCGAACCAGACGTTTGTCTCTTTCTTGAGCCATTCGAGAGTATCCAGGACGGGCTGGAGATGGGTCAGCGTGATTCTTCCGTAGAACTGCTCGGTGAAAGCCTTGAGGTCGATATTGGCGGCGTCGATGTGGTCGTAGATGTCGTGAAAGGCTTCGTAGGTAATATAGCCATTGGAGACCATCACGGTCTTCAGGCCGTATTTCTTAGCAGCTTGGCAGATGTCGATGACGTACTCGCCCCAAATGGTCGGCTCGTTATAGGTGAAGGCCAGCGAATCGCAACCATACTTCAAAGCCAGCAGAGGGACATCTTCGGGCGGCACAGGCTGGGAGTGGACTTGATCCTGGCGAGACTTCGAAATATCCCAGTTCTGACAGAAAAAGCAGCCCATGTTGCAGCCGGCCGTACCCATACTGAAGACGCGCGTTCCGGGAAGGAAATGATTGAGAGGTTTTTTCTCGATGGGGTCGACCTGGAGGGCCGCAGGGGCGCCGTAGCCTAAGCTATAAAGTTTTCCACCTTCGTTCACGCGGATGAAGCAAAAACCTGACTGTCCCGAATGAATGCGGCAATGGCGCGGGCAGAGGTAACAATGGACGCGGCCGTCGGGTTCCAGCTCCCACCAACGCGCTTCGTGCAGAGTCTCGGTCTTTTGGAGGATCTTTAGCTCGCTCATAAAATCCTCCCCTGTCTGTGATTATACTCTCGCCTTTTGGGAGATGTTGCTGCTTTTGCAGGATGAGTTGGCGAAGGCACGTTGGCGCGTCAAGAGTGGCGACGAGCCTGCTTTTGGACGCGCTTGCGCTCCGCTGCCCAATCCACAAAGCGGCCCATCTGCGCGCGATACTTCCAGGACAGGTGGAAAAACTTCCGGGCGTTCATGTCTGCCGCTTCTGGTCCAAGAAAGGTCTCAAAGCGCCAGCGCAGATAAGGGCTCTTCCAAGGTTTGAGGCGATAACCGCGGGCAACTTTCCAGTAGTACCGCAGGGTCTTGAACATCTTTCGAAAGCAAGCTTTCCAGCTCGCTGGTTAAATCCGCCAGGCCTAGTTCCCGTTCTCCGGCAAAGGAGCGGAAAGGTGTTCGTGAACCAGAACCCAATTGGGGCCGCGCTTTTCCCAGATGCCGGTGTGCCGCAGATTTGTTTCCGTCGTTCTGCCGTCTTTTGACTTTTCCGTTAGATGCATCGAGACGGTCGTCCAGGCCACGGTACCGTGTCGCGTGACTTTCAGATCTTTGCCCGCGGTCAACGTCACGGCCGAGGTGGTATCGAAGAATTCCTTCTTCACGCCGTCGTGGTATTCCTTCCAGCCGTGGTAAGCGAAAGGTGCAACGTCGTAGAACACAAGGCCGTCATCTTTGGCGTAGAACTTAGCGGGAATATCGGCGTCGTTGGTGCTCCAGGCCGCGCAGAAGGAGTCGATCAGTTTGCGAAATGTCGCAGCATCGCTGGCTTTCTGCTGAGCACGGGCGCCGACGAAAGTCAGCAGCCCACCGACCAGCGCCAAAGGTACATACAAAAGCCAGCGCCAACGTTCGCCTGATCGGGCGGTCGATTCAAAAGCGTGCACCGTGACCTCCGTTTTGCTCAAAGCGCTTCAGCGAAAATAGCCAAACTTGCAGCGACCACTGCCGCATAACCTAATGTGATTTCAGCTGTTTTGCAAGGGTATCGAGGCGCTTCGTTCCGGAAAGCAAAAACTAGGCCGACGTTCCTGCCGCAAAATCCACCACTTGCCGGTAAATCCGCCCTGTTTGCCGAAATCCCCGTGAATGCAAGCGTGGCGCTGTTTAGGCTCACATGCGAGCAAAGAAACCACCTGTTTGGAGACAAACCATGGCAATACTACACAGGGCTGAATCCAAGTTCAGAGTGTACGGCGGTGGGGCGCTGATCGTGGCGGGATCTGCTGCGTTTTTGTTTTATCTCAGCTCTTTAGCCGCTCAGTTTCAGGGATTGATGGAGGCTTCCGGAGAACAAACCTTGGGGATCCTGCCAGACCTGGGATTGGCATTCCTTCATGCAACCCAGGCGTTGGCGTTTGGACAAAGTGGCACATTGTTTGTGGGTAGCCGCCTATTGATACTATTCTCGTCGCTCGTGGCGATTGCCGTTGGGGCCGGGTTGAGGCGGCGCGTTCAACGTACCCGACAAGCTCGGTCGGTTGGGTTGCCGTGCATCTATTGAGGAGAGGGCAAATGAATCCCGAGGAAAAGCGTCCGCAAGTCATCGTTGGCGTGCACATGGGACGCAACCGCGATGCACGCGGCAGTTTGATCGGCGGAGCCATCATTACCCTGATTGGCCTTGCTTTGCTTCTCAATCATTTGAACGTTCTGCCCATCGAGCGCTTGTATCGCTTCTGGCCATTGATCATCGTGTTTTGGGGCGTGGGCACTCTTTTCATGCGCACCAGCCGGACATGGGGCGCCTTTTTAATCCTTTTGGGCACCGTACTTGAACTACACGTGCTTGGGATCATGCACGTCGGAGATCTCTGGCCGGTGCTGATTATTGCCCTCGGCCTGTTTCTTATGTGGGGAGCTATGAGGCCTCCCCTCGCTTCGTCAGGGAAGAGCGACAGCGCAGATACGATGAACGCGGTGGCCATTTTCGGAGGCACCGAACGCCGCATTACCACACGCAACTTTAAAGGAGGGAGAGTCAATTCCGTGTTTGGAGGCGTCGAGCTCGATTTTCGCGACGCAGATATTGAAGGAAATGAAGCGATACTGGAGGTCAACTGCGTCTTCGGCGGCGTGGAAATTCGCGTGCCGGATCATTGGCATGTTCACTCAGCAAACATTCCGGTTCTCGGCGGTTATGAGGACAAAACGAGGGTGAGACCAGCCGCGGATTCCGAGCCCGCAAACAAGAAAACCCTTGTGATCCGTGGCCTTGTCGTATTCGGGGGTGTGGAGATCAGCAACTAAGCGGTCTTTATGCATCCTCTCTTAACCCCCATCAAGCGCTACAGCCTTTACCTTTCCGCCTGGATACCGCTGGCGGGAATTCTCATTTATCTGATGGCGGGGCCCGGAAAGCTGAGCTGGGTGGAAGCTACTCTGTTGATGGTGCCGCTGTGCTTGATCTACCAGTTCGTGTGTCTGTCGGCGTGGTATTCGTGCAAAGCTGCGCCCATCCAGAGAAGCACAATGCAGCGGTTGTGGATAACTCACCTGGTCGCCGCTGCGATTGTGAGCTTTATCTGGATGGAAGCGGCCAAGCTGCTAGCTTATGGTCTTTCGAGACTGTCTGAATTTTCCGGGCTCGACCGCCGGCTTGCCCCACAAATACCGGTTCTTTTCGTGGCCGGACTGCTTCTTTATCTTCTTTCGGTTGCGGCCCATTACGTGATTTTGGCAATCGAGGAATCCCGCCAAGCGGAAGCTCGGGCGATGGAAACCAGCATCCTAGCAAGGGATGCGGAGCTGAAGGCCCTCAAAGCGCAAGTGAATCCCCACTTTCTCTTCAATAGCCTGAATTCGATTAGCGCGCTGACAAGCCTAGAACCGGCCAAGGCGCGCGAAATGTGCAATCTATTGGCGGAATTTTTGCGCATGACTCTTGGGCTTGGCGAGAAAACCAGCGTCCCCCTCTCTGAGGAACTATCTTTGCTGGACCGCTATCTCGCGATCGAACAGGTTCGGTTTGGCAAACGTCTTAGAGTCGAAGAAGACATCCAGGAAGAGGCCAAATCCGTTCAAGTTCCGGCGTTGCTTCTCCAGCCGCTGGCGGAAAATGCCGTTACTCACGGGATTGCAAATTTGCCGGAGGGAGGAACGGTCCGCCTTTCCGCGCAAGCTCGTGACGGCCGAGCCTTGCTCGCGGTCGAGAACACATTCGATGCGGAGTCCACTCCGATGCGCAAAGGCGGCCTGGGGCTGAAGAATGTTCGCAACCGGCTGGAAGCGCGCTACGGCAAAGAGGCGAGCATGCATGTAACGACAGAGAACGGACAATTTCGTGTGCAATTGTCATTGCCTCTGGAGCGGGGCGAGGTGAAACGTTGAGCAAGGCAGCCGGGAAAAAGCTAGGCGTCTTGATTGTCGATGACGAGGACTTGGCTCGGCATGTGCTTCGGGAGCTAATCCAGCCGCGTCCGGACATTCAAATTCTTGCGGAGTGCGCGAATGGGTTCGAAGCAGTGAAAGCAGTTTCTCAGCACAAGCCGGACCTTATTTTTCTGGACGTTCAAATGCCCAAACTTTCCGGCTTCGATGTCCTCGAACTGATTGGCACGGACATTCCCGTCATTTTTGTGACCGCCTACGATCAATACGCCATGCGCGCCTTTGAAGTGCATGCGGTGGACTACCTTTTGAAACCAGTTAGCCGGGAACGATTCGAAGCCGCGCTGGAACGAGCGAAATCCCGATTGGGAGAAAAACTCCCACCAGCGCCAGAGTTGGCGGCGGCGGCTCGCGCTCCAAAACAATATATAGAAAGAATTGTTGTAAAAGATGGAACTCGCGTGACTTTGATTCCAGCCACCAAACTTGACTACGCGGAAGCCCAAGATGATTACGTGGCGTTGGCCAGCGAAGGCAAGAAGCATCTGAAGCAACAGACTATTGCCAGTCTCGAGGCGTGTCTAGATCCGGAACGCTTCGTTCGGGTGCACCGGTCTTACGTCGTGAATTTCGAACGTGTAGTGCGCATCGAACCTTACGGCAAAGATAGCCGCCTGGCTATTCTCGCTGATGGAACGCGCCTGCCGGTCAGCAGGGCGGGCTACGCCCGGCTAAAGACGCTGTTGGATCAGCGCGCGTAAAACCTCGCCTTTTTCAGGAGCTTAACCGCCGGACCCAGATTCGGCTGGTGGCCGGCTTTCCCAAATGCATGGTGCGGCCATCGGAACGCAGGGTCATGGTTTCGTCGTACTCGCGTCTGAGAACCTCCATTTTGGTCGCGGGCCGCAGCCCAAGATGCTCTAAAAACTCGAGAAACTGGCCATCTTTCTCGTAGACGCAAAGAATCTCCGCGCGGTCCTTAGCGCGCAGGTCGGACAGCAGCACTGCGCCCTGCTGCCGCAGCTTCGCGACACCGCCTCGCAGGGGGACACCGTGGGGACAACTCTTGTGATGACTGAACCGCTTCAGCAGCAGAGCCTCGACTTCCGGAGAGATGCCGTGTTCGAGGCGCTCCGCCTCGTCGTGAGCCTTGGCCCAGGAAAGCCCGATCACTTCCGTCAGCAGCATTTCCGCGAGTTGATGCCGCAAAGCAAGACGTTCGGCTTCCCTGCGGCCTTTGCGGGTCAGATCAATGTGCCCGCTCCGCTCGACACGCACGTGCCCGTCTCGCACCATACGTTTGAGTGCGGCTGTAACGGCCGGAGGAGTCACGTTCAATTCTTCTGCAAGGCGCGCGCTGATTGGCGGATTGTTCTCTTCGAGCATCTCCCAGATAGCCTTGAGGTAATCTTCCTGGGAAACGCTCGTCTTTTCGCGTCTCAAACTTCTTCTCCTCGACCCATCTTTGTCACTTGGCCTTTCCCTTGTTTTTGTCGTTTGTCATAACGCTGGGGGCCGTTTCTGGCGTTCTGAGCTGCTCAGCTAGTTCGCCGACGCGTCCACGGATTTCTTCCAGGGTTTTCTGATAGAGCGCGGGATCAGGGCCATAGGGATCTTCCACGTCCCAATCCTGCACTTTGGAGACATCCACGAAGACTAACTCGCGAGTTCGGCCACTCATGTTGATAATCAAACTGGCGGTTTCCAGAGCTCCGCTCTGAATGGGTTTCGATTCGAGCCCATCCCACGAATAGCCGTTCGCCAAAAGGGTCTGCTTCGTGGCGCCCGCTACGAAACCGAGTGGGATCAATCCAGCGCTCGAAGCTTCAATCACATCGGCGGCGTCGCGACGGGCAATGGCTTCGGCCATGATACTGCGACAGGAATTCCCCAAACAGACAAACAACACCTTGATGCGGCCAGGAGCGGCCATTCGGACTTTCTCCAGGAATCAGCCTAACGGGGTTCCCGCCGGGGCGCAACTCAGCATGGAGCCTTAACAGTCAACGCGCCACTGCTGCCTCGTGGGATCTGGTACGGGCGAGCTCGAGAAAAAGAAGGTGGACGCTTGGATCGTCGGTGAGTTCCGGATGAAATGTGGCCGCAATAATCCGATTCTTTTGGACAAGCGTTGGCTTGCCATCATATTCAGCCAAGACTCCTACGCCATCACCAACGCTTTCAATAATTGGAGCGCGAATAAAAACCATCTCCAGCGGCCCGTCTTTCAAAGAAGAAGTGCCGGTGACTACATCGCTGGCAATTTGGCGCCCATAGCCGTTTCGCAACACGGTCATGTCTAGGAGACTAAGAGAAGCTTGCTCCGGATTTTCCACCTTGCTGGCCAATAGGATGGCCCCGGCACAGGTTCCAAAGATCGCTCCACCGTCGGCGGCGAACTTCTTAATCGCATCGTAAAGGCCTTCTTCCTTGAGGAACTGGAGCTGGGTAGTGCTCTCTCCCCCGGGAAGGATCAAGCCGTCACAATCTTGGAGATCTTTGGTGGTGCGCACTTCCACCGTTTCGGCGCCTAATTGAGCTAGCATCGCCGCGTGCGCTTCAAAATCGCCTTGAACCGCTAGAATCCCGATCTTCACTGCTTCTTGCTCCTGTCTAACTTTCATGCGTGTACGGAACGTTGATGCGCCGTCACCGCGAACCAATCTGTGACTTTGCGCTCACCAGCCGCGGGTCGACAGCATGTCTTTCTCTTCCAATTGGCGGACATCGATGCCCTTCATGGCCTCGCCCAACTCTTCGTGTGCTTCCAGGACCGCCTTCGGATCTTCAAAGTGCGTTGTGGCCTTTACTACGGCCTTCGCGCGAGCTTCAGGGTCACTCGATTTGAAAATCCCCGACCCGACAAACACGGCTTCCGCACCCAGATGCCGAACCAACGCTGCATCCGCTGGAGTAGCAATTCCGCCTGCCGAGAAATTCGGCACAGGAAGTCTGCCGGTTTTTGCAATCTGGCGGACCAGATCAAGCGGTGCACCAAGCTCTTTCGCTTCGTGCATCAATTCGTCTTCCCGCAGGGTCGTGAGCTTCTTCATCTGGCTCATGATGGTTCGCATGTGCCGCACAGCTTCGACTACGTTGCCTGACCCCGCTTCCCCTTTCGTGCGGATCATGGCTGCCCCTTCGGCAATCCGCCGCAGCGCTTCGCCGAGATTGCGCGCCCCGCAGACGAAGGGCACGCGGAAATCGTGCTTCCAGATGTGATTCTCTTCATCGGCAGGAGTCAGCACTTCGCTCTCGTCAATGAAATCGACTTCCAGCGCCTGAAGCACCGCCGCTTCGGCAAAATGTCCGATGCGCACTTTCGCCATAACGGGGATGGTCACGGTCTGCATGATTTCGCGGATAATTTTGATGGAAGCCATGCGCGCCACACCGCCCTCTTTGCGAATATCGGAGGGCACGCGCTCGAGCGCCATGACCGCGCACGCGCCGGCCTTCTCCGCGATCCTGGCCTGCTCGGCGTTAGTCACGTCCATAATCACGCCGCCTTTGAGCATTTCGGCGAGGCCCACTTTCACGCGCCATTCGTTGGAGTTTCCGCTCCCGTTCACTTTTTTCACGTCCATTTTTCCATTCCTCCTGATTCCCAAATCTGCCGGATATTCCCCGCTAAACTCTTTTCTACTTGTGGGCTAAAACAACGAATCTGCCTTTGCCTTTAGCCAAGACCGCGCCGCTCGCATCGCGAATTTCGCCTGCGAGAAACAGATTGCGTCCCTTAAAATCCGTCTCGGACCCTTCCACCACAATCTCCTGATCGACGCGTATCGGCTTCAAATATTCCACGGTCAATTCCGCGGTAACGGCACGGACTGCGCGAAACCGGCATACTTTCCCCATCGCTTCATCCAAAAGCAGAGCAATAATCCCGCCGTGCGCTATCCCTCCACCGCCTTGGTACGCTTCGCCCAAAATAAAGCGGCCCACAATTCGCCGGTTAGCATTGTCCTGCTCGAACGTCAGCTTCATCCCGGCATGATTTGCGCCGCCGCAGCCAAAGCATTTGTTCGCCGGGTTCGGCTCCAACTTGATGACGTCCGCCAAGTTTCGCCAGCCTCTCCTTAGTTCGCAGCTCGCTAAGCACGTCGCCCGATTTCAAACAAGCGCCACGCGGCTGCGTTCCGCGCGCCGGACTCCTCGCTGGCGTTTGCGCATCTCGACGCGCAGAAGCTCAGCGAGCGTCGCCACGCCGCGGGCAATCTGCTTCTCGTCCAAGCCGGCAAAACCGAGCCGAAGCGTGTTCGGCAGCGGGCTCTGTACATAGAAATAGCGGCCTGGGGCGAACAGCACGCTGCGTTCTTTTGCGTGAATCAGCAACTCGCTGGCATCAAACCCCAGCGGCAGCTCCAGCCACAAGCACATTCCACCTTCAGGACGTGTCCAGCGCGTGCCCTCCGGCATGTGCTTGCGCAGGGCTTCATCCAACACAGCTAAACGCGAAGCGTACACTTTGCGCATCTTGGCGACATGCTTGGAAAACAGGCCGCGGCGCAGGAATTCCGCGAGGGTCGCCTGAGCGAGTTGGTCCGTATGCAGATCCGTGGTTTGCTTGACGATTCGGAGCCGCTCGATCGCCGCGGGCGGTGCGACAATCCAGCCAACGCGCAGCCCGGGGAACGCCACCTTTGCGAAGCTATCGATGTGAATCACGATGTTCGAGCGGTCCAGTTGCTTCAAGGAGGGCACGCGCTCCTCGCGCGCGTGTAGCCGCGCGTAAATATGGTCCTCGACGACCGGAACCTGGTGGCGCCCGGCAAGCTCCAAAAGCTTGCGCCGTGAAGCCAGCGGCATCGAAGTGCCCGTGGGATTCTGAAAGTCAGGCGTAAGGACGATCAGCTTCACGCGGTTTGCCTCGAGCGTTGTCTCCAACGCTTCCAGATCGAGGCCCAGAGTAGTTCCGGGCTCAGGGCGCGTTTGAATCGGCACAGCGAGACACCTGGCTCGCGCGCCATTGAAAATCGCTATCGCGCCGGGATAGGTGGGATTCTCAAGGATTATGGAATCCCCGGGCCGCACAAATGCTTTGCTGATGAGGTCCAAGGACTGCTGGCAGCCGTCCGTGATCAGAAGGTTTTCATCCTTCACGGGGATACCATCGCTGCGCAGGAGCTCCATCAGCGCGGATTTCAAAGGACCGTATCCGTCTGACGGCCCAAGCTTTAGCACATCCGTAGCCTCGCGCCGAAGAACGGCGTTCACACAGTTCTGCAGCTCATCCACGGGAAAGAATTCCTCCGCCGGGCGGGCCATGACAAACGACAACGCATCCTCAGGCGCGCTGGCGGTGAGGCGGCTTAACACTTCCTCACCGCGCTCGTCAGCAAACAGCAATTCCCAGCGAATCCCGTTGTTGCCGCTCAGAACGGGCGGGGGAGGCGGCGAAATCTTCAAGCCGTTTCCGTTGCCCTTGATAAACGTGCCGCGGCCGACATGACCCTGGATAAGTCCCTCGGATTCCAGCTCGGCGTAAGCATTGGCGACAGTTGTCCTGTGCACGCCGAGCATCGTAGCCAGTTCGCGGCTGGCCGGGATGCGGTCGCCGGGGCGCAAATCGCCTGCGTGGACAAGGGCGCGCAATTGGTCGCGAAGCTGGATATACAGCGGAACGTGGCTCTCAGGCTGGAGATGAAGTGGCAGCATTGTCTCTCACCCTGAGCCAATTGTACACGGTATTGGCCTGTTACAAGAGCCAATTTGTCCGCTTCCTAGACTGGAACCCAGTTTCCGCGCCTAAGGGTCATTGGACCCCGCCTGCTGTGTGAGGCTGCCCGTTTTCTGCCCGGAGGCTAGGTCACCCAAACACAATTTGGTCGGGTCGGTGGAGCTGCACTGGTAGATCACTTTCAAAGGCAGGTCTTCGTCTTGGACCTCGTACTCCCCTGCCGCCATATCTTCTGCATCGTCGGCCGAAGCGGTGACCACTGGACTGCCCGGACGCGCACGGATGCGAAATTGGCGGGACGAAGGCTCATAGTTGCCATAACTAAAGCAGCGACCGATACAAGCCCGGTCCACCAGGTGCCCGATAAACTGAACGCGCCAGTCCTCGGGAGCCGAGATTGTTGAAATGACCCTCGTTCCAAAAGACAAGTGATCGACCATTTGGCCAACATCGGACTCCATGCGGCTAAGAGTCGCCGTGTCTTGATAGAGGAAGACAAAAAAGGCCGCGGCACATGCTCCAAATCCCAAGAAATGCCATTTTCGCGGCTTCAGGCAACTCAGGACGGAGAGGCCAAGAGTGGCGGTGATGGTCGTGAGGCGAGAGACAAGCAGGCCAATCCAACCCGCGTACGTGGGTGGTTGGACGTTCTCGGGGAGGAATGCCGTCGCGCAGAGCGCTACCACGTACAGCTCGAATGGTGTCCGCATAGACTTCCACTCAGACCTGTCGCCTTTTTTCCGGAGGGCTTCGACTGCCACGCACAGTGCCCCGAGACCGAGGGCTATGTACTCCAGGGTGGCATAGCGTGCCCCGTAGAGAACCAATTGATCCGCTCCATTGAAGTAGCAGAACGGCTCCTGCGGCCAATCCACCGGAAACGTAACTCGGTGCGCCAGATACCACTTCAGCCCAAAGAAGGCGGCTGCCGCGGCCGCCGGAAGCGCCAAACCCCACCATTTTGGCAACTTGGTTGAAATAGCGACATACGCAGCCGTCGCCAGGAGCCAAACCGTTCCGAGTGGATGCGCAAGCAGCACGATTGGGACGAGCAGCAAGCCGGCCAGCCGTTCCGCCCCCCTGCCCCGCCAAAGTAGCGCCAAGCTAAAACATGCAATCCCCAAAGACAGGTAGTAGTTCAGGAAGCCCATGCTGAAGGAATACCCGTAAGCCAGCATAGCGACACACGGGCTTAGAAGCCACGGTGCCCGGCCTGAGGCCGCAGCCATTAGCGCAAAAACGCCCCAGAAGAAAATCAACACGCATACAGAAACAACGATCTTTTCTGCAGCCGCAAAGCCCGCGGAGTTTGCCGCATGCAACAGCACCCAATCGAACAGCACATTGTTCCACTGCCGGGCGAAATACAGGCCGGGCGCCTGGCCCTTGTCAATCAGCTGAGCGAGCCAAGCGTTGTAGACATGGCTGCCTAAATCGCCTGCCTCGATGTGACGGTGCCAGAAGCACGGAACGACGACCAGTGTGGAAGCTAGCAAAATGGCCCATTTGTGAGTTCGGATGTGCTTCCAGACCTCACCATCAAGCCACCCTTTCTCTGTCCTCGTGTCCGGCAAGCGATCCCTCAGGGCTAAACTGCGCGTCATTCTACTATTTCCATCCTGGAATCTTTGCCAGCATGCCTCGCTGAACAGGCTAGGGCAAAAAGCAGAGAATGCGGGCATGGACAGGCAGAAAATAGACAGAAAAAAGCGCCACTCACTTAGGGCGCGGGATGCAATACCCATTCGACGATGTATTGGCGCACTTTCTCTCGATGCGCATCGCGATAAGCCGCGTAGTCGTGGGCAATTCCCTGATCGGCGCGGCTAATCAAGACGAAAGGTTCTAGCAACTCTTCATCGGAAAGCTTCACCAGCGTGGCCAACGCCGGATCCAATTGCTTAATTTCCTTCTTTTGCTGCTTTTCGCGCACTTGACTCACGACGGCCTGCAATCCATCCACCTCTTCGGGCAAACTGTGGCGATACTCCGTCTCTTGCGGAAACTGCTGGTGGAATTTGTCGCCGTGCCAGACGGCCCTGGCCAGGGTGTAAATGAACCAGGCGTCCGTGCCGTCTTTCTTTTTTGCAGCGTCCAGCGTGGAAGGATCAATAATTATGCTGGTTTGATTCTTTCCCTTATCTTCGATCCGGCCCGGCGGATCAATGCGCGGATGGCTCAGTACCATCTTCTGCCGCTGCGCCCACTGGCTTAACCCGATCCAAGAGCGCCTGTTGTAAGGCTCCGCGACAATCGCACTGATGAACTTTTCCTTCGCCTCATCCATCTTTCCTTGAGCAACGAGGTCGTCCCCCCAATAACGATAGGCTGTTTCATAGTTTGGATTTATCTCGATGGCCCGCAAAAACCACTTATCTGCCTGCTCGTGGTCGCCTTTCTTGAAATACACATCGCCCGAGAAAAGCGCGGCGTTATATTCGTGCGGGTCGAGCGCTAGCGCCTGGGCATAAGCAGCAAGGGCCGCATCGAAGTCCCCATTCGCAAAGGCGGCCTCTGCTTTTTGCATGACGGCCTGCACCGCGGCACTCCCGGAAACGGCCTCCTCTCCCCCATCATCCGGAACCTCGAGCACCACCTTAAGGAGATTGCTGTTATCGCCCTGAGCTTTGGCCTCCAGCGCAAGCTTTTTTGCTTTCGCGCGCTCCGATTTCCTTGCTGCTGCGTCTTCGAGTGTGGCAGAGTGCGCGAGAGTAGCAAAACTAAGGCGCTCCAGAACCACCGTATCGGTCGAATTTTCCTCATGGAGCTTCTGCAAGAGGGCGAGGGCATCCACAAACTTGTTGCTGTCGTATAAGCGTAAGGCCTCAGCCCGTCTGGCTTGGTAGCTATCCTCCTGTTGAGCGGGCACTTCCCTTGCAGAGATCAACAGAAGGAAAAGGATCAGAAAAAGCCCCGCGGCCTTGTAACTAACCAGCCGGACGCTATTTCGCGCGAAAATCTTCATTGCGTCTCCCGCTTGCACGACACACTCATCTCCTTTGACACCGCTTGCAGATAAAGAGTTGCTGAGCTCAAGAACTTGGATTCCCAGAGACACAACAAGAGCGGGCATTTCAGCGACTTCAGGCAGCAATCTGCGTCCCGACGCCTACAAAATCTACTTGGACACTTGGTTTTCCCCTAGTTTTTTCAAGCGGTCGCGGAGCCGCCGCTGCAGAGGAGTGGGCGTGTTGGGATTGAACGCCACCAGATACCACAGCGGTTGGCTGCGGTCTCTGCTCAGCCACGTCAGGGTGTTGCCATCCGCATTTGGATGGCGAGCCACATTTTCGCGGATCGCTCCGTAAGGGTGCTTGGCGAGCTTATTCAACGTCTTCGAGTTCGAACGCGGGTGCTCGCTGATGAGGCGCAACAAGTAATAATCCTCTTCGGGCGCCTGCTTGGCGAGCTTTTCGAGCATTTCCGGCTTAGCGTCCGCGCTCAGCACCAGCCCGATTTTCTCGTCCCAGGCCGTATTAATCTGATTGAGCTCCCGTGTCCGCGCATGGATCAATTCTTCCAAAATCCGTCGTTCTTGCTGCATCCGGGCGATGGGCAGCTCCGTCCCTTCCAGCGAATCAAGGACGCGCAGCAAATGCTGCCGCTCGCCAAACACGATCTGAGTGGTGCGCGAGACGGCGCCTTTTTCTTTTTCTTTGTGCTGCACGAGATCAGAACGTCGCATTTTCTAGCTGCTCCAGCCCAATCCCTTCCCAAGCTCCCCTGAGGGACCAGACTCTCTACCGCCGAACTGCGCCACGCGAACAGCGCAAATCATTTCCTGGGTGGCTTCTGCGGATTATGTTCCGCGGGCCCCATAGGGTAAAGTTTGGTGCATGCCGCGTGTGCCCGATGTGCAACGCCCGGCGCGGCTCTTCTACCCCGACTGGACAAGGATTGCCACTTATGAATGCCTTTGAAGAGCACCAAGAAGAACTGGAGCATTACGAGCAGATGTTTGGCCGGCACCGCGGCCGGCTGGCCGTTTCGCTGGACCGGTTGACCAATGCGCTCGTACTCGTCGGGCAGCACGGCGTCTACTGCACGAGCCAGCGGAACCCCACCGTCCCCGCGATGGATGTGCGAATGATCACGCAGGAACTGGAACACGCCAAAGAACTGGTGCAATCCGTTATGGAAGAGCTAAGGCGTGCACGAAACGTGTCCGGCCAATGAAGCCAACTATGCGAAGCGGCAGTGTGCGACTGTCAAAACCCCAAGCTGGGGAGTCAGGTTTGTCAGATGGACGCGTCTTGAATCAAAAAGGGATTCGAGTTGCGCTCTTCGCCGATTCGAGTGAATGGTCCGTGACCCGGGTAAACGATGGTCTCATCAGGGAGTTGAAGAATCTTGCCGCGAAGCGAATCCATAATCTGCTCGGTCGAACCGCCCCACAGGTCAGTGCGCCCGATGCTGCCGGCGAAAAGAGTGTCTCCCGCAAAAAGACGTGGCACAGGCATCGCTAGGGTTTCACTCTCCTTCGGAAGGTAGAGAGAAACGCTCCCGGGACTATGGCCGGGTGTATGAATAACTTGTGCCTCGAACGCCCCCCAGCGCAGCACGTCCCCTTCCTTCAACAATTGATCCACATCAGCAACCTCGGGGGGCGCCACCCCTAGAAAGGCCGCTTGCATGTCCATAGCCTGGTACAGGGGAAGGTCCTCACGATGCATGAGGATGGGCGCGCCGGTGTATTGGTGCAGCTTGCTGAGACCTCCAACATGGTCGATGTGCGCGTGCGTGCTGACGATGGCTTTGACCACAAGACTGTGGCGGCCCAAAAGGTCCAATATTCGTGTAACCTCGTCGCCAGGATCGATGACCAACGCCTCTCGCGTTGTAGGGTCGCCGATAATCGAGCAGTTGCACTGCAACATGCCCACGGGGATGGTGATTTGGATCAGGCCTTGCGAAACTGCATCAAATGCCGGGATGGTATCGCCCATTTCCTTGAATTATAGCATTTAATCGCGCTCAAATTAGGAATTCGCTCTGCGAGCTGCCCGCCGCATTTTTGCTAAACTGAAATCCTGGAATCGATGGTTATGTCCGACGCGAACGCTTTGGCTCTGGATACTCCTCTAGCCGCGCTGCATCGAAGCGCAGGCGCAATCATGACTGCATGGTTCGGATGCACGTTGCCAGACCATTGGCACGATCCTCGCCTAGAGCAGAACTTCGCCATCAACAGCGTGGCGCTGGTCGACAAGAACTACCGAGCTTGCCTCTCTTTTACCGGCCCCGACCGCGTGCGTTACCTCAACGCGGTCCTGACCAACAACATCAAGGATTTGACGCTCGGACAGGGCACAGTTTCCCTGCTGCTCAATCCCCAGGGGCACATCCTTGCTGAAATCGAGACCTACGCCCTGCGAGATTCTCTGTTCTGCGTCTCCTACGCGATGATTCGGCCGCGCTTGGTCGAGTGGCTCGATAAATACATCATTATGGATGATGTGACGCTCACCGATGAAACGGGTCGTTACGGGACATTGGCTTTGGAGGGTCCGCACGCCGTGGCAGCCTGCCGCTCGCTTACGGGGTCCGATTATTCGACGCTGGCGGAACTCGGGCGCACAGATACTGTGGTTGCTTCCATTCCGTGCACCATCGTGAAGCGTTCCCCCGACAGAGTGACGGGATATGAATTCATGGCGTCGAGGGAACAGCTCACGGATTTATGGCACGTTCTCTCGGAGGCGGCAAAGAAGCAAGGCGGCGGCCCGATGGGCTATGCCGCGCTTAGCGCGCAGCGTCTAGCCCAGGGGATTCCGTGGTTCGGCTACGATTTCGGCGAGAAGCAGATTCCTCATGAGGCAGGCTTGCAAGACAGCCACATCAGTTACACAAAAGGTTGTTACACGGGACAGGAAATAGTCGAACGTGTGCGCTCCCGCGGTCAAGTCAACCGCAAACGCGTTGACCTCGTCTTCAGCGGAAGCCTAGCGCCAGCCGCAGGTCAACCATTGCTTGCCGAAGGAAACGAAGCCGGATACGTCACACGAGCGGCGATCCCATCGTTCCTGTCTTACCCCATCGGGATGGGATACGTCCGCAGGGAGTATGTTACCCAAGGAACTCAATTGGCCTGGGAAGGCGGTACAGCGACCGTCTCTAAGTTCCCTGAAGCCTTTAGGTCAGCAGAAGCCGCGCGCTGAACGGCCCGGATTCCCTAAGCCGGAAGGAGGGGCCGAAGCGTCTGATTTAGGCGAGCCCGATCCTCCGGGGTCATGGAAATAAACTGAACACCCATCCCTTTTTGAGGAGTAACACGCCTCACGATGCCACGCACTCGCACATCTCCCACGGGCAACTCTAGAAGCAGCTTTATTGCGCTCCGGGGTGGTGGAGCCTGGGAGGTCCGGATGAAGACGCCTCCGAGGGCCAAGCTCTCTAGGTAAGACACGGAACGCTGCGTTCCGGACTCCCAGGCAACAAGCAAGCCCTTGGGAGACTTAGCTCGAGGGTATCGGCGGCGTTGTTCCTGTCCTTCCATATCGGAACCGCCAAACCCTTCACTCTTGGATTGCGCCTCACAGTAAGGCCAGCAGTTCAAGAGTCCCATTTTGGGAAACGAAGGGGGGCCAGTATACAGCGAAACATCCTGTAAGTGCTCTTAATTTTTAAGGCTCATCAGGCCCATTTAAGGTATAGCTGTCCGGTGTCTTCAATCGAACTCCCGGCGAGGCGCGCTTTGCTCCGGACCGACCCGCCCTGCCGCGATATTGGCCACGAAATAATTCTCGCCCTTGACAGGGGAGCCTGCTAAACGCCGGAGGATGGCAAGCTGCCCGATGTGTGTAAGACAATCGGCGACAGGTCCCTGCAGAAGTTTTTCGACAGGGGCATGAAGTGGGGCTTCCGAAACAAGGTAGTCATCAAATTTCTTGAGAGCGGCAAAGAACCTGTCGACTTCGGCTCCCCAAGGCAGCGGCGCCGAATCGTGCCAAGCTGCTTGGCCGCTGACGATCGAATGCGCCCAGTCAAATAGATCGCACATGTGCGCGAGGATCTTGGCTGGCGTCCGCGCATTGTTGGCCGACTGAAACCCTGCAAAAGTCGCAGGCGCCCCTCGCAACACCTTGCCACCGCGGTAGGCTACCGTTGCGACGCTATGGCGGAGAAACTGGCGACCAGGATCGGCAGAGGGTGCCATGGACATGACCCCAGATAAATTTTTGTGAGTACCCTTTTAGCACAAGGCGATTCCCAAGAAAAGGCACGCAACAGCAGGGACAGCTGGGGTGCAACTTGATCCGTTGTTCGCGGGAATCTCAGGCAAGATTCAGGGCGCGCTTGAAGGAGCCCTTTTCACTATCAATCTTTTTCTGAAGCTGGAGAATTCCATAAAGAAGTGCCTCTGGCCGTGGCGGGCAACCCGGCACATATACGTCGACCGGAATCACCTGATTGCAGCCCTGCACTATGGCGTAATTGTTGAAGACCCCGCCGGAAGTGGCACAGGCCCCCATCGAAATCACCCATTTCGGCTCCGGCATTTGATCGTAGAGCTGGCGAACCACGGGAGCCATTTTCTGGGAAAGGCGGCCAGCCACGATCATCAAGTCCGCCTGCCGCGGCGAAGGACGAAACACTTCCGCGCCAAACCTGGCCACGTCAAACCTTGCCGCAGCCATGGACATCATTTCGATGGCGCAGCAGGCCAACCCAAACCCCAGCGGCCAAATCGAGCTCTTGCGCGCCCAATTGACGGCCTTATCCAGCGTGGTGAAGATGATGCCTTCGTCCTCCAGCAAACTGCCAAAGTCCTCAGGCTTCGTGAGGGTAACGCTCTTGCCCAGGGATACGCTCATTTTGGTCCCTTTCCAAAAAACCATTTTCGCACACCGATGCGCCCGAGACAAATCTCATCGCTAATAGTTGCGTTACGCTCCTCTGGGTATCGATCTTGCAGCGCCGCAGCCCATTAAGACCTAGCGCTCGAGTTGAGCAACTGGACTCAAACGGTTAAGACCACCTTCCCAAACTGCGATCCCCCTTCCAAGTAGGCATGAGCCGCGGCAGCCTCGGCAAGCGGAAAAACGCGGTCGACAACCGGCCGCAACCGGCCCGCGGCGACTAGCTTCATGACCGTATGCAGTTCCGCCTTGGTACCCATGTAGGAGCCCAACAAAGAAAGCTGGCGGCTAAAGAGGAATCGCAAATCGATTCTGGCCTCGTACCCGGTGGTGGCCCCGCACGTGACCAGGCGTCCGGAGGGCGCAAGGCTCGCAAAGCTGTCTTCCCACGTCGCCGTGCCAACGTGCTCGAACACCACATCGACGCCGCGCTTGTTCGTGATGCGCCGAACCTCTTCGCGAATCTTCTGCGTCTTGTGGTTGATCAGATGGTCCGCGCCAAGCTGTCGCGCTTTGGCTAGTTTTTCACCGCTGCCGGCCGTAGTAATCACACGCGCTCCCAGAAATTTGGCGATTTGAATTGCCGCGCTTCCCACACCGCTCCCAGCCCCGAGAATGAGCACGTCTTCCCCAGGCTGGAGTTCTGCCCGCGCAACAAGCATGTGCCAAGCGGTTTGGAAGACGAGCGGAATCGCAGCGGCTTCTTCGAACGTGAGATTTTCGGGATACGGCAGACAGTTCACTTCCGGGCAGCGCACAAATTCAGCGCAGCCGCCGTCAATCATGTATCCCAGGTTGGTGAATTGCCGGCAACGATTGTCCAGCCCCGCGATACATGTGGCGCATTTTCCGCACGACACGCCAGGGACCAGCACCACTTTCTGGCCAACGCGAACCGTGGTCACGTCCGCGCCAATCTGCGCAATTTCCCCAGCGATGTCGCTCCCGGGGATATGCGGCAGCGGAATCGGAACGTTGGGCAAGCCTTGGCGCACCCACAAGTCCAGATGGTTTAGCGCGCAAGCCTTCACCCGCACCAGAACTTCATTCGCTCGAATGACGGGATCCGATGCGTCAATGTACCTCAGGACCTCCGGCCCTCCGTGCTGTTGAAAAACTATGGCCTTCATCCACCCTCCTTGCTTCTCTTGGGAGTCCGCAACGTAACATTCCACAGAACGAGTGTCCAGAAAGGGTCATGCATTGACACTGGGAATAGCCCGCCGTAGGCTGAACGTTGAGGCGGGACGTGGATCTTTTTGAAGAAGTCGTCAAGATGCGCCGCGCGGGCCACCGCGGAGCGCTCGCCACCATTGTTCACACCAACGGATCGATTCCCAGTTTCGAAAGCTCTCGCATGCTTGTGCGCGAGGACGGCTCCATCGCCGGAACTATCGGCGGCGGCTGCGTGGAAGCGGAAGTGTGGGCCGCGGCCAAAGAAGTGATGCACAAAGAAGCCCCGCGCAAAATGGTCTTCAATCTCAACAATGAAGCCAGCTACGACAACGGTCTGATTTGCGGTGGCACGCTGGAAGTTTTTGTCGAGCCGATTCTTCCTCAACCGATGCTCTACATCTTCGGCGGCGGACACGTCTCCATTGCCGTCGCCAAAACCGCC
>OCOJ01002194.1_pt1 | contig 20177 bp, 19 predicted proteins | sample 1539251 | NCBI WGS metagenome assembly OCOJ01 (sample SAMN01911457, study PRJEB22624) | soil metagenome | biome: Soil | place: Malaysia | collected 2012-04-30 | depth RA_metagenome m | reverse complement strand
GAGATCGTCGGTGAACACCCGCTGCTGAAGCGCATCTTGCGCCAGGCGGAGACTGTCGCTCCCACTGCCTCCACGGTCCTCATTCTGGGCGAGACCGGCACCGGCAAGGAGCTTATCGCCCGCGCCATCCACAACCTGAGCAGCCGCCGTGAGCGCACCTTCGTCAAGCTGAACTGCGCTGCCATTCCCACTGGTCTTTTGGAAAGCGAACTCTTTGGCCACGAGAAGGGAGCGTTCACCGGCGCCATCTCGCAAAAGATCGGACGCTTGGAGCTAGCCAACAAAGGGACCCTCTTTCNTCGATGAAGTCGGCGACATTCCTCTTGAGCTGCAGCCTAAGCTCCTGCGCGCGTTGCAGGAAAAGGAATTCGAGCGCCTCGGCAGTACGCGCACCGTACACGTGGATGTGCGCCTCATCGCCGCCACTAATCGCGACCTGTCGCAGATGGTTGCGTCCCGCCAGTTCCGCAGCGACCTGTTCTACCGGCTCAATGTGTTCCCCATCCAGGTGCCGCCGCTGCGCGAGCGCGCCTCCGATATTCCGCTGCTGGTGCAGTATTTCGTTCACAAGCATGCTGCCGAGAACGGTAAGCACATCGAACGGGTGCCGACCGAAGCCATCGAGGCGCTGACGCGCTGGCCCTGGCCGGGAAACATCCGCGAACTGGAAAACTTCATCGAGCGGGCGGTGATCCTGTCCGAGGGCGAAACCCTGAGTCTGCCGCTGGGAGAGCTGCGTGCTCTGGCTTCCGCGGACGGTTCATTGTCGGCCGCTGAACCGCGTTCCGCCGCCGAGGCTGGTGAGCGTGAGCAAATCATCCGCGCCCTGAAGGAAGCCCGCGGCGTAATCGCTGGGCCCGCCGGTGCCGCCGCGCGGCTGGGGCTCAAACGTACCACCTTGAATTCGCGCATCCGAAAACTGGGCATCACACGAGACGAGATCTGGGCTTAGGATTCGTCACTGTGACGAAATTTTCGTCACACCACCTGTAGTCATTCTGACGCGTAACGTTGAGTGGCAATCTAATCAATTCATTCTAAAGTACATATTTGTTTCGGAGAAATGCATCCCTTTGGCCATTGGTATGCACCTTAAGAGTTCGCTGCGGTGGGAGCAGTCCGCCGACTAGGAGAGCATTATGTCAGCACAGGGCAAGAACGCCGAAACGATCCGGAAAGACTGGGCCACTAACCCCCGCTGGGCGGGGATCGAACGACCTTACACCGCGGACGACGTGGTTCGCTTGCGCGGGACGGTACATGTGGAGCACACCCTGGCCCGCTTAGGCGCCGAGCGCCTCTGGCACCTCCTTCAAACCGAATCGTACGTACCCTGTCTGGGCGCGATGACCGGAAACCAGGCCATCCAGATGGTCAGGTCCGGGCTGAAGGCCATCTACGTGAGCGGCTGGCAGGTAGCGGCCGACGCCAACGATGCCGGCCAGATGTATCCTGACCAGAGCCTCTACCCCTCCGATAGCTGCCCGAATCTCTGCCGTCGGATCAACCAGGCGCTGATGCGCGCCGACCAGATCCACCATTCAGAAGGGCAGAACGGCATCAACTGGTTCGCTCCTCTCATCGCCGACGCGGAAGCCGGCTTTGGCGGCCCACTCAACGCCTTCGAGCTGATGAAGGCCATGATCGAGGCGGGCGCGGCCTGCGTCCACTTCGAGGACCAGCTCTCCTCGGCCAAGAAGTGCGGCCACCTCGGCGGCAAGGTGTTAGTCACGACTGCAGAGAACATCCAGAAACTGGTTGCGGCCCGCCTGGCGGCCGACGTCCTCGACGTTCCCACGCTCGTGATGGCCCGCACGGACGCCAACGGCGCGCGCCTGCTCACCTNCCAACGGCGACCCGCGCGACCACGAATTCATCACCGGCGAGCGCACCTCGGAAGGCTTCTTCCGCTATCGCGGTGGACTGGACGCGGCCATCGCCCGCGGCCTGGCCTACGCTCCGTACGTGGACATGCTCTGGTGCGAAACCTCCGAGCCCAACCTGAAGGAAGCAGCGATCTTCGCCGAGGGCATCCTGAGCAAGTTCCCCAAGCTTATTCTGGGCTACAACTGCTCACCTTCGTTCAATTGGAAGCGCAAGCTGGACGAGGCCACCATCGCCCGTTTCCAGCCCGAGCTGGCGGCCATGGGCTACAAGTTCCAGTTCGTCACCCTGGCCGGCTTCCACTCGCTGAACCTCAGCATGTTCGAGCTGGCGCAGGGGTACCTCCAGTCCGGCATGAGCGCTTACTCGCAACTGCAGCAGCGCGAGTTCGCCTGCGAGGACCAAGGCTATGGCGCAGCCAAGCACCAGCGCTTCGTCGGCACCGGGTACTTCGACGAAATCACCAAAGTGGTAGGCGGCGGCACGGCTTCCACCACTGCCCTCACCGGCTCGACCGAAGAGGAGCAGTTTGAAACGGATCCGCACAAGCCGGCGATGGCTCCCATACCGCCTGCCGTCGACATTCCGGGTACTGTCGTTCCGAAGCGTCCGCAGGTGTACGACCGCAATTCGGCCTAACCTCCAAGCGCAAATGGCCGATCAGGGCACGGTTTCGACCGTGCCCTTTTTCTTGCCCGAGGGGAGATACAATTGCCGCTCGAATGTGCGGAGGTAATCCATGAGCTCCCCATCGCGAGTCAAAGTGGCCGCGGCGCAACTGGGATCGATCCTCTTCGACGTTCCCGCGACCCTGCGCAAGGTCGAGCAGACGTGCCGGCAAGCGGCGCGGGCCGGCGTCCGCCTGGTGGTTTTCCCAGAGGCGCTGCTTGGCGGATATCCCAAGGGTGTCGATTTCGGCTCCAAAGTGGGCAGCCGCAGCGACGCTGGCCGCGACCTCTTCCGCCGCTACTGGGATGCGGCCATCCTCTGTCCCGGGCCGGAGACCGAGCAGATCGCTGCTTGGTCCGACGAGCTTGATCTGCACATCGTGATCGGCGTGATCGAGCGCGGGCAGGGAACTCTCTACTGCTGCACGCTCATTTTTGTGCCCGGCAACGGGCTGGTTGCCAAGCATCGCAAGCTGATGCCAACCGCCAGCGAGCGCCTGATCTGGGGCTTGGGCGACGGCTCGACCATGCCGCTGGTGGACACCGAAATCGGCCGCCTCGGCTCGGCCATCTGCTGGGAGCACTACATGCCCATGTTCCGCCAGTATCTCTACGCGGGTGGCGTGCAGATCTGGTGCGCCTCGACCGTGGATGAGCGCGAGATGTGGCGGGTGAGCATGCGCCACATCGCCTACGAAGGCCGCTCCTTCGTCGTCAGCGCCTGCCAGTACTTCACTCGCGCCGACTGCCCGCCCGATTTCGTACCCATCCAGGGGAACACGCCCGACACCGTGCTGATCCATGGGGGCAGCATGATCGTCTCGCCGTTCGGGGAAGTGCTGGCCGGGCCGCTCGAAAGCGGCGAGGGCTTGGTCACGGCCGAGATCGACCTGAACGACATCGCGCGCGGCAAGTTCGATCTCGACGTTGCCGGCCACTATGCCCGGCCGGATATCTTCCGACTCGCCGTCGATACGGCGCCCAAGCCCGCTGTTTCGGTAGAAGACGGAGACGGGTCGATCGTCGGTGCCTCCACGATCAAGAAGACAATCACAGCAAACGTCTGATCGGTCCGGAGGGCTTGGCTGAGGCTAGATATTTTGCGTCGCTCTCGAGCTGGAGGGTGCCCGACACAGGTTTCCAAGGGTGGGTTACTCGAAAATCCCTACGCTTGGCAAAACCGGCCAAGGGTAGGGCACCCGCCCAAGTTGGGCGTGCCACCCGTCACCCTCGAGTGTATTTCTGCGCCATCGGACCTGCGCTTCCAACAAAAATTTTGCCTACAACCCCACCGTTAGTACATCCTTGGCAGAAGACACCCACGCTAATGAAGATTGCATTCATAGGGATAGGCGCATTGGGAGGCTACTTCGGGGGCCGGCTGGCGAAGGCTGGAAACGATGTGATCTTTATTGCCCGCGGGGCCATGCTCGAGGCGTTGCGCAAGAACGGCTTGCGGGTCGAGAGCCCGCTCGGCGATCTTGCGCTGCCTCAGGTGCATGCGGCGGGCGATCCCGCGAGCGTGGGGCAAGTGGATGCAGTTTTCGTGACCACCAAAGCCTGGCAGGTGCCAGAGGCTGCGCAGCAGATTCGCAGCATGGTCGGGCCGGAAACTGTGGTCGTGCCCCTGCAGAACGGTGTCGAGGCTTACGACCAACTGGCGGCGGTGCTGGGCGCGAAGCACGTGCTGGGCGGGATGTGTCACATCATCGCCATGGTGGAGGCGCCGGGCGTGGTCCGGCACATGGGCATGACTCCGCTGATTACCATCGGGGAGTGGAACAACGCGCGCACGCCGCGCTTGGCCAGACTGGTCGAGTGCCTCGCAGCCGCGGGACTGGAGGCGCGTGTCCCCGAAAGCATTCAGGTTGCGCTGTGGGAAAAATTCGAATTCATCGCCTCGTTCGGAGGCGTCGGCGGAGTGACGCGAGCGCCGATCGGCGTGATGCGCAGCGTGCCCGAAACCAGATCGCTGCTCGAGCGAGCGCTACGGGAGATCGTAGGCCTGGCGCACGCCTGCGGCGTCCCGGTGCCGGACGAGTCGGTGGCGAGGACACTGACGTTCGTGGACTCGCTGCCAGCCGACGGCACCGCTTCGATGCAGCGCGACCTGATCTCCGGTCGGCCATCGGAGCTCGAAGCGCAGAGCGGGGCGGTGGTGCGGCTGGGGCGGGCCAGGAACTTTCCCACGCCGACCCACGAGTTCATCTACGACGCGCTACTGCCCGGGGAACTGCGGGCCCGCGGGAAGCTGTCGTTCTAAGTTCTTTCGGGATTGTGGTCCGAGGCGGTGGTTGCCGGGACAACTGGAAGACGGTCGCAGCGCGGGTCGGCGGCTTAAGTCGCGGGCTCGGACTCGCAGAGTCCCTCGGGAGCAGCTTCCCCTTCTGGCTCGGCGGCTTGCGCCACGATAGTGCGATCGCGGCCGCGGGTCTTGGCCTTGTAGAGGGCCTTATCCGCCCGGTTAATGATCTCCTGTGCCGAACTGCCGTGGTCGGGAAAGGCGGCCACACCTATGGAGATGGTGACCTTGCGCAGCGTTTCTCCGTGGTGGTGGATCTGCAGGTTTCCTACCTGTTCCCTGAGGGCCTCGGCGCGCTCGCGGGCGCAACGGAGATTGGCGTCCATCATGATCACCAGGAACTCTTCCCCGCCATAGCGGCAGGCGATGTCGCCGCCCCGGANCTCCCCCGCCATAGCGGCAGGCGATGTCGCCGCCCCGGATTTGAGAACTTAGCAGGGAACCCAACTCGCGCAACAGGATGTCGCCGGCCTCGTGTCCGAAGGTATCGTTGAATCGCTTGAAATGGTCGATATCGATCATCAGGACGGCCACGGGTTTGCCGTTGCGGGCCGAACGCAGCAGTTCCCGCTCCAGGGATTCCTCCATGTGGCGGCGATTGAACAGGCCGGTGAGGGAATCGCGCACCGACTGATATTTCAGGGTCTCGCGCAGCATCAGATTGGCGAAGGCAAGAGACATTTGCTCGGCCAGGGTGGTGGCGAATTTCTGTTTGCGCTGCAGTAACTCCGGATCGGCGGGGGCGGGATCCTGGATGTAGAGAACTCCCAGGGAGTCTCCCTGGGCCATCAAAGGAATGCAGAGAGTGGCGGCGCCAGCCTGGTCGGCGTGCCCGCAGCGCAGGCCGAAGTTATTCGCGTGTACCAAGTGCGCGCGGCCACGGCGCAGACCCCAGCAGCTATCGGGAGAAACGGGCTCCTGCCTGGCAGAGGCCGGTCCCCAGGCCGCCACGCAGTCGAGCAGATTGCGGGAGGCGTTCAGCATCAACAGCGCGCCCACGGGAAAGAAACGAGGAAGAACCCGAGCCACCTGGTTGTGAGCCTCCTGCAGCGTAAGGCAGGACTGCAGCAGCTCGACCAGCTCGTTCACACCTTCGATCTCGTTCGTGTATTCCTGCAGTCCGGCGAGCGAGCTTCGCAGCCGGTCTTCCGCAATGGCCAGCTCTTGGGTGCGTTCGGCTACGCGCTGTTCCAGTGCGGCATTCAGCTCGTTGACCTCCCGCTCGGCGCGGATGCGCGTCTTGATTTCCCGCGTGGTCTTTCTGGTTGCGAACACGGCGATTGCGCAGGCGACGATCACGGCCACGAAGATCAGGCCCAGGGTCAAAGCGCGGATTCTGGCATAACGCGCTCTGCTGTCTTTGGCTGCCTTGTCCATCTGGTCCATCTGGAACTGTACGAAGTTGCTCCAGGCATCGTGATACTTGAACAACGCCGGCGTGGTTTCCCGCACCATGACGGCCCGAGCGGCGTCCTGCCGCTTTTCGTCGACCAGCAAGTGCAGGGCCCGCAGATAGCTGGAGACATAGGGCGTGCGGGCGTCCTTGACGGCCGCGAGCGCCTTTTTCTCTTCTGGGGAGTCACACTCCTCCTCGAGCTTCGCCACCAGTTCTGAGATCTTCTCCGTGTTGTCCGCCCGTTGGCGGAGCAGGGGCTCGATCTGCCGCTTGTCGTTCAGCAGGAACACTTCCATGGTGATGCGGCTGTTTCGGGTGGAGTAGGCCAGAGCTTCGCGCGCCAATTGCAATTTGCCCCACCGCCGACCCAGTACGCCGTCAAGGTTGGCATTAATTTGGTTCATGCGGCTGAGTCCCAGAAGCCCGATCCCGATCAGGATGGCCACCAGGATGCCGAATGCCAATCCCAACTTCGTCGCGATGTGGTTACGGGTCACGCTGTACCGCCGCCCTTATCTTGCACTAGGTGACACATAAACGGGTTATCTATATAGCGTCCGGCAATAACCTTAGTAATCCCATCTCCTCCATCTCTTCAGGCTTCTAAGTCGCGAGAAAAGCAGCCTAATACCGCTTGTCCATGGTCACATGAGCTGGCTCGGTGGTTGCAAGGAGGAGGGCGAGAACAACGCGCTCTGCATTTTGGCAAAGTCGGCGGCGGCCAGGGGCCGGCTGAAGTAGTAGCCCTGAACTTCGTCACAATGGTGTGTGCGCAGGAAGAACATCTGCTCTTCGGTCTCGACACCTTCCGCGAGGACCTTTAAGTTCAGGCTCTTTGCCATGTTGATGATGGTGGTGATGATGGCGGCATCATCCGGATTTATCGTTACTGCCCGCACGAACGAGCGATCGATCTTCAATTTGTAGACGGGGAAGTGCCGCAGGTAGCTGAGACTGGAATATCCAGTGCCAAAGTCGTCGATGGAGAGCCGCAGGCCCATCCTTCCCAGTTGCTTCAGCACGGAGAGAGTGGCCTCGCCATTGGAGAGGAGCACGCTTTCCGTAAGCTCCAACTCAAGGTATTGCGGAGCCAGACCGCTGTCGTCCAGAGCCCTTTGCACTACCTCGAGGAAGCGCTCCTGGCGGAACTGCACCGCCGACACGTTCACGGAGACCGGCAGCGGCGGCAGGCCCTGATCCTGCCATTGCCGAGCCTGGGCGCAGGCGGTGCGCAGCACCCATTCGCCGAAGGGGACGATCAAGCCGCTGTTCTCCGCTACCGTGATGAACTTGGCGGGCGGGACCAGGCCTAACTCGGGGTGGCGCCAGCGCAGCAGCGCTTCCGCGCCGACGACGTTTCCGCTGGCAAGATCCACCTGCGGCTGATAGACGAGGAAAAGTTCTTTCCTCTCCAGGGCCAGCCGTAGTTTGCTCTCCACCGTCAGCCGCTCCATCGCCCTGATGTTCATCTCCTGAGTGAAGAACTGAAAGCTGTTGCCGTTTTCCTTGGCGCAATACATGGCGGCATCGGCGTTCTTGACCAGGGTTTCAGGGTCCGTGCCATTGTCAGGAAACACGCTGATGCCGAGGCTGCAGGTGACGCTCAGCATATGACCTTGAATGGCGACCTCGGCGCTTAACGCACTCAAGGTGCGGTTAGCGGCGACGGCGATGTCGGCCGTGTCCTTGACCGCGGTCAGAATGACAACGAATTCGTCGCCGCCCAAGCGGGCCACGGTGTCCTGTTCGCGCGCCCACTTCCTGAGGCGCTCGGCGACCTCGCGCAAAAGAAGATCGCCAACCGAATGCCCCAGCGAATCGTTGATGGTTTTGAAACGATCCAGATCAAAGAACAACAAACCGACTTTCTCCCGGTGTCGGCGGGCACTGGCCAGAGCCTTGGTCAATCGGTCGCGGAAGAGAGTCCGATTGGGCAAGCCGGTGAGAGCATCGTAGTAGGCCAGATATTGCACCTGTTCTTCAGCAACCTTGCGTGCCGTCATATCTTGGACTATGCCTTCGTAATAGAGATCCACTCCATCGGGACCGCGCGCAGCACGCCCACTTAATGAAAGCGTCCGCTTCTTTCCGTTCCGGGGCCGGATCTCTATTTCGAAATCGCGTATCGTACCTTCCGCGGTGATCAGCCGACGGAACTCATCGCGGCGCTTTGGATCAGCATAGATCTGGGTTGCGTTAGAGATGTTGCGCAGAAAATCTTCCGTGGAGTCGTAACCGACCATTTGGGCGAGTGCCCGGTTTACGCTGAGAAACTTTCCGTCCGGGGTGGTTCGATAGATGCCCACGACCGCGTCCTCGACCATAGTGCGGTACCTTTCCTGGGCCTCCGCCAACGCCTGCGCCATTGCCTTGCGTTCCGTTATGTCCTGGACCGTGCCTTCGTGGCGCACCACCCTGCCGTCCGGTCCGCGCACGCCGCGCAGGTTGCTGAGGAGCCACGCCTTTTTCCCATCTCTGCGATAGACCTCCACCTCCACGTCGTGCGCGACCCCATTCTTTTCCAGCAGGTCCGAGATCTCCTGCACTTGGTTCGGATTTACAAAAAGCTGGGTTACCACGTTTGAGACCTCCGACATGAACTGTTGGGGGGAGTCGTAACCATGCATCCGGGCCATGGCCGAATTGGCAGTGATGATGTGCCCGTCCGGTGTGGCCTGGAAGATGCCTACGACGGCGTCTTCGACGAGGCCGCGGTATTTTTCCTGGGCGTGCAGCAACGCTTCCTGGATAGCCTTACGCGAGGTAATGTCCTGCTTAATGGCCACAAAGTGGGTGATCTCACCACTCTCGGCGCGCACCGGGGTGATGGTCATTTCCTCGACGTAACAGCTTCCATCTTTCCGCCGGTTGGTGAGCTCGCCGTGCCAGACCTCACCGGAGGAGATCGTCTCCCATAGGCGCGCATAGAATGAGGCGTCTTGCTTGCCCGAGCGCAGCAATCGGGGGTTCTGGCCATGAACCTCTTCCGCACTGTAACCTGTCAGACGAGTGAAGGAGGAGTTGACCCATACTATCTTCCCCGTATAGTCCGTGATCACGATGGAGTTGGCAGCAGCCTGGAGCGCCGAGGCCTTTAAATGAAGCTGGCCTTCCAGAGACTTGCGCTCCGCCATCTCCGCAGTCAGTTGCTGGTTGGAGCGGGCCAGCTCTTGCGTGCGCTGCTTCACCCTCTGCTCCAGGTCCACGTTGAGCACGCGCACTTCCCGCTCGACCAGAACGCGTGTCCTTATCTCTTCGGTCATCTTGAGGGTCACAAAGAACGCGATCGTCACCGCCACAATCACGGCAAGGATAGTCAATAAGACGAGAAGATCCCGCGTGCGCCCGTAAAGGGTGCGGCCCTCCTTGGCGGCCTTGTCCATCCTCTCCATCTGAAACCGCATGAAATTGGACCAGGCATCGTGATAGCGGTACAAGGCCGGGGTGGTTTCCTGAACCATGGTGGTGCGGGCTGCCTGGGGCTGTTTTTCATCAACCAGCAACTTCAACGCCTGCAGATAGCTGGTCACATAGGCGGCCCGGGTATTCTCAACCGCAGCCAGGAGCTGGCACTCGTCGGTGGAGTCGCACTGACTTTTGATTTTTTCCAGCAGCTCGGAGATCTTCTGTGTATTCGCAGCTCTTCTGGCAAGGAGCGGGTCAATCAGGTTTCGGTCGTCCACCAGAAATATTTCCATGGTGATACGACTGTTTTGATTCGAGTACATGAGCGCTTCGCGCGCCAATTGCAGTTTCGCCCAATGCCGAGCCAGCAGATCATCCAGATGCGCATTGATCTGGTCCATTCGGCTGAGCGCCAAAATTCCGATCCCGATCAAAATGGCAATCAGGATGGCGAAGGCCGCTCCGAGCTTCATGCCGGTCGGTCGGGCGCTCATTTCTGGAAAAAGAACCAGCCTATCGGCGGCCTGCTGCTGGTGAGCGTCTTCGCGGGCGTTGCTCACAACTGCCTCCCGGGCCTGCTGCCGCCAGCCTGAAGGGAGCAGTCGGCCAGATCGCGGGAGGGCGGATCGGGTCTGGCGGACGATCCGCCGGACCGCAGTCGTTCCGCAGCCAGCTTGAGGACACTATTGGAATCCGCGCCGCGTGAATACGCGGCCATGCCGACTCGCAGGTCCAGCTCGAACGGGGCACTGGATTCCAGATTCCAGGAATCCAGACGGTCGAGCACGCGCTTCAGCGCACAGGCCGCTTGCGGCTCGGCGGTTTCGGGCATGATGGCGAGGAAACGGCTGATATCGTAGCGAAGCACGATGTCAGAACCCCGGAAGGTATTCTTCAGAAGGCGGGCCGTCTCCACCAGCATCTGGTCGCCGGCCAGCTCCCCGCTCTGTGCGATGACCTTTGCCCAACCCGCCAGTTCAATCAGCACGAAGGTGATCGTGCTCCCCTGACGGTTGGCGCGGTTGATCTCCCGGGGCAGGACCTGATCGAGGTAGCAGACGTTGAAAGTCTGAGTCAGAGGGTCGATGAGGGAAAGGCTTTGCAGCTTCTCGCGGTAGATGATCTCGCGTATCAGTTCCCCGCGAGCTCTGGCGTAGCTATGCCTCCTGTTAAGAACGTACCCCGTGAAGATGCCTACGACCAGCACTAACCCGGTGGCCAGTTCAAGGGCGAGGCGCGACGCTCCCGTCCAGAGCAGATTCGGGAAGCCAACTAGGAGGACTCCCACCGCCAATACGAGTACGACGACAAACGTGAAGAGCCACAGCTTGAGATCTCGGCCGGTGATGGCTGCGATCTGACCGTTGAGTTGCCTCGTCTGTGCCTGCCAGTCTTCCTGATTCATGCGTGTTGGTTCCTCATCATCAAGAATGCAGTCAAACCTTGCATGCCTGACCGCACCGCCCATGAACCGCCCAGGCCCTTACACACACCACCACCACGACAGCGCTCCTGGGTATGTGTTACTTGGCCGGAAGAGGAACATCTACCAGCGTGCAGTAGCTGGCCACCTCGGCATTTATTGCCAATTCTGCACGAGAAGTATCGCAGCCGATTGTGATTTGTGTCACACTGGCAATTACGTTGGTAACTCCCGAGGCGGTTAGCCGCAGCCTGTTTGGTCCGAGCGAGCGGGCGGAGGCACGACTTGCGCCGTGCCACCCAAAACCACACGTCCTGACGTGGTTTCAGCCCTGCGAAATCAGCAACACTCCTACCAGATGCCTAGGCGCTGAAGGAGACGCTGCTCGAATTGGGCGATGTTGCCCCGGTCGTAACTCCAGCGAACTGTTGCAAATCCTGCTGCATCGAGCTGTAGGTCTGCTGCGCGGCAGACAGTTGGCCTGATTGCAATTCCTGTCCCAACTGCTGGAACATCTGGTCGATCGCATTGGTCTGGCTTCCGCCGCCATGATGATGATGGTGGTGATGGAACTGCGCACCCTGGTTTTGGAAATCCTGCTGAATAGTGGCGTAGTCCTGCTGCGCCGCCGAGACGTTGCCGGACTGCAGATCCTGAGACAACTGGTTGAAGGCCTGCGCCATCGGACTCGTGCTCTGCGATGAAGAATTCGCCTGCGGAGCGTATTGCTGCAAGGTGGCGAAATCGGATTGCGCCGCAGAAAGATTGCCGGACTGTAGGTCCTGGCCGAGCTGCTGGAACTCCTGCTGGAACTGCTGCATCCTGCTCTGCATGTTCTGAACGTTGTAATTGGAAAAGCTGCTGCTAAGAATGCCTGAAACAGACATGCTACTTCCTCCTGCGGAAGTNGAATTGCGGCTCGCAAAGTTATCGGCACTCTGCCGGCCGTACTTTACTAATTGTCCTTACTCCAGTAGGCAATCCCTATGCCAACCACCGACCACTTCCCTTAACTCCAAGTGCGCACGTCTATTAATAGTTAGCTCGACAAGCGGGTTTGCGGGGTGGACGGGCAAAGCCGCTGGGCAAAGGCTGCCTACGCCAACCCGGCAGACCTTGCCCAGCGACCCTCGCGGCTATTGCCCGGTAGCAGGCGGCACATTCTGTATGTTGGGCGGGTTATGGCTAGGGGGCGGCCCGCCGTGCAGCGCGATCTGCCCGTTGCGACACTGGTTGATGGCGTCGCCCAGGATGCGCATCGCCTCCTGGGGGGCGTGGAAGCCCATCGAGTTCTCCGACATGATGTAATCGATCATGAACTGTCCATGCCGCTGGTACTCGCGCGCCTTGGCCAGTTGTTCGGGGCTGGCCTTGTCCTTGGTAGCGCTGATGTCGTTGATCAGATCCATCAGCGCATCGAGCGCATTGTTGCGCAGGTTGAAGAAGCGGTCCTGGGTATCTTCCGCCCGCTGTTTGAGTTCTTCTTCGGAAAAATGGTGGCAGCCCTGGCAGGAGCGGTTCACCTTCAGCAGCGGACTGTTTACCTGATGGTCGCTGATTTTCAGTCCGCCCATGCGGGTGTNAGGGCATGTGGCAATCGGCGCAGGCCACTCCCGAGCGCGCGTGCACTCCCAGGCTCCAGACCTCGAACTCGGGATGGCGCGGCTTGATGAGCGGCGCTCCGCTCTGCGGATGCTGCCACTCCGTGAGCTTGCTCTCGTCCTCGGCGGCCATGATGTCTTCCACCCGGAGCCCCTTGGTCCAGGGAAAGGTCAGCGTCTTTTCTGCGCCGCGGAAGTAGTACGTGACGTGGCACTGCGCGCAGACGTAGGAGCGCATCTCCTGGCGGGTAGCCATGGCGTTCACATCGTAGTTGGCGATGCCCTGCGAGGCCTTTAGCGCGCGGATGCCCTCGATGAAGGCTGGCCGCGTAATGCGCAACTGCATCGTCTTGGGATCATGGCAGTCGATGCAGGCCACGGAGTGCTTGGCGTACTTGCGCGCGTCCGGGTACTTCATGTGGTTTACCACCTGGAAGCCCTTGAACATGTCTCCATTGCCGAGCTGGTTATAGACGGTAACCATCGAGGCATGACAACTCATGCACGCGCCCGGCGGATTGGCCTGCTGCCGCGCGGTGAAGGTCTGGTCATCGAGCATGTAGGCGTGGCCGCGGCGTTCCCGGTAATCGATGGAGAAGGCATATCCCGCCCACATGGTTTTCAAGCGCGGGTCCTGTTCCAGCTTGGAGCGGGCCACCACCGAGCGCGGGTCCGCCTGGGTGGGCGAGTGCGGCAGGGCCTCGCTGCCGCCATACTTGGTGCGCTGCATGTCCACGGTGCGCTGGTAGAGGTCATACTGCATGGGGAAGTCTTCGCCCCATTGCTTGGGATCGTCGATGGTGTCGTTCAAATCGACGACGCGGTAAAAGGGATTCCGCGCCTCCTGCTTGCGCTNCGAAGATATTGACCAGCAGCGCCGTGACCGCAAAGGCCGCGACCGCCGCCAACGCGATCACCGCCACCAGCCAGCGCCCGCTGCGGGGATTATTGTCCTTGGCCATGATTGCCTCCTGAGCGCATGAGAATTTTCAGACTCGCACTCTCCTCCGAGTGGCCAACCGTGTAATGACAGCGCGTGCACAGAACGCCTTCTTTTCCGTGGATCATGCCGCCGTCGATGGCCGCGGTCAGGTTCTGGTGGCAGCGGCGGCAGGCTGCCTCGGTCACGTTGCGGTCGAAATTGGTGATCTCGATGGTGTCGGGATATCTGCCGGTCGTGAAGTAAAACGAGTGGAAGAAGCCGTTGCTAACCTTGACCGCATATTTGCCCACCAGGTTCGACGGGGTATGACAATCGTTGCAGGTGGCCGCCGAGTGATGGCTCGACTTCAGCCAGGCCTCGTACTGCGTGCGCATGGCGTGACAGTTGTCGCATGCTGCGGGATCGTTCAACAGGTAGGAATAGCCCTTGGCGTAAACAAAGGCGTATCCGCCCACGCCGCAGGCAACGCCCACCAGCAGGGCGAGCACGATCACGGCAGTGACACGCGACTTCATCGGCGACAAACGCGGACTGAATTTTCTAACACGTTTCTGCTGTAGATGCCAAGGGGATCAATCGTGAGGCGATAATGTTGCTTTCCCGGTAGTGGAGAACTGCGAGGTAAAATTACGGCGGTCCGCAGGAGCCGCTCATGAAATCGCACACCGAATATCTGACTTTCAACACCAGGAAACACCGCGAATACGTGCACATTACGCCGCAGGTGGAAGCGGCCGTGCAGCGCAGCGGCGTCCGCGAGGGCATGGTTCTCGTCTCAGCCATGCACATCACAGCCGGGGTGTACGTGAACGACAATGAGCCGGGGCTGATCCACGACATCGACGCGTGGCTGGAGGGACTAGCGCCGTTCCGCGAGGACTACCACCACCACCAGACCGGCGAGGACAACGGCGACTCCCATCTCAAAGCCATCTTGGTACACCATCAGGTGCTGCTGCCCATCACTGCCGGCAAGCTCGACCTCGGCACGTGGCAGCGCGTCTTTTATGCTGAGTTTGACGGCCAGCGCTCTAAGCGGGTGATTGTGAAGGTCATGGGTGAATGAGTGATTGCGACTCTGAGTCGCTTTCAGTGTGCTTTCCCGTTCAGCAACGTACGATCTTGGGCGAGTCGATTCCCTTGGTAGCGTTTCGCGTGTCCACCACCAGTTGCGCCTCGCGCACGATGCGCGGGTAGTCGTAAGTGGAGTGGTCGGTGACGATGACCACGCAGTCGTACTCTCCCAGGTTCTCTACGGGAGCGCACTTCATCTGCAGGTCGTAATGGCGCCCCTTGCCGACGAAGGGGAAGAAGGGATCGTTGTAGCTGACCTGGACTCCCTCCTTGTGCAGCAGCTCGATGATAGTCAGCGCAGGCGATTCTCGCAGGTCATCGACATCCTTCTTATACGCGACGCCCAGCACCAGCACCTTCGCCCCGTTCAGGGCCTTGCGCTCGCCGTTCAGCGCCTTCCCCACCGCCTGCACCACGTGGTAGGGCATGGCAGTATTGATCTCGCCTGCCAGCTCGATGAAGCGGGTGTGAAAGTCATACTGCTTGGCCTTCCAGGAAAGGTAAAAGGGATCGACCGGAATGCAGTGCCCGCCCAGCCCCGGCCCGGGATAGAAGGACTGGAAGCCGAAGGGCTTGGTAGAGGCGGCCGCGATCACTTCCCAGATGTCGATGCCCATTCGCAGACAGAGCATTTTCAGTTCGTTCACCAGGGCGATGTTGACGCAGCGATAGATGTTCTCCAGCAGCTTGCACATCTCCGCCGCCGCAGGTCCGGAGACCTTCACCGTTTTCTTGAAGATGGCGCTGTAGAGCATAGAGGCAGCTTCGGTTGCCGCCAGGCTGCAGCCACCTACCACTTTGGGGATGTCGCGCCGCGCTACCGTGTCGTTGCCCGGGTCTTCGCGCTCCGGTGAAAAGGCTACGTAGAACTCCTGTGGCGGAGCCGGTATGTTGTCGCGGGCCACGCGCAGGTCGGCACGGTTGTTCTGCTCCAGGATGGGAACCAGCACCTCTTCTGTAGTGCCGGGATAGGTGGTGCTCTCCAGGATGATGAGCTGTCCGGCGCGCAGGTAAGGTGCTATGGCCCGGGCCGTCGCGCTGATGAACCTCAAATCCGGTTCGCGATACTCGTTCAGTGGCGTGGGTACGCAGATGATGACCGCATCCATCTCTGCGATGCGAGCGTACTCCGAGGTCGCCCGGAACCCCTGCCGTAAAGCTCCCTGAATCTGCTCTGCCGGGATGCGGAAGATGTAAGTGCCGCCTTGTCCCAGCGTCTTCACCTTGTGGGTGTCGATGTCGAATCCGGTCACCGGAAAGGTCTCTTCCGAGAAGAGCAGTGCCAGAGGCAGACCCACGTACCCCAACCCGATTACCCCGACCCTGGCGCTGCGGGTGGCGATCTTGGTCTTCAGTTCCTCAGCGAGAGGGACTGCGATGTTTGGCAGCATAAGTATTCTGTGAAGTCTAGCATTTTTCTCCGGTCTACAGGCGTTGCAACGGTTATTCCCGTGGCGACGATGATGGAAGGGCACCCTTGAGACGCAAGTCTATGCACTCTCGGGTACCACCCGAAATGGGAAACTCCGCTACAATATTGCCTTAGATCGTGGGGGCCCTTGTTGCGTTTCTTACTGTGGTTGGCACTCTTATTTCCTTTAGCCTGCGCATCTGCCCAACTGGAGGGTGCTCCTTCAGCACCGCCAGCGGTGCCAGGATACGGCAATCCAGCATCCGTCGATATGCGGGGCGGTGCGCAGAATTCGCAACCGGCTCCGGCGGCCACATCCAGCGCTGGCGGTAATGCGGCCCAGCCCAGCGGGAAATCGGCGCAGCCGGTGACTCCGTCTTCGAAAGAGCAACCCAAGCGGATCCTGGGCGTGATGCCCAATTTTCGTGCCGTCAGCGCCGGAGCGCTCCCGCCGCCGCCCACGCCAAAAGAGTCATTTGTCCTGGCTACCAAGAATAGCTTCGACTACTCGTCGTTTATTTTCGTGGGCTTCACTTCAGCCTTCGCCGAGTGGTCGGACGCACATCCGCAACTGGGCCAAGGAATGCCTGGGTTCGGCAGCTACTACTGGCGCGGCTTGGTCGATAAGACAGACGGCAATTATCTGGTCATCTTCGCCTTGCCCACCGTCTTTCACCAGGACGAGCGCTACTTTGCCAAGGGCGAGGGCGGTTTCCGCAAGCGCACCGTTTACGCGCTTTCGCGTGTCCTGATTACCCCCAACTACCAAGGGCACGACAGCTTCAACATCTCAGAACTGCTGGGCCGCGGCATGGCCCAGGGCATCTCGGCGGCCTATTACCCCAGCAAGACCCAGACTGCTGGTGCGATCCTCACCAAGTACGGATACGCCTTGCTGCGCGATGCCGGCACCAACGCGTTCCGCGAATTCTGGCCGGATATCGCCACGCACGTGTTGCATCGCCATCCCTGATCGAGAGTGATGTTCGGCGCGACCGGCGCCCGCTAGACCGACAAAGCACGGACATGCACCCCCGCAGCTTCGAGCCCCTCATGCACCTTGCGGGCGATTCCTGCAGCTCCAGGAGTATCCGAGTGGATGCAGATCGTCTGAGCGATCACCGGCAGTCCTGAGCCGTCGCTGGCGACGACTTTATGGTTGAGAGCAATCCCCAACGCCTGCTGCGCGGCGTGTTCCGTATCAAGCAGAGCATTGGGAAGGGTTCGCTTGCGCAGCGTACCGTCGGGCTCGTAAGCGCGGTCGGCAAAAGCTTCGGTCGCGCAGCGCAATCCCATTCCGCGCCAGACTTCCAGCGCGGGCGCCCCCGCCTGCCCGACCATGATCAGTTGGGGATCAACTGCTTGCACAGCGCGACCCACCGCCAGCGCAATTTCTCGATCCTTATTAGTCGCGTGATAAAGAGCGCCGTGCGGCTTCACATGAACGAGCCGCACGCCAAACTGTTTAGCCACCGCGGCCAGCGCCGCGATCTGCTCCCGTACTGAGCTTTCCAGGGCCGCGGGCGCCATTGGTGATTCCAGCCGGCCGAAATTTTCGCGGTCAGGATAACTGGGATGCGCACCGACGGCGACGTGCAGCTTTTTCGCCGCCTCGACGGTTTGCCGCATCGTGCTCTCGTCGCCAGCGTGGCCTCCGCAGGCTACGTTGGCGGAGGTGATGTAGCGCATCAGCTCGAAGTCGGCGCCGCTGGCCAGCGCCTCGGGAGACTCGCCCAAGTCGGAGTTGATGTCGATGAAAGTTTTCATTACCGACACCTCGAGTTTCACGCAACAACCGCGTTTTGCAGCCAGAGCTCCTGTTGCTTTAAGAGCGTGACCGCCTCCGGGATTGAAACCTCCTGGAAGCGTACCTGTTCATGGGGACGGAGCTGGCCGACGTGGTGCATGTCCGCCATGATGACATTCGCGATCTTGGGATAGCCGCCCGTGGTCTGCTGATCGACGAACAGGATGATCGGCTGGCCGTCCTGCGGCACCTGCATGCCGCCCAGCGGGATTCCGTCAGTCAGCAGTTGCGATTGTTCGTGCGGCCGGAGCGGCTGGCCTTTCAAACGCAGTCCCGTGCGGTCAGACTGGTCGCTGATCGCATAGGGACAGGAAAACAGGATCTCGAATGCTTCCGGCCCGAACCACTCCCGCTGCGCTCCCCTGGTCAGGCGGACTATATCGTGCCGAGCGAACGCCTCGAGGATGCCCGCTTTCAATCTCCGAACGCGACTACCGCGCCCGTCGCGTACCGGCAGAAGGTCACCGGCCTTAAGCCTGCGTCCCTGGAATCCCCCGAACTGTCCACGAACGTCGGTTGCCGTACTGCCCATCACGCAGGGCACATCGAGGCCGCCCTGCACCGCGAGATAAGAGCGAGCGCCTGTCTTCATGCCGCCGCACTTCAGCACGCCAGCGGCGGGCACCTCGACTGCTTCACCCGGTCGCACGGGACTGGTCCCGATTTTGGCATCGCAATCGGCGCCCGCGAGTGCCACGATTCGCCGCTCTTCGAATTCAAGCGTCGCACCAAGCAGGGTCATCTCCAGCGCGGGAGCATTTTCTTCATTTCCGACCAGGAGGTTGGCGATGCGCAACGACAGACGATCTGCCGCACCCACAATCGAGATCCCGAGATGGGTGTAGCCGTAGCGGCCAAAGTCCTGGATGGTCGAGAACATCCCCGGATTCTTGACGCGGATCGCCATCTCACTGCGCCAGGGCGCTGAACGTCGCGCGGTCGATAGCGGAGAATTGCACCCGATCGCCGGGCTGCAAGCGGGTGGGCGGATCGGCATGAGGATCGAACATCCGCCAGGGCGTGCGCCCGATCAGCCGCCAGCCTCCCGCGGAATCCACCGGGTAGATGCCGGTCTGGCTACCGGCGATCNCCTACCGTGCCGGCGGCCACGTGGCCGCGCGGTGTCGCCAGCCTCGGCATGTGCAGCTTCTCGGGAAGTCCGCCCATGTAGGCAAACCCGGGCGAGAAGCCGAGGAAGTAAACCAGATAAGTCGCCGAAGAATGCAGGCGGACCACTTCTTCGATTTTAATGTTCGCATGTTTTGCCAGGTCGGCGAGGTCGGGTCCAAATTCGGCGTCGTAGCAGACGGGAACGCTGACGACAGTGGATTTTCGGTCACCTTCTGAGCCCGCCGCGCTGGCGGATTGTTCAACGATGGCGGCCAACTCAGCGTGAGTCATCCGCAGCGGATCGAAATCGATCAGCACGGAGGTGTATCCGGGATGCAGATTGCGNGATTCTGGGATCCCGCTTCGCCTGCAAAGCCTGGAACAGGCCAATTACGCGTGCGTGTAGCTCCGGCGAGATCGCATTGCCGAGAACGATCAGCAGGGAAGAGTCGCTAGCGGGTATGACTTTCATGAGTCCGACGGCCGCAATTCAGCCGGACATCATAAAGGATGCAGGCGTGGAAGCCTAAGACCATTCGGCGCAGAGCCTTGTGTGTAGCTCGAATCCAAACCAGCAGATGTGTAATATGAAGGACAAGGTCCCGCAGTCGTGACATTGGCAATTGCCCAGCCCATGCCGATGGCGAGTCTTGTCTGAGAGACGGAGTTCAGCCATGCAACATGGCGAGGGAGCCCAGCGGTGGCGGGCGGCAGTTAAGGCGATCGCTTCCTATCTTCCCGTCGGTACCCTGACCAACGAAGAGCTGGCCCAGGAACTCGGCGGCTGGGACGCGGCCAAGATTCTTGAGAAGACCGGCATCGCCGTGCGCCACATCTCCGCACCGGGTGAGTGCGCCTCTGACCTGGGGGTCCGGGCGGCCCAGCGCCTCTTCCAGAAGGGAGCATGCGCGCCTGCCGACATCGATTTCCTCTTGTTCTGCACCCAGAGCCCGGACTATTTTCTGCCCACCACCGCGTGCCTGGTCCAAGACCGACTCGGCTTGCGGCTGGATTGCGGCGCCCTGGACTTCAACCAGGGCTGCTCCGGGTTCGTCTACGGCCTGTCGCTGGCCAAGAGTTTGATCGAGACCGGCCACGCAGCAAACGTGCTGCTCATCACCGCCGAGACCTACAGCAAGTTCATCAACCGCCG
>OCOJ01061322.1_pt4 | contig 20200 bp, 20 predicted proteins | sample 1539251 | NCBI WGS metagenome assembly OCOJ01 (sample SAMN01911457, study PRJEB22624) | soil metagenome | biome: Soil | place: Malaysia | collected 2012-04-30 | depth RA_metagenome m | reverse complement strand
GGAGCGCCGACAATGGGCGGAGGCGGAAAAATGTTCCGCAGCAGAGGGCGCGTTACCGTGGGTGGAGGCAATCGCCGTTTGGGCGCGGGCGCTGGGTCTGGCCCGAAGCGGCAATCCCGATGCGGCGCGGACAGAAACGAAGACGCTCCAAAGTCTGCACGACAAATCGCTCGCCCTGGGGGATGCCTACTGGGCGGAGCAAGTACACATCCTGGAGCTCGAAGCCTCTGCCTGGGTGTTGGAGGCGGCAGGCAAATCCGCTGAGGGTGTGGCTGCCCTGCGCAGCGCCGCTGATGAGGAAGACGGCATTGAAAAACGTCCAGTCACCCCGGGCCCGATCATCCCGGCACGGGAGCAGCTCGCCGATTTGCTGCTCGAGCAGGGACGCGCGCAGGAGGCGCTCGCCGAGTATGAAACCGCGCTCCATGCTTCGCCGGGACGCCGCGGCGCGCTGGCAGGTGCGCTGGGGGCCGCGCAACGTCTTGGCGATCAGCAAAAGATCCGTTTCTACTCGAACGCCCTTCAGTCCCTTGCCAAATGAATGAACACGGGAAGCCCAGGGTCATCGCCCGGTTGCATTTCGCGACGATGCGGCCGGCGAGCGATCCATTCACCCGCCGATGCCAGATTCCTCCGGCGCAAGCAGTGCGGAGTCAGGCTGAGTCTGCGAGCTCCTTGCGCAGCTTCCGGTAGGTTTCCTCCAGGTCTTCGGGGTGCAGGCGCGTTTCCGACACGGTGGTCATGAAGCTGGAGTCCCCGGACCAGCGCGGGAGCACGTGCATGTGCACGTGCCCGGTGACCCCGGCGCCGGCGCAGCGTCCGATGTTCATGCCCAGGTTGAATCCATCCGGCTTGTAAATTCTCGCCAGCGCCACCTGCATGCGCTGCGCGAGTTGCATCAGCTCCGCCAGAGTTTCCACGTCGCACCCAGCCACATCCGGCACGTGACGGTAGGGCACGATCATGGAATGTCCGGTCGTGTAGGGATAGAGATTCAGGATGATGAAATTCAGCCGGCCGCGATGGAGGATTTTCCTGCCCACATCGTCGTTTGCCGCGAGCGCGCTGCAGAAGATGCAGGTGTCGTCCTTGCCCGCCTCCGCGACGTAGCGGTAGCGCCAGGGTGTCCAGAGGTAGTCCACGATGGACTCGTTTCCGTGGGTCAGTGCGGCGCCTGGGAGGGCGCAGGGGCGGGGGCGGGCTGGGTCCCGGACTCGCCGTTCACAAATTCCTTCAGCTCTTTGCTGGGCTTGAAGAACGGGATGCGCTTGGCCGGGACTTCCACCTTCTCGCCCGTCTTGGGGTTGCGCCCGGTGCGGCCACGGCGCTGGCGGGTGCGGAAGCTGCCGAACCCGCGGATTTCGATTTTCTTGTCTTCCTTGAGAGTCTGGATGATGCTCTCGAAAATGGTCTCGACGATGGTTTCCGATTCCTTGCGGGGCAGTTCGGTGACGCGAATGACTTCTTCAACGAGATCCGCTTTTGTGATGGTCTGCGAATTCATGCCTGCCCTCTCCGCGACGCGTGCTGCCCCTGCCGGGATGGACCCCGAAAACGCCTGGTAAGCGCAACCCTACCACCAGATAGCGAAATTTTCCACTATGGCGCGCCCGCTCCTCGAGACGGCACAGAAGCACCGCCGTGAGCCCGCCTTCAGGAAGGAAGCTCTCGTTTGGAGAGAAGAATGTCGCCGATCGTCGCGGTGCGCGAAGATTTCGACGGCCGGTATTCCTGCAGCGCGCGCCGTTCCTCGTGCTGCAGAGCCCCGCGGTAGCTCAGGCCGATGCGGCGCTGCTCGGGATCCTTCTTCACGACTTTGAAGTCGTATTCCGTGCCGACGACGAGCGGGTTCGCGGCTGCCGCGGCGTCCTTGTCCTTGCGAGGCTGCTGGCGGTCGTTCTTGCTGCGCCGCTCCTCGATTTCGCTGATGTGGCACAGCCCTTCGATGCCGGGAGCCAGCTCCACAAACGCGCCGAAATTCGCCAGGCGCAGCACCTTGCCCTTCACGACTTCGCCGATCTTGTGGGCCGCGGCCCAGTCCGCCCAGATGTCGTGCACCTGCTTGATGCCGAGAGACAGGCGGCGGTTCTCCATGTCGATCTTGAGGACCTTGGCCTCGACGGTTTCGCCTTTGCGCAGCGCTTCGCTGGGGTGCTTGGGCTTTTCGGTCCAGCGGATGTCGCTGATGTGGACCAGTCCCTCGACACCCTCCTCGACTTCGACGAAGGCGCCGAAATCAGTCATGCTGCGGACCCGGCCGGTGACGATCGTGCCCAGCGGATATTTGTCGCGCAGGGTGAGCCAGGGATCGGGCAGGGTCTGCTTCATGCCCAGCGAGATGCGCCGCGCTTCCGGGTCCACCTTGAGCACTTCCACTTCGAGTTCGTCGCCGAGCGCCACGATCTTCGAGGGATGCTTGGCGCGCTTCGACCAGGTCATCTCGCTGACGTGGACCAGGCCTTCGACGCCGGGATCCAGCTCGACGAAGGCGCCGTAGTCCGTGATGCCCACGACTTTGCCGATCCGGCGCATGCCGGCCTTGAAGTGATCCGGGACGTTGACCCAGGGATCGGGCACGAGCTGCTTGCGGCCCAGCGAGATGCGCATCTTCTCGCGGTCGAACTTCAGCACCTTCGCTTCGATCTCGTCGCCGACCTTGACGACTTCCGCGGGATTGCTGACGCGGCCCCAGGAAATATCGGTGAGGTGGAGCAGGCCATCCACGCCGCCAAGGTCCACGAACACGCCGTAGTCGGTGATGTTTTTCACTTTTCCGCGGACCACGGCGCCTTCTTCGATGGTGGCCAGGGCGGCGTCGCGCTGGGCCTTCAGCTCTTCCTCGAGAAGCACGCGGCGGCTCAAGACCACGTTGCCGCGTTTGCGGTTCATCTTCAGGATGCGGCAGGTGATGTCCTGCCCGACCCAGCCGTCGAATTCGCGCACCGGGCGCAGGTCCACCTGCGAGGCCGGGAGGAACGCGGGTACGCCGAGGTCCACCACCAACCCGCCACGGATGCGTTCGGTAATTTTCCCGGTGATGGACTCGTGGTTGCGGTGCGCCTTCTCGATAGCCTCCCAAGCGCGCTTGCGGAACGCGCGGAGGAAGGAAACGAGCTTGTAGCCTTCCTTCTCCTCATGCAGAGGCATGACGGGCACGGACTGCCCCAGCTCGAAAATCATGCCGCCCTTGATGTCGGTAAGTTCCTGCGCGGGAATGAGCGCTTCGAACTTGGAGCCGAGGTCCACCACCACTCCCAGGTCCGTGACCGCGACGATGCGGCCCTCCATCACGTCGCCTTCCGCGGGAGCTTCGTGCTCGGCGGCATACTGCTCGAGAAGCGCGTCCATGCTTTCCGCTTCCGAGGGCTCCTTGGGGGCGTGCCGCCGGGGTGCAGGCTCAGCGGCCTCCGCAGCGGGAGCGCTCGCGGCCAGCGGCTCGGCGGGCTCGGGTGCTATGGCGGAGGACTCCGCGCCAGTAGACGAAGTCGCTTGAGAATCCTGGAACAGAGAAGGCGGTACCTCGGGGGCAGCGGCGGCGGGTGATTCTGAAACAGACTGCGGTTCGGACTGCAAAGATTGTTCGGTAGTGTTGTTGTCCATGGCCGACATTGCGGCCTCCCTTGGCGTTTAGTGCCCTGCCCGACCGAGACGTGATGTCCCTCTAAAACCCTGCGGAGGGTTGTCAGACAAGGAAGGAAGACAAAGTGCTCGAGTGACGTCCTCGACCTAAAGCATGGTACGCGGCAACGGCGGACATGTCAATTCATGGCTGCGTCCGCGGGGTGACGTCTACGCGCGGTAAGGCCCGGCGTGGCGGATTTCGCGGCGGTAGTCGGAGGCGTCGATTTCGATGGTGCGGCACATCTCGTATAGGCGCGAACGGATGCGCTGGCCGACGCGGTCGGCGAGCGAGTCTTCCACACGTGCGAGGGATTGGCCGGAAGGCATGCGCACGGGCGCCGCGGGGTCGCCGCGGTCGAGGTAGTTGGTGGTGAGCAGGGTGACGCGGTTGTCGTTGTAACGCGAGTTCAGGATGTAGCCGACCGTCTCCAGGGCCCAGGCCGAGGGCTTGGACGCGCCCACATCATCGAGCAGCAGCACTTCCGTCTTCACCACCGGGTCGAGCACGTCCATCTCGCTCGTCTGGCTCACCGGGTTATAGCTCGACTGGATGGTCTTGAGCAATTCGCGGTAGTCGTGGAACAGCCCATCGTGGCCGCGCTTGACCAGCGCGGCGAGCGCGGCTACGGCCAGATGCGTCTTGCCCACGCCGCAGGGGCCCATGAGCAGCAGCCCGCGCTCGCTGCCTCCCGGATATTCGCGCGCAAATTTATCCACCTGCAGCTTGGCCTCCTTCAGACTCCGGTTCCAGGCGTCGGCGCGAGGCCCTTCGTGCGGCAGGTCGGTCTCAAAGCTGGCGAAATCGCAATGGCGGTAATGTTTGGGGATGCGCGCGCTTTCGTAGAGCGCGTCCTCGCGGTCGCGCTCCGCAGGACGCGTGCAGGCGCAAAGCAGGGCTTCACGGACGGCGCCGCCCGCGCCGCGGGATTCCACGGTCTTCCAACCTGTGCCGCCACATTCGGGACAATCGGCTCGCGCCATGGGTGCAAGAATAGCCGCGGCGGCACGCACTGGCAAGCGCCCCAGGAAACGCAGAGCTGCGCTATTGCGTACAAGTAGGACAAGCTGCGTCATTGTAGTCCGGGGCAAGGAGCAGGGGGGGGCCTCATGCGAAACAAAATCACGTCGGACTCCATTGGCCAGGACTTGCGATTCGGCCTTCGACTGCTGAGGAAGAACCAGGCGTTTACGGTAGCCGTAATCTTGACACTTGGCCTGGGCATCGGCGCGAACACAGCAATCTTCAGCGTGGTGAACGCCGTTCTTCTGAAACCGCTGCCTTATCCTGACGCGGATCATCTGGCCATCCTCTGGTCCGGACTGGGAGATGCGCAGCGAGCCCCCGCGTCAGCTTACGAGCTTTTCCAGATTCGCCAACGATCCCGCCTGTTCGATCAGGTCGGCGGCATCTGGGTCACCAACGGACAGCTCCCGGGCGAAGGCGAACCTGAGCAGGTGAAAGTCGGGATTGTGACTGCAAATTTCCTTTCCCTGCTCTGCCACAAACCCGAGTTGGGCCGCCTTTTTTCCGCTCAGGACGAATCGGCCAACCGCTCCTCGGCGGTAATTCTTTCTCATGGTGTCTGGGCTCGACGATTCGGGGCTGACCCGGACATTATCGGAAAGGCCGTGCGCCTCGGCGACGGAGCCCTGACTGTTGTCGGGGTGCTCCCGGAAAGCTTTCGTTTGATTTTTCCAGATGATTCCAGCGTTCCCCCGAATGTCGAACTGTTCTTTCCACTCCAGGCGGACTACACGCAGCCCGGGGGTCCCAGCTTTCTGCGACTGGTGGGCCATTTGCGGGGCGGGGTGAGTTTTGCTCAAGCCCAGGCGGAAGCCGATTCGATTGCCTCGCAGCTTCGCGCCATGGACCAGAACTTCCGCGTCGCGAACCTGCAGCTTCACGTGTTTCCGTTGCAGCAGGACGACGTCCGTAACCTCCGCCCTGCCCTCCTGCTTCTGTTCGGCGGCGTCGGGTTTGTGCTCCTGATCGCCTGCGCCAACGTGGCCCACCTGCTTCTTGCCAAGATGGCGCCGCGCCAACGCGAGCTAACGGTTCGCGCCGCCTTTGGCGCCGGGCCTTCCCGCCTCGTGTGCCAACTCCTTACGGAAGGCGTTCTTCTGGGAGTATTGGGCGGAGCCGCTGGGCTGATCATGGGCTGGTCCGCGCTCAGGGCTTTTCTGATCCACAGACCCGAATCGCTCGCCCGGCTGGGCTCAATTCATCTGGACCACACTGTCCTCGGATTCACCTTCGCAGTCGCGGTGCTGACCGGAATCCTGTTCAGCGTGGCCCCTGCCATCGGCGCGAGCCGCCTGGACCTGATTAGCAACCTGCGAGAATCGGCGCGAACCATTACCTTCCAGAGTCCGGGCCTTCGTAACCTGATGATCGCCGGGGAAGTCTGCCTCGGATTCGCGTTACTGGCAGGCACCGGACTGCTGGTCCGCACGTTCGTCAACCTGCTTCGAGTGGATCCTGGCTTCCGGCCGGACAACGTGCTGACGTTTCAGGTCTCGGGCGCGGACTACCAATTCTTTCACCAGCTTCAGCAGAATCTGCTCTCTCTGCCCGGCTCGCAATCGGCATCCCTTGTCTCCCACCTGCCGCTGGATGACAGCTACCCTAACTGGTACGACTCTTACTGGTCCGAAGGTGCGCCGGCGGAACGCCAAAACACATCCTTGGCCGATCATCGCTCGATTCTGCCGGGATACTTCCGGACGATTGGGGCTGTCCTGCTCAAGGGGAGAGATTTCTCCGATTCCGATGATGCGGCCCACCAGCATGTGGCCATTGTGGATGAAGTTTTGGCGCAGGAACTCTGGCCCGGCCAGGATCCGTTGGGAAAAAAGCTGAACCTTTCTGATTCTCCCGCAGGTCCCTACCAATTCCAGCGGGACTGCGCGGTTGTCGTGGGAGTGGTCAAACATGTCCAGTACCACTCGCTCAGCGTGATGGTGCGCCCGCAGATCTACGTGCCATTCCAGCTCGCCCCTCGCCCAGCTTCGTTCGTCCTCCGCACCTCCGCGCCACTGGCTGGGCTGGCCCAATCGGTTCGGAATGAGGTGCACAAACTGAATCCGGGCGCGGCTGTGGGACACCTTCTGCCCCTCTCCGAATTCGTCGTCCAGGCTCGCTCGCAGGCTGCGTTCGTTGCTCTTCTTGCCGGAGCTCTCGCTTCGATTGCTCTATTCCTCGCCTGCGTCGGAATCTACGGCGTAACCTCCCAAAGCGTTTCCCAGAAGACTCGCGAGATCGGAATTCGCATGGCAGTGGGAGCTGGCTGGGATGACATCCTCGGACTCGTGCTGCGGCAGGGCATGGTGCCAGTCATCCAGGGATTGGCGGCGGGGCTGGCGCTGTCATTCGCGCTCGCTCCTCTTCTTTCCAGCCTGCTTTTCGGCGTGAAGCCGGGTGACCCGGCTACGTTTGGGGTTATCCTCGCCTTACTTTTCGGCTCGGGAGTTCTGGCATGTTACTTCCCTGCCCGGCGGGCGACCCGGCTCGACCCCCTCAAGGCACTGCGATACGAATAGCCGCGGATGCGAGGCCAGGCCGCGCCCGGCATCATGCGAACATGCGCTTCCGGGATACCGCAAGGAGCGACCCCGCCGCGAACGCGAGGATGACGCACCAGCCGAGTGCGAGCAGCAGAGTGGGATTGCGCGCGAACAGTTCGACCACGGGGCCCAGGCCGAGGGTGACTTTAATGCGGCGAAAATTCAGCAGCATCGACATCACCCCGAACAGTACTGGAAACGGCACCCACACGGCATGCTCGGAATCGAAGACGAGCGCGATGGAGAGGAAGAATGCGTTGTTCAGGCAATGCCAGGTAATCGCAGCGAGGATGATCTGCCAGTTTAGCGCCGGCCGGAAGGCGATCCAGCCGAGGGAGAGCGCGCACTGCCAGACGGCGAGAAGCGCCACGGTGTTGAGGGTGACGCCGGCAAAGTTGACCGCGAATTTCGACAGCACGATCTCGCGCGTAGAAACCGGCAGAGCCTTGATGAACAGCAGGGCGCGGTTCTTTTCTTCCGCCACCATCGTGCGGTAGCAGATCAGAAAGTCGCCCACCAGCATCACCCCGTGCAGCAGCCCGAAGGCGATGCCGGGGATTTCTGCTGACGGAATCTGCAGCAAGAACACGCACAAGCCCCCCAGTTCAATGGCGGCAAGGGGAAGCAGGAAGCCGCGCTGCAGGCGGAAGTCTTTGGCCACGAGGCGGAGGATGTTCATCGGACGCGCTCCAGGTAGAAGTTCTCGAGAGACCAAGGCCCGGAGGAATTCGCACGCAGGCCGGCGAGCGGCTGGTCAGCAAGGATGCTGCCGTTATCGAGGAGTATGACGTGGTCCCCAATCTCGTCAGCCTCGTGCAAATTATGCGTCGAAAGCAGAACGGCACGGCCTCGGCCATGCGCAGCATTCCGGAGACAGGCGAGGAACTCCACCCGGGACCGGGGATCGAGGCCTGAGGTGGGTTCGTCGAGTAGAAGTACATCGGGGTCGTGGGCGAGCGCGGCAACGAGTCCGGCTTTGGTCCGCATGCCTTTGGAAAGTTCGCCGAGACGCTTTTGGAGCGGGAGGTTCAGCGTGGCGGCCAGCTCGGAGGCGCGCACGGCATCCCACCGCGGGTAGAACTGCGCAACGAAGGCGAGGTGTTCCGCCACTGTCATGCGGGAGTAAAAGTGTGCCTCTTCGGCGACAAAGCCGATGTGCCGCTTGAATTCGCGCTCGTCGCGCACATGGTCCAGAGGACCGATGCGCACCGAGCCTGAATCCTTGCGAATCATGCCCATGATGACGCGGAGCGTCGTGGTCTTGCCCGCACCGTTGTGGCCGAGCAAGACGGTGACCTGGCCAGGCTCGACTCGGAATGAGAGATCGTTCAGGGTGAAACCTCCCAGCTGGACACGGAGTCCCTCGACCAGCAGTGGTTCACAGGTGTGCGGCATCGATTGCCTCCTTGACTCCCCAATCGCGGCCTGGCCGCTTGCGCTCACAGGCCGCTCGCGCGGAGGCCGCGCCGCGTGGAGAAAAACAAAACCCACAAAACCACCGCGGACGCCCAGCAGGCCATCGCCAGAACCGGAACGTCTCTGACAAGCAAAAAGGTCAGACGGCCGCCTTCGAATACGAACGACAGCGGGAACGCGGTGAGCATAATGGCAGCGGCCATGAGCCAGCGCAGCCGTTCGGCCATGCTGCGGGTGCGAGCAAGGGTGCGAAGCTCGTGATCGGGCGAAAGGGCAGCGGCGGGTTCGCGCAGAGCGCGAGCACCCTCCGCCAGCTCGCTGCGCTGCGCCTCGAGCGCGCGCGCGAATTCGGCGTCCTGACGTGCGAATTCTTCCACCAGCGCGCGCGTGTCCGCGCTGGCCTCTCCGGCGAGATAGGCGGGGAGCAAGTCGGTAACCACGTCGCGAGTGATCCTCATGTTTTCTCTCCTTCTCTTCCCTGCTGGGCAGCGCGCCAGGCGGCGAGGCGCCGGCGCGCGCGGTGAATCTTTACCTTTACCGCCGCGAGCGAGAGGCCCGTAGCCTCGGAGATTTCTTCATACGACCACTCATCGCGCGCGCGGAACAGGAGCACGGTTCGATCGATTTCCGGCAGCTCGCCGAGCGCAGCCAAGATGCGAGCCAGTTCGCTGCGACCGGAAGCGGCGGCGTCCGGGCGAGCGGAGGGGTCGGCCATCAAATCGTTCAATTCCGTGTGGCTGCCGGCGTGATGGCCGCCCCGGGTGCGCGCGCGGCGCAGCCCTTCCAGGTAGCAGTTGCGCGCGATGGCAAAAAGATAGGCCTTCGCCGTCGCGGCGCGAATTCTCCCGCTCGCGTTCCACGCGCGCACAAACGTTTCCGAAGCGATGTCTTCCGCCGTTGCGTGTTCGCCGCACAGATAAAACGCAAAGCGAAAGACGTCGCGCGCGTAGCGCCGGTAGAGGGCTTCAAAATCCGTCATACCCGCTCTCGCAGAGGATATGCAAAACGCGGGAAAAGGTTACATCCCGTGGGGAAGTGGCCGCGAGGAAGCCGCCACGCGAGTCGGTTCACTTCACGGCACGGAAGGCAGCGATGAGAGCTTCGAGCGGGGGGCCCGGAGGCAGATCGGAGTGGAAAAATGTGCGGGATACGGGGATGGTGCCGAGAGGATGCTCGAACAGGTGGAGGATTTCGGAGGCGGTGACTTCCTGGTAGCGGTAGTTGCGCTTGCGCACGCGGATGGTGCGCGGAGCGGCGGCGATGTCAGTTGACGCCACGTGCACGATCCCGTTCATCAGGTAGATGGAATCACGCTCGTAAGTGGTGATGAGGTCGCAGTCCTGGCCGGCTGGATCCTTCGCAGTTTCCTCGAGCGGCACCACAGTGAGAAGCAGGGGAACGTAGCACTGCTCGCAGGCGACGGGGGGATCGGCTAGGAAGAGGTAATACCCGTGGCGATAGGGAACCGGCGCGCTCGGCGGGTTCAAAGAAGGAGGGGGAAAGGGCAACGGGGGATTCTGTGGCGCCGCGACGGCGGCGGGCGAAAGCGCGAGAGCGAGAGCAATAAGGGACAGCGTGAATTTCGGCATGGCTGGGTCTCCCGCCCTATTGAACACGGGAAAACGCCGAAATACTCAAGAGTGCCGGCTGGAACCAGTCCGTGGGGGACGGGGCGGACCACCGGCGCGGACGATGGCGCCTTTCGGCGGTTCGGGGTGCGCAGAGGAAAGACCGCGGGCAAGCTCCTGCTGGAGCAAGTGGAGGAATTGCTCCATTTGCGCCTGCATGCGGTTCATCTTCTCGCGCATATTGAGGATGATTTCGATGCCGGCCAGATTGACGCCCATATCGCGCGCGAGGTTCAGCACGATCTCGAGCCGCTCGATGTCCGCCTGCGTGTACAGACGCGTATTGCCCTCCGAGCGCGAAGGCTTGATCAGGCCGTGCCGTTCGTAGAGGCGCAGGGTCTGCGGGTGCACCTTATAGAGTTCGGCGACCGAGCTGATCATGTAACCGACGGCGCCCCGTTTTTTGGCACGTGCTGCCATTCCTGCTCCCGAGAATCGTTTGCTTCCCTCGCGCTTGCGGGAACGGGCCGGGGCTACCGGCCCGCTTTCTCAAAAATCTCCTTGCGCGGGTCCTGTTCGTAAAAACGGCTCAGGTCCTTCAGCATTTGCCGCGCGCGTTCGTCCACTGTGCTGGGCGGAACGATTTGCACTTCCACGTACTGGTCGCCGCGGCGCCGGGGATCGCGCACCGGCGCAACTCCCTTCTCCCGCAAGCGGAATTTCTGGCCGCTCACGGTACCCGGAGGAATGCGCAGCAGCGCGCGGCCGTCAATCGTGGGCACTTCGACCTTGGCGCCGAGCGCGGCTTCGACCACGGTGACCGGGACGCTGCTGTAAATGTCGTCGCCGCGGCGGGTGAAATAAGGATGCGGCGCTACGCGCGTCAGGATGTAGAGATCGCCGGGAGCCGAGCCGGGCAGCGGAACATTGCCGCGGCCGGGAACACGCACGCGGGAGCCGGTATCCACGCCGGCGGGGATGCGCACGTCAATCGTTTCGCTGCGCTGGACGCGGCCTTCCCCCCCGCACGTGTGGCAGGGATTCCCCAAGCGGCCCGTACCGCCGCAACGCTGGCAGGTGACGTTGAAGCGCATGCCCATGGTGGACTGGGCGCGGCGCCCCGAGCCGCCACAGGCCGAGCAGGTTTGTTCCGCGCCTCCGGCTTTTCCGCTGCCATGACAGGTGGGACACGTCTCCAGGCGCGTGTAGCTGATTTTCTCCACTGTGCCGCGGATGGCCTTCCAGAAGTCAATGTCAATCTGATATTCCAAATCCGCGGGCACTTCCACCGCCTGTGGGCGAGCGGCTGCGCCTCCCATGCCCGGAATGAACTGGCTGAAAATATCGCGGAGGTTTCCGCCTGCGCCCGGACCCCCGGCGGATTCGAAGCCGCCGAAGTCCACCGGAAATCCGCCGGGCCCGGCGCCGCGAGGACCCGCTGCTCCCGGTGGCGGCATATTGTCGCTATAGAAGCCGTACTCGTCGTAGATCCCGCGCTTTTTGGAATCGGAGAGGACGTCGTAAGCTTCCTGAATCTGTTTGAACTTTTCCTCGGCGGATTTGTCGCCGGGATTCAGGTCCGGGTGGAACTTGCGCGCCAGCTTCCGGTAGGCCTGGCGGATCTCTTTGGCAGAGGCCTTGCGACGCACGCCGAGGAGTTCGTAGTAATCCGTTTTTGTGGTCGTGGCCATCGCTCAGACCCAAAGAAAAACGCCTGCCCCGCTATGCGGGACCGGCGCTACAGCTTTGCCCACCGAGTGTTCACTTCTGCCAGTTCCTGGTGCTCCTGTCCCAGCTCGAGACGCCGGCGCCGCTGTTCCTCGGTGCGCAGGCCCATGGCCGCCTCTTTCTGATTGGCGCGCTCCAGCCAGCGATCCACTGTGGCGATGCGCTCGGCTACGCTCTCATTCGAGGCGCGAAATCGCAGAGTAGCCCCCGTGATTTCCACGGACCGTGGAATGAAGTCCCCCGACACCTGCTGTTGCGTCTCGTAAAAGAGACGTTTCCAGTCGGCGCCGGGGGCTTCGGAAAGCCCCACGTGGACGACGTACAGGTTGTCCTTGAGTTTCTGGACGGCCTGAGGCGGGGTGATCCGCCGGACTCCTTCAGCAGCGCTCAAAGTGCACTCCTCCGGCTTGCGGCGGGGCCCCGCGGAAGGATTTAATTGGGACGCTTGGATTCGTCCACATCCACGTATTCCGCGTCGATCACGTCTTCCTTTTTCTCTCCTTGCGCGGAACCAGCCGCCGCGCCCGAGGCCCCCGAAGCTCCTGCTGTGGCTCCGGCCTTGTACATGGCTTCCGCGATGCGGTGAGAAGCCCGCGTCAGGTTTTCCGTGGCGGTCTGGATGCGCTCCGCGCCGCCTTCGGCAATGGACTTCTTGGCCTCTTCAATGGCCTGCTCGGCGGCATGCACGTCGGACTCCGCCAGCTTCTCGCGGTTCTCGCGGATCAGCTTTTCGGTCTGATACACGAGGTTGTCCGCCCGGTTGCGGACCTCGACCTCTTCCAGACGCTTTTTGTCTTCCGTGGCATGGTCTTCGGCTTCATGCCGCATGCGCTCAGCCTCGTCCTTGGAAAGGCCGGTGGACGCGGTGATGGTGATCTTCTGCTCCTTGTTGGTGGCCTTGTCTTTCGCGGTCACGTTCAGGATGCCGTTGGCGTCGATGTCGAACGTAACCTCGATCTGCGGCACACCGCGAGGAGCCGGAGGAATTCCCAGGAGCTTGAACTTGCCGAGGGTACGGTTGTCGCGGGCCATGGACCGTTCGCCCTGGAGAACGTGAATCTCCACTTCCGGCTGGTTGTCCGCCGCGGTGGAAAAGACTTCCGCCTTGCGCGTGGGGATGGTGGTGTTGCGCTGGATCATCGTGGTCATCACGCCGCCCAGCGTTTCCACCCCGAGCGAAAGCGGGGTCACGTCCAGCAGCAGGATGTCCTTCACCTCGCCGCCGAGCACGCCGCCCTGGATGGCCGCGCCCACAGCCACGACTTCGTCCGGGTTCACGCCCTTGTGGGGTTCCTTGCCGCCGAACAGATCCCTAACGATCTGCTGCACGCGCGGGGTGCGCGTCGCGCCGCCTACCAGGACGACTTCGTCGATTTTGTCCGGGGTTACGCCGGCGTCGCTCATGGCCTGCTTCACCGGGGCGATGGTGCGCTGCAGGATGTCTTCCATGAGCTGCTCGAGCTTGGCTCGGGTCAGCTTGATCAGCATGTGCTTGGGCCCGGAGGCGTCCGCGGTGATGAAGGGCAGGTTGACCTCCGTCTCCATCATCTGGGAGAGCTCGATCTTGGCCTTCTCCGCCGCTTCTTTCAGCCGCTGGATGGCCATGCGGTCCTNTGCTCAGGTCCACGCCCTGCTCTTTCTTGAATTCGGCGATCAGGTAGTCCATCACCCGGATGTCAATGTCGTCGCCGCCGAGGTGCGTGTCGCCGTTGGTGGCCTTGACCTCCACCACGCCCTCACCGACTTCCAGAATGGAAATGTCGAAGGTGCCTCCGCCCAGGTCGAACACGGCGATGGTCTCGTCCTTCTTTTTGTCCAGGCCGTAGGCCAGCGCGGCAGCAGTGGGCTCGTTGATAATGCGTACCACCTCCATGCCCGCAATCTCACCGGCCTGCTTGGTGGCCTGGCGCTGGCTGTCGTTGAAATACGCCGGGACGGTGATGACCGCTTTCTGAACCTTCTCGCCCAGGAAATCTTCCGCCGCGGACTTCAGTTTCTGGAGGATCATGGCCGAAATCTGCTCGGGGCTGTAAGGCTTGCCGGAGATCTCCACGCGGGCATGATTGTCCTGGCCGCCGATCACTTTGAAAGGTACGCGCTTCTTCTCGCTCTCCACCTCATTGTCGCGTCTGCCCATGAACCGCTTGATGGAATAAACCGTATTTTCCGGGTTCGTGACGGCTTGGCGCTTGGCCACCTGGCCGACCAGCCGCTCTCCGGACTTGGTGATAGCTACCACAGAAGGCGTAGTCCGTCCGCCTTCCTGGTTGGGGATCACCACCGGCTCCCCGCCCTGCATGACAGCGACGACGGAGTTCGTGGTGCCGAGGTCAATCCCGATAATTTTGCTCATTGGATGATTCCTCCCGATTAGTGCCCGCGAGGTCTGAGTCCTAGGCCCTCTCTCCTAAAATCAAAGCCCATTATGCATGTTGAGTGTATCGTTGTCAAGTATTTGCTGGCTGCGATTGGGTCTGCTTATAAGTCGTTTATTGTCAATGAACAACCTTATTGGCAGCGAGTGACAAATGAACAATCCCAGCATCTCCGCTTCCCCCAAGCACGCCCCACAGGACGCTAGATTCCGAGCTTGGCGCCCGTCTAAGGCCAGCCGCAGAGCCGTAAAAACCACTGGGAGGGCTCACGCTTGGGTAGGCTGGGAGCGATTGGAGTAGAATGATTGCTCGCAAAATGCCCGGCAAAGGGCGGAATTCCCGGAGGATACAGCGCATGCGAGTTTCGAGAGCTGTGCTCGCGCTTTTCGCCGTGACCGCGCTCGCGGTAGCAGCCGCGGGGGCGAGCGGCAAGCAGACGCGGAGCCATGCACGAGCGATGGAGACGGAGCCGGGCCCTCCGGACAAGACCCTGGGCTCGCGCAGCGCGCCGATTGTGATGGAAGTGTTCAGTGATTATTCCTGTCCAGTGTGCCGGTCGTTTTACCTAAACGTCGTCCGCCCCATGCTGGACGATTACATTTCCAACGGAAAGGTGTATCTGATCCACCGCGATTTTCCGCTCAAAGGCGTGGTCGGCCACGAGCACTCCCGCGAGGCCGCCCAGTATGTGAACGCGGCCGCGCGCATCGGGAAATTTGCAGAAGTGGATGCGGCGCTCTACGACAAGTGGGATGTCTGGACCCGCAACGGCAACGTGGATGGCGTAGTAGCCGGGGTGCTCCCGCCCAAAGACATGAAGCGCGTGCGGGAGATGGTGGAGAGCGGAAAGCTCGACTCTTACATTGACAGCGACTATGCCCTGGGCAGCTCGAAGGGTGTGCGGTCCACTCCTACCATCTACGTCACCGCCAACGGCAGAACGGATATGGTGCCGGGAAACGTCTCCTACTCGCTGCTCAAGCGCTATCTCGACGAGCAACTTCCGAGACGATAGGCGTGCGGCGGTATTCCCCAGCATGGTGGGCAATCACTGCAGGACGCGTCCTGCTGGGAGCCGTGTTCGTCTATGCCGCGTACACGAAACTGCGGGAATCGTTTCTGCTCTTCGCCATGGCCATTGATGCCTACAAATTGTTGCCGGAGGCGGGAGCAGTAGCGGTGGCGCGGGTACTGCCGTGGGCGGAGCTGGCGCTCGGTGTGGCCCTCATCGTGGGCTTGTGGCCGCGCCTGGTCACGTCCGCAACGACCGGCCTGCTTGCCGTCTTTTTCGCCGTAATGGTGCGCGCCTTCCGCCAGGGCCAGCAAATCAGTTGCGGCTGTTTCGGCCTGGGAGAACCCATCAGCGCGCGCACGCTGATGCGCGACGGCGTGCTGCTGGCTCTCTCGGGAGCGCTGATGGTGGCTGCGTTCTACGCTGCGCGGCGCGCCCGCGCGGGCGAGGCGCCGCCTGCCGCAGCCGCCCACGCCGCGCCTGCGGAGAAATCCTGACGTGAAGACGCTCGAGGAATATCTGAAGCTCGCGGAGCAAGCGCACGGCCATCTGTGCGCCGGACAGGTGCTGGGAGTGCGCCTGGCCATGCTGGGCCTGCGGCAGCTCGGCATCGATGACCCGGTGAAAGACCGCAAGCGCCTGGTGACCTACGTGGAGATCGACCGCTGCGTGACGGACGCGGTGGCGCTGGTGGCGAATTGCCGGCTGGGCAAACGCAGCCTGAAGTTCTTCGATTGGGGCAAAGTGGCCGCCACGTTCGTGGACCTGCCCACGGGACGCGCCGTGCGTGTCTCCGCAAAGGAATCCTCCAAGCAGCGCGCTCGCGAAATGTTCCCAGAGATGGACAAAGAGGCCGGGCAACGAAAAGCCTATGCGCTGCTGCCGGACGAGGAGCTGTTCAACACCGAGTGGTGCGCGGTGGAAGTCCCGCCGGAGGATCTGCCGGGGTTCAAAGGCCCGCGCGTGGTGTGCGCGGAATGCGGCGAGGGCATCAACTTCAAGCGCGAAGCGGTGGTGGACGGCCGCACCCTCTGCCGCGCCTGTGCCGGCGCCCGTTACTACCGGCCTGCCAAATAGACTGCTGTCGCCACCAACTCTTCGCTCATTTCTGTCCCGGTGTTCTTTTGCCGAATCATCCCCCCACAGGCCGCGGCATGCAGGCTACAATTCCGCGTTCGGCTGGAGGGGTAGGCATGGTCCGGCACACACGCCAGGAAAGGCTTGCAAGCAAAGTTCTGGCCGCGGGCGTACTTGCCGCCATCGCGCTGGGGGCATACCGGCTGCCGGCACAGACCGCGAATCCCCCGCACAAAGAGCTGACTGTCGAACTAATCTTCGGCCGCAGGACGCTCGAGGGCGCACAACTGCGTGCTCCGGCCTGGAGTCCCGATGGAACCCTGCTCACTTTCTTTCAGGTCGGCCCGACAGGGACGGAACTCGCGGCCTGGGATGCCGGCACCGGCCAGCGCCGCGTGCTCGTAACCACGGCGCAGCTCGAGGAAATGCGCGCGGGCGGCCCGGAGCGGGTCAGCCAGGCTACCGGCCTGGGGCGCCATCCTGCGCCGCCATATTTCTGGTCGCCGCGCGGCGACGCAATTCTGTTCGTCTCGGGCGGAAACCTGTACCTGTTCGACCCGCGAGAGGGCAAATCAAAGCGTGTGCTGTCCGGCGAGGCTGCGGTCAGCGACGTGAAGTTCTCGCCCGATGGAAAGTGGGTGAGCTACCTGCGCGAGCACAACCTCTGGGCCGTGGAACTGGCTAGGGGACGCGAGCGGCAGCTCACCCGTGGGGGCACCGAACTCCTCCGCGAAGGAGAACTCGACTGGGTGTATCCGGAAGAGCTGGAGCTGCTCACAGCCTACTGGTGGGCGCCGGATTCGAGCGCCGTGGCGTTTCTGGAAATGGACGAAAGCAAAGTGACTCGCTACCCGCTGGTGGATTACCTGCAGCTCGCGGCGCCGGTGGAGCTGGAATCCTATCCGCAAGCGGGCGTAGCGAATCCGATCGTGCGCGTTGGAGTGTTGGAACTGTCCGGCGGCGAAACGCGGTGGATGGATACGGGCACTGAGCAGGACGTGTATCTGCCACGAGTGGCGTGGATGCCGGATTCCAAGCATCTGATCATCCAGCGGCTGAACCGGGCGCAGAACCAGTTGGACGTGCTCGAGGCCGATAGGGCGACGGGCCGCACAGCAACTCTCTTTGAAGAGAAAGACAAATACTGGGTGAACGTTGCGGGCGATCCCATTTTCCTGGACGGAGGAAAGAGTTTCCTGGGGACCAGCGAGCGGGATGGTTTCCGGCACATCTACCTCTATTCCGCTGACGGAAAACTGGCGCGGCAACTCACACGGGGAGATTGGGAGGTTTCCGAAATCGCCGGCGTGGATGAAAAGGCCGGCATGGTTTATTTCCTGGCCACGAAGAAAACGCCGCTGGAACGCCAGCTCTACCGCGTGCCGCTCGGAGGCGGCGAGATTCAGCAGGTGACGCGCGAGCAGGGAACGCACAAAGTCGTGATGGCGCCTGGCGCCGCGAATTTCCTGGACACATTTTCGAGCTCGCTCGTGCCGACGCAGCAGTTTGTGATTCGCGCGGACGGAACGCTGGCGGCGATGCTGAATGAGAATCGCGTTGCGGGGATTGAGGATTACGGGCTGGCGAAGCCGGCGTTCGGCGAGCTTCCTGCCGGGGACGGATCAAAGTTGAATTGGAAGATGATCCTGCCGCCGGGGTTCACCGCGGCGAAAAAATATCCGGTCCTGGTGTTTGTGTACGGCGGCCCGCACGCCCAGGTGGTGACCGACTCCTGGGGAGGCGCGCGCGCGCTGTGGCTCCAGTTGATGGCGCAGAAGGGCTACATCATTTTCTCGCTCGACAATCGCGGCAGCTTCCACCGCGGCCATGCCTTCGAAACGCCCATCTTTCATAATTTCGGTCGCACGGAGTTGGCAGACCAGCTTTCGGGTGCCTCGTACCTGGAAACGCAGCCGTTTGTGGACACGGCGCGAATCGGCATCCTGGGCTGGAGCTACGGCGGATATATGACCTGCATGGCCATGCTTCGGGCGCCCGAAGTGTTCAAAGCGGGATTTGCGGGCGCGCCCGTGACCGACTGGCGCCAATACGACTCCATCTACACCGAGCGCTACATGGGCCTGCCGGCAGAGAATCCCGAAGGCTATCGGGATTCCTCTCCCGTGACGTTTGCGGCCGGTCTGCGCGGGAAGTTGCTGGTGGCCCACGCCACCGGGGACGATAACGTGCATTTCGCCAACAGTCTGGAATTGCAGGAGGCGTTTGTACGCGCAGGCCGCTATGCGGAGTTCATTATCTATGCGGGGCGGGGGCACGGCGTCTCGGACGCCCCGGCCCAGGTGCAAATGTACACGCGCGTGACCCAGTTTTTCCTGGACAATCTCTGAGTCCGCCATCGGCGCTGCCTCTGAAACGCGAAAGCGGCGAGCCGCGTCTCCGCAGTTGGCCCCGGGATAGGGCTCCTGCGTCTCGCGACGCCGTCCAGCACTCCGGAATATCGCGACGCTGCCCCGCGATTGCGGCAACCGCGCGAGTGGAGTAGGATGGGCCTTCTTCTGAGGGCCGCTGAGGGGCAAAATGATTTCTGGTGCTTCTTCCCGTCCGCCCTTTTTCCGTCAACCCGCTTTGATGACTTCGGGGAGGTATGTCCATGAGCGATGAGCGCGACCCCGCTTCGCGGGCCAGTTCGCCGCAGGAGCGCCTGGAACGAGAAGAGGGCGCGGAGTCGAAGGGGTTTTCCCGCCGCGCATTCCTCAAAGGCGCCGGCGTGGCCGTTTCCGCCGGAGTAATCGTCACCGAGGGCCTGCTGGAATCGGCGCAGGCTGCCGCAGGGACAAAGGTGGCAGGCCCCGGTCCAGTGCCCATCACGCTGAAGGTGAACGGCAAGTCGCACTCACTGGAGCTGGAGCCGCGCGTGACACTGTTGGACGCTCTGCGCGACCATCTGGACCTCACCGGCGCGAAAAAGGTGTGCGACCGCGGCACCTGCGGCACCTGCACGGTGCTGCTCGACGGCAAAGCGGCCTACGCGTGCAACGTGCTGGCCATCGAAGCGCAACACTATGAGATCACCACCATCGAAGGCCTGGCCGCGGAGGGCGAACTCTCGCCGGTTTCCCATGCCTTTGTGCAGCACGACGCGCAGCAGTGCGGCTTCTGCACTCCGGGATTCGTGATGGCGGTGACGGCGTTTCTGAAGCGGCATCCGAATCCGCGCTATGAGGAAGTAACCGCGGGGCTGGGCGGAAACCTGTGCCGCTGCGGTACCTACATGGGCGTGCGCGAGGCTGCGCTCGAGGCCGCCAAGCGCATGAGCGCGGGGAGGGCGTGATGGCGGACTATCACTGGCCACCGGCTGAGAAGCGCTTCCTGATCGGAAAATCCTTCAATCGCGTGGACGGGCCGGTCAAATCCTCCGCGCGCGCAAAGTACAGCTACGACATAAACCGTCCTGGAATGCTTTACGGGAAAATGGTGTTCTCCCCATACGCCCACGCGAAGGTGAAAAGCATAGACACGGGCGCGGCGGAGAAAATGCCCGGCGTGCGCGCCGTGCTGGTGATGATCGAGCCCGGAAAGGAAGTGATGTGGGCCGGGCAGGAACTCGTGGCCCTGGCGGCGGACACGGAAGACCAGGCGCGCGACGCCGCGCGTGCGGTGAAAATCGAGTATGAGGTCCTGCCGCACCTGGTCAGCGACGTATCGCCGGACAAAGCAGGAACTGGCCACACGCAGGCCGGCTCGGAGGCGAAGGAAGGCGATCCTGACGGCGCAATGAAGGCCGCTGTAGTGACCATCGAGGGCACTTACGGCGCTGGCGTCATCACGCATTGCTGCCTGGAAGCGCACGGGCAGGTTGCCGAATGGCAAGGGGACAA
>OCOJ01046630.1_pt1 | contig 20234 bp, 16 predicted proteins | sample 1539251 | NCBI WGS metagenome assembly OCOJ01 (sample SAMN01911457, study PRJEB22624) | soil metagenome | biome: Soil | place: Malaysia | collected 2012-04-30 | depth RA_metagenome m | reverse complement strand
GAGACAACGGAGTTATTCGGCTGACTCAGGCGGCGGAGGAAGGAAAGGATGAGGACGCCCAGAAACCAAGCACAGCAAAGTCCACCGAGGATTCCGGTTTCGGCGAGCGCTTCGAGGTAATCGTTGTGCGTGTGATTGACAATCTTGCCGTCGTACAACGTTTCGTAGGCAGGGAAAACGACCTGAAGAGTTCCAAGACCGGTTCCCGCCCAAGGATGGTCCAGGAAAATGTGCCAGGTATCTGCGCGCATGGAGGCACGCTTGCCGACAGTGACTTCCAAAGACTGGAGGGAAGAAAACCGCTGTAGGATTTGTTGGACGCCGAGCCAGTACACCAGCAGAAAGGCCCCCAAGAGAACGGCAGCTCCCGCAAGCATGTGTTTCCCACCACGGCGACGAAGCGCTAGCCAGAGGGTCAGGACACCGAGTTCGACGCCAAAACTAACGATTCCTCCGCGGGAAGCCGAGAGAAACAACGCCCCGATGGGCAGGACCGCAAACAGGCCGACGAGAAACCAGCGCTCGCGCCGCACTTTGCCCGACACAAGAGGCGCCAGCGCAACAGGAATCACCAGTTCGGCGAATCCCGCAAAGTGATTGCGATTTGCATAGGGGCCGAAAGGAATCCCACCGTAACGCATCTCGCGAAACCAGTACAGCTTGCCGTTGAAAGTCAGGTGCTGGAGGATGCCGAACATAGAAACCAAAAAACCGAACACCATCACGAACCAAATGAAACCGCGCCAATCCTCGAGGGTACGGAAGGCCTGGGCTGCCAAGAAGAGCACGAGGACATCGGCAACAAGGAGCTGAAGTTCCGTGCGCGTTCCATACGCGTAGGCGGTGGCGTGGAAGGCCCACTGGCAGAGGGCAAGGAGAGACAGCAGCGCGAGCGGAGGGAGCAGAGGCGGAATAACAACTTGCTCTTCCCGAGTCAGGAAGAGACGCACAGCCCAAACAAGAAACAGCAGTCCCGCAGCCGATTCGAAGACAGCGCGAGCCCAATCCTCGACTCCGCCATGTGCTGCGACGGAGAACGCCAGGAGGGCGCAGATCGCGAAGCGGATAAACTTCATGGTTTGGCGCTTCCCGCGGAAAGCGGCACCAACGAAACGTCATCGACCCAGGCAGTTCCCTGAATGTTGCTGTTGAGTTTTGCGCTTTGCAGACGGCTTACGCAGATGTTCAAGCCTTGAACGCTTTTGGCTGCTTGCCAAGGGTATTCGATGCGGGTCCAGGGCTGAGTTCCGCGCAGGTCATCCGTCCAGACAGGGCGAACGGGAGAATCGCTCAACGAATGCAATCCAAAGCGCAAGCCTTGATCCGTGGTCAAGTTAAGCGTGCGCACCCAAGCCGAGAAACGATACGTGACTCCGGGCGTGACCAGCACGTACTGACAAACGTCGTTGAAATAGACGTTCTGCCTTCCGTTGAAAATGAGGCGGAGAGAGCGTTTTCCAGAGTGTTTTTCCTGCGCATCGAGAGCGATCTGCACACCGCTTGCGGAAAAAGGAAACCGCCACGCAAACCCACCGCCAGAAAGGCCAGATTCGAAGCCGCCGTCCCAAATCACCGAGCCCGGCTCGACGGGCGAAGGCTCGACACCGGCAAAGCCAGCCGCTTGCGTCCAGACGCGCTGCGCCTCGATGAACTGCTTCTTCTGGATGAGCGCCTCAACCAGAGGAAAGGAATCGGACAAGGAGAGCTGAGGGCGAAGACCAGTGAGGCGGGACCAAACCGTCAAACCTTGATCCGTTTGGCCCGCAGAAGACAGCTCCGAGATCACCGCCAGATAGACGTCACGCGAAGGCGGCAGCGCGCGATCCAGGACGCTGTTGATGTCCGGCTGGACACGAATGCAGCGGGAAAACGCTTCCGCGGCGCGCTTGGGATCCGCTTCCACAGCGTGGCGGATTTCAGTGAAAGCCGTGTCAAGTTCGTTTTGCCGAAGAAGAAAATTCCCGTAACGCCATGCCACCTCCGCCGAGAGCGGGTAAACCCGCTTCGCTTGAAGATAGCCGTTCCTCGCAGCAGCGACGTTACTTTCAAATTCGTAAGCGGCACCAAGGTCCAGCCAAGTCTCGGCGGAACGGGGGTCGAGAGACAGAGCCTTTTGATATGCCTGAATGGCGCGAGGAACATCTATCTCTTCGAAGTTGTACTGCAGGTAGTCTCCAAGGAGATACCAGTTGTGTGCATTGCCGGGCTCGATCTGGGTGGCGCGCTGAAAACCCTGGAGAGTATTCAGATCCGCAAAGTGAGTCGCCCGCGCACTTCGGATGCTGGCATAGGAAAAAGTGAAGGCCAGGAAGAGGGCGAGGATAACAATCGCTCCACGCGACGCAGAACTGGAGAGGCGCAGCAGCATCGGCGATAACTGTGCCTAGACGAATTCAGAGATGCAAGATGAAAGTGGCGAAATGAAGAGAAAACAAAGAAACGCGCAGATGCTGGGGAGAGTTACTTGCCGATCGAGGCCGAGAAGGTTTCATCACTGCGGCCACGGCGACGGACGTCGATACCCAAGCGCTTGATCTTCTGGTTCAAAGTGGAGAGCGGGATCAGGAATCGTTCGGCGGCTTCGGTTTGATTCCAGCTCGTGCGCTCGAGCATGTCCACGATGATGCGGCGCTCGATCTCATCCATGATCTGAAAGAGAGAAGGCTGGGCATTGTCGGCGCCTGACCGGGACCCCGGTTCGCCTGGTAACGCGGGAAGGAACTCGGACAGTTGCAGGCGCACACCGCGAACGATTTCTTTGCTGCGGATGCTTTCGGGCAGCAGGTCCACATCGACACGCTCTTGCGTGGAGAGCACTACGGCGCGCTCGACAACGTTTTCCAGTTCGCGTACATTCCCCGGCCAATCGTAGTCCATCAGCAACTTCATGACTGCCTGCGTGAACAGCCGCATGGGCTTGGCGTTTTCCTGGCAGTAGCGGCTCAAGAAATGAGCCAGCAGCAGCGGCACATCCTCGCGGCGCTCGCGGAGCGGTGGAATCTGCAAGTGAATAACATTGAGCCGGTGATAGAGATCCTCGCGAAAACGCCCTTCTCGAACAAGCGTGAGGAGATCGACGTTAGAGGCGGCGACGATGCGGACATCGACTTTGATCTGCTCGGTGCCGCCGAGGCGCATAAACTCGCGCTCCTGGATTACGCGCAGCAGCTTGGCCTGCGTTTCCGGGCTGATCGTAGCGATCTCATCAAAGAAAATGGTGCCCTGATCGGCAACTTCGAACAGGCCTTTCTTGGAGGCGATCGCGCTCGTAAAAGCGCCTTTGACGTGGCCGAAAAGCTGAGACTCGAGCAAATCCACGGGAATAGAGCCGGTATTGACAGGGACAAAAGCTTTGTCGGCGCGCGGCGAAGCAGAATGGATGGCCTTGGCGATGAGCTCCTTGCCGGTGCCGCTTTCACCGCTGATCAAAACCGTGGAGCGCGACGGTGCGACCTGGGCGACCAGGTCCAGGAGAGACAGCATCTTTTCGCTCTTGCCGACAATGCTGGGGAAATTGAAGCGCTGTTTGAGAGCCCGCTTTAGGTGGACGTTCTCTTCGCGCAGGCGGCGCGATTCCACGGCCTGGGCTACTTGCGCGAGGAGTTCGTCGTTGGACCAGGGCTTGGTGATGTAATCCATGGCGCCGCCCTTGAACGCCGCGCGGGCCATGTCGATCGAACCATAGGCGGTGATTAAGACTACCGAAAGAGCGGGATCGCGCCGGCGAATCTCGCGGAGCAGGTCGAGGCCGTTGCGGTCCGGGAGACTTACGTCGAGAAGGAGCAAGTCGTAGGGATGCTCTTCGAGTTTCGCGAGGCCGGATTCCCCGGTTTCTGCGCTGGAAACGCCATAGCCCTCGCTTTTCAGCAAGAGCTCGAGGCCTTCGCGAATTTCCGATTCGTCATCAACAACCAGGATCGAACCTTTAGACATGAACCGACTTCCTCGCTGCGGGGAACTCCACGTGGAAAGATGTGCCCTTTCCGGGAGTGGAGCGAACATCGATCTTTCCGGAGTGTTCCTTGATGATGCCGTAGCTCACGGAGAGCCCCAGGCCAGTGCCGCGGCCATTGGGCTTGGTGGTAAAGAACGGATCGAAAATGCGGTGAATGTGCTCGCGCGGGATTCCTGTGCCGGTATCGACGATCTCGATTTCCACGCTGCCATTGTGCGCCGCAGTCCGCACTTCCAGCATACCCCCGCTGGGCATGGCGTCGCGAGCGTTTAGGAAGAGATTAAGAAAGACCTGCTGCAGCTTGTTCGCAGAACCACGCACGGCGGGAAGCGTTTCGCCAAGATTTTTGACAACCTGAATGTGAGAGGATTTCAGCGGATGAGCGACCAGGGTCAGGGTCTCTTCCACCACTCGGTTTACATCAACGTCCGCTGCTTCGCCCGCACCAGTGCGGGAAAAGTTGAGGAGATTATTAACGATCTCACTGGCGCGAAAAGTCTGCTTCACAATTTTGTCGATGATGGATTGCCGAGGGTCCGTGTCGGGCATTTGCTTGGCGAGCATCTGAATGTAGTTGGAAATGACCGCCAAGGGCGTATTCACTTCGTGCGCTACACCGGCGGCCAGCAGACCGAGGGAAGTTAGCTTCTCGGTCTGCGACATTTGTTCTTCCATGCGCTCGCGCTGGGTCACATCGTCGAAGAGCAACAGGCGCCCGATGCGCTCGCCGGATTTGCTGACCAGCGGGGTGATGGAAACATTGACCGTGAAGGCCTTCCCCTGATGAAGGAGACGCTGTTTATAGATCCCCGTCACCTGCTCCGCGTCGCCTCGCGCCGCGATCTCCTCGGCCAGTTGTTCGGGGAGCAGAGAACGGAGCTGGCGCCCGACGGCTTCCTGGCGAGCAACGCCGAAAAGCTGCTCCATGCGCGTGTTCCAGGACTCAACCAGGCCATCCAAATCGACGGCGAGGACGCCGACGTTCAAGGACTCGACAATGTTTTCGCTGAAATCCTTGAGGCGCGCGATTTCGAGAGCTTTTTGTTCCAGGGAAGAGTACAGCTGAGCGTTGTCGAGGGCTACGGCAACGTACCCCCCAATGGTCTCGACGAGCTCAACGTCATCACTGGAGAGATAGTCGCCATCCACGGTCTTGCCGAGCCCAAGGACGGCCACGGTGTGCTCGCGAATGCGGCAGGGCACGAAGTAATTGAGATCGAGTTGGTCGAGGGTTTGTCGCACGGAATCGCTGAGGTTCTGCACCGTGCGGGGCGACTCGAAGAACAGCGCCCCGCGGGCAAACTCGGGCCGAGCCGGGTCGAGGAAGCTGAGGTCCAGAGGCTCCACAAGACGCACCCCCATGGAGCGTGCCAGGCGCATATGGCCAGGTTGCATGGCGTCCTCGACAAAAATCGCCAAGCGGTCCACCAGCAGGGTCTGCGAAATGCGATCCATCACCGAACCGAGCATGGGGTCCAAGCGGACTTCGTTGGTGAGCGTGCGACCGAATTCAATCAGAGTGCGGCGATAGTCCAGGCGGTCGCGATAGAAGAAACGGTCCAGGCGCGCCTGAATACCTTCCCGGAAGGGCTGAAACAAAAAGGCAGCGACAACGATAGCGATCATGCCGCCGACAGGCCCGCTCGTGGTGGTGTGAAAAATCTCGGCGATCAAAGCCACGACTGCAAAATACACGGCGGCCACGGCGGCGGTCGCAGCCGTGTATGCCAAGCCACGCTTGAAGATGATGTCCACATCCATCAAGCGGTAGCGAATGATGGCGTAGCCGAAACACAAGGGAATCAGGACGAGGCTCAGAGTGGAAAGCTTCATCCACAATTCGACGGTCGCGCCCAACGTAAAGGGCAATATGTAGAAAAACGCGAACGGTAGAATACCGATGAATGTTCCGGCGGTAAGCCATTTGAGTTGCTGACGAAGCACGCCCGCAGGAGCACTGCGATAACTGCTGTAAAACACCAACCCGGTGGCAAGGAAACACAGCCCAAAGTAGCAGTACTCAATCTTGTCCAGAATGATGCGGGAGCCGAGCCAGGGAACGAAGCCGAGCGCTCCGAGTACGGTACTAATGTGGATGAATAAAATCGCAGCTGGCAGGAGGTACACGAAACTCAATTTGGCCAGCGAGCGCGCGGTCTTTATCGAGCGTTCGGGGAAGACCAGGGCAAAATGCAGCAGCACAGCTGGGGCCAGGAGTGTCGCAATTATATTGGCCCAATAGACCTCATAGTCGAAAGGATCCAACTTTCCGCTGTAGTGAAAGGAATAGAAGATGAAGGAGACGAGGCAGAAAATGTAAAAATGAACGGCGCGCGGCGCGTTCCAGCGGCGGACAAAAATGAAGAGCCCGATGAACAGGTAAATCAGGCCAACGGTGCGAGCGTAATTTTCGATGGATGCCGGTTTCTCGGCCGGAGCAATGACAAGGAGCGTTTCAAACTCTTCGCCATTGCGCGAAAGCTTGTAGCGGACTTGCGTCCAGAGGCCCGCGCGATGCAAACGCTGGGGGACCTGAATCTGCCTGATTAATGGGACCCCATTAATGGCCAGGAGGATGTCGCCGGGACGCACACCGGAACGTGCAGCCGGAGAGTTCACGGCCACACGCCAAGCCTCAATTCCGTGGGAGGTGTCGAGCCAGACTACACCGTCGTCAGGAGCTTCGTAACGGCTTCGCTGAACAAAGTTCAGCCAGGCATAAATCGTCGCGGCCAGCGTAGCCAACGCCAGCACCACGGCTCCTAAGCTGACTCGCAGGTTCTGTTTCATGGTTCAACTAGGTTAGAAAACACCCCGCGGCCATCAGGTGCAAACGAATGTCCAATCTTTGGAAGAACCGAGCCATAGAAAGTCCATATTTTTCAACGGGTTAGAAGGGGCCATGGCGGGAATTTCACCCTTAATCCACTTTCTGGAAGGACCTCTACAGCTTTCTAAACCACCACCGTTCTCAGAATTGCAGGCTCAAACCACCCCGGAACGTGCGGAACACGGGCATAAGTGTCACCCGCCCATCCTGGCTGGCGATAGAGATATATCCTTGAGCCAGCAGATTGTCGCAATCCGCGTTAGCTTCCCATCGGCCGAGAGCGAACCTGGGTAAGGGCTGGCGCACACCCAGGTGGAAATAAGGGTCAAGTTGATAAAGCGACTCGCCGAAGGCATCCACGCGGGAGATGGTCGTCCCATTGGTCCACTTGTATCCCGCGATGATCCTCGTGGAAAGGTGTGGGACTCTGCCCGAGATGGAACCACCAACCGCATGGCGTCCGGCAGTTCGGAACAACTCGCGAAGCGGCCCGGCCGCCGCACTTGAGGGAGTTAGCGCCCCTGCAAAAGCATACAGTGCGGTTAGCTCGATATCGTTATCGAATTTCTCTCGCAAAGCAATGCGCATACCCCAACTGCTGGAATGGCCGCCGTCGTAAGCAAAGCCATCGGAATAAGGATCCGGGACATAATCCGCGAAGGGAAGATCATCTCCGCGTCCGAAGACAGCTACATGGCGATTGTCGTCATGAAAGCCTGCTACCTGCAATTTGCCCTTAGCGCCAAGTTTCCGCTCTGCGGAGATTTCCTGGTGCCAGCCATTTTCAAGCACGGGCCGGCCGCCGTGTCGAAGCAAAGTAGGAAAGGCGTCGAGTTCATTCAGCGTCGCGGCCAGCGCGGTGCCGGATTCTCCTTCATCTGCCTCAAGAGGAGCAGCTCCATCGGGCAAAGAGGCAAAAATCAAAGAGGCGCGCCAATCGTCGGAGACGCGAGTCTCCAGTTCGGCGCGCGGGCGCACCGCAGAAGCATTTCTGCGAATTCCTACAAGAACGTATTCGCCGCCGTAGTGCAGCACGGCGCGGTCGCCCAAGACGAGCGAGCCCCCTTGGTCGATCCGGAGGGCGCGAAAAACGGGACCAGTTTCTCCAAGTCTCGACTCGCGCAGCACCAAAGCAGTGTGCGGCCCGGCGCCGAGCGAACCAGTGGGGAGCCAAACGGTGGCGAGCCCACCGCCAGGCACATCGCCTTCGTAGCTAACCTGACCGGCGAGCAGCAGGCGGCTGGTTCCACCAAGGCTCTGATCGTAGGCAAAGGCCGTTGCCGGAGAGGAAGGAAGATTTGAAACGGAGCCGGGTCGTCGGGCGCCGTCGCTCAATTCCACAAGCGCGTGTGCGGAAATCGGCTGACCGGGGTCATAACCTAAGGAGACAGCACCGGGTGTGTCGTCATCCACCCATTGAAGCACAGGGCGCATGGAAGGCGCGGAACGCAACACCCACTTCCAATCGTCAGCTTCGCTGGGGCTGGCCGAGGGCGCGCGGCGCAACTGTTCGAGAGAGGCGAACAGGGACTCGAGCCGAATGCGAACCAAAGTTGTGAGATTGGCGTTGATCCGGACGTGCCTTTCCAGGGTCGGAAGAAACCCGGCAAGAGTCACCCGCACGGTGTACAAGCCTGGCGGGAGCCGGTCGCCGCGGAAGATACCTTGGGCGTTGGTGAGAAAAGTGATTGCAGTCGAAGGTGAAAGCGACTCGGGTGTTACCTCGACACTGGCACCCAATTGCGGGGTGCCGGAAGCGTCGCGAACGACGCCACTGAGTTTGCCCGAAGCAGGCTTCAGTTGAGCCGCTGCCGGATTCGCTCCCACAGTCCAGAACGAAACGGCCAGGACGAAAGCCCCCAGGAGTCGGACCTGTCCTCGAATCACTTCCCGCTACCTCCCCGGAGTGACGTTTGCAGCAGCCTTGGTGGGCTCCTGCGGCAACTTCACCGAAAAATCCGCCGACTTGGAAACAGTCTGGTTCGAAATGGCGTCCGTGGCGCTGATTTCGAGAGTGTACTTTCCCGGCGCCAAAGTGGCCAAAGGCAGCAAGCGTTCAATCGTGACTTGATCGCCAGTTTGCTTCATATCTTCCGAAGTTTCCTTGAACTGCATAATCTGCTCGTTACCCCGCTTTACCGTGTAAATGAAAGTGGCGTTGGACTTGTGCGTCTTCTCGTCGGGCTTCAAATTGTAGACCTGGAGATAGATGCCCAGCTTGTCGTTCGTCGTGAAGTCGCCATCCAGCCGCGGACGCACTTTTGAGGAGCCCAGCACAAACTGCCCCGTGCCGATTTGCTTGGCGGGGACGCGCTCGATTTGATCGGCCAGGATGAGAGAGCTCGTATCCAGCTTGTCGTCGTCAAACCGGGGCACCGCCAGTCGCGTATTCACGACGCCCACGTTTCCGCTCTGAACGTCCTTGATAACCAGGTCGAGGCGGTAGAGGCCCGGCCGGAGCGGAATCGCTTTTTGATAGATGGATTGAAGTTTCAGAGACTGCTGGAAGAGAGAATCCGGAAAGTCACGGCTAACTGCTTCTTCAAATGTCTGCACGATGCGTCCCGTGAGGGTGCTGATGCGGCCAAAAACGTTCAGCGTAGCCGAGTGCACGCCTTCCTTCGACTGGAACGAAAGCTGGTTATTAGGAACCTGAACCGTGACGGGAACCAGCACAGTATCATTGGTCACTTTGAGGAAATCAGTCCGCCAGTTGAAATGCACCTGATCGCGGACGATGCGCGCGGTTACGATGGCCTCAAGGTCCTTGAACTTGACCTCTGGCGGCCTTTGGATCTTAGCGTAGAGTTCCAGGCGGTTGAATTCATCCATGCTGGCAGGAGTGCCCCCCAGGGCCGTCGGAAGATTGGTGCCGTCCGACCGTGTAAAGCGATCGGTCTTCGAGGCCATGCCCATCTCTTCCAACAGGCTCAAGCCGGCTCCCGGTACGTGAAGCAAAGCGTCCTTTTCCGAAGGATCCATGGTCAGGTGGTATTCACCCGAACCACTCGGATCGACGAATTCAAGCTCCACGTTTTCACCGATGCCTTCCAAATAGCGGTAACGCCAGGTCTCCCAAGGGTAGGTGGTCGTCGACCCGCCGCCCTCTTCCATCGGCCGGTCGTAAGTTCCGCCTGTTGGGTGCGAGTCGACTTCGTCCGCCGGGCCCCACATGATGTAGATGCGTCCGCGATCCGTCTTCCAGCCGGGAATACCCGAGGCAAAATGTTCGTTAGCGTAAGCGATACGGCGATAGTGCTCTTCCTTGAAATCGTTGTCGGGAAGGTCGGGATTGCTGCTGCGGCGAAGCCAGAATTGTTCAATAAATTGCTCGCGCTCCTCGTTGGTCTCGAGTTGAAGGAAGGCATTGCGCTCTTCGGGGGAGATAATATAGACGACGTCTTCGTTGAGCCATTGTTTGTACTGGCTGTCGAGTTCCTTTAGAGTCTTGCGCGCTTTTTTCTTTTGCTCTTTTCTCTGCTCTTTGGTCAGGTTTTGCGGAGGGGAAGGATTGTTGGGATCTTGTGCATCTTGGGCACGGACAGGCGGAAGACCGAGGGCCAAACCAAACAAGGAAACCACAAACATGCGCAGTACCCGTGACATGGATACACCTCAAGCTCTAGGACGATGCCATTCTACCCCTTGAAACAAGCTTGCGTCAATCCAGGAAATCCCCTTCATTTTGAGAGACTTGTCCCCTGTTTGGGCTTAGAAACGAACATCGAGAGAGTGGTTGCCTGACAAATTTTGACCTGAACGGCAGGACAGGGGATTCGTGCATGGCTCGTAGTACGGATTCGGTACAGAAAAGCAAGAAGTACGGTGGGAACGGGGAAGCTCAGCTTCAGTTTGGGTTCAGTGTACGCGATGGTTCTGCAAGTCTGAACCAATCAGGGAGTCGAATATCGCCAGGACATGGCGGCGGTACTCAAGCATACGGCCGAAAACGTCTCGAAGCTCTGGCTCGCGTTCCGCCTCTCGATGCCATTTTGCAAGCACAGCGGGGGGTATTTCGATATCCCTGCGAAGTTTCTCCGCGGAGTGACCCCGCAGGAAGAGACCGTAAAAAAAGGCCGCTTCCCGCTGCGGAAAATCGAGTTCGTGGGGGAACTCTAGTGCTACGACTTGTGCCATGGTGGCCATAGAGAAAAACGCAGTTTACCTAAATGCCCAGCCGCGTCAAGTAGTACGAAGGGAACTCTGCGGCCTCCTGAGCAACTCCCCCTGCATTGGCTTTGGGAGCCAGGCAACAAGGGGGTTGCTCAATGGTTCCAACCGCCGTACGATGCTTGAAGCCATGGCAGGGTTACATAATTCGGCGGCGCGGGCGTTCGGGAAGTTCGCGCGGTTGGGCCTGCTGGGCGGGCTGCGTTCTATCGAAATCGACCGCGAGGAATTCCGCCGCCAACTGGGAAAGAAGCACGGACTCTGGGTTTCCGACTTCGGCAAAATGCACTACGTGCCCGTCGAGCGCCTGGATGCCATAGCTAAAGAATTGATCCGCGAAACCGAGCGGCTGGCGCTGCTCGAAGGCGCAGGTTTTGGGCTGGGCGGGATGATCACGATTATCCCGGATGCGGGGCTTCTGACTATCCTCACGCTGCGCTTGATCCAGCGCCTCTGTTTGCTCTATGGATTCGTCCATCGAGGCCGGGATGAACGTCTAGAATTGTGGATGGCGGCGGCAGCGGCGGCGGGCGTCGACTACGGAAAAGACCTGGCTGAGAAACAGATTGTCGAAAAGCTTGCACCGCGCATTGCGAGGCGGCTGGCGGTGAAGCTGGGCCAGGAAGCTGCGGAAAAGTGGGTAGGCCGTCTGATTCCTTTGGCCAGCTCAGCCATCGGCGGGGCGTTAAATTTTTCCTTTGTGCGTGCCTGGGGCCGCAGGGTTCAAAGAAACCTTCGTGCGCGGCACGTCGCAGTTCGGACCGCCCCGGCGCCGCCTCCGCCGCCGGCCTACACCTCCGCGCAAACAGTAGTTGTATAGGATCTATCCGAATGACGGGTTGCGAAGAGTCGCAAAAAGGAAACAATTCTCGTCCACCCAGCTTCCCGTGATTGCAGCCCGGCCACAATAGGTTTCTTGACATGAGTCTGCACCGAACACGAAGCGCCTCGTACTTGCGTCTGTTCCTGCTTGTAGGATTTGTTTTCTCGCCGCTTTTCCTGCATGCGCAGGAGGAGGTCAAGGGCACTCCGGCCGAACCCGCAGACGCCCAGGAAGTGCGCGAGCAGATTGCTTTGGTTGAAAAACTGCAGCTTACGCTGCCCGATCGCGGAGCGGCTCTCTACTTCCTGGCGGCCGCGAAACAACACCTAAACCAAACACGCGAAGCACTAGCGCACTTGAAAGAATGTATCGCGCTCCAGGAAGGATTCGACCCCTCGGGCGACCCTGCTTTCTATGGGATGAAGGACTGGCAGGAATTTAGTGCTTTGGTGGAACGCGTGCACCGCGATTTTCCCGTCGTCGCCCAAGCCCGCGAATTCTTTCGCACCACGGAAAAGGATTTGATCCCGGAAGGACTCGCCTACGACGCGCGCCAGAATCTTTTTTATTTGAGCAGCCTCAATCGGCGGAAAATTGTGAAAATAACGGCGGAGGGCAAGGATTCGGACTTCGTTCCCAGCAACCGCTTCGGGCTTTTGCCGGTGCTGGGAATCAGGTTGGATCCGAATGATGGGAGTGTCTGGGCAGACTCATACACGGAAAGCGGCAGGACCGAGCTTTTACATTTCGACGCAGATGGGAAACTGCTCGGAAGGTTTAGGCCCTCCGATACGGCGAAACATGGCTTCAATGACCTGATCGTTCGTAGAAACGGAGAGGTGATTACCACGGACACGTTGGCGAACAAGGTGTACCGGTTCGATCCCGGCACACACGCATTCGCCGCGCTGCCGATTCATCGGGCTTTGATCTATCCGAATGGCATTGCCCTCACAGACGATGAACGTACACTTTATGTCGCAGATGTCTTGGGCGTGGTGAGCGTGGACCTGATCCGAGGTGAAAGCCGGGATGTCGACCCAGGTCCGCGCAGCACACTAGCGGGGATCGACGGTTTGTATTGGCACAACGGGGATCTTGTGGCCATTCAAAACGGAATCGGCTCGCCCCGTGTGGCAGCCTTTCGCCTCTCCAGCGATGGCGCCCGCGTCAGTCGGACAACCGTGCTCGAAAACCGCACGCCTTTCACGGTGTTGCCGACGACAGGCGCAATTCGCGGTTCGGAGTTCTATTTCATTGCCAACAGTCAGATCGACAACCTGAACGACGACAGAGTGATGGACGTGACCCGGCTTGAGCCAGTACGAATTGCAGTGATTCGCCTGCCTTGAGTAGGGGATTGAGGGCTGTGGGCCGCGCAGCAAACAATGGAATTTCCAGAAATTGCACCGTAAACTGTTATCTGTTTTTTGTAAAAGTGGACTGTCAATGGAAAGCTAGATTCGAAGGCAAGGGGGTTCGGATGAAGCTCGAAACATGCAGGATAGTTTCGGGAATCGCGCTTGCAGGGTTGGCTTTCTCTCTCGCGCTGGTTCCGGAACGCGCAATGACTCAAGACAATACGGGAGCCGCGCAAGCTCAAGCCGACCTATCCATTCCCTCCTACCACAAAGAAGTACCTAAGGGCCCGCTGCCGGCAACCATGGACCCTTCCCTCTTTGAGAACCAAACCGTCAAGAATGCTTATGCCCTTGCGGCCCGGATGAGAAGGACTCTCTACCAGCAGCCTTGCTACTGTCATTGCGACCAACATGAAGGCCATACCAGCCTGCTGGACTGCTTCGTTAGCAATCACACAGCCGGCTGCGGCGTTTGCTTGAAGGAACTGTTCTACGTTCACGAGCAATTGCAAAAAGGAAAGAAGGCAGCGCAGATTCGCCAAGGCATCGAGCAGGGCGAGTGGAAGCAGGTCGACCTGAAGAAGTATGAAGCGGCCATGCCGCCCAAGTAGCGACTGCCGGCGCTGAGGACAAACGAAACTTCCTTGTCAGGGCGGTGACGGAGTACGTAAACTAGTTCACCCAGCCAATTCAGAGGAGGATGCATGAGACTGTATGGGACGTGGTGTTCCCGCACGTTAGTGACTGCCGCTCTACTATCCCTCGCGAGTATTCCCGCACGGACCCAGGCCCAGGAAAAGCAGCATGTTGTCTCGCTGGATGAGCTAAAAAGAGACGCCGCGCGACCGGCCGAAACGAGGCAAGCCAATGAGGCTGCCGTGCGCGGCCTGTTCTCCTCCGAAGAGGGACAGAAGGCGCTGAAATCTGCCAAACTCGATTATCAAAAAGTGGACCAAGCCGTAGGCCAGCTCAGCGATGAGGACCTGGCCAAGTTGGCCGAGAGGGCGAGGCAGGCGCAGAACGATTTTGCCGCCGGCACGCTCTCTAACCGCGATTTGCTATGGATCATTGTGGTCGCCCTGGCCATCATCATTCTGGCGCTGATCCTCCGTTAGCCCGCACAACGGGGAGTCGAATTCTACGCGACTAAATCGACTCATTCTCGGCTTGCTTGTAGCTTTTTGCGTGGGAGGCCCTGCCCGACTGACGCCCCAGGAGAGTGCCGGAATCTGGCTCGACGTCCCGTTCGTGAAGCAAAGCGACGACGGCTGCGGTTCGGCTAGCCTCTCCATGCTTTTGCAATATTGGAATGCGCATGGCACGCCCGTCGCCGCCGCGCGCAGCGACGCAAGCGTCATCCAGAAGAAGCTCTACTCGCCCGAAGCTCATGGAATTTACGCCTCAGAGATGGAGAAGTACCTTCAGGAATCAGGCTTCCGGGTTTTTGCCATCAGCGGCGCCTGGGACGACCTCGAGCAGCACCTGAAGATGGGGCGGCCGCTGATCGTCAGCATGCAACCGGGCAACACGAAAGCGCCTCTACATTACGTCGTGGTCGCGGGAATAGATTGGGCGCGAGAAGCGGTCTTTGTCCATGATCCCGCGCGTGGCCGATGGATTCGCATCGAACGCGCAGAATTCGAGAAACAATGGCAGGCTGGCCGGAATTGGATGCTTTTGGCTGTTCCTCAGTCCACAGGGTGATTCTCCTGGTGGGCCTGCTGTTGTGTCTGGGCCCTTACGTCCGCGCGCAGGAATTTGCTTCCGACACGGCGAGGCTGGCAGCCGCGCAAGCCGCGTTTGACGCAGGGCAATGGGACGACGCGGCAAAGTTCGCAAGGGGGCCTGCGAAACAATCGGCGGAGCTAGATTTTCTGGAAGGGCTTGCGCTGGCGCGGCTCGAGCGCTGGGACGAAGCAACCAAAGCGCTTGAAGCCGGCCGGCGCAAGGCGCCTAGCGACCCGCGATTTCCGGTCGAATTGGCCGGTGTCGCTTACAAGCAAAAGAACTTTGGAAAAGCAAAACGGGATTTGCATGATGCTCTTCGCCTGAACCCGGAAGATGAATATGTCCAGGAATTCCTAGCCACCATCTATTTTCTCGAAGGCAATCTCGAAGCCGCGCTGAAATATTGGAACCCCATTGAAAAACCCCGCCTGCGCTCGGTCACGTATTCTCCAGAACCAAAGCTTCAAAAAAAGCTGCTCGACCGCGCTACTGCGTTCAATGCCCCGCAAATCTTGACTCGCGGCGCTCTGCTTGCCACGCGAGCTCGCTTGGAGAACCTCGGTGTTTTTTCCCAGCAGCGCATCGACGCCGCTCCAGCGAAGTCCGACTCTTACGACGCGACGGTGCATTTGAGCGAGCGCAATGGCTGGGGCGATTCCAAGCTGGAGGGCCTGCTGTCAGCCCTGAGCGGCTTGCCTTATGCGACTGTTTATCCTGAGTATTACAACCTCGGCCATGCGGCAGTGAATTTCACTTCGCTGGCGCGCTGGGACTCGGAGAAACGCCGCTTCGCGGGCACGCTTTCGACTCCCCTCTATCACGATCCCAGCTTGCGGCTGCAGTTCTACTTCGATGTTCGCAACGAAAACTGGAACCTCTCCCAGACCTTTTTTGGCAGTGGGGCGCCAGTCGCCGATTTGAATATGCGGCGTGCCGCTGGAGGCGCGGAGTTTCGGTCCGTCGAGAACGGACTCTGGAGCTGGAACGCGGGATTCGAAGTTGCACACCGCTCGTTTCAAAATTTCGCGGGGCAGACCTCCACAGCTGACAAGCCTTTTTTCACCGACAGCACTTCGCTGGCTTCCTGGCTGGGCGTCCAGCGTTCGGTCCTACGAGTGCCCGAGCGCCGGTTCACTCTGGATTCTGATGCGGAACTGCGGGCTGGACGAAACTTCGCCACCGGCCTTGGACCTTTCGCAACCCTGCGCGGGTCACTACGTGCGCGCTGGCTCCCCCGCGCCACGGGCGACGACTATGAAATGCAGGCACAGGTGCGCGCAGGAACTACAGTTGGGGAAGTGCCGCTCGATGAGCTCTTTCAACTAGGCATCGAGCGCGACAACGACCTCTGGCTGCGTGGCCATGCGGGAACTTTAAACGGCAGAAAGGGCGCCGCACCGCTGGGGCGCCGCTATTTTCTGGCCAATTGGGAGATGGACAAAAACGTCTACAGCACCGGTTTCTTTACCATGAAGTTCGGACCATTCCTCGACAATGGAGCTGTAGCAGACTCTTCCGGCTTGTTCGGCTCACGGCGCTGGCTCGTGGATGCAGGCTTTCAATGCAAGATGCGGCTGCTCAGCAATCTCTCTGTGGTTGTTACGTATGGCAGAGACTTGCGTAGCGGGCGCGACGTTTACTATGGCACTGTCGCCCGCTGAACGCGCTGCAGCCTTTTTTTTGACCTTTAGAAGTGGAAAACAATGCCGCCCATTAGCTCGAAGTTGTTTTGCGTGTTGTTGAAGAAACCGGAACGCACCCAATCGCCTTCCAGGCGGTAGGAAAGGCGCGGGTTCTGCCGGTAGTCCGCCCCGCCACCCGCCTCGAAAGCATAGGAGTTCCTCCCGCCCCGAGAAGTCTGCGGCAACTCATGACTTCCACCGACAATGGCATGCAGCCAAGGCTCCCAGCGGCGCTGCCTCCACGCTACTTTAGGCCCCGCGCCGTAGATCAGAAGTTTCACGTGTTCGTTGGCCAAGATTTTCGGGGCAAAGGTGGCAGTGGCGTTTCCTTCGATACCGAACCATTCGTTGGTGAAATACGTCACCGAACTCTTTATTCCCACGGCGCTGGCATTGAAAACATTGGAACGGAAGCGGTACCAGGCCGCACCAATCGCCACTTGCCAGCGGAAATCATCTCGTCCGCCGTAGAGAAGTCTGGGGTCAGGAGCAGGCGCGGGCGAAGCTTCGGCCGAATCAGGCGCCAGGGGAGCCGACGTCGACGGTTCCGCTGTGGCCGATGTGAAAGACAACGATTTGGCCACAGGCGGCTGAGTCAGTGTGGTTCCGAACGCCGAGGGTGCAGAAAGAGCGGACGTCGCATCCCGGCTGTTATCCGCGGCATTGGAAGCTGCTTCCTGCGCGAGCCCAGAAGACACACCAAGAAGCGCAAATACTGCGAGAGCTAAAAGCCTCATCATCATAGATTCCCCTCAGAGGGTTGACCCCACGCCGGGAGTCAGCCACTAAGCTACGGTAAACAAGACTCCAGGCCTTGTCTACGTTCTTTCGCGCCAATGAATACAAAGAAAAACGGGGTGGGCAGGGAGGCGGCCCCGAACGGGGGATTGTAGCATGCAGGCTAGCGTCCGTGGCGCAAGTAGTCGTCGGTTTTGTTGAGCCAGTCTTCCCGAGGCGGGTTGAAGACGTCCAAGTCGACTGTGTCCTCCACCGCCCAGGCTTCGTGCGGCATGTGCGGCGGAATGCACAGCACTTCTCCCGCGCGCACGACAATCTCTTTGCCGTCAATTGCAAATTTCAGTGCGCCTTCCAGGATGTAGGTCACTTGTTCGTTGTGGTGGTGGTGCAACGGAACGTGCGCGCCTTTCTTCATGAGCACTCGCGCCAGCATGATTTTGTCGCCCACCAGCATTTCGCGGTCGATCAGCGGATTCAGGTGTTCGCGCTCGACGTCTTGCCAGGGGATATATTTCAGTTGCGTTCCCGCGCTCATTTCATTTCTCCATACAGCTTTGCGGCGTTATCGTGCAGATACATGTGCGCCAGTTGCAAGGCCTGCGCTTCACTGACCTCGCCTTCCGAAATCATTTCCGCCAGAGCGGCGGCCAGCGCCGTGCGGCTGGATTGCACCCCGAGCCAGTAGCTTTCCTCAGCTCCCAACGCTTCGTTATAGGGGAAGCAGTCCGTTCCGAATGTTACTTTGTCAGGAAAAGTCTCTAGCCACTGCTTGAGTAACTTCTTGAACTCGGAGGGATACAACAGAATCTCCGTTTCCGAAGTATCCAGGTAGACGTTTTTTACTGCCGCGAGCCAAATCGCCTGGCGGTCATAGGGATATCCGCCATGAATCATGACGAACGTCGTAGTTGAATACCTCGGGTCGCGCAGGATGTTTTCCAAGTTCAGGATATTGCTTTCTGACAAATTAAAATAATCACCAATTCCGACCGCCGAATGGATGTGCACGGCCAAATGCAGCCTGCCGCCCTCACGCACAAGGTACCGGAAGATGTAATCCTGAAAGGTGCGGTATTCGCGCTCATTGGGAATGCCCCCGCCAACAAAACGAGAGTAGATATCTTCGGCCTGCTCCCGCCTGGGATCGGAGAATTTGGTCGAGCGGAAGTACGCCACTTCAAATTTCATGGCGATGGCGCCCTTTTTCTGGTTGTCTTCGAGCGTGCGAGTTACGAAAGCCAGATAGTCACTGAAACTCGCCGGCAGCTTTGCCACACCTTCCTGTTGCATCCAGCGATGCAGCATCTTCTCCTGAAGCGGAATATAGACTTGCTCGTCCCCGTTCCGGGCGGTCTCGCGCTGATTGTCGAAGGGCCACATGAAGGAGTCTGCGAAGAAGACCCACACAAACCGCTTGGGATCGAGATAATCGGCCATCATGGCGCGATTGGCGACGCCTTTTTCGATGTTGAGTTTGTCCAGAATATCTGAGAAGTAGGCGTTCCCCCGCTGCTTCTTCATCTCCGCTTTTTTCTGAACCAGCCACTTCGCATGTTCGGGGGAGAGATCGTTGTAGGGATAGCCCCAGAGCGCCTTGGCCGCAGCGACGAGTTCCGGATTGGTGTCCCGCTCACGAAGCGCGGCGCTGCCCGGAGGCGCGGCCATCGCGTCTACGTCGGGGTCATCCGCATATCCCGGATGCGCGTGGTGATCGAACATCGGAATTTTTTCGATCTGCGGAAGAAGGCGCAGGTAGATTTGCTGCACGTCCGGCCCGGGGAATGGGCGCGCCTGCGCTGCCGTTGTTGCGGCTCCAGCCAGCGCGATAATCAATACCGAAACGGCTTGAGTTAGCAGTTTCATGGTTCCCTTCATTTCTGGAACTTCAAGATGCGAATGACAAGTGGGACAGACATTCTTGTATGTCTCTCCATGACATGCTCACAACAGGCAAAATGGCTGGCCCACTTTCCCTTAGCGGGCGACCGCGGCCCTCCAGCGAACAGCAACCCGCTGCATCCGCTCCAAAGCTTCTTCAAGCAGGTGCGGCGCGCTCACCAGCGAGAAGCGCAAATAGTTCTTTCCGCCGGCGCCAAAAGCCGCTCCGGCGATGCCCGCGACGCCAGCTTCTTCCAAAAGCAGCGTCGCCACCTCTTCGGCACTCAAACCCGTCTCTTCAATATTCACCCAGGCATAAAATGCGCCGTCCGGCGATTGGCAGCGGAAACCGGGGATGCGATTCAGCCCTGCAACAAAAATGTCGCGCCGTCTCCGATACTCCGCGACCATTGCGTCCACGGCGTTCGTCGAATCGCGCAGCGCCTCAATCGCCGCCACCTGCGTGAATTCCGCCGCGCAAGTGAAAGTATTCAGCACCAGCAGATCCATCGCATCGATGACGCGCACTGGCGCGACGGCGTAACCGAGACGCCAGCCGGTCATGGCAAAGCTTTTCGAAAAGCCGTCAATGATCACCGTGCGCTCGGCCATGCCGGGCAGCGCCCATATCGATTGGTACTCGCCACTGAACAAAATCCGCGCATAGATCTCGTCCGAAACAATCCACAGGTCGTGTTCTTCGGCTAATTCTGCGATGCGCCGCAGTGCCACTTCACTGAAAACCGTCCCCGTTGGATTGTTCGGCGAATTAAAAATCAGCACGCTCGTCCGCGGCGTAATTTTCTCTGCAATTTCTTCTAGATCCGGTTGAAACTTATTTTTCTCTTCAAGCCCAAACGGGACCGCCTTTGCGCCGAGCCCGCGCGTGAACGACGGATAAATCGGGAATCCCGGATCGGGATAGAGCACCTCGTCGCCCAGCTCGATCAATGCCATCATCGCCAGCGATAGCGCCATCTTGCATCCCGGCGCCACCAGGACCTGTTCCGCGCTCGCGTCAAGCCTTCGCGTGCACCGCAAGTACTCCGCAATCGCTTCGCGCAGCGCC